>Ga0302320_10024804_pt1 | contig 11682 bp, 10 predicted proteins | sample Bog_T0_3_FD_202130 | JGI IMG/M metagenome (GOLD analysis project Ga0302320, IMG submission 202130) | Peat permafrost microbial communities from Stordalen Mire near Abisko, Sweden - Bog_T0_3 | ecosystem: Environmental > Terrestrial > Soil > Wetlands > Peat | place: Sweden: Abisko, Stordalen Mire... | reverse complement strand
TGCTTGAGCAAAACGCTTTTGCCGCTGCCGCTCGGCCCCATGATGACAAAAATTTCACCCGGCCGGACATCCAAGTCAATGCCCTTGAGCACTTCCTGTGCGCCGAAGCTTTTGCGCAGGCCGCGCACCCGCAGACTGACGCCGGAGTTGTTGTCAGGTTGGCTCATTATGATTTCAGCAGAAAGCGCGTTAGGATGTAGTCAAAAATCACAATCAGCACGATGGAATTCACCACCGCTTTTGTGACCGACCGGCCGATGCCGCGCGGCCCGCCAATGGTCACCAGGCCCTGATGACACGACACCGCGCCGATGATGATGGCGAAACAAAAACTTTTGAACACGCCGTTCGCCACGTCCTGAAGATCAACGATGTCGCGCAGGCCGTCAAAAAAAGCCTGAAACGGAACGCCGATGTGGCTGTTCGACGCGGCCACGACCGCGCCGCCGAACCAGCCGACGAGGATTGCAAAAACCACCAGCAGCGGCAGCGCAACGGCCATCGCGAGCATTCGCGGCAGGACGAGATAGTGGATCGGGTTGATGTTCATCGTGCGCAGCGCGTCAATTTCCTGATACACGCGCATCGAGCCGATTTCCGCCGCCATCGCCGAGCCGATGCGCCCGGCAATCAGGATGGCCATCATCACCGGCGCGAGTTCCTTCGCAACCGAAATGCCGACGATGCCGCCGACCGCGCTGGCCAGACCGCGTTCCACCAGCACCGGGCCGGTTTGCAACGCGATGACTGCGCCGATGAAAAATGACAGCACGCAGACCATGAGCAGGCTGGCGTTGCCGATTTCAAAAAACTGGTCCAATACTTTCTGCCGCTGCCGCCACGCGAAGGGCAGGGCGCACAGGGTGCGCCAGAACAGCAGGACGATTTCACCAATGTTTTGAAACATAACCTATAAATCCGCCAGCCGGGCCGTTTTGGGATGCGTTTGCTTCACCGGAATGTAAAACAGGCGCAGCTTTTTCATTTCCGCGTCAGATTGATACTGGAAAAGACCGAACAGGAGCGAGCATTTTTTCGATGCCTTTGTGCTTTCATGACGATACAGATTCCACAAAAACGACTGGCTGCTCGCGCCGGACTGGGGATTGTTTTCCGAAACCCAGATGGACCAGAGCGGCGACCAGTTGCGCTCGATGCCACGGTTGTTGGGCACGGCCGGCTCGACCGGAGCGAGGATTTGCAGGCGCGTGTTGCCGTTGAAGTCGCGGTGATAGGTGAAGAACGGCAGCATGTCCACGCGCCGCTTTTCCACGCCGGTCGCAGTGTTTTTTTCCACGGTGTTTTCGTAGAGATAAAACACGACGCGCGTGCGTCGCAAATCCAGCGGGTCAGAATGCGTGCGCCTGAAGGTATAAACCGGCCAGAGATAGGAATCGCTTTCCAATGTGGCATTATGCGACTGACTGAACAGCGGCCAGACGCGCGAAGTGGTCTTGCCTTCGCCACGCGTGAAGATGACAAACGGCCACGGCCCCTGCCATTCGTGGTATTTTTTTTCACGGTCATCAATCCAACTGAAGAACGGCCACAACACGTCGGTGACGTCGCGGTTGGGCGAGCGACTCTGTAGATATAACGGCAGCACCGCCCACATGGTTTGCAGACCGTTGGTGACCCCGCCGTTCCGGTATTTGATGTATCGGCCGGAACCGGGCTGGGGACGGGCAGGGCCGTCAGCGCCGATGTTGCTGGTGGATTTGAAAAAAATCGGCCAGAGCGCAAAAAAATCGTCGTGGCCGCCAACGATGGTCGTGTCACCGAAGCCGTTGGTCAGGGTGGTCGCGTCCTTGTGTTCGCTGCCGACCAGCGGCCAGAACTGCCAGCCGAACAGGCCGTCACCGTGCCGCACATGGAAAAACGGGAACAGATAATTGTCCGTGACGATGTCCTTCTTCTGCGACTGGCCGTAAATCGGAAACATGACAAAAAATATTTTGTCGCGCCACAGCCGGTGCTGGAGATGACCGTAAAACGGGATCAGCGCCGTGTAGTTTTCATCCGCATCCGTCGAACGCTGCTGGAAGTAGAACGGGAAAATCGTGAACCGGCTGGCGTCGCCGCCCGTCGGTTCCTGCCCGCCGGCAAAACTGAACAGCTCGCAGAACTGCCAGCGATATTCCTGGCCATAGGATTCGTAGGTGAGCAGCGGATAAAGAAAATCATCTTCGCGATTTTCAACCGTCGGATCGGTTGTGTGGGAAAAAAGCGGCGGGAACGCCCAGACTTTTTCGGAATCCTTTTGCTGGTCGTAAAAAAGCGGTCCGACGGCTTCGGTGCGCCGGCCGGAATCCAGCGTCAGCGGAAACTGGTCGTAAAGCAGCCCGGCATGAAGCGCGTCTTCTGCGAAACTGGTGACGGAAAAACAGAAAGTCAGAATCCAAAAACAGCCACGCAGGCAGCAAGATATTTTTCCGAATGTATTTAAAGCACTCGAAGCACGGGAGCAAACTATAACAAATCGGTTCAAATTACATTATCGTTAATGCCAGACGATTTATGCGCGTTCTGGCGCATTTGAAAGTCGGTTTTAACATTGATGTTGACTTTTAAGCATTTTCAACTACCTTTCACGAACTTGAGGTTTTACCTCGGTTCCTCCTGACCCGGTGCCGGCGTTGTTCTGCCGACATCGGGTTTTTCAATTAGCGGCTTTTTCCGACCCAGCAAATTCAGCAATGCCGGCAAAAACGCCAGCGCAGCGATCATGCAGGTCGCAATGCCCGTCGCCATCACGCAACCCAGACTGTGGATGCCGCGATGTTTGGCAAGCATCAGGCTGCCGAATCCCGCGATGGCCGTCAATCCCGACACGAGCACGGCCTTGCCGGTGCTGCGCGACAAAATGCTCGGCGTGCGCTCCTCGGCGAACCGGTTCAGGATGTGAATGCCGTTCGTCACGCCGATGCCGATGACCAGCGGCAGCGTCATGATGTTCGCCGGATTGAACGGAATGTCCAGCCAGCCCATCAAGCCGACCAGCCACAACGTGCCGATGCCCACCGGCAGCAGCGACAAAATTACCGCCGTTAAACTGCGGAAATGAACGAACACGAGAATCGCAATCGCAATGAGCGAATATACCGCCGCGCGTTCGTAGCTGTTTTTCAACAGGGTCGTGTATTCGTAAAGCTGCACGGGCGTGCCGGTGACGTTCGGGTCGATCGTCCGCAGATCGGCGATAAAATCTTCCTGGTTCTTCCGCTGCCACACGTCGTATTTGGGATAAACTTGCAAAAGATATTTGCCGGTCACGCCGATAAACCGGTTGCGCAGGGCCGGCGGCAAATCCTCGGCACGCAACCTTTCATGGTCATTCTGATTTTGGAGCGTCTGAAACGTCTGGCGGATGTCGGCGAACAGCGCGCGCTGAAATTCCGCCAGCTTGTCCGCGTGCGCGGCGCGCGCCGTGACATCGCCGGCCAGCATTTCCCGGCGGAAATTGTCAATGGCTGCCCGCAACGCCACCATTTGCATGGTCAGTTTGGGGTTGCTGTCCTTGATTTCGTCCAGCGCCGCGCCGAGATAGCCGTAGAGCGAATACAGCGTGCGGCTGAAATCCTCAATGTTCACCGGCTGCAAATCAGCCGCGTTGAATTGAAACGGCGCAACTTCCTGTTTGATCTGGCCGATGAGCTTGAGCTTTTCGGTCTGGTCTTCCGCGAGATAGGTTGCCATGGACTGAACGCCGTTGGACGCGACGGTCGGCAATTTTTCAATCTGCTTCTGAAGCTCAACGGCCTGCGGCAATGAATCGGCGATCACCGCGCCGTAAAGCACCGATTTGTCCGCCGAATCAATCAGCTTCTGCTCGAACAACACCGCCGGCATGCCCGCGCTCTGCATGTTCAGCAGGTTGTAGTCGAAGTAAACTTTCCGCGCCTGCACCAGCGCCAGCACGCACAGCGCGCCCACAACGACCATCACCACCACGGGCCGATCCAGCCACATATTTTCAATGCGTTTGCGGCGCTCCACATCTTGGATTTTATGGTCCAGCACGTTCTGCCGGCCGCGCAGGAGCAGCACCGGCAGCAGTGTGATCATCGGAATGAAACAGACCAGCAGGCCGCCGCCGCAGATGATGCCCATTTCCTGAATGCCTTTGAAATTGGTCAGCCACATCGCCAGAAACGCGCCCGCCGTCGTCAGCGCGCCGACGAAAATTCCCTGGCCGGTGTAAACCATCGCCTTCGTGAGCGCCTGCTCCTCCGTTTTGCCTTTGCGCAATTCCTCCTCGTAACGCGTGACCAGATGCACGCCGAAATCAATCGCCAGCCCGATGAGAATCGGCACAAAGGTGATTGTCAAAATGTTCAAGTGGCCGACCGTCGCCGTCGCAAACGCCAGCGTGTAAGCCAGCCCGACGACGAGACAAATCGTCGCCTTCACCGGCCGGCCGGTTTCGCTGTAGCCGTATATAAAAATCAACGCGCACAAAATCAGCGCCACAATGCTGGCTACGGTGGTGTCCTTTTGCGACTGCGCCATTTCATCGTGTTCCAGCACCGGCTCGCCAGTCAGGCCGACGTTCAGGCCGGGCACCTCGCCTTGTGTTTCGGCCATCAACTGCCGGATGCGTTCTACCGCCTTGCCGTTCAAGTCATGGGTCACCGCGTGCGCCGTCACGAGAAAAATTTTCCCGTTGGCGAACGTGATGTAGGTCTTGCGCACGGCCTCATCGCCCGCGTCAAACAGCGCCGTGACGCCCGGCGATGGCGGCGTGCCGGGCCGGTTCAGGCTCGCGTCCGCCTGCGTCACAATCCGCGTCAGCGCCGGCAGCGAGCCGATTAGCGATTCCGTCTGCGCGTTCGTCTCGCGTGGCGCGGTGCGGAAGGCGGTGTTGATCTGGTCAAAAAAAGAAACCAGGTTTGTCGTCTGCGTGAACTGGCGGATGAACGGCGCGACGTCCCCCAGCGTGCCTTTCAAGTTGCGTAGATCGTTTTCCGGCACGAACAGCAGGGCTTTCGCGCCCATCATCGGCAGGTCGCCCTTGTAGAAAACATCCGTGAACAAGTTGGTTTCCACCTCCAGCTTCGCGCCGATCCGCTCGGCGAACTGCCGGTTTTTCTCGATATTCTCGCTTTCTATGACGACCACCAGGTCGCTCTGCTGGGGGAATTCTTTTTTGAGCCGGAGAAAATTCTGGTGGTATTTTTTGTTCGAACCGACGAGGTCGTCACGGCTGGTGTCGAACTGGAGAAAAAAAACGGTGTAAAGAACGCAGGCGATAAACAGCGCGATCTGCGGGTAGAAGAACCAGCGCGGATGACGGCACACCGCCGCCGCCAGTTTGGCCAGCGCCCGCGCCAGAAAAGAATCGGTGCTTAAAGCCTTCATGCTTCAGGCGGTCGCCGCGTGTCCAATGCAACGATTAAACAATTCACAATCAATTCAACGATTTTGTGCTTCAACCGCCACCGCTGTGCCGTAGCACAGCACTTCGGTGATGCCCTGCGCGATTTCCGTCGCATCGTAGCGCACGCCGATGACCGCGTTGGCACCGAGCTGGCCGGCGTGCGTGAGCATTTTGTTGAACGCCTCCTCGCGCGCCTGTTCGCACAAATCGGTGTAGAGCGAAATGTTCCCGCCAAAGATCGCTTGGATGCTCGCGCCGAAATTTCCAACGATGGACCGCGACCGCACCACGATGCCGCGCACAACGCCGAACGATTTGACCACGCGGTAGCCGGACAGTTCAAACGCCGTGGTTGTCAGTGGATGTGTCATGTTCACGGGGAAGATTGAACACGAGCGGGCGCAATGTAAAAGCGAAAAACCGTCTGCGCACTCACGGTGAAAGCCATTCAAATCCCGGCAGGTTTCTGATCACCGCGAAAACAAATGCCGTGATGAGAAACAGCCACAGAAATTTTGCCGGCACAATGAATGTCGCCGGCCGGTTGTTGACTTTTAGCCAAAGAAAGCGAACGCCCGCCAGAATCAGCACGGCAAATGCCAGGACGAACAGCGCGTTGTCCTTCAGCGCCAGCCGGAAATTTCCGTGGAGCAGCGCATACAATGCCCGCGTCATGCCGCAGCCGGGGCAGTTCAGGCCGGTCAGCGAATGAAACAGGCAGACCGGATAAAAACCGTTGGTGCTGGGATTGAAAAAAAACACCATCGCGCCCACGCCGATGGCTGTTGCGGCCAGCACGAGGCCGGCAAAAATGACCGGCGACGGCGGTGCGGATTTTTTTGCTGGAATAAATTTTGACTCGGCGGGCATGGCGGCATTTCAGAATCGCCCGAAGTTCCACATGACATGCGGATGTATCGTGGCCAGCCGGAATAGCATCGAGCCCGCGCCAAACAGCAGGCTCAAACCGGATAGGATCAATCCGGCGATGGCCATGCCGCGGCCCTCGTGCAGTTCGGGATTGGCGTTGATCTGCGACAAGCCGACCAGCGAGAAAACCAGTCCGAGCATGCCGAACGGAAATCCGCAGCAGCAACAGACCAACGACAAAATCCCGAAGATCATCCCTGCCTGCGCGTAGGAATTGGTTTTGGCCATCCGGCCGGCGGTGGCCGGACCGCGTGGCGGCGGCGCGATGGTTGGCGGCGTGCCGGGCACGGCAAAGCAGTTGGTGAATTCCGGAAGCAACCCGACGAAATTCCAATCTTTCGCGCCGTCCACGAAAACCGGCGTCTTGCGTTCGATGCGGCCTTCAGTGATCCATGCGCGGATTTGTTCGCCGGTCACCGGGCCGTATTCCTGTCCGTCATCGCCGATGATTTTATAAATTGCACTCATAAGTCCTCGCTTTCGTTGTTCACGCGGCCGGTGTCGGAACACAAACCGCGTTTGGCTGCCGCCACAAACTCTAGCAGAACTTTCGCCGCCGGGCTGTGAAATTTTTTCTGCGCCTCGGCGATGACCGCCCGCAGATTTTTCCGGCTGCGGAACAAGACGTGATACAGTTTCCGCAACTCCAGCCGCTGTTCCGCCGTGAAGCCCGCACGGCGCAGGCCGACGGCGTTCAACCCACAAATGCCGTTGTCACCGCGCGCGATGGTGAACGGCGGCAAGTCTTTGCTGATGGCCGAGCCGCCTTGCATAATGGACAACGTGCCAACGCGCGTAAACTGGTGCACGAGGCAGTTGCCGGAAATAAATGCGCGATCCTGCACCGTCACATGGCCGCCGAGCAGCGCACCGTTGGCGATGATGACGTGGTCGCCCAAACGGGAATTGTGGCCGACGTGCGCGTTCGCCATTAGAAAATTATGCGAGCCGACGACCGTCTCACCATCCGCCGTGGTGGCACCATGCACCGTGACGTGTTCGCGGAAAACATTATGGTCGCCGATGCGCACACACGTCGGTTCGCCGTGGTATTTCAAATCCTGCGGCGCGTCGCCGATGACGCAGCCGGCGTGAAAAATGTTGTGCGTGCCGATCTTGGTGACGCCGGTGAGATAGACGTGCGGTCCGACGACGCAGTGCGCGCCGAGTTCCACGTCCGCGTCAATCACGGCATACGGCCCGACGTTGACGGTGGCGTCCAGTTTCGCCTGCGGATGAACGATGGCGGTCGGATGAATCATTTGGCAGCCACAGATTCACACAAATTGCCACAGATGGAAAATAGTTTTGCGCGGGCAGGACTATCTTTCGCGCGTTTCGCCGACAAGATCGCAGCTATTAAAACTTGTCAGGTTTTGCTAAATTGCCTCCGCTCGCATCTGATGTCCTAGTCGCCTTAAAATTGCGTGCCAATTCTTGACTCTTTGCAATTTGATCGCTCGACATCTCACGTTCCAAAGTGAGTAGGTATTTTGCTGCAACTTCGTCACCATTTGCTTTTGCAATTAACCACCACTTGTAAGCCTCGATGTTATTCTTTTCAATTCCTTGGCCATTGACATAGCAAACACCAAGGTCACGTTGTGCGGGGACAAATCCATTTTCAGCAGCTTTTTGAAAGCATTTGACGGCCTCAACATAATCCTTTGTCACGCCGAGACCGCGAAAATAGCAATCACCAAGCAAGCCTTGAGCATGTGCATCTCCTTGTTCAACTGCCTTGCGAAGCCATTTAACCGCTTCGACATAATTTTGTGTCACTCCACGACCAAGGTAATAGCTAAAACCAAGATTCATTTGAGCCATTGCAAAACCTTGTTCGGCAGCCTTCCTGAACCATCCCACCGCTTCCACGGCATTTGTTTCTACGCCATAGCCATGGAGATAGCTCATGCCCAAATTATTTTGAGCCATAGTATTATTTTGTTCGGCAGCTTTCCGAAACCATTTATTGGCTTCTATCCAATCTCTTGCAACTCCTTGACCATTGGCGTAGCAGAGGCCAAGACTATTTTGCGCGACGGCATTGCCCGTTTCTGCTTTTGTTTTCAACGTCTCAATCGAGACGTTGTTGACAATGCTCGACGTTGTATTGGTTTGTTGAGCAATTGCAACACCCAGCCCCAAAAGAAAAACAAGCCAAACCCAAGGATTTATTTTCACATTTTAAAACTTTGCGAAAATCTGGTTCGCTTCTTCCAGCGTTTCCTTTGAGCCGATGTCGAACCACAGGCCGGGCACGCGCCAGGTATAGACCGGCGTGCGCGGGTAAAGCCATTGCACGAGGCGGCCCGGCTGGTCGGGATTGTTGCCCTCAGCGATGTATTGCCGGATGAGCGGAATCGTCGCCTTCGGATAAAAATACAGCGCGATGCCGGTGAGCGTGCTGACCGGGTTCTTCGGTTTTTCCTCGAAGAAGGTGATGCGTCCGTCGGCGTCGGTGGTGATGGAATTGTATTTTTTGATCTCCTCCAGATTGCCCACGTCATAGACGGCGAGCGCGGGCGCGTTTTTTGCCAGACAGAATTTTCCAAAATCACCGAGCTTGTCGCTGAACAGATTGTCACCCGCGACCACGATCAAATCATCGTCCACGTTCTGCGTTTTGAGAACGTAGTTGATGTCGCCGATCGCGCCGAGCTTGTTGGTGTCGTCGGTGGAATGGTCGTTGACGACGGTGAAATCGAACTTGGATTTGGTGGCGCGGTAATGTTCCGACCATTTTTGGAAATGATCCGCGAACTTGGCGTTGGTCACGACATAGACGCGGTCAATCGCAGTGATGGGCGCGAGGTTGTCGAGAACGTGTTCGACCATCGGCTTGCCCGCGACGGGCAGCAGCGGCTTGGGTTGCGTAAGCGTGAGCGGATAGAGGCGCGTGGCATAGCCAGCGGCAAGGATGATGACTTTCATTGATGAATCGTTAAACCGTTAAATGGTTGAATTGTTGAATCGGCAAACACGGCGGGAAAATACATTTAACAATTCAACGGTTCAACCATTTACCATCTTCACGCTTTGCTCTCGAACAGGCTGGGCGCGGTGTCGCGCGCAAGCCTCTGGCAGCGCGCGTAAATATCCGACGGTGATTCGCATTGCAGCGCAAACGCGGCGAGTTCCTGCGCCTCGGCCAGCTTAAGCCGGCGCACGATGTATTTGACCTGCGGCACGACCGGCGGCGCGGCGCTTAATTCGTCCACGCCCAGACCAATCAGCAGCGGCGCGAGCACCGGGTCGCCGGCGATCTCGCCGCACACGCCGACCCAGACGCCGTGCGAGTGCGCGGCGTCCACGGTCATCTTGATAAGCCGGAGGATCGCCGGATGCGTCGGCTCGTAAAGGTGCGAAACCTTTTCATTCGTGCGGTCGGCGGCGAGCGTGTATTGGATCAAATCGTTGCTGCCGATGCTGAAAAATTTCACCCGCTTCGCCAGCGTGTCGGCGATGAGCGCGGCGGACGGGATCTCCACCATCGCACCGATTTCCATTTTTTCGTCGAACGGGATTTTCTCCGCGCGCAGCCCGGCCTTGCATTTTTCGACGAGCACGTTGGCCTGGTTCAATTCGTCCAAGCCGGAGATCATCGGATACATCATCTTCACGTTGCCCTCGGCGCTGGCGCGGAGGATGGCGCGGAGCTGGGCGCAGAACAGTTCCGGCTGCGCGAGGCAAAAGCGGATCGCGCGCCAGCCGAGAAAGGGATTCATCTCTTGCGCGAGTTCCAGATGCGAGGCGAATTTGTCGCCGCCGAGGTCGAGCGTGCGGATGATGACCGGATACGGTTTCAGCGCGGTGGCCACCTGACGATAAACTTTATACTGGTCTTCCTCACTCGGCAGGCTGTCGCGGCTGATGAATAAAAATTCCGTGCGGAACAAGCCGACGCCTTCCGCGCCGTTGGCGATAACCGCTTCGATGTCGTTCTGGTCTTCGATATTCGCCGAGAGGTGAATGGATTTCCCGTCAAGCGTGATAGCGGGCTGCTTTTGAATCTCCCGCAGCTTTTCCTCGAGCGACGCCTTGATACGCGAAAGCTGGCCGTATTCAAACAGCGTCTGGTCGGTCGGGTTGACGACGACCGTGCCATTGTAACCATCAAGCAGCGCATAATCGCCGGTCTCGAATTCTTCGCTTGCCGTTTTCAAACCGACCACGGCGGGAATGCCGAGCGACCGGGCGATGATGGCCGTGTGCGAAGTCTTGCCGCCGATGTCGGTCGCAAAGCCGAGGACCATCTTTTTGTCAAGTTGCGCAGTAGTGGACGGACTTAAATCGTGGCCGACCAGAATGCACGGCTCGGTGATTTTGCGGAGATCCACCTGGCTCTTCACCTGGAGCAGGTTGTCCAGCACGCGCGAAGTCAGGTCGCGCATGTCGCCGGCGCGTTCGCGGAGATACTCGTCATCTACGCCCGCCAGCGCAGCGGCATAGCGTTCGGATACCGCGTGGAAAGCGGACTCGGCGTTGACCTTTTGTTCCTTGATTGTGCGGATGACTTCGTCCACCAGCATCCGGTCTTCCAACATCAGCAGATGCGCCTCAAAAATGTCACCTTCCTTCGTGCCCATGTTTTCAATGAGCCGGCGCTGCACCTCGGAAATCTGCTGGCGGGTTTGGACGAGCGCCTTTTCAAACCGGCTGACCTCCACCGCGGTTTCTGCATCGGCCAATTTGCGCTTGACGATAACGTGCTGGGCGCGGTCAAGGACAAGAATTTTCCCGCGACAAATGCCGGCGGAAACGGCAATGCCGCGAAACAGTTTTTCTCCTTTGGTTTGCGCTGACATAAGTGTCTCCAATAGAAATAACCGAACGCAATGGCGTTGAAAAGCAATTCCGCCGGTAAAAATGAAAAAAGCCCGCGCGGGCGGACTTTGATTCGACAGTCGAAATTCTTAATTCGCCATTTGCCTCACGCCCGTTCCATGTATTTGCCCGTGCGCGTGTCAATTTTGATCTTCTCGCCGGTCTTGATGAACAGCGGCGCCTGCACCGTGATGCCGGTTTCCATGATGATCGCTTTCTGCACATTGTTGGCGGAATCGCCGCGCACGCCTTCCGGCGCGTCGGTCACGGTCAAAATCACGCTGGACGGCAGTTCGATGGAAACCGCCTTGTCCTCGACGAAGGTGACGGTGACGGCCGCATTTTCCACGAGGTAATTCTTGTCGTCGCCAATCAGTTCCGCCGAAAGCGTGACCGTCTCGTAATTTTCCGGGTCGGTGAAAACGAAATCCGTGCCGTCCTTGTAGCTGAATTCCATCTTGGTCGTGATCATCGGCACCGGCTCGACTTTTTCGGTGGAGCTGAAGCGCACGTCGGAGGATTTGCCGGTGCGGATACTGCGGAGCGTC
>Ga0302320_10024799_pt1 | contig 11684 bp, 17 predicted proteins | sample Bog_T0_3_FD_202130 | JGI IMG/M metagenome (GOLD analysis project Ga0302320, IMG submission 202130) | Peat permafrost microbial communities from Stordalen Mire near Abisko, Sweden - Bog_T0_3 | ecosystem: Environmental > Terrestrial > Soil > Wetlands > Peat | place: Sweden: Abisko, Stordalen Mire... | reverse complement strand
TTCCCCGCTTGCAGTCCTTTTGCTTAACTCAGATCGGCTTCGGACCTTTCGTCGCCACCAGTACCTCCAACACGGTGGCCGCATTACGAACGTTTCCCGCGATGGTTATGAGTGGTTCTGACAGAGGCGGATGTCGTTCCGCCAGTGCCTCAAGACGTATGCTGACTTTGTAGAGCTGATCGACTTCGCGCAAGACCGCTTGAAAAGGCATGGACACACCTCCATCGCTGAAACACCTAAGGTGGGAGAACTTCAGATGGACTGGCTTAGGTCAGAAGACCTGAAAGAGGAGAAGGTGGTAACCACCCCGTTGCCACTGTAGCACGCCAGAAGATGTGTGCTTGCTTTAAATGACTTGTGATCGGTCACACGCTTTGCGGGATGAAGTTCTAGTCGTGGAGCACGACGTTGAGGAGTGAACTGTGTACCTGTAATTCATCACCAGCGTGATAATCAATGAAACCCAATTTCCTAAACCTGTTCATGAAAAAGTTAACCCGCGAGCGAGTTGTTCCCACCATGTCTGCTAGAGTCTCTTGACTGATTCTTGGAATCGCAACTTCGGGCTTTCCGTCCTTGCCGAAGTGAGCTAGCAATAGCAGAATCCGGGCCAGTCTTTTCTCGCTGGAATTGAAAAGTTGGTCAACTAAATCCTCTTCATATCGGACGTTCCGAGTCAGCAAATACGCTACGAACATATCGGAAAAGGCGTGTTCGCGATGAAGCACGTCCCTCATGGACTGCTTATCGATCCGCATCACCGTGCAATCCGTCATCGCGGTTGCGGAGCACAAGCGAAGAGGCTGCCCCGTAAGGCAACCTTCTCCGAAGAAATCGCCCTCGTTCAGAATGCCGATGGTGGCTTCCTTCCCGGTCTTCGACACCACGGTGAGTTTAACCTTGCCTGTCTGGATATAAAACACCGCATCAGCGGTATCCCCTTGGGCAAAGATCGCTCGTTTCTTGGGAAAGGCTACGATTGTCCTGCCACCGTCAATGGTCGAGAGGAAGGTTTGGGGATTGAATTTCTCGCGCTTCTTGACTGCCGCCACGGGTGTCATGACTTGCCCCTAAAACTTAAGGTTGCCCAAGAAACCCGGGTTCGGAAGCAAATATTCTATTCGAGGTCCGATTCGTCCATGACAAGTATTTGTTTGCGTTCTGAAAATGTAACAGGCAAGAGGGCCATTCACAGTGCGGCCGTGATGGCCTCTTGCCCTGTGGTACTCCAGTTGGCCCTCTTATCTCATGCTTGATGGGCTACGGTCAGTGACGAATGAACATACGATGGTTGTGCAAAAGTCCCATGCTCGCCATAACACGCTTGCGGCTTTCCTGGGATCGCTCTCTGGCGTGCTGGAGCATTTGCTCAAGTTCACTGTGAATTTCGGTGATGCGCTGGTTTTCACGCTGCAATTCTTCTTCGAAGGTGCTGTGCGTTCGCTTGGGATGCCTGTCCATGTTCCTCCATTTGAAGGGCAGAGACGCAGAAATTAATCTTTCCGCCTACGTTCCCTGCCCACCCACCTTTGAGGCTTGGTGAGGAAAGGCCCTCATGCGAGTTAGCCTGCCGCCTCACCTTCCATGAGATAAGTTCTCCCAGCCAATTGGGTGTCGTCTGTGACAGATGAACGTCCGGGCTGTGGATAATCAGACAATCTGGATGGGTTCATTCTCCGTACCGTACCTTCTTCCGCAAACCCGGCACATGGGAAAACGCCCGAAGGTTGTTAGCATCAAAATCAGCCCCAAAACATCCAGTGAAGGTTTGCTCTTCAATGTCTATTGGCATTTCCGATCCTCCTTTGGAGTGTTCGGTCGGGCTCGATTTTGCATGACCACTACGAAAAGAGCCAACTTTGAGTTCCGGCAAGCTCTACGTGCTTAGAGCACGCCTCGTCGTCGTTCGCCACATGGTTGATCCGTGATGGACTGTCCTCCGCTTCGATGCAGATTGGGAATGGCTTCATCGAATGGGAGGCACTGATAGGCTATCAGGCGGCGTCGCCATCAGCCGTTCCAGAAACTGGTTTCGTTTTCCAATCCCTGAGTGCGGGACCCGCCATGGCTCCGATCAATGTCATTCCGAGTGCAATATCGAAAATGGGGGAGAAGAAGACCAGCACTCCGACCGCGAAAAGGGGAATAATCGATACCAACTTTGCGTGTTGAATGACGTATGCAAGGACAAGGAGCAAGAAAGCCGCTGGAAGCACTGTGAGACAGCAATAAAGCGCGTCGGTGAAACCAAAACGATGCCTGAAGACAAAGCGCCCGACGCCGAGCAGAAACAGCGCACCTCCGAGTACAGCTATGATCCAAGGTCCCCATGCAATGTTCCGCGAGGTAGATTCGTCTGAGATCATTTGCGTATTTCCCCAATCCACGCCGTTTCCGATCCGCGATGCGGCAGCGCGCTAGGATGCGGTTCTGGTTGGTCTAGTCGCGTCGCGACAATTTGCACTCTTGAGTGCTGTCTTGGAACATGTGGCCGTCAGCGGACGAATTCTCCTCCCGCGCAGTCCCGGTTAATGTTTTCCCGTCGTTAGAAATAGCAAGGTCGTAGACCTTATCCCTATGGCGGTGTTGCTTGACTCCGCTGCCTTTCCAAACTTCATCCGCGGTTACAGTGAATCTTACGTTTCGACCGCTAATTTCAAAACTGCGAAGACCGTTGCTTCCCTTTACCTTGATGCCCGATCCACTCTGGATCACGTCGAAGCCTGAGCTTAAGCGAGCAGACATCGGCCCCAATATTTCAATAAACTGATCTTGCGAGTACCATCTACCGTCAAATTGTTGTTCCAGCGCTTTTACCCGTGCCGCTTCAGAGGCAACTTTCGCTGCTGCATCGGTGACGGTTTTCTGCTGTTTGGCTTCGAGCGCGTAGATTTTGTCCTGAATCGTGCGCGCCTCTATGTCGGATAGTTTGAACTGTTGGTAGAGTTTCAAGTCGCTCATCGCACCCGAATAATCGCTCGCCGCTTCCCTCGCGAGCGCCAGATTGTAGCGCGCTTCGGGCCATTGCGGAGCAAGGTCTGCGGCTTGCTTGAATTCACCCGCAACCTGTAAACAATCGTCGTGGCTCTTGGCATCCTTGAAGAGCGTTGCTCCCATAACAAAATGTTTCCGGGCTTCCTCTGGAATCGGCGGCTGCGTTGTCGCAACACTGTATTTGTCAGCAGTCGCCCCAGTTTGGCTGACGAGAGACGGAGTAGCCACGCAAAAGGCAGCTAAAATAAGGAGTAAGTAGGCTTTCATCTTTTCACCTCAATAGATAGGTTTTAGTTGACGGGCTGTATCGCCGTGGCACCTGTTTGATTCGAAAGTGTCAGTCGCCAAGAATGCACAACTGTTCCGCTATTGGGGCGCGGATACGCCAATCGCCCAAACGACGTGATCCATGGTAATGGAGAAGGTCAGACCCAACGAATTGTAGCCCATAACAATTCCAGACCAGTCCTTGAACTGGTTGCCGTAGGCGCGCCTGACATCGAAAGCTGAGGAGCCAAGAGTGATTCCATCGGCAGTTTGGAAGGCAACTTTGACTGGAAGAATACCTTTCCAATAGAGATTACCCAAGGTTCCGCGTTTGCGAGGGAAGGCAGTTGCCGCAACGGCCGTGACGGTTGGCGCTGCGCCCCGGTCAAAAGAAATCGAGAGATTCTGGTCGGGGTAACGCCACGTCGCGCCCGATATGTTATCAGCATTCGTCCAACCGAAGGGTTTGCCGAGCAGGCTCTGTACCTCATCCATGCCCATGCCGAGCCGGATCGGCCCGATACTTTGGCCCGGGATAATCGCGGTGTTCTGCATCGCAGCTTGTCGTTTCTCTGCGTCAGCCGCTGAAGCCTTGTCCCTCCCCGTCGCCGCCCCTGCCAGCATCAAAGTAACTGCCAACGCCGCAACATATTTTTTCACCGTGACTCCTTGAGCACAGATTTTGGAATTTAGAAGTACTACGTGCAGGGAACGGTCCGGACATTCGTTCCCTTTGCATCGTCGGCTTCTTGGCAATAGCGGGTTCCGTTATCTCGAACGCACTGACGCCAATACAGACCTTCTTTCTGCCACATCCACACCGAACACGAGTCAACGGCGATCCCCATACTGGACACAAGCATCATTCCCAACAGCACCACTATGAATCTCGTTTTCGAACGCAACTTTCTGATGATTGTCATTTGTTGGAGCCTTTACTCTTGCGAGAACTTAACACCATTTCTCATCGTGTTTCTAGATCGTGCGGGAGTGTTCATCAATCAAGTGCGTCTGATACTGTCACCCAGTGCGTATCAGGGATACGGTACAGAGGTAACGTGATCTCGTTTTTGCGGGTTGGTGGTGTGCTGCCGCAGAGTTTTCCAAGAGAAAGTAGGTTGAGTGATTCACGAGCGAAACTCTTCTGACGCCCTGTCAAATTACGGTTCCTTGGTGACGAAAGGCGGCGGCGGCGGGCGGCGGGACGAAGCTTCGGCGCTAGCGGCCGGTTTGGACTTCGCGTCTGTTATCGCCTGTTGGACAGTGCGGGTGCTGGTGAGGACTTCGGGCGCTTGTGCAGGAAGTATCTCCTGCACTTTCTGGCTAGGCGTCTATTGGCTCGCGGCCCTGCTGGTGGATGCGTTTTGGCCAAATGACATGCTTGCCACATGAGCGAAAATAAAGACTGCTGCTGAAATCCTCAAGGACTTTGTCCATTTTTTACTTTGAGCGTATCGGCACCCAAGGCGCAGGCACCGGGCTGGAATGGGAAATAAAAGGCTGTCGTTACCCTTGTACCCTTGTGCCCGCACCACCCTCTCCATACAGTCCAAACACAGTGGGCCATGCCCTAGGAGAACTCAACATGAAGAAGGTCAGCACGTTGTTGACGATACTATCTTTGACCGCCATCAGCTTTGCACTTACGGCAACCACATCTACTGCGAAAAGCCAACGCAATGCAGAAGACTCGGTAACGGCTAGTGTTCAATCATCTTTACAGGCTCAAACCGTGGTCGGCGAAAGATACGACGCTACGTTTTCCCAAGTGATCGGGATGACAGATGCCCATGCGGACGCTTGCGCGTACAACCGGGATGTTTGCTTGAAGGGTTGCGACGGCGCAACATCTTGCTCAAACCAATGCTGGATTAACTACAACAACTGCATGAAACAGTAGTCACTGATGCATTGGTGACCAAGGAGCCAAACCCTGCGACCCTGATGTCTACCCGCGCGGTGACTGTTAGGGGCAGGTAGGTCTTTCGATTCGCCTTTTTGAGGAGGCATTTCTTGATAGACGTCCGCAGATTTGCACGTTTCCTTTGTTTCGGAACTCTAGCCGTCACATCGGTACTCGCGGGCTACGCCGTCGCATACGGCGGAAACCACAGCAAGTCCGGCCCTAAGAGTTCAGACCCGAGACTCGACGGCCCCCGTGACATGAACTATGACCATCTGATCGTCGCGGGTGATCGTGTCGGCCCCGTGAAGATGGGTGGTCTTGTGAGCGACGCAGTGCAGCATTTGGGCAACCCGAGCAAAGTTTTCCGCAGCACCTTTCGCGGCCCCGGCTACTCCTCCGATGAGGTCTATTACTACTACAAAGACGAATGCGTCGAGTTCACCTGGGAGGACTCCGGCCTCAATCCCAAGATTGAAACCGGTTTGCGAGGAATTAATGTGACCTGCGACAAATGGTCTACTCCCGATGGACTGCACGTTGGGTCACCCATGCAAGAGGTCAACAATCACGTCGGACAATATTGCCCCTATAATCGTCCAGATGGCTCGATGATCGTTGCTACCAAGCAGGGCATCTGGTATGAAGCTAAGAACCGCAACAGCCCCATTACCATTATTCGCGTGATGCCCGTGACGGATAACTGGGGCGGCATGTGCAAAGACTAATAGTTCGTTCTCCTGACATATTTGAGAGTTCGCCAGAGGTTGCCTTGGACGCCTTGCCGAGCTCCCTCTCGACCTCGTCCAGGTCGACGAACGTGCGGCGGACTTCCTCCGCCAGCGCGGAATTCTTCTGGAGGAAGTCGGGGCCCTCTGTTCTCATCCGCTCGAAGACGGGCTTGAGAACTTCGAGGTCCCGCGGTAGCCAGCGCCGCGTCGACCGGAGCACCCAGACGCCGTCCTCCTGGCCCCATCGCCGCTCGCGGTCAACCTGGCGGAGCTGGCTTTCTTCCCTCGCGACGATGATCCCGACCGCGCTGCGGCGTTCCTTCGCGTCGCGGATCAGCTTCCTGATGTCGCCTTCGGTGATAGTTGCCTTGTCTTTGTTGTCAACGATGATGCGCGGCTCAAGCGGCGCACCGCTCGGATCACGGTAGGCGAGAATGAAATCTCCGTTGCGAGGCAGCTTCTCGCTCACGCAGACACCAGCCCAAGTCCGTGCTTCGTCAGCGAAGCTGACTTCTTCCAGCTTGCCAACACGGGCGACCTTCGACATCTCGGCTTCCAATTGCTGGTTGCGCTCACGAAGTTGGGATACTTCTCTGAGGCAATCTTCAACCCGGCGACTGAGGTCTGCATTCTGGGACTGCGCTGCGAGAAGCTTGGCTTCCGAGTCCGCATGGCCTAACTGAACATCGAGCGCGTGCAGTTCCTCGGCGACTCGTGCTGCGGACTCAAGCTCCCTGATCCTCCCGCTGACCGTCCGAAGCTCGTCCCTGTGGCGCTGTTCGATCTCGGCGGTGCGCTTGGTGAGTTCGGTCTCGAACCGAGCCCATGCGGTCTGGTGGTCGTTCGTGTGTCTCTTGCTGAGCAGTCTGAAGGCTTCCTCCGCGCTGAGTTGCGCTACACGTGCGAAATCCTTCACACCGAGGCGGTCGAGAACCTCAGTTCTCTTCAGCATGCCTTCGCCCAGACACAGCGGGCATTCGATGTTTTCCGTCTGCGGCAGAAGACCTCCTTCTTTATCGGGCAATCCGTACTCCAGTGATCGCTACGATCTTGACCGCCTCGCCCTTGACCCGCAGCGGCACCTGCTTCTGCGCGTGAACCGTTGTTTGTCTCACCCTCACACTGTACGGAGCTGGCGGGGGAATCGTCCGGTCTTGGAGGGAAATCTTCGGTAACTGCGTCCGGCTTTCCGGACGATTTGGCGGCGCGATTCGTAGACTGCAAAAGGGGAGAGGAATTGACGATCCGCGAACTCATCGAGGAGCAGCGACGGCGGATGGGCCCCGGCAAACCCGTGGAGAGGTTCGCCGCCGCCATGCTGATCCCGGCGGTGCTGGCCGAGCGCCTAGCAGGATTGGCGGACCGGCAGGTCGGGCAGCTTCTGCTTGACGAGGTTTGGCCAGGGCTGAGTCCCCTGGCTCCCGAATCCACGATCTGCCTCCACGCCGCGGACCGGCTTCGCGGCCAGATGAAGCAAAGTCCGACTTGCCCGAAGTGCGACTCGGAGATGATCCGCCACATCGGGATCGACGAGCCCGACTTTCTGAAGTGTGCCCTTCTCAATTGCGGACTTCGGATACAGGAAACGTAGCCAACACACGAGGAGCATCGAGCGAATGAAGAGAGCAGCCCTGTACGTGCGCGTCAGCACCGTCGACCAGCACCCGGAGACCCAACTGCACGATCTCCGGCAGCTCGCCGCCCAGCGCGGGCTTCAGATCGTCGGGGAATACGTGGACCACGGATTCAGCGGAATGCGGGCGCGGCGGCCCGAGCTCGACAGGATGATGGAGGACGCCCGCCGCCACAAGTTCGACGTTCTGGTGGTCTGGGCGTGCGACAGGCTCGCGAGGAGCACCAGGCACCTGCTCCAGACGCTCGACGAGCTCTCGGGGTTCGGCATCCAGTTCCTCTCGCAGCGCGAGGCGATCGACACCGAGGGACCGCTCGGCAGGGCCATCATCGTCATCGTGTCGGCGATGGCGGAGCTGGAGCGGTGCATCATCATCGAGCGCGTGCGGGCAGGGATGCGCCGCGCGAAGCTGGAGGGCCGTCAGATCGGCAGGTCGCGGCTGGACGTGGACCGGGAGCAGGTCGTCACAGACCGCCGCTCCGGGATGTCGCTGACGCAGGTCGCCAAGCGCCACAACATTTCAAGGGCCTCAGTGTGCCGCCTGATGAAGGGGGCGAATGCTGATAGCTCTCCTGCGGTTCTGCCCGCAGGGGAAGACCTCCGGCGTAAGGCTCAGCTTTAGTGGTGACGCAAAATGAATCACGACATCGACCATTTCTTCGGGGAGGAGTATCACGGCAATGACGCTGAGAGAGAACATCGAGAAGCACAACCCGGACGCGTTGTTCCTCAGCCAGTACGGCGACGCGCTCGTCGGAATGACCCTGGGGGACCATCCCGTCGCCGTATACGACTTCGACCTGATGGTCGCACGATTCAGGAAGCTGGACTGGTCCACTGAAAAGACGCGCGATGAGGCGGAGAAGTGCATCGTCAAGAATTTCCGGGCGGTATACCCGAAGCCCAACTTCCCCGTGATACTTCGCAGAAATGTCCCTGAGCACAAGGATCAATGAGCCAAGACATCGAGATAAGGGAAGCCCAGAAAACTCGTCGAAGCGCACGCGCCGACCAGGTCGGCAAGGTCTTCATCGTCGTCGGTCAGGAGGTTCGCCAGTGCTTGGTCTGTGAATGTGTGTTCACGCGGCGGGCATCCTGTGAGCATTCAACGGTTCCCTGCATGCCAGTTATCGCCATGAAGGAAGTAAGGTAAGGTTTGCCGACAACCCACCCCAGAATCGTCGGCCTCACTGCGACGGCTTGCTCAGGGCTATAATTTCACGCACGGATGGCCCTTACCTCTGGCACGAAGCTCGGACCCTATGAAATCCAGTCACCGCTGGGCGCCGGCGGCATGGGTGAGGTGTACCGAGCCGTGGACACGCGTCTTGACCGTACCGTCGCCATCAAGGTTCTGCCGGCGCATCTTTCCTCTGATCCGGAACTAAAACAACGCCTGGAGCGGGAAGCCAAGACGATCTCCTCGCTGCAACATGTCAATATCTGCACGCTCTACGACATCGGCACTCAGGGCGACACGGATTTTCTGGTCATGGAGTATCTGGAGGGCCAGACTCTGGCCGACCGCCTGCAAAAAGGTCCGCTGCCAGTCGATCAACTTCTGAAGATTGCGACAGAAATCGCGCAGGCTCTTGAGAAGGCGCATCAACGAGGCATTATCCATCGCGATCTGAAGCCAGCGAACATCATGCTGACACAAGCTGGCGCCAAGCTAATGGATTTTGGACTGGCAAAACCGAAATTGCCAAATGCCTCGCAAGCTTTGGGTACGTTCACTCCCTCCACGCCGACGATGAACCTCGCTTCGTTGACGTCGGCTGCGTCCCCGCTGACCCAGAAAGGTTCGATCGTCGGGACGTTCCAATACATGGCTCCGGAGGTGTTGCAGGGAGCAGATTCCGACGCCCGCAGCGACGTCTTCAGTCTGGGCTGCGTTCTCTATGAAATGGTCACCGGACGCCGCGCCTTCGAGGGCAAAACCCAGCTAAGCGTGATGAGCGCAATCCTGGAAAAAGATCCCGAGCCGCTAGCGAACGTGCAGCCCACTTCACCGGCGGCCCTTGACTACACAGTGCGGAACTGTCTCGAGAAAAATCCTGACGAGCGCATCCAGACTGCGCACGACGTCAAACTGCAACTGGCATGGATTGCGACCTTCAGTTCGCAGAAGGGTGCTCCGACCCTGCCTCCGCCTTCCAAGCCGCGCTCCAAGTTGTGGCTTGCAGCCATTGCGGTTCTCACGCTGGCGACGATTGCGTTGACTTTGGCGCTGGTGTGGCCTGCATCGCGGCGGCGCGTGCTGCGAGTGAATCTTCTTCCGCCCGACGGAACGCGATTCGAAACGCTCTACCGAAACGGAGCTCCAGCGCTTTCTCCCGACGGCACGCAACTCGCGTTCATCGCTCAGAAGGACGGCAAGAATGGGCTGTGGCTTCGGTCGCTCGATCGGCTCGAGGCCACGCCCGTGCCCGGCACCGACGATGCCTATTTTCCCTTCTGGTCACCCGATGGCACGGCCGTGGCGTTTTTCATGCGGGGCAAGCTGTGGCGAACGGATCTGAACGGCGGCTCACCCACCTCGATCTGTGACGCGCCGGAAGCCCGCGGCGGATCCTGGGGGCGCGGCGATATCATCATTTTCGCGCCGATGTTCGGAGGGCCGATTTTCCAGGTTCCCGCAGCCGGTGGAAAGCCTAAGCCGGTCACCGGCGTTCCCGTGGCCTCCACCAATGTCTCGGACCGGTGGCCTTCCTTCCTCCCCGATGGGAAACATTTTCTGTTTCTGAACAGCCCTTACGGCAACGCGGGTGATCAGAATGAAGTTCGCCTGGCTTCGCTCGACGGCGACACCCAACTGCTGCTGCGAGGAAAATTCTACGGCGCACACTATGCCTCCGGGCGTTTGCTGGCGGTTCGCGACGGCTCGCTTCTAGCCTGGAAGTTCGACCCTTCCAGCGGCAAGATTTCTGGCGATCCAGTAACCGTCGTCGATAAGGTCGCATCTGACGAAATCACCGCGTTGTCCGTGGTTTCCTTTTCGGCACAGGGCATGTTGCTCTACCAGTTGGGCACGGGGCCGAATGGCGATCGCCACCTTTGGATGGATGCCGCGGGCAAAGTGCTTTCCCAGCTTTCCGAACCTTCAGTCTATGGCCCTATTCGGATTTCGCCCGATGGTTCTCGCATCGCGACGCCGGTGATGAGCCAATTCGGCAACTCTCCGCTTTGGATCTGGGACTTGGCCGGAGGAACCCGCAGCATCGTCTCTGCGGCCACTGAATATGTGGATGCTTCGGTCTGGTCGGCGGACGGCCGCACTCTTTACTTCGATTTCTTCAAAACCGTCTTCCATAACGAACTACACGCGGTGACGGTGGACGGATCTCAGCCCGAGCGCGTTCTGATCAAGTCCGACCGCGACGTCATGCCCCAAGATGTGACCGGCGACGGAAAGTGGCTTCTCTATGAAGAGGCCAAAGCAGGTGACCTCGCGAATGCCGAGTTGAAAGCCTTTCCGCTCACGCCCGGCCTCGAACCCTTCCGTGTGCTGGAACCGGTGGATGACCTGGGCAACGCCCGACTCAAGCCCGGCTCCAATGACTGGCTGGCCTATCAGTCGAGTGAATCTGGGCAATCACAGGTCTACCTCACGCGCTTTCCTCATCCGGGAGCGAAGTACCAGGTCTCGAAAGACGGCGGTACGCAGCCAGTTTGGAGCAAGGACGGCAAAACCCTCTACTACCTTGATTCTTATAGAAAGCTGACGGCCGTAGATATTCAGACGCATGACCAGGCGGTGCAGATTGGCGCGGCCAAACCCTTGTTTACGACCCGCATTCGCCACTCCATTGCAACCGAGGCGTACGACGTCGCCCGCGACGGCAGATTCCTGGTGGTGGACTCGATCACCGAGAGCACAGCGCCGCTGGTGCTGGTCACAAACTGGGACGCGGAACTGAAAAAATGAGCCCCACTGCGCAATCGGAAATTTAGAGAACTTTCGTTTGGCCTGCGGGGGAACTCATCCTGGATAACGGGCCACCCTTACCTGATCCGATAAGGTAAGGGTTGCCGACAAGGACTAAGCCGCTGGCGCGGCGGACGCTACCGCGTGGTGAACCAGGAAAGTTCAGGAACGACTGACATAGTGTGGGTCATAGGGAAAGGAGATTCCTGTGACCCGTTTACGCAAGAT
>Ga0302320_10024798_pt1 | contig 11685 bp, 11 predicted proteins | sample Bog_T0_3_FD_202130 | JGI IMG/M metagenome (GOLD analysis project Ga0302320, IMG submission 202130) | Peat permafrost microbial communities from Stordalen Mire near Abisko, Sweden - Bog_T0_3 | ecosystem: Environmental > Terrestrial > Soil > Wetlands > Peat | place: Sweden: Abisko, Stordalen Mire... | reverse complement strand
TCCGCCTCCCTCGCGTCGGCCCCCGCCTTGGCGGCGAGCGAGTCCCGCTTCTCCTCGAGCAGCCTCACCCGCTCCCTGAGGGCGGCTACCGTGGACTGGAGAAGTTCGCGCTCCGACTGCTGCTCGGTCTGCAGGCGGACCGTCTCGGCGCGGATCTTCGCCCAGTCGACCGCAGACTTCTCAACGGTGTCGATGGAATCGGCCGCGGCCAGCCGGAGGGGAAGGAGGGCCAGGCACAGGAGAATGCGCAGCCTGGAAGGATGAGATGGGGTGTACCTCATGAGCCGTCGGCGATGCTGGGAGGGTCCCGCCGGGATACAAGTACCATCTTGGTTTTCCCGGACGGGCGCCGGGCGGCATCTTGCCGGTTGACACGTGCGGGCTCCGAAACCACACATTGTCATTTAGAATGACTGAATGTGAGAATCGCGCGACCCGGCACCCCATGTGGCCCGTGCGGCGCTTTCACCGCCAAACCGGCCAGTCCGGCCCAAAGGAAGACAAATAATGAAAAATGGAAAATCGGAGTTGCTGCAGGGTACGCTCGACATGCTCATCCTGAAGGCGCTCCAACTCGACTCCATGCACGGTTTTGGCCTGTCGCTGCGCCTCCGCGCGAAGTCGCGGGACGTGTTCCAGGTCGAGATGGGGTCGCTTTATCCCGCCCTTTGCCGCCTCGAGGCCCACGGTTGGATCAAGGGGGCGTGGGGCGTTTCCGACGCCAACAGGAGGGCCCGCTACTATTCCCTGACCGCCGCGGGGAGGAGGCAGCTTCGGGAGGAGACCGCTCGATGGAAGCTGGTTTCGCAAACGATCAACCTCATGCTCGGGCCCGCCTGACAGCCTGCCAGACGCGATGATCGCAGCGCGCGCCGGCTTGCCGTCGCACGGGATCCCGGCATGTTCGGCGGGTTCGATGCCCACCGTAGCACGCAGCGCCCGAGCGGCCCGCATAGGCCGGTTCCTGGAGAGTCTCTATCCGGAGACGCCGATTCCCCTTGGGCACAGGGATGCCTTCACCCTTCTCGTCGCCGTCGTGCTCTCGGCCCAGTGCACCGACAGGCGGGTCAACGAGGTGACGCCCCGCCTCTTTGCGCTTGCGGACAACCCGGCCGCGATGGCTCGGATTCCGGTCGAACGCATCCTGGACATCGTCAGGCCGTGCGGCCTGGGGCCGCAGAAGGCGGCAGCGATCTCAGGGCTGTCCCGGCTTCTTGTGGAAAGGCACGGGGGCCGGGTGCCGCGGACCTTCGCCGAACTGGAGGCGCTCCCGGGCGTGGGGCACAAGACGGCGAGCGTCGTGATGTCGCAGGCCTTCGGCGTGCCGGCCTTTCCGGTCGACACCCACATTCACAGGCTTGCGAGGAGGTGGAAGCTCAGTGCCGGCCGGAACGTCGTGGAGACGGAGCGGGACCTCAAGGCTTTGTTTCCGCCGGAGAGCTGGAACAAGCTGCATCTGCGGATGATCTATTACGGCCGCGAGCACTGCACGGCGCGCGGTTGCGATGGAAGGAGTTGCGAGATCTGCAGGTCCCTCGTCGGGGGATGACCCGGCGGCCCGGATTTCTCTCTTGCCAGCCCGGCGACGTTCCGGTCTGCTGAACCTTCCGTCCCTTACAAACGACCGTAAATAATCCTCAACCCATCGATCGCAAGGCGGCCCTTCGGCCGGCCTGTGTGTCGCCAGATACATAGATCACCCTCCATGAGCATCAGCATCACCCTGAAAGACCTCCTAGACGCCGGTGTCCACTTTGGGCACCAGACCAAACGCTGGAATCCCCGCTCCAAGCCCTTCGTGTTCGACCACCGGCAGGGCGTCAGCATCATAGACCTCGAGAAGACGTACGCCACGCTGGAAAAGGCGTGTGCTTTCCTCGAGGAGACCGTGGCGAACGGCGGCAGCGTGCTCTTCGTCGGCACCAAGCGCCAGGCGAAGGATATCGTCCGCGAGGCGGCGACCGCCGCCGGGATGCCCTTCTGCGTGGACCGCTGGCTCGGCGGCACGCTCACCAATTACGAGACCGTCAAGCGCTCCATCGCCAAGTTCAAGAAATACCAGCAGATGGACACCGCCGGTGAACTTTCCAAGCTCCCCCGCAAGGAGGAGTCGGCCATCAGGCGCGAGATGGGGCGGATGCAGCGCAATTTCAACGGCATCGCCGACATGGGCGGCCTGCCCGCGGCGCTGTTCGTCATCGACATCAACCACGAGGAGATTGCCGTCGCCGAGGCAAAGCGCTGCGGGATCCCCTGCATCGCCTTGGTGGACACCAATTCCGATCCCGGCGCGGTCACGCATCCGATTCCCGGCAACGACGATGCCGTCAAGTCGGTCCGGATCATCGTCGAGACGGTGGCCGCGGCGGTCCAGGCCGGGCGCGAGCAGCGCGATGCCCGCCGGGTTCAGCGCGGCTCGTCCGACGTCAAGGCCCAGCCGGTTCCGGCGGAGGGCGAGCCGGTCAGCGCCGAGATAGACCTTTCCAAGATCGAGCTGCCGCCCGATGTCGTCGCCCTGGCCGAGGGCGAGGTCGAGGCCGCCGCGGCCAAGCGCAAGCCCGTCCGTCCCCGCAAGGCGCTGGTCAAGGCCGAATGATCCCCTGCTGAATATCTCCCTTCAATGAGCGATCCCATCACCGCCCAAGCCGTCAGCGACCTTCGCGCCCGCACCGGTGCCGGTCTCATGGACTGCAAGAATGCCTTGGTCGAGGCCAAGGGCAACGCCGAGGAGGCCATCACGATCCTCCGCAAGAAGGGCGCCGCGTCCGCGGCCAAGAAGGCCGACCGTGCCACCCGCGAGGGCGTCATTGAGAGCTATATCCACGTGGGTGGCAAGGTGGGCGTGCTCATCGAGGTGAATTGCGAGACGGATTTCGTGGCCCGCACCGACGAGTTCAGGTCCTTCGTCAAGGACCTGTGCCTCCAGATCGCCGCCGCCAATCCCACCCATGTCTCCCGGGACCAGGTTCCCGAGGCGGACCTGAATGCCGAGCGCGAAATCGCGGTCGCCCAGGTCCAGGGCAAGCCGCCGGCGGCGGTCCAGAAGATCGTCGAGGGGAAGCTCGAAAAGTATTATTCGAACGTCTGCCTTCTCGACCAGCCGTTCGTCAAGGTCCCCGAGAAGACGGTGAAGGAAATCCTCACCGAGAAGATCGCGAAGACCGGCGAGAATATCCAGGTTGGCCGCTTCGTGCGCTTCCAGCTTGGCGGATGAGGGTCACCCGGCTTCAGATCGTCGCCCGGGGCCTGACCAACCGCTGCCCCAACTGCGGCGGCCGGACGCTGTTTCGAAAGGGCACGCTCTTCAAGGTCAACCCCGAGTGCCCCAAGTGCGGCCTCAGGATTGAACGCGACGAGGGGTTCTTCATCGGTTCCATGTCGCTCAACTACGGGGTGACCCTGGTCTGCTTTCTCACCCCGGTCATGCTGCTGGCCTACTTCGATGTGATCGGCACGACCTTTGCGGCGATTCTCGCAGGCGCCGGCGCCCTGCTCTTTCCGGCCCTGTTCTACCGCTCCTCGCGCAGCTGGTGGCTGATGAACTATTACCTATTCCTCCCCCACCATCTCCCGGCAAACCGCGAGGGACTCCCGCCGGAAGAGGACGAGAACATCTGACCTTTCCCAAGGGGGGAAGGCCGCGCAAGTCGGGGCGAATCGAGCGGGCTTCGTCGGTGGACCTGCCCCCCGGCGCCGCCCCACGCCAGCTTAAGCCCGGAAGAGCGATCCCTTCGGGTTGTCGCCAACCAGGGGCGTAGTATTTCAACACCCTGTTAGGCCTCGTTCAGCTAGACCGGGATTTCCTTCACGATGAATGGAATTTCGACGCGCACGGTCGTGCCTTTGCCGCGTGCGGATTCGAGCCGATTGAACGGCTGGAAGAGCTGAGCCAGCTTGTCCGGCGCCAATCCGGCTCCGGTGTCCGTGAAGCCAATGCGAATACGTTCCGCCGCGCTCACCGCGCAGTCCACGACCACCGTTCCGTGCGCCCTGTTGTATCCCTCCTTGCATCCGCTGCGCGTCTGCCGCACCGCTCTGCGGTGCGCCGCCATTCCGGCTAGCGCCGTAATGGCGGAGAGGGAGGGATTCGAACCCCCGGAACCCTTGCGGGCTCACCTGATTTCGAGAATTCAAATTGCGGCTTTTCAAATCTTCACAACTCTCCAAAAAATATCACACAACATCTATGATATTAAATATCTTATGTGATTTTATGATTGCATTCTTATGAAGTCGAGAACCACGTTTTGAATCAAGATTTTGGTATAAGTTTGGTATAAGTGAAAATCCGCCGAGGGAAAAAACGCCAGTGACCTGATTATCAAACAGGAAGAACACCATGAACCGACACACGATCTGTCTTTTGAAGCCCAAGTACGCCGTGCAAGCACCGTCCGGCCGCGGATTCACCTACCGCGAATCGCCGAATTGGGCGATGAAGTTCCGGGACCGGACCGGCCGGCAGGTGATGAAATCGCTCGGAACGCCCAACCGCGTCGCTGCATTGAATCGCGGAAAGCAAATCTTCCGAGAGCTCCAAGAACAGGCCTGGGCGGTGCTAAAACCGAAACTGCCCGGCGCGCACCGGCACAAGATCGAGGAAGTAATCACCCTCTATCGCCAATTCGCGGCTGAACAGGGCATCAAGGAAAAGACCCTCCGGGAATACGTCGGCAATCTGAAGATCCTCACGCGCGAAGCTGAGGTGGATTCGGTCGAACGGCTGCGCGAAACCATCGGAGCTTGGAAAGCCAGCCAGGAAAAGCGCATGTCAAGCACGGTTGCCTCGATGATCCAGCAGGCCAGCGGCGTCTTCAGCAAGCGCGCCTTGGCGTACTACGCCGAGAATGGCATGCAAATCGACAGTCCATTCGCACGGCTTCAGCGTAAGCAAATCCAGGTCGCTCCGTTCCAGGGCTACGAACGCAGCGCCATCGCCGTGCTGGTCGATAAGGCCCGCCGCGAACTCAAGCCGGTCGATCTTCCGGCTTATCTCGGCTTCGTACTCTGCATCGGCGCGGGCGCCCGCCAACAGGAGGCCGCCTGGGCGCGGTGGCGGCACATGACACCCCAGGGCATTCTTTGGGAAAGCTCCGATGCCCATGAGACCAAGTCCGGGCGAAGCCGCCTTGTGCCGGTTGGCCCCAAGCTGATGGGCGAAATTCTATCCTTCCGGCCGCCGGGCATTTCCGGCGACGAATTCGTCATTCAAGAAAACGCCCCAGTCGCCATGCGCAGCAAACGACCGGTCGTTCGGGCTATGCCGATCTTCAAGCGCTTGGCGCAATGGCTGCGGGCCAACGGCGTCAAGGACCAGAAGCCCGTCCACGTCCTGCGCAAGATTTTTGGCTCGCTGGTGGCAACCCAGGAAGGCCTTTTCGCCGCCCGCGACCTTCTCGGCCATTCGACCGTCCGCGTGACCGAGGCGAGCTATGCGGCGCTGCTCAAGAAGCCGGTGATCGATGTCGGCGACATTGTGCTTGATGACGATGCCAGCAATCCGAAGCCCGGGAAAGAATCGAAGCCGGGCCTCGATCACGTAGCTGCGTAAGTAACCGGGGTGTCGGTTGCCCAAGCGACCACGCAAGATAAGTAATTGGCCTGCGACATCTTGAGCAAGATGACCGAAGCATTGGCATGCCCACCACGCAAGCTACCACGCAAGTTAACCCGCAAGCTGACGGATTAAATTATTTTGAAACTAAAAATGATCATTTTCTGTTTCAAAAGACGTTAGTGCTTATTTTTGAAACCAAAACATACTAGTTTTAGTTTCAAAATGGGAAAGCACGCCGCATCCACGGACACCAAGACGCTCGACCGAATACGCCAACGCGGTCCGGGTTGGGTCTTTACGCCCTCGGATTTCAGCGATTTGGGCAGCCGGGTCGCGGTCGCCCTCGCCGATCCAGGTTTGTTCGAGCGAGTCGTGGAGCACCGCCAGATCTTCTTCCGCTATTCGTGGATGGACTATTCCACCATGCGGCGTGGGTCGATCCGATTGCTGCCGCTGGCCGAACAGGTCGATGCTTGGCGGCAGGACTATGACGCGATGAGGACCGAAATGTTTTTTGGACCCGCCCCAAAATTCGAAGTGGTCTTGAAAACAGTGGGAGAGTTCACGCAGAAGTTTAACGCAACCCGCACTCAAAATGAGCCCTAGGTATTGTCGACGCTCCGTTCAGCATGGACGCCAAACAAATCCCTCGTTAAGCCACCTTATCCCAATTTCCCGATCTGACAGATGGGATCGGTTAGCATCACACGTTGAGACTTTAGCCTGGGCCGACCCCATCTTTCCACGCATGTTCCCAATCGCACACCGCCGATGAAAAGCTCAACGCGACGTAAATCAGGCCGTACTGAAGATTGCGACTTGATCATCCGGCAAAAGCTGGACCGCCTACAAGGTGGAGCAAAACCGCGTGTCCTCGATTTATTTTCCGGCTGTGGTGGGCTCTCGCTGGGCTTTCACGCCGCCGGCTATGAGATTGTTGCGGCCATTGACCATGATGCTGATGCCGCGCTTTCGCATGGGCTAAATTTTCACGACGGTGCGGAAAAGCATTGTCGGGCACGCGACATAACTGCGACATCCCCCGCCAGGCTCGTAACCGATCTTGGCCTGTCTGACGTTGCATCGGCCTTCGATATCATTATCGGGGGGCCGCCGTGCCAGGCTTTCGCGCGCATTGGCCGATCGAAGCTGCGAGAAGTCGCCGAGCACCCCGAGGCATTCCGCCACGATCCGCGGTCGAGCCTTTACATCGAATACATTCGGTACGTCGAAAAATGCCTCCCGATCGCGATCGTCATGGAGAACGTGCCCGACATTATGAATTTCGCGGGCCACAACATCGCGGAAGAGATTGCGGAGGTCCTTGAGAGACGTGGTTACGTCGCACGCTACACGCTTTTGAACGCGGCATTTTACGGCGTGCCGCAAATGAGGGAGAGAATGTTCTTGGTCGCAATACGTAAAGAAGTTGCGTCTGTCATTTGGTTCCCCGAGCCAACACATTGGGTTGCCTTGCCGCCGGGATACGATGGAACCCGTGCCGTGGCCCTCAAGCTTCTTCCTGGCCAGGAGTCGATTGCAGGCGAGAGTCACTACTCTCCACCGCCCCGAGTCATTGCGGCGCTACCGAAGGCTGTCACGGCCCGTGAAGCGATTGAAGACTTGCCGCTGCTCGATGCCCGTGCCTTGGTAGCGGCGGGTAAGTTGAAGCGTGGCGCCCGGCGGTTCACGGAATCCATCGGATATCGCTCTGATGTGAATGCGGGCAAGTATGCCCGGAAAATGCGCGAATGGCCGGGTTTTGAGGCGACTGGTGTGAAAGACCATGTGATCCGGTACCTGCCTCGCGATTTTCCGCTTTTTGCCCGAATGAACGCGGGTGACCAATATCCAGAGGCCCATTACCGAGCCCAGAACATGTTTCGAAAAGCGCTGGCGGCTGTTAAGAGGAAATCCGACGCCCCATTCGCTGAAAGCGGCATCGATTGGAAAAGGCTGCACAGGCAAATCGTCCCGCCCTACGATCCCGGTAAGTTTCCAAACAAGTGGCGTAAGATGGAGCCGGATTTCCCGACTAGAACATTGATGGCGCATTTGGGTAAGGACAGCTACAGCCATATTCACTATGACAGCAGACAGGGTCGGACGATCTCGGTTCGCGAAGCCGCTCGACTTCAGTCATTTCCCGACGGATTTCACTTTTCGGGAACAATGAATCCCGCCTTCAAACAAATCGGCAATGCAGTTCCGCCGTTGCTGGCAAAGGCGGTAGCGGCAAGGCTCCTGGCGCAACTCGACGCCAGCTTCGTGTCGGAGTGCCGTGTGGCCAGCTAGCAACCCATGAACACTGTGCCGAAGGACCCTATCGTGGTTCGCTCTCTCGCGGAATCCGCTATCGAGTCATGTCCTGCGCAGTTCGGTCGCCCACTTTCAATACGCGCGAACCGCAACTCATGAATACCCCGTCGACCCAGATCAAACCGACGGTGAATTCGCCACCATCCCGCAATTTTCTTGTTCTGTGCCAACACCGCCGAAAACAACAGTACAGCGATCGGATTGGCGAGACATACCATTTCCCGCTGAAGTACCGAAACCAGATGATGCTCCAGGGTGCGGAATTCGTCTACTACGAACCCAAGAAAAACGGCGGGAAGGGGGAGTATTTCGGATACGGTCGTATCGGGGCTATGGCCAATGACCCGGCCGATCCCAAAAAATACTTTGCAGAGATTCGCGACTATCGAGCATTTCAGCGTCCCGTGCAGGCCCGTGCTGGAAGCGGGGCTTTGCTGGAAGCGGGGCCGCTTTACAACCAGCAGAACGCCGTGAGGCGCATCGATCCAATCGCGTTTGCGGCCATTTGCCGAGCCGGCGGCATTCAACCGGAGGCCGCAGCCTACTCTGTGGACGACGCAGCCTCCGAGCTGTTCATGGAGCGTGCGAAGCTCGACCACATCCTTGCGCTGATGCTCCGCCGCAAGAACCTCATCTTGCAAGGGCCGCCCGGCGTAGGAAAGACATACGCCGCGCGGCGCTTGGCCTGGGCCACGATGGGCCATAAGGACACGGAACGCGTGACCATGGTGCAGTTCCATCCTTCGTATTCGTACGAGGATTTCGTCCAGGGAATCCGACCGGCCGACGACGGAGGCTTTCATCTGCAAGATGGAATTTTTGTAGAGTTCTGCGGTCGGGCGCGCTTGGATCCTGACCGCCCCTGGTTTTTCATCATCGACGAGATCAACCGAGGACAGCTGGCCAAGGTATTTGGCGAGCTGATGCTTCTAATCGAGCCCGACAAGCGCGGCGATGAGCACGGGATCCCTCTGATGTACTCGAAAAAGGGGGCTGCGCTGTTCTTCATCCCCTCAAACGTCTACTTCATCGGGACCATGAACACGGCGGATCGATCCCTGTCACTGGTGGACTATGCGCTGCGCCGACGATTTGCATTTGTCACGCTCGAACCGGGCTTCACTTCCCCTGCGTTCGAGCGGGAGTTGAAAAGGAACCAGCGACCTCCGGAGTTGATCGATAGAATACGCACTCGCATGGAAGCCGTGAACCGTCTCATTGCTGAGGACACGCGGAATCTCGGGTCCGGATACCAGCTTGGGCACAGTTTCTTCTGCACCGCAGGAGGCGATCACGAGCGCTGGTATGAGGATGTTATCAAGTTCGAGGTTCAACCTTTGCTTGAGGAATACTGGATCGATCAGCCGAAAAAGCTGGCTAAGGCGCTGGAGGCGCTCTCCCCCTGAGCGTGCTCACGCGGATTCCAATAGCGAATCTGTATTATATCCTCTGTTACGCGTGGAACCGCCTGGAGGACGACGAGCTCGTCGACGCGCGGGAACTGGCCGGGCAGGATACGGTTAATCTTTTGGCGCAACTGCTGGCGGCAGCTGTGGCCCAGGCATTGCGGCGCGGGTTGAACCGCGACTATCAGGCGAGAACTGGCGAGATCCATGGCATCAGGGGTCGGTTGCTCTTTGCCCAGAGCAAACGCCGCCTGCTTTTTGAGCACGGCTGTGCGGCGTGCGAGTTTGATGAGATCGATCACAACAACCTTCCGAACCGGATCGTGCGTGCCACGCTGGAGAACCTTCGCGATGCGGAGTCGCTGGAGGAACGGAGCCGGGAGGCTGTTATGTCAGTCCTTCGGCAGTTTCGTGGGATTGATTCGCTGGATTTGCACCCGGGCCTATTTCGGCGTGTGAGGCTGCATCGGAGCAACGCCCACTACGGCATGCTCCTCTCGATCTGTGAACTGGCGTACAATTCCATGCTGCCGGAGCCGGGCGAGGGGCCTCACCGGTTCCGGAGTTTCGTTGAAGATCACGAACTCATGGCGGCTATTTACCAGGATTTTGTGCACAACTTTTACGCGGCGCATGCCGAGGAGTGCGGTTACTCCAGTATCAGCGCACCGATTGTGCAATGGGCGGCACGGCCCCGCGACGACGCCAGCCGCGCCATGCTGCCTGTTATGCGCACCGACGTCGTGCTTACCGGTCCGGAGCGCAGGATCATCATCGACTGCAAATTCTATCATGACGCGTTCACCCGTCGGTTTCAGGCCGACAAGCTCATCTCCACCCATCTATACCAGATCTTCTCCTACGTGAAAAACCAGCAGGCGGTTTCCGGTTGGGAGAACTGTGAAGGCCTCCTCCTTTATCCCACTGTAGACGCCGATTTGCGAGCCGACTATGACATGGCTGGGAGCCGGATTCGCGCGGCGACAGTGGATCTGTCGGTCCCGTGGACAGCGATACGAAGCCGCCTGATCGAGCTGGTTGCTGTGTGAGTTGAGAACGACAGAATCCAACTGGTCACATGTTGGCGCGACTCCTCGGGACACGCTTTGTGCTGGGTTTTTCTCGGGCTCGAATCGTGCGCCTCAACAAGGACATCACTTTTGCTGCGGATCGCATTTGCAGGCTGTGCTCCCAGATGCGGATCACTCGCCAGCCGCGTGCGCGGAGCGCCCGATCCGCCCTCCGGTCCCGTCGCCTGTTGTCCTGGATTTTCAGAGTCCAAAATTCGGCTCGCGTTACGGGAATCTGGAAGTGTTTCGGGCAGCCATGCCAGAAGCAGCCATCCGCAAAAATCGCGATCTTGAGCTGCGGAAATGCGAAATCCGGCCGTCCGGGGATTGGCCAATGTCGACGCCACCCGCGAATCTGAAGAGCGGCAAAGATCTTCACAAGGGCCCGCTCGGTGGAGCAATTTCCCCGGCTTCGAATTCTCGACATGAGCGCCGATCTCTCGGCTCTGGTCATCACGTCCGCCACATCAAGCGAGGTCACTACCAAAGAAACCGAGTTCTGGACTGTCGAAGCTTCCAACCACCAGGCCACGGTCGAGCAGGCGGTTGAACCGCTCACAGGACGTTTCTGGCAGCAGGGCGCAGCTGTGGCACGCCGCCAAATTCAACGACTCGGGGCCCTGGCCGTAACGCGCCGATTCCATGCAGATGGGATCGTTTGAACACCAGCGGGCGTCCGCCAACGCCTTCAGGAGGACACGCTCCAAGTTTTCGGGCCGCGCCATCCGCACGAGACCGCCCAGCGACCCCTCTGAGTCGCCGGACGCGGTATAGATGAGTATCGCTGCCATCGGTCCCTCGGCCGCGTCAGAGACAAAAAGGCGCTCGCGCAGCGAAGCTGAGCTGTACCCGCATTCGAAGACGAGGCGGTTGATCAGAAGGTGCGAAAGGGTGTGGAGCAGGACCAGCCTCGGGGTCACCCGTTCCGTCGGACGTTGTCGGGCGGCTGCGGCCGCCGCGGCGCGACGGTCGAGCTCCTGAACACGGTCCTGGACGTCGCGCCTCTTTTCCCATTTTAAGAGTCGCGCCTCGTTCAAGCTTAAGAACAACCCCTCGCCGAAGACGGTGTAGGCAGGCAGCCAGCGTTGGCCGTCGGGGACCACCGTGATGCGGAGGTCCGCAATCTTCTGCTCCTCGCCGGGCCCGCCCCCAGCAACCAGCCGGCTGAATCCGGTGAAAACACGTGTCTCACGGAGCTTTTCAACCAGATTTACGGCGCCGAGCGACTCGCGGAGCGCGGCATTCCCAATCTTATCAAGATCCGCAGGCGTAACGGCAAGTTCTTGGTCGTCCTGCGCTTGGCTGAGCACGTTGAATTCCACGCGACGGAAAG
>Ga0302320_10024796_pt1 | contig 11686 bp, 10 predicted proteins | sample Bog_T0_3_FD_202130 | JGI IMG/M metagenome (GOLD analysis project Ga0302320, IMG submission 202130) | Peat permafrost microbial communities from Stordalen Mire near Abisko, Sweden - Bog_T0_3 | ecosystem: Environmental > Terrestrial > Soil > Wetlands > Peat | place: Sweden: Abisko, Stordalen Mire... | reverse complement strand
GCCGATGTGCGGCTTGAGCCGGGAGAGTGGCTCTTTCGGGAGGGCGCGCCCGCCACGTTCTATGTGCTCCTGGAAGGCCGTCTGCGAATTGTTCTGGATGTTCACGGAAAGCAGACCGAGTTTCCGGATCAGGAATTCAAACAGGGAGATTTCTTTGGTGAAGTGCCTCTTCTGATGGGCACACCGACCTTCGGCTCGTTGCGAGCCCAAACTTCGTGCCGCATAGCGCGCCTGGATAAGCAGCAATTTCATCACTTGATTCAGGACTCAGAAGTGGCCCGCAGCCTCATTCTGAAGACGCTGGGTGAACGGCTTTTATTGATCCAGCAACGTTCCCTTTCCTTACCAACAGCTCGGGTACAGATTTTCGGCCGTAACAAGGATGAGGATTGCAATAACATCCGCGCATTTCTTTCAGCGAACCGTATTCCTTTCGAGTGGGTTGACCGTGATCGCTATCCGGAACGGGTGCCTGCAGGCGTCTCCGACGATCCTGATTGTCCGGCCGTAACTGTTGACGGACAACTTTTCATTGAGCCTCCGACGACGAGGCAGGTCGCGGATGCCTTGCGGCTGCAGACCAAACCCGATCGCGATAGTTATGATGTGGTGGTTGTGGGGGCGGGACCGGCCGGTATGGCTGCCGGCGTTTATGGAAGCTCTGAAGGGTTGAAGGTGCTGGTTGTCGAGCGCTGTGCAGCAGGCGGTCAGGCAGGTACATCGTCGCGCATCGAGAATTATCTGGGATTTCCCGAGGGGATTTCAGGGGAAGACCTGACGGGGCGCGGGTTTAAACAAGCGATCCAGTTCGGCGCGGAAGTTGCGCTGACGCGTTCGATTGAGAAGCTTACTTCCTCGGGTGAAGGCTATGTGTGCGAGTTGGACGGAGGCCAGGCCGTTTCGGCGCGGGCTGTGGTGTTGGCCACGGGCGTCGACTGGCGCCGGCTGCATGCGAAGGGTGAAGATCGCCTGCTGGGACACGGCATATTTTATGGAGCGGCGCGCCATGAGGCGGCCAATATAGTCGGCAAGAAGGTCTTCATCGTAGGAGGAGGCAATTCAGCGGGACAAGCTGCAATGTTTTTGTCGAGCTACGCGGCTCAAGTAAAAATGCTGGTTCGGGGCGAGGGACTGAAACTAAGCATGTCGCAGTATTTGATTGACCAGATTGCATCGAAGGCCAACATCAAAGTGCTTCCTCATTCCCAGGTTATTTCCGTTGAAGGCGAAAACTACCTGGAGCGAATTGAGGTATGTGTCAACGCACCGATTGAAATGGAGAATATTACCTGCTACGAAGCTGATGCCCTGTTTGTGATGATCGGCGCGGATGCCTGCACGTCATGGCTACCAAGCGATTTGGAGCGCGATCCGCGCGGCTATATCTGCACCGGGCGCGACCTCACGACATGGAAACTAGATCGACCCCCATTTCCGTTGGAGACCAGCTTACCGGGCGTGTTCTGTGCAGGTGACGTTCGCCATAACTCCATCAAACGAGTATCGAGTGGAGTGGGTGAAGGCAGCATGGCCATCGCTTTTATCCATCAATACCTGGCTCTATAGAGGGAATCGCGAGATTCGAAAGGCCGGAACCTCCACATAGCGAATTCCGGCGATCTCTTGGAATCTGCTGTAGCTTCTTGGGTCACTAGCTGGAGGTGGAGTCACGCTTTAGCCGTGATACGTAGCATTTGAGAAGTGATGGAGACCGGGTAGGACTCCAAACGGGTGTTGAACCTCCAGAAAGTTGTGTATGAGTGCCATTGATGGAAAGCGGATCGCGATTGTCGGCGGGGGCCCAGGCGGGCTAACGCTGGCCCGGCTACTGCAGCAAAGGGGTGCGCAGGTTTCCGTTTATGAGCGTGATCAGAGCCGCAGCGCGCGAGTCCAGGGCAGCGCGCTAGACCTCCATGAAGACTCCGGACTTGCGGCACTGGAAGCTGCCGGGCTGATGGATGCGTTCTGGGCAAATCACCGTCCGGATCTTGATCGTCTTCGCCTTACCGATGCCAAGGGAACGGTTCTCCACGACCATTCCCGCCAGATGTCCGGTGCCGGGAAACGTCCTGAGATCGAGCGTGGTCCATTGCGCGATCTTCTGCTCGATTCTCTTCAACTGGGCACAGTGCAGTGGGACTGCAAGCTCGAATCTGCAGAGACGCAGGGCGAGCAAGTCTTGTTACGTTTTTCGAGCGGACAGATTGCACTGGCCGATATCGCGGTCGGCGGCGACGGCGCGAACTCTCGTCTGCGTGAGCTGGTCACTCCCATTCCGCCAGAGTACGTCGGGGTGTCGCTTGTAGAGGGCCTCGTTCCTGAAGCAAAGCAGATGATCCCTGAGTTGTGGAATCTTCTCGGCGGATCAGCCATGATCGCCTTGGGAGGCGAAAGAACCATCGGCATGGGGACCAAGCCTGACGGCAGCGTGCTGTTCTACGCAGGAGTAAAGACCCAGGACGCCGCCGCGAGGAGTAGCTTCGAAGAGGCAAGCGGCGCGGATCAAAGAGTGGCATGGTTCCACGCCAACTTCCAGGGGTGGAGCGAGATCTGGGACCCTCTTTTCAGGGAAGCCGTGTCTTTGGTCTGGCGTCCGCTACTCGTTTGCCCGCCAGATCAGCATTGGGAGCCGAAGCCCAACGTCACGCTGATCGGCGATGCAGCGCACGTTATGCCGCCATACGCAGGCGAGGGCGTGAACATGGCGATGCTCGACGCCCTGGTGCTGTCACGGCTCCTTCTCAGCCAAGACACATCCTCTGACGCGATCGCGGTGTACGAAGCCGAGATGTTTGCCCGCATGCGGCACATCACGGAAGACACGATGTTGAATACAGAGATGTTCTACGCACCAGATGCTTCCGATCGCGTTGTGGCTTTATTTCGCAGCTTTGGTCCAGCGGAGGCGGTTCCGCCTGCCGCAGAAGCTTGATTCGAGCCGTTCATCTCAGAGATTTTGACGTTTGGTGTGGTCACCCCTTCTTGATGAGCTCCGCTTACTGCCCGATTGCGAGGTTTGCGATATCGCTGGCTGTGGAGCGAGCGATATCGGGACAGATGGCCGGCAAGAGGATCTCGATGCCGTGACAGGCGCCCATCATTTGGCGGCAACGCGCCGAAACCCCGCTATCCATCAGAAGCCGGTAGAAGGCAATGCCCTCATCGCGCAATGGATCGCACTCGTTGACGCTGATGACCGTCGGCGGCAGACCTTCGACATCCTCGCGAGTGGCGAAGCTGGGCCACGCGAGGGGATTGCGGGAGTTAAAGGCCTCGATGCCATAAGCCATGGTGGCGCGGTTGTCCTGGAAGTTGAGCACGATGCCCTCATTCTCGATGGAAGACGGGAACTGCGGCTGCGGCCACTCACCGGCGATGTAAGGGCACAGAGAGTAGATACCCTTGATCAGATCGAGTTCACCATCCTTCTTCAGCTTCATGGCTACGGCGAGAACCAGGTTGCCGCCGCCACTTTCACCGGCGAGGATAATGCGCTTCGGATCAATCTTGAGACTGGTTGCATTCGCGTGTACCCACTTCAGGCCCGAGATGCAATCGTTCAATCCGGCCGGAAATGGGGCGATTTCCGGTACTTCGGAAGGGTGCACGGAGTTGCGGAATTCAACCATGGCCACCGCAACCCCGTTGGCGGCGATCATACGGCCCCAAGTCTTGTAATTGCCTTCAAAGCAGGAACTCATCTCCATGCGGCCACCGTGGATGTAGTACACGCAAGGCAAAGTCTCGTCGTTTTCCGGCCTGATGTACCGGATCTTGATGGTGTTTCCGTCGGGCGAGGAGGTGAGAGTCTCGACGCGCACGCTCAAGCCGGCGGACGGAGCGATCTCCTCGCTATCCATCGAGTCGAAAAAAGCTGTTTGGCGGGCCAGTGCGGCCAGCGCCGCTGGAGAGTTTTCCTGTTCGAGCAATTCCTCGCGGCTCGAAACGTTCGGCTTTTCTACTGGCGCCGGCCAGCCGGCGAACACTTTTTTGATGCGGGGATCAAGACGGGGATCGGTTTCGATCTTCGATGGCGTGCTGGCTTTCGCCGGTGCGATTGTCTTTGCGTCGCTCTCTCCGGAAAGCGGAGGTGCATTCAGCGCTGATTGGGTCGGCATGTCGGTTCCTTTCTGGCTAGTGAAGTTAAGAGCGAAAGCAAGTGACTTGGGGTGTCGTGACCCGCTTGCTCCACAGTGGATAGGTCTACGTTCGCAGCAGACCTATCCCGCGTATCGCTGACTAGGTGAGACCACCTCTTCGTTCCGGCTCTACGGTTTGGCCGCGAGACCAAACGTGTCATCCAGCCAGTCAAAAATGCGAGCGTTCGCAAGACGATCCGCGCCGCACTGGCAGTGCGCACCGGCACCCTCAGCCGTGGTGAAGCGGATCATGGTCTTCGGACAGGTGAGGTGCTCATAAAGCACGTCAGGCTGGCCCTTCAAGTACATATCTTCTTCGGCATCGAGTACGAGCGTCGGACAAGAGATCTGCTCCGCGATACCGCCGGCAAGGGTGAACTTGAGAATTTTCGCAACGGTAGCGTGAGGCGTGGGCTCACCCATCACGAACCCTGCCTGATCTACAGCCCATTTTGCGGCGGGAGACTTATTGCTAGCCTCCACAATCTTGCGGTCGAGTTCGGGAGCGTCTTTCTGCTGTACGGCAGCGATATAACTTTCCCGCTGATCCGGCGGGACGGCTGCCAACTGAGTCACGCCGAAATCGTAGATTCCGTCGTTGGCGACAAGGGCTGAGATTCGCTTCTCAAAAGCCGCCGCACGTGGCGCGAGATAGCCCCCAAAGCTGACGCCCATAAGGCCAATCTTTTTCGGATCAACGCCAGACAGAGTGAGTGCGAAGTCAACCACCGGGGTGACGACCTTCTCCCAATCCGGACGAAAAGGCAGGCGTTCGCGATGAATCGGCCCGTACTGGCCTGGACCGTCGAAGGCCAGGACATTCCAGCCACGCTCGACACCAGCCCGTGCGCCTTCACCGTGTATTTCTTCTGCTGACCCATCAAAGCCCGTGTGGAGAATAAGGAGTGGACGCTTGGTGTTCGATTCGTCAACACGATGGAAGTAGCCGGGTAGCGTCGTGTTCTCATAAGGAATCTCGACCGGAAGAATAGGCGGGTCAAAGAGGCTGGCGCTGAGTTTATATGCGCGGATGGATTTCTTGTAGGCGCTATAAATTCGCGGGTCTTCGTGGTTGCCGTGCAGGAAGAACTCGGAGGTGCGGAAATAATTTGCTGCGCGCAGGTAGCCGTCGCGTGCGCTTATGCGATGACCGGCAGCCAGTTGCGCATCAGCTTCAGCGGAAATCCGTTCGGCTGTGGCATTCCACTCGTTATACCAGCCTTCGTCGTCGCCGGATGTGATGCGATTGAGGCTGGCCATGACTTCGCCGAACTCGCTGGAGCCGTAGCTGGCGGCGCCGAAGGCACGTTTGGCCTCGAACCAGTACTCTACGTTGTCGGGGAAGAAGGGATATTTCTCTGGGGTAGAGGCAGTTGCTGTAGCTTTGCTCCCCGCTGACGGTGCGGTCAAGGTTGGTGTCATTGGACTGTTTCCTCTCGTTGAATTTTTGGAAGTGAATGACCGATCTTGAAGCGAAGAATGGCCCTCTGCTAAAGCGCGGGATCGACAAGTGCACCGTAGATAATGGACCGCGATATTCCGGCCACATCCGGCACCGGATAAGGACGCCCAGTCATTGGATTTCCCCCGTCTTGTTGCTGGAGCATTCCAACGACGACGATGTCATGGGTGGGATCGACCCAGAACCAGGTTCCGTGCACGCCGCCCCAGTAGAAAGTGCCCGCGCCGTTCGCGCCGCCGTTGAAACTTGCGCGCGACGGATCAAGAACGATGCCAACGTTCATGCCATAGCCGATACCCGCGAACGGCTGAAGAAAGTGCATCGGCACGCCCTCCGGCAGCAGGTTAGTCGTCATCAGCTTGACCGATGTCGGCGATAAGATTTGGATACCGTCGAGTGTGCCTCGATTCGCGAGCATCTGCGCGAATCGCATGTAGTCCTGCGCAGTGGAATATAGTCCCGCGATCGACAGCAGATATTTCGGTTTCACCCCTGGAGGTGTTCCGGCTACGGCTGGAAAGGGCGACTGGTCCAGCGCAAGGATGAGCTTGAGGTTTTGGTCCAGCGCATAGCGCGGCGCGATGCGGTCGCGCTGATCAGGCGCTACATCAAAACCGGTATCTTTCATGCCCAGTGGCTCGAATATTCGTCGTTCGAGCAAGGTGTCGAGTTGCTCCCCGGTGATGCGCCGAAGGATCGCGCCCTGCACTTCCTGCTGAAGGCCGTAGCGGAACTCAGTACCGGGCTGCGATTCGAGAGGCAGTTTGGCAAGTTTGGGAATGATGTCGTCGTTCGTGCCGCTCCAAAGACCCGCTTTGGAGTACATATCATCGACCGTCGGATTCGTGGTACCCAGTCCAGGCCCGAAGGCGAAGCCCGCCGAAGACGCCATGAGATGGCGCATAGTCATGGGGTGATCGAGCGGCACGAGCGCCCCATCCTTTGAGACCTTCAGGTCCACGAACTCCGGGATGAACTTTGTGACGGGATCGTCGAGTTGCCACTTACCTTCTTCATAGAGGAGCAACATTGCGACGGCGATGATCGGTTTCGTCATCGACGCGATTCGGTAAATGGCGTCTTCGCGCAACGGCTCACGGCCTTCAAGGGTTTGGTAGCCATAAAAGCCAGACTTGATGAGCTTTCCATGGCGGGCGACCATCACGCTGATTCCGGCATAATGGCCGGCATCAATCTCGGCCTGCATGGCAGGGTCAATGCGATTGAGGCGCTCAGCGGAGAAACCCACGGAGGACGGTGAAGCGATCGGCAGCGGAGTTGCAAGCTTAGCGTCGACATCGATCGCATATTCGTTTGGCATGAGATTCACTCCTTTTCCGGTTGGGATATTTTCTGATTCCGCGGGGGGGCCCTAAGAAATCGATTACCCGCTTTTATACACCCCAAAAAGCGAGTAAACACTCTTTTTGATAAGATTTATTTCAAGTGGGCGTGGATGCCAAAAATTTCTGAGGAAAAGCGACAGGCTCGTCGCGACCACATTCTCGCCGCCAGTTGGAGGTGCTTCTCCCGCCAAGGAATTCATTCCACGTCGATGGAAGACATCGTTCGCGAGGCAAATCTTTCTTTCGGAGCACTTTACGATTACTACAAAAGCAAAGATGAGCTTATTCTTGCCGCCTGCTCTTCTGCGTTCCAGGAAATGCGAGTGCTTCTCATCCCGGTCCTGACAAGAGAAGAGCCGTATCCGCCCTCTCTATTCATCCGTGAGGTCACTAAGATCATCACCTCGCACGCACAGCGAGACAAGCTCAGTTTTGGCACAGCTTTCCTCATGGGGTGGGGCGAAGCTCAATTCAATCCCAAGTTGAAGGAACTTGTCAGTGGAGGTCAGTTGCTCTATCGTGAAGCTCTCACCGCCGTCGTGCGCAAATGGCAGAAACGTGGCGACATTCCTGCACACGCCAAACCGGTAGACGTCGCCAAGGTGATACTCTCGCTCTTTCTCGGTTTCATCGTTCAGTCAGCAATGATCGGCGGAATCGATCCGGAAACGGTCGCAAAGGGATTCGAGGGCATAATCTCCAGTCAACTCACCTCTCGTCGCTGAAGACTGAAGACTGTTGAGTCGGTCTGTGAAACGGCGTCGTCTCCTCAGTGCAAAGGCTGTCTATGTATGCGCAGTAACTGGGAGCCGCTCCAGCCAATATCTTTCTCTGTTTCATCCAATAGGCCCGCAATCCTGGCTCTTTAAGCCTGTTGCGGAAAGTCTCGCTGCCTCTGGAGAAGTGTTCGGCACTTAGAAGCCCCAGTTCATGCTGGCTGAAGTAGTCCTCCATCGCAATCATCGCGATGCCGCACTGGTTGTAGAACTGACGCTCTCGTACTAGCTCGGGCGTGGGCGTGCCGCCATTGCCCTCGATCCATATCGCCGCAGCTTCGGCGTTCATCTGTCCCAACAGGATGTTTGTGGTTCGAGCAGTGGTTCCTTGCTGAATCAAGGCCCGTGTGTGGCGCATACTCAGCCGAATCTGAATTCCTACATAGATCAGCGATACCGTCGCGGTCAACCCGCTAACAGCACTGGCAATGGATGCAATCTCTGAAGGCAACACCATACCTCCTGCAACAGCTCATAAGTTGGCAGCCTAACACCGTCGATTGTCCAACAATTCGTGACTGGCCGCGGCCTCGATTAGGCTGGTTTCGAGTCTTACATTTTCAGCGCGGGGTGGTTTTTCGCAATCCAGTCTTCGACTTCAACGTAAAACTGTTTTGCTTGGACGACGATCTCTTTTGCTTCTGTGTCAGTCGCAACGTTGGAGAAAGTGTAGTCGATAGTATTTCGCTTCCGTCGACACGTCTCAAAATAGTCCGCGTACTTGTGCGCGGCTTTACCCAACACCAATTTCGTGCTCTCTAAGGACACCCGGTGGTGTCCGACTTTGCTCACGATCCGATACCCCGCACAGGCTATGGCCATATTCGCCGCTTGGAGCGCAGCGTTGTACGCAGTGGCGAATCTCCGATCTGCTGAAAGGCCAGCAAGACTCGCGTCTGCGAGGTCGCGGGCGATCAGGGCGCGCATATTGTCTAATTCCTTCTTGGAGGTTTTGTGTTTCTGGGCTTCCTTATTTGCCAACAAGCTCGTCCAAGTCACTCTGGCCTCCTTTCACAAACTGTTTTCGTCCTTGTAAAACGGCGGCAAGAAAATGGTCGCCCGACTTGGTTTTCTCCCGAAACTCCCCTGGGGAATAGGCCGTGACGTTGACCTCTCTTCCCAGCCGCGCCTCCGCCTTGCGGAGCGCTGGAGATAGGTCAGCAAGACCTGCGCTGCCAATGACCATCACATCCACGTCACTCATCGTATGTTCCCGGCTTCGTGCCACTGAACCATAGACAAAAGCACTCTGAATCTTGTCCCCAAACGGCTTAAGTATCTGCTCCAATATCGGAGCCAGCCCTGCGGTTTTTTCGAATAACTGCTGCAGGTCTCGGAACACCGGGGACTGGGTCTCCGCCTTGAAATAAGCCCTCGTGCCTTCCCGACGATGCACCAATATTCCGCTCGCCACCAGAGATGATAACTCCCGCTGAAGGCTCGATGGGCTCGTGCCCAAACGGCCTGCGAGTTCCGAAAGATACCACCACTTGTCTGGCTGGCCGAGCGTAGCCGCGAGCACACCTTGACGTACCTGTGGGAACAAGGCAGTCAGCACGGAAGAGTTACGCATATTGCGTATATTATTACGCATAGTGCGTAAGCATGTCAACCGCTGAGCACACAGCTTGTCTGCGGCTAGCATTGAGTAATCTAAAGTGGCTCCGCTGGCTCGCGATCCGTGCAGTTGTGGCTCACGGCGGTACCTATGGCCGCAGCGGTTGATGCGATTTCTACTCCGATTGCAGATGAACTACGAATCGCGTTGGGCTGGATTTGACGTCGGCAACCTTCGGCAAAATGCACGGCATGTTGTTTGCCCTCATAAGGTACCTTTTTCCCGCTCGGGACTAAACCCCCACCTCGACTGGCAGACCCCCTTCATCAAAGTCCTTGCATTCAAAACCGCCAAGGCTGCCCGGATATCCGAGTTGATTTGAAATGATCCGGGTCCGGCCGATCATCTGATCGTCGCATTCATGGGTGTGGCCATACACCCAGAGGGCCGGTTGGTGGGTCTCAATGATCTCCACCATGTCCAAGGAATTGAACGCCGGAGTGAGAGGGCCGCCCTTGAATTTGGAGTTGGGATTGATGACCGGTGCATTATGGCTGATGACCACGCGGGGACCACTTAGATTCTTGCCAAACCAGCTCAGCAATTTCCGCGCGAAGTTTTTGTGTAGCGCAATCGAATCTGCTGGCGTGAAAGGCGTTTCGTCGGTGTTATAGATGAGGCGGTAGTCATTCATTTGAGAGCGGGCGGTCTCCATGGCGCGCAAATCGCCGCCGTTGAAATCCGTCCACATCGTACCTCCGAAGAAATTGACGCCGCCGATGCTGACCTCTTCATCAAGCAACAGTTTCACATGCGGATGTCTGCCTTCGAGCCACGCTCTGAATCTGTTGTCCTCTTCGTTCATTGGGCGCCGTGTGTAATATTCGTGGTTTCCCGTCACATAGAGGACCGGTTTCTTCCACTTCCGCAGAATCTGGTCGAGCGGCTCATAATCCCTGAGCGTGACGATATCGCCTGCCAGGATCATGACATCTCCGTTCACTGTCGGGGGCAACATCCAGCCCGAGCCAAATTCAAGATGCAGGTCGCTATACGTAATGATTCTCATGCTCGTAAGAGAAAGCTTGTTTGAACACTTCTTTCTCAAGTCCTAGATCTCTTCCGACAGCGGTTCGACTCGGCGCGGAGCCCGGTCGTGGAAGTAACAATCTGACGTCCCCCGGATAGCTGAATAATAAGCCGAGGCGCAAAGGCCAGTGTCAAGGCTCTTCGACCGCGAACGCGGCGCGCGAAGCGCGGCCTTGACACTGGCCGGGCCTCGGCTATGCTCTGGCTATCCGGGGCATGTCATTCGGGAATGCTGCATCACAGACCTAAACCGAAAACCTGACTGATCTGATTCGTGTGCGTGGTTTGTGGTTCTATTTTATGCATCGCAGGCTCTTGCTGAATCGCCTGCGAATGGGACACATCAGGGCCGGGTTCCTGCCCCAGCGTCGCTGCATTATTCGTGAAAATCTGCGCGTCATCGCGTCCACGCGAGACGGAGACATAGGTCAGCCTTTGCGGGTGACGGACAGCTTCTCATCGGCCACCGCTGCTCAGCGCCGCGCTTCGTGGTCTTTGAGACGGTCCCGCGCCACACGCGCCTTCTGCTTCTTGACCTCGTCCACGATCCCGTCGAACCCCTCTTGCGTCATTGTCTCGCCCTTCGCCAGCGGACCCAGCAGGTTCACCAACAACAGCCGGCACGCCGTGATTTCCACCATCTCCGCACTGGGGCGAAGGCCCGTCTTGTCCTGTTCAATCTCGCGCAACACAAGCCCGCGGATCAGCTCCGCCTGAGTCTGCTTCCTCTTCGCCGCAAGCACCTCCAGCTCATGCAGCTCCGCCTGGTTCAGCTTTGTCCCCACGTGATGCACCCGGAACCGCGCCCGCTTTGCCGCTTCCGCCGCAAGGTTCCTCTCATCGAGCAGCGCCATCGCTCCAACCTCCCAGCACCCGCGTTTACGCAAGGAGTCACGGGTTTCCTTACGGAACCCCCACCCACGAAATCTATTGGATGCCAGGATGGTTCCTCCAGAAAGATGTCAAGTTTCCCTACAGTTCCCTCGAAGGGGTGGAGTGTCAAAATTCTTCCGGTGCGAAGCACCGCGCCTTTCACAGCTCGCCATACTCCCTCGCCAACGCATTCCACAGACGGACCACTTCCGGCGCCTGCCAGCCGCGGCGGAACAGACTCTTAATAGCCTGCCAATCGTCATGATGAAATGTGAGGGCGATCCCGTGGTCCCGAGAGCGAAATACGACGCCGACTTTTTCTTCTTCGTCGAACCACGTAGACGCGAGGAAATAGCGACCTTCCCAGAAGATCAGTGTGTCGCGCAGCGACAACCCTTCTAGTATCGTCCGAAGTTCCGCAATTCTCGGGTAATCGAAGAGCG
>Ga0302320_10024793_pt1 | contig 11687 bp, 9 predicted proteins | sample Bog_T0_3_FD_202130 | JGI IMG/M metagenome (GOLD analysis project Ga0302320, IMG submission 202130) | Peat permafrost microbial communities from Stordalen Mire near Abisko, Sweden - Bog_T0_3 | ecosystem: Environmental > Terrestrial > Soil > Wetlands > Peat | place: Sweden: Abisko, Stordalen Mire... | reverse complement strand
TTGAGGCTGAGTCCGGCCTCTACGCCATTGACGTGGGCTATACCTCGCCGGCCAACATTCATTACCTCACGCGCCTCGGACACAGTGTCTTTCTCGCAGATCTGGTCGCCGATGCCTCAACCGGCGAGTGGCAGAGCAAAGCCGAAGACGGCAGCACAGTCTGGAATGTCGAAGGCTTTCTCGATCAATCGCTCCGCCTCTCCGAGCGCAAGTTCGATGTGGTGCTCCTCTGGACCGCACTCGATTATCTGCCTGAAGCGTTGGTTGAGCCAGTTGTGGCGCGCCTCTTCGAGTCCACCAATCCTGGCGGCCAGGTGCTGGCCTTCTGTCACACCCGCACCCAGGGCGAGGAGACGGCGCATTGCCGATTCCACGTCACCGATGGCGACGACGTCGAGGTGCAGTTGGCCCAGCCCTTTCCCATTCAGCGCGCCTTCACCAACCGCAGCATCAAGGAACTCTTCGCCGCTTGGTCCGATTACCGGCAATTCCTGGCCAAAGACAGCGTCTCTGAGCTGATTATTACCCGCTGAATCAAGCGCTGAGAGTCAACCGCCCACCTTTTCCCCAAACGGAGGACACAAAAATGAATTTGCAGGGAACGCGCATCACCTGGCTCGGCCACGCCACCGTACTCGTCCAGACCGGCAAGGGAACCAATATTCTCATCGATCCCTTCATTGCCGGCAATCCCAGCTACCCCAAGGCCTTCACGCTGCCAGAGAAGATTCACTTCATCCTGCTCACCCACGGCCACGGCGACCACGTCTCCGATACCGTCCCAATCGCCGCCAGGCACCACTCAACCGTTGTCGCCATCTACGAGCTTGCAGCCTGGGTTGCGGGCAAGGGCGCGGCTGAAACCATCGGCATGAATCTGGGCGGCACCGTGCAGTTGGATGACGTAGCGGCCACCATGGTCGAGGCCAAGCACTCCTCTGCGGTGCAGGATGAAACGGGTATGCACTACGCGGGCGTCGCAGCGGGATTCGTCCTCGCCATCAACGACGGGCCGGTCCTCTACCATGCCGGCGACACGGCGGTCTTCGGCGACATGAGCCTGATTCGCGATCTTTACCGGCCCCAGGTCGCCATGCTCCCCATCGGCGGCCATTACACCATGGGCCCAACCGAAGCGGCATTGGCCGTGCGCCTGATCGAGCCCAAGGTCGTCCTCCCGCTGCACTTTGGAACCTTCCCGCCGCTCACCGGCAGGCCCGCCCATCTAGCCGCGCTCGTCAATCCCGCCGTTCAGGTTGTCGATTGGAAGCCGGGAGATTCAATCTAGTACCGTGACCGAGTGATTGGGGCATGACCGGAACGTAGCGCCAGCCTCCTGGCCGGAAGGTAGCGCCGACCTCCCGGTCGGAAGGTAGCGCCGACCTCCCGGTCGGCTGTAGCGTGGACCTCCCGGTCCACGCTTGTTTCCTTTCGGGATACGACTTCACAGGCTGCGGAAAAACTCAATCCGGAGGGAGATGGGGGTTTTAACCCCCATGTAAAGCCCATGGAATGAGTGCGGCTTTAGCCGCGGAGGGTTGCTTTTCGCGGATTTCAACACAAATTCAGGCCTTTTTTCGCAGCCTCTTCAGTCGGGCCGCAAAAGCCGTAATATCGTCCTGGGCTTCATTCCCTACAGATAATGCGTAGGCTTGGGCGGCGGAGGCAACTCGCGGCTAGCCGAAGCCCCCTTCCCGCTCATCCGTACGCCCGGCGAGCTTTGCGCAGTGCGATAATTGCGCAGATCGCGCAGAATCTCCTGCTTTTCCCGCGCATACTGGCTCGCCAGATTGGTCAACGCATAGTTGATAATGTCGCTGTGGTGCAGCTCCTGCATCGTGGCGTCGCGGCGCATATTCAGCCATAGCCGATGCACCAGTTGCACATCTTCCGGGCTCAACGACGGCGCATGCGGCCCGATGAAAAAGACCTTCATCTCGCCGCTTTGGCCAATCACATAAAAGTTGAATTGCCGCTTGGTGCCTTCCAGCGCCTCCCAGGCCTGGCCAAGATGAAAGGCCTGATCCTCCGCCGTCATCGTGCTTGAAGTGCCCGCGACCACTGAATCCACCTCCAGCGAACTTGCCCCCTGCGCCAGCGCCGCAAAAACATCTCCCGCCGGAACCACCAGCAATGAGACCTTCTTGCCAAAGCTCTCGGCCACTGACACCGCCTTTGTAAAGAGCATCTGCTCGTGTTCGCTGAAGCTCTGTTCCTCGGCGCTCAGGTACTCCGGCCCGCCCACGCCCATCATGCGTATGCTGATCACCACCACATCCTGATCGGTGGTGCTGGTGTGCGCCAGAGTCCACTTCAGCGCTAGAGGATTGGCGGCATCGTGCATCGTCACCATCACGCCGCCCGGCCGGATCGCGGCCGACTCGCTGCTGATCGTATCCTGATGCTCCAGTTGAAACTGATCCTTCATCTGCCGCGCCGTCAGAGCGTGTTTGCGCATATTGGCGCGCTCTGAAACAGTGAAGATCACAAAGAACGTCGCGGCAAATATCACGCCGCTCACCGTAGCCACTGACTTGGTAAACAGGTTGACGATGGCTGTGGACAACAGCACCAGAAATACCGAGATCAGTCCTATGGGAAGCTCAAACTTGCCAATGCGAATATTCGGCGGAACCTTCCACCCGCGTTCGCCGTGGTACTTCCAGCGCAGCACCAGCATCGCCAGGCTGTTGAAGGTGAATGACCAGATCACGCCAAAGGCGTAAGCCTCACCCAGCATGAAGACGTCGCCCCGGCTGGCGATGATCGTCAGCATCTGCAGGATGAAGATCATGTTCACGATGCGATGGCTGGTGCCGAATTTGGGATGCGGCTTGCGGAACCAATCCGTCAGAACGCCGTCCTCGGCCACCCGCATCAAGACGCCGGTAGACCCGATCATCGACGTATTGATCGCGCCCGAGAGAATCAAAAAGCCCACCAGCACCACAAAGATGCGGAAGGCGATCCTCCAGAACAGCGGCCCCACCAGGTACATCGCAATTCCGGCAATCAGGTTGTCCTGATAGATGTGCGTCCGCTCCCAGTTCGGGATCAGCATTGAGGCCAGCAGCGTGGCGCCGCCGGTAAAAATCAGGCTGTACAGCGCAATCACAATCGCCGCGCGCTTCAGATTCTTCAACTTTGGATGCTGGATCTCGCGGTTGACCTGCGCCAGACTCTCCTCGCCGCTCATCGCCAGCAGTGAGTGCCCAAAGGCCATCAGAATTCCAAAGACGCCCAGCAGCGGCACCAGCGGTGTGCCCTTCAAAAATCCCAGCGCGTCGGGACTAAATTTGAGATGCGACGCCGTAGGTGGCGGCGGCAGATTCACCCCGCGAACCAGCACGGAAAAAATGCCCCAGAAGAGCAGGATCACCACCATCACTGTCGTGATCTGCATGACCCGCAGCGCCTTGCCACTCGACTCCTCAATGCCCTTGATGTTCTCCCACCAGTAATAAATCGTCACTACGGCCGCAAAAACCGCCGAGGTGTGATTCATGTCGAACTGGAAGGCGTTGTGGTGGACATCCATCAGAGCCGGAGGCAGCCAGCGGCTCTGCGCCGCCACCGTCAACAACTCGTTCATCAAGCCTGTAATATATTGCCCGGCTGACACGCCGGAGATCGGTCCGGTAAGTATGTAATCGAACATCAGAGCCGATACGCTCAACTTGGCAAAGGTGCCGCCCAGAGCCTCCTTCACCACGCGGTAGACGCCGCCGCGGGTAAACATGCTACAGCTCTCGACGTAGACCGCGCGCACCGCAAAGCTGAAAAGCATGATCGCCAGGATGAACCATGGCGCAGCCGCTCCCACCGCCTCTTCGGCAATGCCGCCCGCATAAAATGCGGAGGAGCCCAAATCGCAGAGCACAATGGCCGCCGCGCGCCAGAAGGAGATGAACGTCAGCATCACCGAAGATGCCACGATCAGGCGGACGCGGTCGGAAACTGGTGCAGCGGTCGTTCGAGTGGATGCCATCGCGGGTGTGCCGACGCGTCGGCCGGCTTTCTTTAGACTGGCGGGCAAAACTGCGACACGCCCTGCGACAAGTTTATTTCTCTATGAAGACAGAGTCAATAAAAAATAAAGAAGGCCAATGGAGAAGATGGTGGAGTTCGCGCCTTGTCCAGATGAGAACGGGTTTACATGCGATGGAAAATCCCCCCAGCCGTTCGGTCGACAGCAGCCCGCCTCATGCCGACAGCAGCCCGCTGCATGTCGGCAGCAGCCCGCCTCATGCCGGCGAAAGCCTCGTCGCCCGCGCCGTAGGCGCAGTGGTTATTAGCCCCGCGTTTCAACGCGGGGTTGGCGCAACCAACAACACACCGGAGTCCCGTAGGGACGGCGCTCACTTAGTTGGACTTTACAGGCTGCGGAAAATCGATCAAAGTAAGGTTTTGTATCAGGGCACGACTTCAGTCGGGCCTCAAATGTCACAAAATGAAGGCCGGGCTTTACAGGCTGCGGAAAAACTCAATCCGGAGGGAGATGGGGGTTTTAACCCCCATGTAAAGCCCATAGAATGAGTTCGGCTTTAGCCGCGGAGGGATGCTTTTCGGGGATTTCAACACAATTTCAGCCTTTTTCCGCAGCCTCTTTAGCCCCTGCGGGGTGTTTTTCGGAAGCTTCGCCTCAATTCAGGCCTTTTTTCGCGGCCTGTTAAAGCTCTCCAGATTGGTACCAGCGCCGTCTGCGGCCCATCCGAACGCCTGAGTCAACGGCGACAGCCAGCAACCCAAAAACCATGCAAAAGTCCGTCCGAGCCTGGTGGAAAAACGTCAGCCAGCCGTAGTTATCGAACTTATCCAACGAAAATGGCCCCAATGGTCTGCCCAGCATAATAGGAAATTTCGTGCTGACCAGAGCGACAAAAATCACCACCAGAAGCGCGATGGCCGCATCTCCGGCGTAGAAATCTAGCAGAATCGCACCTCCGCCCCCGATCTCGATGCCGCCCACCAGCGGAGCCAGCAGATTGGGAAGCGGAAGGCCAATCGCGGCAAAGCGGCCCGCGCCCAACTGATCGGGACGCGCAAATTTCAAAATGCCTTCCAGCAGAAAGACCAGGCCCACCATCGCCCGGATCAGGTTCATGGGTAGATTTTGGCGCACCGCAACCCCCAAATCGCTGGTCCTAACCCAGAAGGCCTGATCTACTTGTGAAAGCAGGCCTGATTTTCAACCAGACAGAAAAAGCATATCGCAAAGCAGATACGATCCGCAGCAAAAGAAGAAGGCTTGAAAAAATTCCGAATCCAATACGACAAGTGGCCGTCTTGTCTCAAAAAAAGCCCACTCGCCCGCGCCGTAGGCGCAATGGTTATTAGCCCCGCGCTTCAGCGTGGGGAAAGCGATCCAACAATAATAGAGCCGGAGTCCCGTTAGGGACGGTGCTTATGCCTGATCCCTTATAAGGTTGCGGAAAAACTCATTGCGAGGCTATTCCCAAAGGCTCTGTAATCAGGGCACAACTTTAGTCGGGCCAATAAAGCCAATCTTATCAATGTCGGGCTTTACAAGCGGCGGAAAAACTCAAAGCGGAGGGAGGCGGGGGTTTCAACCCCCGCGTAAAGCCCCCAGAGCGATGTTTTCGGCAATGTCGGCTTTCGCTTCAAGCCGTCACTTCCTCAACAAGCGATCCACCGCTCTAGCCAACCCCTCCGGTTTGGCTGAAGGCGCAAAGCGGCAGACAACCCTTCCCTCCCGGTCAATTAAAAATTTTGTGAAGTTCCATTTGATCTTTTCGATGCCCAGAATTCCCGGCTTGGCCTTCTTCAAATATTGATAAAGATGATGGGCGTCGGGTCCATTCACATCGATCTTGGCAAAAAGTGGAAAGCTGACGCCATAATTCCGCTCGCAAAATGAGGCAATCTCCACGGCCGCGCCCGGCTCTTGTCCGCCAAATTGGTTGCAAGGAAAGCCCAAAACCGCAAAGCCGCGCCCCTTGTAGTCACGATAGAGCTGTTCCAAACCTGCATATTGAGGAGTAAAGCCGCACTGGCTGGCAGTATTGACGATCAGCAGCACCTGGCCCCGGAATTCCTCCAGAAAGATCTCGCGCCCACCCAGCAACCGCGCTTGAAATGGATAAACCGTCTCATCCGTCTCCCGCATTGCCAAATACCTCCGTTAAAGAAGGATGTCATGTGGCTTTGGCCTGCGTCTAAACAAAAAGTTATCCGGCCCGGTTGCATGGGACAATGCCGCAGCCCGCCTGCGTCCGTTAGACTGTGAATTGGGCTCCTGATCACTGTGACCAGGCGGAGGTTTATGGCCGCTCGGGTGGTAAAATCAAGCTTTCCTTGATGCAGGATCAGATTTTCAGCAATGAGGGTGTCGATATTCTTGCCGTGAAGCCGAATCTGATGGCGAACTATGGACCGCAACTGTTTTTGTGTTCCGCACCGGGCTCATCCCCAGTGAGGAACAAGCGCAATTCCGTCACCCATGCGTTGCGGACCGCGAGCCGTCTGACGCGGACGATGATCTTGGTTGTGTTGATGCTCACCACCTGCGCCGCCGTCGCTCAGACGCCTCAAACGCCTCAGACCATCGAGTCGATTCGGGTCATTGGCAACCGGCGCATTCCCAAAGAGACCGTGCTGGCAAGGCTTTTTACCCACCCCGGCGACGTCTACGATCCCATCTCGATCGAGCGCGACTTCAATTCGCTCTGGAATACTTCCTACTTCGACGATCTGCGCATCGAGCGCGAGGACACCGAAAAAGGCATCATCCTGAATGTTTTTGTCCGCGAAAGGCCCACCATTCGCGAGATCAACTACAAAGGGCTGAATGCCGTCTCCGTCTCCGACGTGCTGGACCGCTTCAAAAAGGAAAAGGTCGGCCTCTCGGTTGAGAGCCAGTATGACCCGGCAAAGATCAAGCGGGCCGAGACGGTGCTCAAGGATATTCTCTCCGAGCACGGCCACCAGTTTGCCACCATCAAGACCGAGGTAAAGACCGTTCCTCCGGCCTCCGTTCAGGTCAACTTCAACATCAAGGAAGGCCCCACGGTAAAGGTGGGCGTGATCAAGTTCACCGGCAACCAGCACATCAACAGCCTGCTGCTGCGCCGCTCCATGAAGAATCTGAAGCCCATCGGCATTCCTTACTCCATCTTTTTAGAAGATATTTTTCCGCAGACCTTTGACGCCTCCAAGCTCGAGGAAGACACCGAGCGCGTTCGCCAGGCCTTCCGCGACAAGGGCTATTACAACGCCGCCATCGAGGAGCCCAAGACGCAGATTCGCGACGAAGGCGGCTTGAACTGGTTCACCTTCCGCCCCAACAAAGGCAAGCGCATCGATATTCTCATGCCTATCGAAGAAGGTGACCGCTACCGCCTTGGTAACATCACCTTCACCGGCAACAAAGCCGTGAAGAACCAGAAGGCCCTGCGCTCCACCTTTGCCGTCAAGGATGGAGATTGGTTCAACGCCACGCTGATTGCCAAAGGCCTGGAAAATCTCAAAAAAGCATACGGTCAATTGGGCTACATTAACTTCGGCGCAATTCCCAAGCCCGTCTTCGACGATCAGAAGCGTACCGTCTCGCTCAATATCGACATCGACGAAGGAAAGCCCTTCTACGTCTCCCGCATTGAGGTCCAGGGCAACGTCGTCACCCGCGACAAGGTCATCCGCCGCGAATTGATGGTGGAAGAAGGCAGTGTCTACAACTCGCAATTGTGGGAGTACAGCCTGCTGCGTTTGAACCAGTTGGAGTACTTTGAACCGCTTAAAGTGGATCAGGACTCCGAGGCCCACCAGGATGCCGAGGCAGGCACCGTCGAACTGCTGCTCAAGGTCAAGGAAAAGGGCAAGAATTCCATCGGCCTGAACGGTGGCCTGAATGGCCAGTCGGGCGGCTTTCTGGGCGTCAACTACCAGACCAATAACTTTCTTGGCTTGGGCGAGACGCTCAGTTTGCAAGGCAATCTGGGTACCGCGGCCCGCACTTTCACCTTCGGGTTTTCGCAGCCATACCTGCATAACCGGCCCTTCAACATCGGCTTCCAGATCTTCAATAACAAGCAGGATTTCAACGCCGCCAAGAACTATCAAGTCGCTTCCGGCCAATCGGCAAACCTGACCTCGGCGCAGCAATCGCTGACGCAGAACTACAACCAGGGCTCCTACGGCGCTAACATCTCCGTGAGCTACCCGCTCAAGCGCCACGCCTTCCAGCGCGTAGGCTTTACCTATTCGTGGAGCAAGTCTTCGATTACAGCCTTCTCCACCGCCTCGCAGACCTATTTCCAGACCATCAGCTTCCGTTCCGGCATCCAGGGATCAAATGCCCTGAACGGCATCATCAACAGCATGGTCTCGTTCACATACTCCTACAACACCGTCAACAACCCGATGCGCCCCCGCACCGGCAAGGAATACTCGGTTGCCATGCAGACCTCGGGCATCTGGGGCAATGTACGCTACTTCACGCCGTCTCTGGCGTACAGATCCTTCCGGCCGATGCATTATTTGACCCCGTCGGCTACCGGGCGCAATGTGCTGGGTATTCGCTCCCAATTGAGCTACATTCAGGGCTACGGCGGAGACGTGGCGCCACCCAACAGCCGCCTCTACGCCGGCGGCGAAGGCGAATTGCGCGGCTTTGACGTCCGCGCCGCCACCCCTTATGGCTACGTGCCAACCCGCACTACGATGCAGTTGATGAATCCAGACGGCTCTTGCGTCCCGCTATACCCGGGCAACCGGCAGGATCCTGCGTGCCTCCTCATGAACATCCCGATTTACGGCATTGCCTCCATAGGCGGTGACACAAATCTGATTACTAACGTCGAGTACCGCATTCCCATCGCCGGCCCAGTCACCTTCGCGTTTTTTAACGACTTCGGCATTGATTCGGCCATCAACAAAGGCCAGTTGAAGCAGAGCCCGCAGGGTTTTGATTCGCTGATTGCGCCTCTCTATGGATGCCCGACCATCGGAACTGCTCCAGACGGAAGCAATTTCTGCGAACACGGTACTCAAGGTTCGGACGTCCACTTTCTGCGCAACATCCATCCCATTGCGGGCACCAACTTTGTTCCCCGCATGTCCACCGGAGCGGAAATTTCGGTCATCATGCCGGTCATCAACGCGCCCTTCCGCCTCTTTTACGCCTACAACCCATTGCGCCTCAATGAGAAGCCTTACTGCAACCTCGGCACTGGGATCAACAATCAGAGTTGCACAGCTCAACTGATCACCCGTGACATGTTCCCGACGGATGGTGCGGGCGATACCACCTACCAGCAAGCAATCCAGGGCTATGGTGCGCGAGACCAGTTCCGTGAGCCGCGCAAAACCTTCCGGTTAACCGTCTCCACAACTTTCTAGTCGTCCACCAGCCTGGCCGGCCAAATAGTAGCGCCGGCCAGTAGCGCCGGCCTCCTGGCCGGCTGTAGCGTGGACCTCCCGGTCCGCGCTCATTTCTCCGTAGCGGCACGGTTCACCAGTAAATTCCAAAAGGCCGCTCACAATGAGCGGCCTTTTCTCACAGTTGCTTTCTACGGACTCCATTCAAGGCCAGACTATCTCGCAGTCTGCACAAACTCGATCTCTTGTTGCTCTGACAATTATTCTTTCGTGCTGACCCTGTTCTGGAACCGCCCCCGCCGCGCTCTCGTATCCTACAAATAGACCGCTCAGGCCACGAGCCAGCGGCGATGGGGGCTAAACCATGGCAAAGTTTCTCTTGTTCTGCATTCTGCTGGTCTTGTGCTGGCCGCTGGCGCTGGTTGCTTTGGTGCTCTTTCCGTTGGTATGGCTGCTGTTGCTGCCCTTTCGCATTGTTGGAATCGCAGTAGGCGGCGTTCTTGAACTGATCGGCGCTATCTTCACTCTTCCCGCCCGTGTCCTCCGCTCCATCTGACGCCAGGCCAGCATTCCTCCACGCGGTTGTGGACGATGCTTTAGGGTCACGGCGCGGAGAAATCTCGCGCCCCGTAGGATTGCCGTGAAATAGGAGTTTTTAGATTCGTTCATGAGGAGCAGCCCAACTCGCGGCGTCGAGTTACATTAGAAAATGAACCTGCCGCAAATGCTGGGTGCCCCATCCATTCCGCAGTTTTATCGCGGAATGGGTGGGATAGCACAAACCTCAGCCAGAACCTTGTTTATTAAAAGCGATTGTAGCGGAGCGTAAGGATTCGAAGGATCTGTAGTTCCTCTCCTTCTCAAGTGGCTATTTTTCAAAAACAGCCAAATTTCTCTTATGTAATAAAGTGAATATGTATCCCGAAATTGCTCTGAGCATTTCGCCGCCTGCATACGTCCAATCGTTAAAGGAGCAGATTCATGCGCAGAGTTCTCCCGGTTTTTGTTCTCATCTGGATGCTGGCCGCGCCGCTCAATCCGCTGGCGCAAAGCACTGATGACGACGCTTTGAAGAACTCGCAACAAGCGCGCGCGGCGCTCAATGCAATGGTGCGGGCCCTGGGCGGGCAGGCCTGGCTCAATATGAAAAATCAGATGCGGCAGGGACACCTGGCCGCCTTCTACCACGGCATTCCCGACGCCGGAACCACCAAGTATTGGGAGTTCCACGCCTGGCCCGATCACGACCGTATCGAACTCACCTCGCACCGCGATGTTGTCCAGTTTTATCTGGGCCGCGCAGGCACTGAAGTGACTTACAAAGGCAAAGAGCCGCTGCCGCAAGACATCGTGGACGACTTCCTGCGCCGCCGCGACCACTCCATTGAAACCGCCATCAAGCTCTGGCTCAACGACCCCAAGACGATTCTGATCTACGACGGCCAGCGCCTCGCCGAGCGCCATCTGGCCGACCAGGTCACGCTGATCTCCGCGCAGAACGAGGCAGTCACCATCCAGATGGATGTCGAAACTCACCTGCCGCTGCGCCGCACCTTCCAGTGGCGCGACCCGCTCTACAAAGACAAGAACGTCGATGCCGAGGAGTACGACGACTACCACACCATCGACGGTTTTCCTACCGCCTTCGCCATCACCCGCTTCAAAAACGACGAGATGACCCGCCAGTACTACCTGACCCACGTGTCGTATAACCAGGAGCTGCCAGCCGATCTCTGGAGCGTCGACGCAACCACGCAGCGGATCAAAAAGAATTAGCCAGCGCCCGTCGAGTGATTTGAATCACACTATACGCCACTGCAAAGACGGTATAACTTAGAAGCCATGTGTCTAGCAATTCCTGGAAAAGTCGAAGAGATTCTCACCGAAGGCGATCTCCGCGTCGGGCGTGTGAACTTTGGCGGCGTCGTCAAGCGCGTCTGCCTGGACTACGTTCCGGAGGTCGTCGTCGGCGACTATACCATTGTCCACGTTGGCTTTGCGCTCTCAAAAATCGACGAAGAAACAGCCCTGCAGACTCTGGAGGACTTCCGCGCGATGGGTATGCTGGACGAGGAATTAGCCACCGAAGACGAGGTCTTTGCGCGAGCAGCTCTGAGGCCGCAATCGCCCTGCCCGGATGGAAGCTGTTCCCCAGCGGCTAAAATCTGACTTTTACTTGTTTTCGTTGCCGATGAGACGGAAGGTAATCGTGCCCCAGAAGAGACGTGCCCTCATCTGGACGGGCAGATGCCGCTCGTCGTCGGTATACCAGATCCATATGTTGCCGCGATTTTTCACCACGCCGGCGTCGGCTGTGGGCTGCACTCGTATGGTTTTGAAGGTCCCCAGCG
>Ga0302320_10024790_pt1 | contig 11688 bp, 11 predicted proteins | sample Bog_T0_3_FD_202130 | JGI IMG/M metagenome (GOLD analysis project Ga0302320, IMG submission 202130) | Peat permafrost microbial communities from Stordalen Mire near Abisko, Sweden - Bog_T0_3 | ecosystem: Environmental > Terrestrial > Soil > Wetlands > Peat | place: Sweden: Abisko, Stordalen Mire... | reverse complement strand
TTCGATAACACCTATTTATGAGTCAAGGATCCTTTTTTAAACCCGTCTTGGTAACATTTAATTTGAGGCAATTCGGCAAACATTGGCACGACACCACATGTTTTGTGGAAAAAACTTCCTTGACACGCAAAACTATGAGGATTAAAATATCACCAATGAAAAAAACAGATCGGTCATTGACCGACTCTTACTCTTAAAAAGCATAGATAGATATCCAGCTTTGGTTTTGAGGGAAAAGATAAAATTGCCGGTTATTTGAATTTTAAAAAGGAGGAGGCAGAACGATGAAAGTTTTAATGATTCACCCGGACAAATGTACGGGGTGCCGCAATTGCGAACTGGCCTGCTCGGTATTCCACGAGGGCGAATTCCGTCCAAGGGTTTCCCGTGTCCATGCGTATTCTTGGGAAAAAGAGGGTATTTCTGTACCTATGATGTGCCAGCAATGTGACAACGCACCGTGCGTTTCCGTCTGCCCCTCTGGCGCCATGTCTCAAATCCAGGCCACTGGCCTAGTGAGTTGGAATAGCAACCTCTGCATCCGCTGCCGCATGTGTACCATCGCCTGTCCGTTTGGAAACGCAGTCTATGATTCGGGCAGCAAAAATATACTAAAGTGTGACCAGTGCAACGGGGATCCCGAATGTGTCCGCTTCTGCCCGAATGAGGCGTTAACCTATTTGGATGACACGATTGCGGTACGGTCTCGAGAGAAAGCCTTTGCCGCCAAGTTTAGGGAAGCTTTTAAGGAGGTGAAATAACATGTTTGGCTGGACAGGAACAACTTTAAGGATAAATCTTTCTAGTGGAGCAGTGACCAGGGGGGCTACGGATCCTCAGATGGCCAAACAATTCATCGGGGCTCGCGGACTGGCCACAAAAATCATGTCTATGGAAGTCGACCCCCGGGTGGACCCGCTGAGTCCGGATAATAAAATCATCTTTGCCCCCGGGCCTTTTACCGGAACTTACGCCCCTTCGGCCGGACGTTTCGATGTAGTCACCAAAGGTCCGCTCACCGGGACCATTGCCGCCTCCAACTCCGGGGGAACTTTCGGTGCCGAGCTGAAATACGCCGGATATGACCTCGTCATTCTCGAGGGCAAATCCGCCAAGCCGGTGTATCTCTGGATTAACGATGATCAGGTCGAGATCCGCGATGCCAGTCACCTCTGGGGGAAAACCGTACCAGATACCACTGACATGCTTCGCGCCGAAACCGACGAGGAAGCCAAGGTATCCTGCATCGGCCCCGCCGGGGAGAAACTGGTGCTCTTCGCCTGTGTCATGAACGAAATGCATCGGGCTGCCGGACGGACTGGCGTGGGGGCAGTCATGGGCTCCAAAAACCTCAAGGCCGTGGTCGTAAGCGGTAGCGGAGCGGTTAAAGTGGCCGATCCGAAAGCCTTTAGAGAAGCGGTCTTAAAGGCACGTCAGAAGATTCAAGCTAATCCGATCGGTGGGAAGGGGTTGAAGGCCTATGGGACCGACGTTCTGGTGAATATTCTAAATGAAATCGGAGCACTGCCAACAAGAAACTATCGGGACGGCTATTTTCCGACAGCGAACAAGGTTGGGGGAGAGTCTTTAGCAGCCCAGAATCTGATTCGTCCCAAAGGTTGTTTTTCCTGCATCATCAGTTGCGGCCGGGTAAGCCGGGTAACGGCCAAAGGTCTCGAGGGTTACGGGGAAGGGCCGGAGTATGAGACGGCCTGGGCTTTCGGGCCCGACTGCGGCATAGATAATCTCGACGCCGTCACCAAGGCGAACTATATCTGTAATGAAATGGGCCTTGACACAATTACCATGGGCAGCACCATTGCCTGCGCCATGGACATGTTTGAAAACGGGATACTTACTCTCAAGGATACCGATGGGCTTTCTCTGAACTTCGGAAATACCGAAGCAATGCTTGAGTTGGTGCGCAAGACATGCTTGCGGGAAGGGTTCGGGGACAAGCTCGCGGCAGGTTCCTATCGGTTTGCTGAAAGCTTCGGTCATCCCGAGTACTCCATGACCGTCAAGAAGCAGGAAACGCCCGCCTATGATCCCAGAGGGGTTCAGGGCATCGGCCTGAACTATGCCACGAACAATCGGGGCGGGGACCATGTGCGGGGCTATACCATTGCCGTGGAAGTGCTTGGGAATCCATCTAAAATGGATCCGTACATCACGGAAGGAAAGGCTGAACTGGACATCACCTTCCAGAACCTGACCGCGGCCCTCGACTCTTCCGGCGCGTGCATCTTCGCAACTTTCGGCATCGGGGCGGATGAACTTGCAGAGATGCTCACCGCTCTTACCGGGGTGAGTTATACCACTGAAGAGTTTATGAGGATTGGAGATCGGATCTGGAACCTGGAACGAATCTGGAACCTGAAGGCGGGATTCACTGCCAAAGACGATACCCTCCCGGAGCGGATGCTGAAAGATCCCATCAAGACCGGACCTTCAAAAGGCAAGTTGAGCAAGGTGCTCAAGATGTTACCAGAATACTACAAACTGCGGGGCTGGGATAAAAACGGTATCCCTCTGGATGAAAAACTGAAGGAGTTATCCCTCAGCAGATTGTAAGACAGCAAAGGATGGGCCAAGTTGCCTGCTGCGTTAAGCATATTCCCTATTGTAGTTCTACTGGCTGGGGTTGTCCTTCAGGTACTGCTGGCAAGGATCCTTTCCGCTAAGGGGAAGGGCTGGCTGGCTTTCGCCTGCAGTCTAGTTGCCCTGGCAGGAGCGTTCATCCTTTTGCCCCAGACTCAACAAGGACAGGCCCTGGATTTTCGCCTTATACCCTGGACCGGTCCGATTAGTCTTTCTTATCACGTAGACGGCTTAAGCCAACTCTTTGCCTTCATGGCCCTGGTTATTGGCGCGGCAGTACTTCTCTATTCTGTGGCCTACATGGCCGAAGATCACGCCGCCAGCCGGTTCTACATTTTAATGTTGGTCTTCATCGCCGGACTCGTGAACCTGGTCTATGCAGCCGATCTTTTTCTCCTGTATTTCAGTTGGGAAATTATAGGCCTCTGCTCCTTCTTGCTGGTGGGCTTCTGGTATCAAAAGAAGGAGGCCGCTTACGGTGCCCGCAAAGTGCTTGTCATGACGCACCTTGCCGGATATGGCCTTCTGGCGGCTATCCTCATCATTTATGCTCGAACAGGAACCACTTTATGGACTGATCCCAAGGTAGCCACATCTTTCACCTCCGGCCTTTTTCTCCTTATGCTGTTCGCTGCGTTGGCCAAGTCCGTGCAGTTTCCCCTTTATACCTGGATCCCGGATGCTATGGCGGCGCCGACGCCGGTGAGCGCCCTGCTTCACGCAGCCTGTTACGTCAAAGCCGGCGTTTATCTTGTTGCGCGGATGCACAGCTTTGGGCCCTGGCCCATCTCGTGGCAGCTTCTGTTGATCTGGATCGGAACCATTACCATGTTGGTGGGCGTACTCTACGCCATGGTCCAGCATGACCTGAAGCGGCTCCTGGCCTTCCATACGGTGAGCCAGATTGGTTACATGATGCTGGGCCTGGGGCTCAGTACTTCTCTGGGGATTGCCGCCGGGTTGCTTCATTGTCTGAACCACGGGCTGTTCAAAGGCGGGTTGTTCCTGTGCGCCGGGTCCGTCGATAAAGTCACCGGAACCCGTGATATGGACCGTCTTGGCGGATTAGGCAAAAGGATGCCCATGACCATGATCCTTTGGCTGATAGGAGCGGCTTCCATTTCCGGTGTTCCGCTCTTTAGCGGCTTTGTGAGCAAATGGTTGGTCTATAATGCTGCCCTGGAAGCCGGGCAGGTTATACCGGCGATTGTCGCCTGGTTTGTGAGCTTACTAACCGTTTTCTCTTTCCTCAAAGCTACCAGTACCGTGTTCCTCTCCGATGACGGACCGGATTCGGCCAAAGGCCGGGAAGTCCCGTGGACCATGATCGCCGGGGGATCAGTCCTTGCGGCGGGTAGTATTCTCTTCGGCCTGGCGCCCCAAGTGGCTGTAAACTATCTCATCAATCCTCTGCTCCTTTCCCTGGGATTAGCCCCGGTTATCCATGTTTCCTGGATGGGATTAACCGTTGGCAGCGGAAGCTGGTTTTCCACTGCCGGCCTGGTTATGGTTCTTTTGGCCTTGGGGGTGGGGCTTCTCATTTACTGTATGGCCATGCCTGTGCGGCGAATCTTGTTAGCAGCTAAGGGACCGGCATCCGGAACTTCCGGAGTCTTCAGCGGCGGAGAGCCTCTTGACGGACCTGCCCGTCTTCCATCCAGTGATTTCTCCCTGATTATAAAAAATAGCCTGGCTCCATTTTATACATGGGTGGATCCGGACCGCTACTATTTAGCTTTTTGGCGGGTTCTGTTGCGAGGCAGCAATATTTTACAAAGAGGCGCTTCCCTTATGGAGAGGCACGCCATCGTGGCCATAGTTGTTCTAACGCTGATTCTTGGAGGATTGTCCGTGTTCTTCTCCACGGCCGGAGGAAATGCCGTTTCTCCTTCCATTCAATTATCGGTCTGGCCCATTCAATTGGGTGTTGGCCTTGCGTGTTTGGCTCTCCTCTTTATTGGCTATGCGATCCTTAAGGAAAAAAGAATGCTGTTTCTTTGGGCCGGCGCAGGTTTGCTATGCGTTCTAGGCTTGGGAGTAGAAAATAACTTTATCCGATTGTTACTCCTGGAAGGAGCGGCGTTTACCGCGCTTACCCTCGTGTGGCAGGCGAGTGCGGACCGAACTGCAAGCCGAGTCTACCTGTTGACGGTAATTCTCTCTGCTGCGATGACAGTTGGTGGAATGCTGGGGATGGGAAGTGTTCAGAAAAATCTGGTTATAGCCTTATTGGTTACCGGTTTTTCCCTCAAGCTGGCCCTTGTTCCTTTATCTTTGTGGCTGCCGATGGTTGCAGAAGCAATACCTGCCCCTTTGATTGGCTTGGTAGTGGCCGTGGTTGATGTAGCTGCTTTCAGCGAGTTGCTGATCCTCAGGCAATCTTCTCCGTGGCTCTTTGACCCCATGCAGGTTTGGCTGGCGGTTGCCCTACTTTCAGCCCTGGGGGGCGCTATTCTCATGCTGGCCCAGCGGGATTTGAAACGTATGTTGGCCTTCTCGACTATTGAGGATATGGGATACATCCTTTTCGGGGTAACAGCAGGTGGGCAACTTGGGTTAGGAGGAGCCTGCCTCGGCTTGACCGTCCATGCCCTGGCTAAGGCCCTGCTCTTCTCCAGCCTGGCATTTGTAGAGGCGGATGGCATACCGCTCACGCTGAATGCCCGCGGTCTGATGACCCGATATCCCTGGTCCGGGATCGGGTTCCTGGTCGGAGCGCTGGCTATGCTCGGACTTCCCCCTCTGGCTGGGTTCTGGGTAAGATGGCAACTATACGAAGTTGCCGCACAGATGGGGCTGCCGTTTCTTGGAGCCCTGCTTTTGGCGACTGCTTTTGCCGTTTTATCATACACCCGAGTTATAGCTTTATATTGGTGGGGACCGACTGATGGGAGTAAAAAGCGGGAGCCGATACTCCTGGCTGCGGCCCTTGGGGGATTATGTATAGTCTTGTTATCGATCGGCCTGTGGCCTGGATTCTTAATTGGGTAAATCCAAAGAATGGGAGGTTTCATGAGGCTCATCCAAAAATTAGTTAGAATGGCTCGTCTGCGGTCTCCATGGCTTTTCCATCTGAACACAGGAGGGTGTAATGGCTGTGATATCGAATTCTCGGCTTGCCTGACTCCTCGCTATGACGTGGAGCAGGCGGGGATCCTCCTGGTCGGAAGTCCAAGGCACGCCGATATCCTTTGCGTGACCGGCCCCGTAACGCGTGGGACCCGGGTTGCTCTTGAGGCCATCTATGCGCAAATGTCTGAACCCAAAGTGGTCGTCGCCCTGGGCAACTGTCCGGCAACCTGCGACGTTTTCGCTGGAAGTCCGGCCATTGACGGCCCCCTGGATCGTATCTTACCCGTGGACGTTTATGTGCCCGGCTGCCCCCCTCGTCCTAATGATTTGATAAAGGGAGTTGCTCAGGCAGTCGCTATCCTGGCAGATCAGCGAACAAGAGAGCATCCCATTATGGAAAGGATGAACCCATGAACTGGGAGAAGGCTATTCTGTCCCTGTTTGTTTTTCCCGGCCTGCTCTATGCAGTGCCCATGGCCTGGCTCGTGCTCTGGCTGGAGCGAAAACTGAGAGCACGAATGCAGGGCCGCATTGGACCGCCTTTCTATCAGCCTTTTTTTGACTTCGTTAAATTAATGGCCAAACAGCAGGTCCATCGCTCAAATTTTGATTCTCTCTTTATGATGGGTTTGCCATTGGTCGCTGTTGCCGCAGGGCTTTTAGCGCTGGCCCTTTTGCCGATTTCTTCGGACTCAAAAGGTTTTGCGGGCGATCTGGTTTTGTTGGTGGCATTCCTCGAAGTACCGTCTTTATGTTCCGTTCTAGCGGGTTTTGCGTCCCGTTCCATCTTTGGTCAGGTGGGTGCAACGCGCGAAGCCATATTGAGTGTTACTTACAATCTGCCCTTCCTCACGGCCGTTGTGGCCCTTGCTTCCTCAGCCCATAGCCTGCGGTTGGTGGATATAGCAATGGCTCCAGCCGGAGGAGTGCGGTTTTTTGCTGTTCTGACTATTTGCCTTTGTCTGCCAGTCAAATTGCGTCTCAACCCTTTCTCTGTTTCCAATGCTGAACAAGAGATTTACTCCGGATCGGAAACGGAATTCAGCGGTCCCCAACTCGCCATGTGGGAACTGGCCCATGGCCTGGAATGGATGGCTCTGACCGGGCTCGTGGTCTGTCTGGGACTGAACTTCCGCACCGGTACATGGATTGGTGATTTTGTAATCTATACGGGTTTTTCCCTGGTACTGGTGATTCTCTTGACGATCCTGGCAACAGGCACGGCGCGTTTGAAACTCAAACAGGCAGCCCGTTTCTACTGGAGATGGGGCATGGGCTTGGCTCTGGTGGCGTTGATCCTAGGGGTATTCCCGGGCATCGAAAGGTTCATCCGATGAACATCTTTTCTATTTTGCTGAAAAATTTGAGGATGGGGCCGATCACCTTGCGTTTTCCCGAGGAAGTGCCGCACCCCGAGGGCTTTCATGGACCAGTGAAAATCCAGACGGAAAAGTGTATCTGCTGCGGCATGTGCGCCTATGTCTGTGTTTCCGGTGCGGTGCGGGTTGTAGAACATGAGAATAATTGTGAGTGGGCTTATTCTCCCGGACGCTGCACCTTTTGCGGCCAGTGCGTGGCTATATGCCCCGTAGGAGCACTGTGCATGGAGGATCGCTCCGCTCCTTCATACTTCCGTACCGAAGCCCTGAATGAAATGCATCGAGTACCCTATCCTCTATGCCCGTCTTGCGGTCATCCAACTCCTCCTGTCCGTGAAGCCATACTCGCTCAGGCCTTCAAAGAAGTTACCCCGGAGATATTAGTCAGGGGTCGACTCTGCCAGCGCTGCCGCCAGAGAGCTTCCCAGAGAGGGTTGGTATCTATTCAGGTGAAGGGTGAAATCCCTCCCCGCCAAAGTGATAACTAGGGATAAGGTGGAATGATGGACATTGAAGAAATTCGTGAGCGTTTGGGTAATATGGAAGCCTGGGTGAACAAATCTGAAGCATGGTGGCTGGAAACCCCCAGCCTGGATGTGGAGAAGATGGCCCGGTTGATGGTCGAAACCAGCGCACGCCTTGTTACGGTTACTGCGTCCCGAGCTCGAGAGGATGAGTTCCGCGTGATTTATCATTGGGATCTCCAAGGCCGGTTGTTGAATTTCGTCACGATAACTAACCAAGCCACACTTCCCAGTATTACCAGTATATGTCCGGCGGCTGACTGGATAGAACGTGAGATACACGACTACTTTGCGGTAAATTTTGCGGGACGTGAACTTCCCACACTCGTACTGAGCGATCAAGATCCCCCCGGAATCTTCTCCTGGAACTTCCAATGGAAAGGTAAAGAAGGAGGCCATGCATGAGCTACACCATTCCCATCGGTCCTTATCATCCGGCACTGGAAGAACCCTGCAAGGTCCAAGTCATCTGTGAAGGAGAGACCGTCCAAGACGTCTCCCTGTTCGTCAAGTACAATTTCCGGGGAATAGAATGGCTGGCAGAAAGACGAAACTATCATCAGGCTATTACTCTGGTGGAACGGGTTTGCGGAATCTGCTCTAACGTCCATACTCTTACCTTTTGCAATGCCATCGAAAGCCTGGCCGGATTGACCGTTCCGGTGCGGGCCCAATACATTCGCACCATTATGGTCGAGCTTGAACGGCTCACCTCCCATACCCTTTGGGCCGGGATTGCGGGAGAGGTGATGGGTTTCCAGACGCTCTTCATGAAGTGTTTTGCCCTGCGTGAACCTTTGATGGACCTACTGGAGACCATCTCCGGCAGCCGGATCCACTATGGGACGAACTGCATTGGCGGGGTGACCCGGGATCTGACTGATCCCGAAGCGGCTCGCACCACCATCAGAAGGGTTCGGCAGACGGTGACCGATCAATTGATTCCCCTTTTCACCACGGATAAAACGGTACACGCCCGTTGCTCCGGTATAGGTAAAATGACCAAAGAACAAGCCTTGGCCTGGGGAGCGGTCGGGCCTAATGCCCGGGCCTCAGGTCTGACCGAGGATATCCGCCGAACATCCCCCTACGCTGCTTACGCCAAGATTGAATTTAAAGTTCCCGTTGAAACCTCCGGCGATGTGTTTGCCCGAGTGGTGGTTCGTTTGCTCGAGATGGTCGAAAGCTGCCGCATCGTCGAACAAGCTCTAGACCAGATGTCGCCCGGACCCATCAATGGACCTAATTTTGTGGAAGTACCCATTGGTGAGGCTGTGGCTCGTTCTGAAGCCCCTCGGGGAGAACTCTTTTACTACGTTTCCTCTGATGGAACGGATACTCCGTGCCGTGTAAAGATCCGTACTCCCAGTTTTGTAAACTTGCCAACAGTTAGATTGATGATGCTGCAGGCAAATCTGGCTGATGTCCCCCTGATCAATGCCTCCATTGACCCTTGCTACTCCTGTACCTCCAGGTGATAAGCGAGGCGACCCATGGGAATAAAAATAAAGTTTTTCGCTTTTTTCCGGCCTATTTTTCTAGGCAAGGGAAGTGGATCGGCTTAACTGAGTTGTTCATGCTCGTAAGTCCGCAATTGCATTGCTCCTAACATAAGAGTTTTTTAAAGCTTTGAAATGGTAATCCTCAATTCAGACGACTGCCCATTGATGAAACTAAGTAGGTGTAACAAATAATATCAAACTATGCGCCTTATTTATTTGTCTTATAATTTAAAATTCCAGATTTTGGAAAAAAATGGTGCGCTTTGTGAGCAGGGTATCCTCGCTTGACGTCCGTTCCCAGATATTTACCCGGCACCGGGGTGGGGTGGTCGATAGCCTTACGCCTTGTCCCTAGGTCGCTCGGCGCCTCGCTTCGAGGCTTGCTTTGATGATTGCTTCTAGGTCTGCCTTTGCCTTACTCCTAGGTTTACCTTTGCCTTGCTCCTAGGTTTACTTTAGCATTGCTCTTAGGTTCGACTCGCCCAGGACATTCCCGCTTAATACTTTGGGGACTCCATACTTAGTCCTCGCATATGGATTGAAATAAATTTTCGGACCGAGGCACATTGCCTTCAGCATATGGATTGCTAGTCCGTGCTATTGACTTCGTTCTTCTTGCTTCTTCCGCCCGGCGGCCGCGTTCTTCGCCCGCAAGCCGCCGAGCTGCTCAGTCCTTTCTGCCATGTTCGCCTCTACTCCGTGCTTCATGACATCATGATCCTTTCTGCCAGGCACGTTGTTCTTTACCCGCTCAGTCACGTCCCTTGCAAAAAGACGCAAGGGTCGTGCCTTTGCTATCCCGTACTATCTGACCGGCACAGTGCTTTTCGCGCCGCAAGCGTCACTCCAAGCACAGTGCCTACGGTATGTTCATCAATGCACTATGCGCTGCGAGGTGCGACACATGGTCGCATGTTCCGGTCATGCAGGCACGCGGGCATATCTTATTTTTGTTTTAAGGTGTAAGACCCGGTGCCGGCATTCGCTCCACACGCTCTCAAGTGCTCGGCCATTATTGGACTGCTTCTAAGCGGTACGCAACATGCGTCCTGGCGCTTCCGCTGTGAGGGCTTATAGAGTTGCAATCAGATTTATTATTCTATAAGGTTGGGCAAGTCGTTCGCCGTGGCACGTCGCATAAGGCGCCTTGATGCAATATGGTTATTTTGTCACGGTGCTTGCAAGGTGCCGCAACCCCCGCGCCAAATAACTTCCCGCCGCTCACTAGACATAACGAAGTTATGTCACCTTGCCCCGCATATTTATTATTAGTGCTTTCTGCTCTCGGAGCGCTCTGCGCGGCGTGCTTCCAGTGCAACTTGTGCACGGCGGTACTTTTATAAGTGCCATGCGTTCGGCGTTCCTGTGGAGGGGGGTCTTTATGCGGCTCCGCCGCTCTTGCCTGTTCCGACCCCCTCCAGGAGCTTCTAATATATCACGCCTTCGCCCTCTGTGCCTCCCCCCGTCACGGTCGGCGCTAGCGGTACTAAATCATTGTTTTATCCCCCGCCCAGTCCCCACAGTTACACTTTCCCGTCCGCCCCGAAAAGGGGCTCCCAACTAGAAGCACCTATGTAGCGGCTAGTGTCCATGTGTAGCAGATTTCTATTAGTAATGCGCAGAAGTGACTAAAGAAAAAATGAAATACGCCGGTTATTGACTTCACCTACGACTGTTTAGTGGTGGACAGTAATAAAAGGTGATGATTACAGGTTGATCTTTCCCTCATTAGTGGACACACCGAAGAGTTTGTAATACAAAAATAGAGGTATGCGGAGGTGTGTCATGGTTATTGGAAAAGGTAAGCGTTATTATGATCGGGAGTTCAAGTATGAAGCCATAAGGTTGATGGATGAGGGAAAGCGCTCTGTAGGAGATATTGCCAGGGATTTAGATATTCATCCGAACTTGCTTCATCAGTGGCGTCGTAAGTATCGTAAGGATATGGAACAGGCATTTCCCGGTAAAGGTCATTTGAAGTTACCGGATGAAGAGATTCGCCGCTTACAGCGTGAGAACGAGGAATTAAAGGAGGAGAAGGAGATCCTAAAAAAAGCCTTGGCCATCTTCTCCAAACACCCAAAGTAAAATATCAGTTCATAGAGAGTCACCGTTCCGAATTTGCGGTGAAGAAGATGTGCCGAGTGTTAGGGATTTCCAGGAGCGGTTATTATAAATGGGCAAAGCATATCGATAGTGATCGCCAGAAGTCGAATGAGCACTTGCTGATGCGTATTCGGGACGCTTACGTAAGGGGTCGCGGTACATACGGCAGCCCCAGAGTGACGGCGGAACTAAAGTCTAAAGGGATTCCATGCGGAAAGAATAGAGTTGCCCAGTTGATGAAGAGCAATGGTATTAAAGCAAAGACAAAGCGTAGATTCAAGGCAACGACAAAATCCAAGCATGACTTTTTGGTAGCCGATAACCTTCTGAATCAGAGATTTTCGGCAGATGAGGCCAACAAGGTATGGGTTTCTGATATCAGTGTGCCGCAGCAAGCGGCGTGAGAGATGGGGGGAGGTCCCCCGCAATCGGCGTGCAGGCGCAGGTTGCAAACCACCGTAAGCGGCTTGGGTCAAAAGCTCCGGTCGTGAGCGTTACGGAAAA
>Ga0302320_10024788_pt1 | contig 11688 bp, 14 predicted proteins | sample Bog_T0_3_FD_202130 | JGI IMG/M metagenome (GOLD analysis project Ga0302320, IMG submission 202130) | Peat permafrost microbial communities from Stordalen Mire near Abisko, Sweden - Bog_T0_3 | ecosystem: Environmental > Terrestrial > Soil > Wetlands > Peat | place: Sweden: Abisko, Stordalen Mire... | reverse complement strand
TTCCAGAACAGCATGCAGATGATCGAAGCTCTAGAAAAAGCCGGTAAACAATTTCAGCTCATGATTTATCCCAACAAAACCCACAGCATCTCTGGTCCCGATGCGCGGGCGCACCTGTTCCACATGATCGAGAATCACTTTGAACAGGAGTTGAAGTAGGGAGAATTTTGGCGTAGCAGAAAACTACTTGCGCTTATCGGGCTTGCGCGAGGAACTCACGCGCGTCGTGCTCTCTTTCGGCGCGCTGTCTTTCGACGAGCTGTCCTTGCTGGAACTCTCCTTCGACGAACTGTCGGAGGAAGAAGATTCCTTCGCGGAACTATCTTTCGACGAACCTTCTCTCGACGAACTTTCTCTCGACGAGCCGTCTTTCGAAGAGCCCTCCGACTTGGATTCCTTCTTCGAATCTTTACCGCCGTCCGACGACGGAGCGTGGGACTTATTGGCGTAATCGGTGACGTACCAGCCCGATCCCTTAAACTGCACGGCTGGCGCGGAAATCATCTGCTCCACTTTTCCGCCGCATTCCGGGCACTTCTTGACCATCCTGTCGGAGAATTTCTGGATCTTCTCGAAACGGTGACCGCACTTTTCGCACTGATATTCGTAAAGAGGCATGGGCTTTGAGACGGCTATTCAAAAAGAATCGCTTGCACGTCGATTCTAGGGTCGCCAGTTGAGTTGCGTCAATTCGCCGAACGCCTTAGAAGACTTATGAATTCATCACGAACCATGTGGGGACAGCCGCCCTCGGCTGTCAGTCGAGCGAAGCTCGAAGGTTTCTTCTCGCGAGCGCCACGGAGCTGAAACACCACCATACGCCGCAGCGGTGATAGACTCCGCCCATGAAGCTGCCCGACTCCAGCGCAATCCATCTCCCTGACAAATCCATTCATGTCTCCGCTCCATCCCTCTACATCGTCGCCACGCCCATCGGTAATTTAGAAGACATCACTCTGCGCGCCGTTCGTATCCTGAAAGAAGTCGATGTCATTGCCTGTGAAGACACACGCCAGACGCAGAAACTGCTCAACCACTATGGCATCACCACGCGCACCACAAGCTACCACGAGCACAACGAAATCACGCGCTCCGCCGAACTGGTGAAAGACATACAGGAGGGAGCCAGTGTCGCGCTGGTTACGGACGCGGGCATGCCCGGAATTTCCGACCCCGGATACCGCTTGATCACGCTTGCGATTCGCCATCACGTGCCCGTCGTGCCGATCCCCGGAGCTTCGGCATTTCTTTCAGCGCTGGTGGCCAGCGGTCTTCCAACAGATTCGTTTCGCTTCAACGGATTTCTTCCCGCCAAGCACGGCGAGCGCCGGGCCGCACTGGAAGCAATTAAGACCTCGCCGCGCACGCAAGTTTTCTACGAAGCCCCGCACAGAATTGTTGAAGCTCTTTCCGATGTCGTCGAGATTCTGGGAAGCGCGCGGCATGTGGTGATCGCGCGCGAAGTCACCAAACTGCACGAAGAGTTCCTGCGCGGACGCGCTGGAGAAATCCTAGAAACGCTGGGGGCACGCGACGGAGTGAAAGGCGAGATCACCCTTCTGGTCGGAAAGGCGGAAGAAGCCGATGCTCGCGTAGGGACGGACGCATTCGTCCGTCCTTCCGTAAAACAGCGAGTGGCGCAAGTCATGGCCGAAGAAAAAGTTGACGAGAAAACGGCTTTGAAAAAAGTAGCAAAAGAGAGGGGTATTTCGAAGAGCGAAGCCTACAGAGAACTGCAGCGAAGCAAGTAGCAGGCAATAGAATGCTACAATCAACATCGATTAACGTTAATCAATCGGCAACTGGAGCGCCACATCATGAAGACCGTCGTACATCGTATTCCTCTCACAAAAGCCCGCATCAACCTTGGTCAGGTGGTCCGCCGGGCCCACGTCAATCGTGAGTATTTCATACTCGAAAAAGACGGCATCCCCGTGGTGGGCATCATGCACGTTGATGATTTAGAGGATTACCTTGACCAGCAGGATGAAGGACTGAAGGCACAAATCAAGACAGGCTATCAGGACTATCTTGCGGGCAGAACTCGGGAAGCGAGTGACCTCCTTGGGGAACTGCGCCGACCTGCCAAGAAGGCTAAAAAACAAGCCGCGCGATAGCTGGACTCAAGACGCTGTGATTCACCAATCAGCCGCGAAATAACGGAGTTCTCAGCCATGCCTGCGGATCCAAATTCTTTCAGAGTCTTAACCACGCCAGGCTGCGAACGGGACTTGCGCGCAATCTCGCGTGGCCGTCCGTCCGCGGTAGATGCCATGGAGACACTCCTCGCCATTCTTCGTCATGATCCGTACAACCGCAGTCGCCGGTACCAAATCAAGAAACTCACGGGATACGAAACGGGTGAGGGTCAATGGAGAATCCGCTGGAAAGAATACCGGTTGCGGTATGACATTCTTGGAAGCGATGTTTTGTTGTACTCCTTCCGGCATCGGAAGGAAGCGTACTAGATGGGGAAAATTACTTCCCCGCCAACTCCCGCTTCACCGCCTCACTCACAACCTTCCCATCCACGCGCATGCCCGCGGCAGAAAACCGCGCCATGGCCTGCTTCATCACGTTGCCCATGTCTTTCATCGTGGGCGCGCCCATTTCGGCGATTACGGCTTTCACTCCGGCCACCACTTCGGCCTCGCCGGCAGCTTGCGGCAGGTAGCTTTCGATCAGCACGATCTCGGCGGCTTCTTTGTCGGCCATTTCCTGGCGTCCGCCTTTAGTAAATTGCTCAACGGATTCCTTACGCTGCTTGATCAGGGTGGAGAGCACCGCCTGCGATTCTTTCTCATCGAGTGGCGCCATCTTCTCAATCTGCTTATGCTGCAGCGCGCTCTTCACCATGCGCAGCGTGGAGAGACGCTGCTCGGCGCGCGCCTTCATGGCGGCAACAATGTCTTTCTGAATCTGTTCGACAAGGCTCATAGATTTGAAATGATTAAGTCTGTCCAATTATATCGGACCACGGAGAATGGCCATCCTTCGCTATTTCTCTTTCTTAAATCCGCCACCAAACCATCCGCCCCTGCATCTCATCCCTAGGAGGAAACAATCATGAGCAGAGTCGCTATATGGGCGCAGCTGGAGGCCAAGCCAGGAAGAGAAAAAGAGGTGGAAGAATTTTTGAAGTCGGCGCAACCGCTGGCCGAGCGCGAAGCCGGCACTTTGAGCTGGTATGCCATCAAAATGGGTCCGGGAAAATACGGAATCTTTGATACATTCGCCGACGACACCGGCCGCAACGCTCATCTGAATGGTGAGATTGCGAAAGCTTTGTTCGCCAAAGCCGCGGACCTTTTTTCCAAACCGCCCGATGTGGCCAAGCCCGAAATTCTCGCGGTGAAGTCCGCAAAAATTTGACCGTGAAGAAAAACTTAGCCTAATCTCATTCGCGTATTGCGGAACCCGCCGGCATTTCCGATAGACTAATGAAGAACTCCTATCCAGATCTTCAGGACTCTATCGGAATGCTGCGCAAGAATCGTCTCTTCACTCCCGGCCCTACTCCGCTGCTGCCGGCGGCGCAAACGGCCATGGCTTCTTTCACCGCGCATCACCGCACCGCGGATTTCAAATCTCTTTTCCAGCGCGTGCTTGCCGACATGAAAGAATTCATCGGCACGCGCAATGATGTGTTGGTGCTGGCTTCGTCAGGCACAGGCGTGATGGAAGCGTCCGTGTCGAACCTCACTTCCCCCGGCGACAAAGTCTTAGTGCTGACCGCGGGAAAGTTCGGCGAGCGCTGGACCAATCTATCCAAAGCCTTCGGCTGCAATGTGGAAGTTTTGTCCGCGCCTTATGGCGAGACGTTTTCCCTGGAGGATGTTCGCTCGAAGCTCACGCCAGATTTGCGCGCGGTGTTCGTGCAGGCCACCGAAAGTTCTACCGGTGTGCGTCACGACGTGGAAGGCCTGGCAAAGCTCGCGCACGCGACCGGGGAAGATATTTTGTTCATCGTCGACGCGATCACGGGGCTCGGCACGACTCACCTCGATGTCGACGGCTGGGGCGTCGATGTGATTATCGGCGGATCGCAGAAGGCGCTGATGATCCCCCCCGGCCTTGCCTATTGTGCGGTAAGCGATCGCGCGTGGCGGCGAATGGATTCGACCACTTCTCCCCGCTTTTATTTCGATTTACGCAAAGAGCGCAAGTCCGCGGCCAAAGGCGAATCGGCTTACACGCCGCCCACGTCTCTTTTCGCGGCGCTGGGCGCGGCGCTCGAATTTATCCGCGGAATGGGCGACGGCGATCTCGTCAAAGGCCGCGAAGCCCTGGTGGATAACGCCGAACTCTGCGCCGAGATGACGCGCGCGGGCGCGCAGGCCCTGGGATTGAAACTCTTCGCCGCTGCTCCGGCTGCCGCCCTCACTGCGATCTCATCTCCCGATGGAATCGACTCCGGGAAGATCATCAAGGAATTCCGTGAGTCGTTCGACGCCGTCGTCGCCAACGGTCAGGGAGAGATGAAAGGCCAGCTCTTTCGCATCGCGCACATCGGCTACTACGATTACCTCGACACCATAGGAATCTTGGCGGCTCTCGAGCACGTGCTCGCACGCGTTTCTGGAAAGCCGGTTGAATACGGCGCGGCGGTGCGCGCGGCGCAGCAGGTCTACGCGCATGCGCTGCCCGGCAAGCACCAACTGGTAGGCGCATAACACCTGGAGAGGGCCGCCCCGACTAATTGATGGCGAAGGTCATGCTGTTCGATGTCTCCGCCATTGTGCCGCCGCCATAGATTCCGCCGGCCGTACCGGGATTCGTCACGGTGACGATCGCCGTTCCGGAACTCGCCAGGTCTGAATCTGGAACGGTCGCGGTCAACTGATTCGTGCTTACGTGGGATGTAGTCAGCGCCGCGCCATTCCAATCGATGGTCGCATTGCTGTTAAAGCTGCTGCCATTGACCGTGAGGATGACGCTGGTGCTGCCCGCGTTCGCGTTATCTGGAACCAGCGCGTCGATGCTCGGCGTGGCGCCTGCGCTGGCTGGAGTCGATGCTTTCGAACTGTAACCGCAAGCCGCGCCCAGCGCCAGCAGTGCGGCGAGCAGGAACGTTTTCGTGATCTTCATAATTGTTCTCCTGGCGGGGCTTCAATGTCGTCCCCGCAAAAAGAGCTTAGGAGAACGAGGTGAAGGCATTGTCAGAAGCGCGTCATTTTCATGTCAACGTTTTGTAAGTACGTTCTCTACGTGCGAACGCTATTTTTCTAAAGGACTACCTTGAAAATCATCATTGCAGAGAAAATTTCTCCGGCCGCGGTTGAACAATTAAAAGAGCCGGGCTGGACCATCCTCACCGCGGATCAACTCGACGGCAAACTTGCCGAACATCTCGAGACCGCGGACGCGCTGCTGGTCCGTTCCGCCGTCCAGGCAGACGCCGCGCTCTTAGCGAATGCCAGGAAGCTTCGCGTCATTGGGCGCGCGGGCGTGGGCGTCGACAACATTGACCTTGATGCCGCCACCCGCCAGGGCATCGCCGTAATGAACACGCCCGGGGCGAACGCCGTCGCCGTCGCCGAACACACCATGGGGATGATGCTGGCGATGGCCCGCCATCTCTGCCGCGCCGACGCCTTGATGCATGCCGGAAAGTGGGAAAAGAAATCGCTGCAGGGCTCGGAGCTGCGCGGCAAGACGCTGGGAATCGCAGGCCTCGGCCGCATTGGCATGGAAGTCGCTCGCCGTGCCCGCGCTTTCGGCATGGAGATCGTCGGGCACGATCCTTTCGTCTCGGTTGCGGTTGCCAAAGATCAGGGAATTCGTTTGGCGAGTCTCGACGAGCTTTATGCCGCGTCCGATTACATTACGCTGCATGTCGGCCTCACTCCGCAGACGGCGGGCATGATCAACGCCGCCGCGATCAAGAAGATGAAAAAAGGCGTGCGCCTGGTGAACTGCGCGCGCGGAGAACTCGTGCAGGAAGCCGATCTGGTGGCCGCTTTGAAGGAAGGCCACATCGCCGCCGCTGCGCTCGATGTTTTCATCGAAGAGCCGCTAAAAAACTCTCCCTTGCAGTCCATGGAAAACGCAATTCTCACCCCGCACATCGGCGGACAAACTTACGAAGCGCAGGAAGCCGTCGGCGTCCAGATCGCACAGCAAGTGCGCGAATACCTAAAGCATGGCGTCATTCAAAATGCGGTCAACGTGCCCTCCGTTTCCGCCGAAGAGTACGCCGAGATGCAACCCTACATCGTTCTGGCCGAACGCATGGGAGCTTTTCTCGCCCAGATTTCCACGGGATCGATACAGGAAATTTCGTTGCGCTACAGCGGCCACATCGCTGACTGGAAAACAGAACTGATTCGCAACGGCGCCATCAAAGGCATCCTCAACCAGACTCTGGATGAGAAGGCCAATCTGGTGAATGCCGCGTCCCTGGCCGAAGAGCGCGGACTTGTGGTTCACGAGTCACACAAAGCGAAGGCTTCAACCGGCGGCGCGGGAAGCGTGCTCTCCATCCTGCTGAAGAGCTCGAAAGAAGAACACATGGTAAAAGGGGCGGTTCTTCGCGGCACTCTGCCGCGTTTGCTGCACATTGATGAAATTGATATCGAAGCGCCGCTCGAGCGCGATTTGATCTACCTGCGCAATCGCGACGTACCGGGCGTGATCGGTCAAGTGGGAACCATTCTCGGCGACAGCGAAATCAACATTGCCGACTTCTCGTTAGGCCGTCGCAGCGTGGAGAAATCTGCGGAGCCGCGAGAAGCCATCGCTGTGGTCCACGTTGACGGCCCGGTTCCGGACGCGGTCTTGCAGAGGCTGGAGCAGATTCCCGCCGTGCGGCAGGCGAAAGCGGTGCGGCTGTTTTAAGACAACCGGTTCCTTGACGGAGCCGCAAGCGAATCCTCCGCCAAACAAAAAAGGCGCGACCCGAAGGCCGCGCCTATATTCCCCTTGTTTCTCTCACCTTAGCCCAGCCTCAGTAAAGGGATCGAGGCATTCGATAAGTACACGCTCTGGGCTCTAAACCACGCTGCTGTCTCCAATATCAGCCAACTTGGCGGCCGCTATCGCGACGGTTCCAGAACGTATCCGTGAAAACAGAGCTGCCTACATCGCCGGCCTGAAGGCGGCTGATCGCGCCTATGAGAAAGGTCAGTATGACATCACAGACTTGGCGAAATATTTGGAAGAGTTGCTAAAAGGCCAGCTGTCGGAGGCTCCATGAGAGGGGGGTGCGCCCGTTTCTCTACTCAGAACTATTAGATATCCAGATTCTTTACATCCAGCGCATTCTCTTCAATAAATTTCCGTCGCGCCTCCACATCCTCACCCATCAGGGTCGTGAAGATGGTTTCGCACTCGGCAATGTCTTCCAGCTTTACCGATAGCAAAGTGCGCCGCTCCGGATCCATCGTCGTCTCCCACAGTTGCGGAGCCGTCATCTCACCCAGACCTTTGTAGCGCTGAATGGCGAAGCCCTTCTTGCCCTGCTCCAGCACGTAATCGAATAGCCCTTGCAGGGACGAGTTATCGAACATGTTGTCCGATTCGTTCACAACTTTTTTCGGCGCCGCATCGGCTGCCCCGGCCGCCTCTTCTTCCTCGTCCGCTGCGTCATCCGCCGCGCCTTTTTTCGCCTGTGGTTTCACCTCCACCACGTACGGAGGCTCCAGGTACTGCTCGATCAGTTTGAACTTCGCCGTGAGCTGCCGGTATTCCGCGGTCGAAGCCAGCTCCCAGTTGATAATGTGCTCCGCGCCCTGCAAATCGACGTAGCGGACTTCCCACAAGTTGTGGTCTTCGTCAAACCGGCTTTCAATTTCTTTCAGCGGACGCCGCCCGTTACGCTCGCCATCCATGCGGCTCAACACGCCCGTAACTTTGCGGTCTTTCTGCAGCCGGTTCAATTCTTTTTCCAGCTTCTCGATTTTCTTCGCGGGAGTTTTCTTGTCCCCCTCAAAGTCGGAGTGCTTGGCAAGATCCAGCCGCGGCAAAAGTTCGGTAATGGTCTCATCGCGCAAACGTTTGTTCACCTTATCGAAAAAGCTGAGATATTCCTTCAGTACGGTCATGAACTTCGTCAGGTTCGCGCCTTCCAGCTTGGCCGCGCCCTCGCCGTAGCGCACCACCAGCCCGTCTGACGCCCGCTTCAGCATCACTTTGTCGAACGCGTCATCGTCCTTGATGTACTGCATCGACTTGCCCTTCTTCAGCGAATACAGCGGCGGCTGCGCGATAAAAACATTTCCGCGCTTGATCAATTCCTGCATATGCCGGAAGAAGAAAGTCAGCAGCAGCGTGCGGATGTGCGAGCCGTCTACGTCTGCGTCCGTCATCAGAATAATTTTTCCGTAGCGAACTTTTGTGGGATCGAAATCATCCTTTGCAATTCCGGTGCCCAGCGCGGTGATCATGGCGCGAATTTCTTCGTGCGCCAGCATCTTGTCGTATCGCGCCTTTTCGACGTTGAGGATTTTTCCCTTGAGCGGCAGAATCGCCTGGAAGCGCCGGTCGCGTCCCTGCTTCGCCGTTCCACCTGCCGATTCGCCCTCTACTAAAAACAGTTCGCACCGGTTCGGATCGCGCTCCGAACAATCCGCCAGCTTGCCGGGCAGTCCCCCGGAATCCAAAGCCCCTTTGCGCCGCGTCAAATCCCGCGCCTTGCGCGCCGCCTCGCGCGCCCGTGCCGCGTCCACGGCCTTATTGATAATCTTCTTCGCCACCGGCGAATTTTGCTCGAAGAACGCACCCAACCGCTCATTCACGAACGCTTGCACTACACCTGCGATATCGGAATTCAGCTTACCCTTGGTCTGCCCTTCGAACTGCGGCTGCGGCAACTTCACGCTGATCACCGCGACCAGGCCTTCGCGCACGTCGTCGCCGGTGAGATTTTCTTTGACGTCTTTGAACAGCCCCATCTGCTGCCCGGCATAGTTAATGGTGCGCGTCAGGGCCATTCGGAAGCCGGAAAGATGCGTACCTCCATCGACGGTGTTGATGTTATTGGCGAAGCTGAAAACCGATTCGGAATATCCGTCGTTGTACTGCAACCCAATCTCCATGGCCACGCCGCTGCGTTCTGCCTCCATGTAGATCGGTTTTTCGTGCAGCACCTGCTTGCCGCGATTCAAATGCTTGATAAATTCCGCGATGCCGCCCTTGTAATTAAATTCTGAGTGCTTCGCTTCGCCCGTCTTCGGGTCGGTGGTGCGCTCATCGGTCAAAGTGATGAGCAACCCTTTATTCAAAAATGCAAGTTCGCGCAGTCGCTGTGCGAGCGTGTCGTAGTTGTATTCGTTCGCAGTGAAGATAGAACGGTCGGGCAGAAAATGGACCTTCGTCCCGCGCCGCTTGGCCGCGCCCGCTTTCTTCATCTTGCTGGTGGGTTCGCCTGCGGAGTACGACTGCTCCCAGGTTGCACCGTCTCGCCAGATTTCCAGCTCCAGAACTTCGCTCAACGCGTTCACGCAAGAGACGCCTACTCCGTGCAGTCCGCCGGAAACTTTGTATGTGGAAGAATCGAATTTTCCGCCCGCGTTCAGCGTGGTCATGACCACTTGCGCCGCGGAAACTTTCTCGCCGTCAATGTCCATGTCATCGACGGGAATGCCGCGCCCGTCGTCCACGACAGTGATCGAGTTATCGATGTGGATTGTGACTTCAATCTTGCTCGCGAAACCGGCCAGCGCCTCGTCCACCGAATTGTCGACGACTTCGTAAACCAAATGGTGCAGTCCGACCTCGCCAGTCGAGCCAATGTACATTGCGGGGCGCTTGCGAACGTGCGCCATGCCGCTGAGCACCTTGATGGAGTCGGCGTTATAGTCGCTCTGGCTGCCGCCATTCGACGACGCAATCGGAGTGACAACCCCGTTCTTCGTTTTCGTTTCTTCGATGGAAGTGTTGATCTCTTTGGTGGCCATTCCGCTCCGCGGGAGAGTGCCCCGAATTTCTTTCAAGATCGAGCCTGAAAAGTTCCCTTCGGGCCGGACTCAAACTGTGCTCGAACCGCGCCCACGAATCGACTTCAAGTGATTGAAATGTCTTAACTTAGGTTCGGTGGGCGACTAGTGAAATTATACCATGAATAGACACGGTTTTCGACTCGCGCGCGGCCGCGAATCGGGGCAGTAAATGCCCCACCGATTGCGGTCATTTACGGACTTGTTTCCGAGGTGTTCGTGTATGTGGAGTATACTGTGGAACAGGTTACACATATGCAAGTTATTCAAGTCGTGTTGGATAAGAAACTGATGCAAGCTGCCGACCAGGCCGCGAAGCGCACGAAGCGAAACCGATCCGCTCTGGTGCGCGATGCTTTGCGGGAACATCTTCGCAACCTGGAATTGCGGGCGCGTGAAGAGCGCGACCGTCGGGGCTACTCGCAGCATGCGCCAGATGAGGGGGAAACACGGGCTTGGGAAGCGGAGGCCGTGTGGCCGCAAGAATAGCGAGAGGCGAAATTCGGATCCACCAATTTGCTCCGCCCGACAAAAAACGACCCGCGCTCGTACTCACCCGCAATAGCGCCATCGCGTATCTATCGACCGTGACAGTCGCGCCCGTCACGTCCACCATTCGCGGCGTACCGTCGGAAGTCGTTTTGAACGAGGAGGACGGGATGAAAACTCCGTGCGCGGTGAACCTGCACAATCTGGTTACAGTGTCACAACAGCGCCTGGGGAGACGCGTGGCCCAGCTCAGTTCCGCAAGAATGAATGAAGTGTGTGCTGCTCTGCGGTTTTCTCTCGGTTGCGATTAAAACTAAAGCCCAGCAAAAATACCGGGTCACTCGACTACTAAAGTTTCTTGACATCCAAAGCGCCGCGTTTATCATAGTAAGTGTTTCGCGGACGCCGTTTAGTATCTCGAAGCCCCGAGCGCTGCTCGGGGCTTTGGCTTTTTGTCAGATTGCTCCGCTCAGCCAAATCGACGTGGCTGGTCCAGTCCATACCTGTAATCCTTCCCTCTGTGCTCTCTGTGTTTAAGATTTTGCCTTTTTCTTCGTGCTACAATTGTCGTATATTTGTGCTACGGAGCTCGTCATGGCAAAGCTGGCCGTCCGTTCGACAAGGCGAAAACAATCAGGGCGTCCTTCCTTCCGCCCAAGCAAGTTTAAAGAAGTTTTGGTCATGGCCCAGCGCGAAGGTTTGCTCGCGGGGGGACGCACGCAAATTGTGCGCGGCCGCATGCCCGAAGCGCTGGTCGCTCAGGCCAAGAAGCGGACTGGCATCAAGTCGGATACCGACCTGATCGAAGTCGCGCTCGCCAACATCGCCGTGGGAGACGACTACGCCGAATGGCTGCTTTCACAGCGAGGTACGATCGATCCTGAGGTCGATCTTGAGTTCTGAGTTATGGCGTAGCCTCCAGCGTTATAAACCGGCGAAGCATACTCGCCCTCTTCAACGGCGAGCTGACTCGGAGCTGCCATTCCTTGAAACCCTCAGTGTGAAGCCTGCCAAGTTGCTGTACGACACGACTGTTTACATCGACATTCTCCGCGACCAGTTTCCCACCACGGGCGACGCTATGTTGCGGGCGGTCGAAGCGTGGCATTCTCCGGTAACGGAAGCGGAATTAATTTCCGCCGCGGGCTTGCTTGAACCAGGTGATTCGAGGACGCGACTGGCCATCGAAAAAATTGCCGCTGTCATTGATCAGAGACCTGCACAACGAACAATCGTTCCCGACGTGATTGTCTGGCGCGAGGCA
>Ga0302320_10024787_pt1 | contig 11689 bp, 7 predicted proteins | sample Bog_T0_3_FD_202130 | JGI IMG/M metagenome (GOLD analysis project Ga0302320, IMG submission 202130) | Peat permafrost microbial communities from Stordalen Mire near Abisko, Sweden - Bog_T0_3 | ecosystem: Environmental > Terrestrial > Soil > Wetlands > Peat | place: Sweden: Abisko, Stordalen Mire... | reverse complement strand
GAACGCCTGTCGTCACGGCGGAACGCTTCGAGGCGATAATGAAGCTCCTGACCATTTTCTCGAAGCAGCTGGTTGAATGCATCGATCGCTGCGCTACGGCGGTTTCATCCGATGAGCCTGCTGCGGTTTCAACCGCAAAGCGCTTTGTCCGGGCGCGGTCCGATGAGCCCATTACGCTGGAGCAGGTTGTCGAGCATGTGCGGGTGAGCCGGTTCTACTTCTGCAAGCTGTTCAAACGGGCGACCGGCTTGACGCTGACCGACTACGTGACCCGGGTCCGGCTGGAAAAGGCAAAGGCACTCCTTGTGGATCCTTCGCTGCGAATCTCAGAGATCGTTTACGCCTCGGGATTCGGTTCCATCCCCCGTTTCAATAGCGTCTTCAAGAGGCACTTGGGGATGGCTCCCACCGCGTACCGGATGTCATTGCGCGCGCAGCTGCCCGGTTAGTGCTCCGCCCCTCCAGTGGGCGGGGCAGGGCCAATGGGCGATAAGAAAAGGCCAAGGAACGATTAGCGCCGGGATGGCCGCATCGGGTATCTTGGTCGGCGTGCCCGGTGCCGGCCGCCCCGCCGCGCGTCCGGATCCTCCACAAAGCCGAATGGTCCCATGAAAACTAAACACATCTTTGCTCTCGCCCTCACGGGAGCCTGCGCGGCCGCCCTGATCGTGGCCGCCCGCGCGGCTGAGGAGGAGGTCCAGGCTCTCAGCAAGGAGCAGCTGGCACAGTTCGACAGGGGCCCGACCTCGATAGACGTCGCCGCATACCCGGCCGGACTGCAGGAGAACTACGCGGTGTTCCGCCAAAAGTGCTCCCTCTGTCACACTCTCGCCAGGCCTATCAACTGTGGATTCGCGCTGCCGGACGAGTGGTCGCGATACATCAAGCGCATGCTTCACAAGCCTGGCTCCAACATCAGCCCGGGCCAGGCGAAGAAGATCTACGAATTTCTGGCGTACGACTCCTCCATCCGCAAAAAGGCCGTTTTCGACGACAAGCTCTCGAAGGCCGACGCGGCAACCAAGGCCGACGTAGATGCGAGGATGAAGGCAATTCTGGCCGCGTACGCGCAGAAGTAGCCGAGCGATATTGCTGGGTTCCATCCCCGTGCCCGCGACCTATCCCGTCGAGCTGCCTGATGTGGGATACTTCGCGCGGCAGGTCCTCTGCCGCGAGGGCTGCCCGGTCCGCACCGATTCCGGTGCGTATGTCCAGGCCATCGCGGAGGGCCGCTACGAGGACGCCTATATCATCGCGCGCGCACCAAACCCCTTTGCCTCCATATGCGGCAGGGTGTGTGCGGCCCCCTGCGAGGCCAAGTGCCGCCGGGGGGCCCTGGACGCCCCGGTTTCCATCCGCGCACTTAAGCGGTTCGTCTGCGAGCGCTTCGGCGTCGAGTCGGGCGCCTTTGACCTCGGGAGGGTCTATCCCGAGCTGCGAGACCCCCGCCGGGAGCGCCTGGGCGCAGGGCGCAAGGTCGCGGTCGTCGGCGCCGGCCCCGCCGGCCTTTCCTGCGCGCATGAACTCGCGCTTATGGGCTTCGCCCCTACGGTGTTCGAGGGGCAGAACGTAGCCGGCGGCATGCTTGTGCTCGGTGTGCCAGAATACAGGCTGCCGCGCGAGATAGTCCGGGCCGAGATTGCCGCCATCGAGGCGCTTGGCGTCGAGATCCGTCTCAATTCGCGGCTCGGCAGGGACTTTGCCTTCGCGGATCTCAAGGAGCAAGGATATGAGGCGGTGTTCCTCGGTATCGGGGCGCACAAAAGCCGCGAGCTGGCCATCGAGGGCGTCCAGCTCGACGGCGTGCTGCGCGCGATAGAGTTTTTGCTGAACGTCAACCTCGGCTACAAGGTGTCGCTCGGTCGGAAGGTCGTCGTGATCGGCGGCGGAAACGTAGCCTTTGACGTCGCGCGCTCGATCATACGCAAGTCGGAGGCGGTCGCCGGGATGAGCGAGGCGGAGCTGCGGGTGGCCCTGAAGAAGGCGGCCTCGGTGCTGGAGGAGCTCACGACGAAGGATCCGGAGGCGCCCGACGAGGTGCGGCTCGCGCTCGACGTGGCCCGCGAGGCAATCCGGAGCGGCGTTGCGGAGGTCCACATGTTCTGCCTGGAGAGCCTCGATGAGATCCCCGCCGCGCGCGAGGAAATCGAGGAGGCGCAGGAGGAGGGCATCCGGTTGCACACCCGCTACGGCCCCAGGCGCATCATCGGCCGCGACGGCAAGGTCACCGGGGTTGAGCTGGTCAAGGCCAGCCGGGTCTTTGACGACAACCGGCGATTCAATCCCCAGTTCATCGAAGGCAGTGAGGAAATCTTCGAGGCCGACACCGTGGTGCTCGCGATAGGCCAGGCGCCGGACCTTTCGTGGATCGGTCCCGACGACAACCTGAAGGTCACGCCGCGGGCCACGCTGCAGACGGATCCGGGCACGATGGCCACGTCGCGCCCCGACGTCTTTGCCGGCGGCGACATGGCCTTTGGGCCGCGCATCGTCATAACGGCCGTGGCCGAGGGCAAGCGGGCGGCGCGCTCGATCTCGAAGTTCCTGACAGGCCGGGTTCCCGCCGAGCCGACGCAGGCGCGGGTGACGGTCTATGACACGGGGCGCTACAGCATGAAGCCGGACTACGAGAAGCTCGTTCGCCAAAAGCCGCCGACCCTGCCGCTGGACCGGCGCGTGGGTATTGCGGAGGTCGAGAACGTCTATCCCGCCGCCGAAGCGAGGCAGCAGGCGGACCGCTGCCTGAAATGCCACGTCGGGCCGGTGTTCAACGGCGACCAGTGCATCCTCTGCGGCGGATGCGCCGACGTCTGCCCCGAGTCCTGCCTGAGGCTAGTGGATGTGGCTCGGCTGCGGGGCAGTGAGGCGCTGCAGAACGCATTCATGGCCAGGTACGGAAGGGTGCCGGGCCCCGGGGAGCAGGGCGCCATCATCAAGGACGAGACCCGGTGCATCCGATGCGGGCTGTGCGCTGTTCGCTGCCCGACGGGGGCCATCACCATGGAGCGCGTAGAGCTTGTCCCCGCATGACATGAGTCCGGAGCCGCCTGCCGAGACTGTCGTCTCCCGTCGCACTTTCTTCCAGCTTTCGATGGGCTGGATCGCCGGGACATTCGCGGCTGCCGCGACCGCAATGGCCACAGTGCGATTCCTCGTGCCGAACGTCGTTTTCGAGCCCGCCCAGCAGTTCAAGGCAGGCTCCCCGGAGGACTATCCCGACGGGTCCATCACCTTCCTTGAGGACGAGCGGGTCTTTCTTGTGCGGCGGGGCAACTCCTTCCGTTGCCTGTCGGCCGTGTGCACCCACCTCGGATGCACGGTCAGCCGCGCCGATCGGGGCTACCACTGTCCCTGTCACGGCAGCGTGTTCAGCCCCGAGGGCACGGTCGAGAGCGGCCCCGCACCCAAGCCCCTTGCCTGGTTCCTGGTGACGCTGAGCAAGGACAACCGGCTGCTGGTGGACAAGAACCAGTTCGTGGGCCCCGACAAGTACCTCATCCTGTGAAAGTGCCGCGCAACCGACTCTGGACGTGGTTCGCGGCGACGCGTGTCGGCAAGTCCATATTCCGGGTCGGGCCGCCGCACAGCAACCTGGAGCGGTCGCAGGTGATGGTCTCGAGCTTTCTGCTGCACGTGCAGCCAGCCAAGGTCAATCGGCACTCGCTGCGCGCGTCCTACTCGTTCGGCTTGGGCCTGATCTCGCTGTATCTCTTCTTCATCCTATGCGCCACCGGCGTGCTGCTGATGTTCTACTACGTCCCCAGCACCACCCAGGCCTACGACCGGATGAAGGACCTGCAGTTCGTCGTATCGGCGGGCCTTGTCGTTCGAAACATGCACCGCTGGGCCGCGCACCTCATGGTGGCGGCGGTGATGCTTCACATGTGCCGGGTGTTCTACACAGGTGCCTACAAGGCACCCCGAGAGTTCAACTGGCTGCTCGGGGTGGGTCTGTTCCTGACCACTCTGGGCCTGAGCTTCACAGGCTACCTGCTTCCCTGGGACCAGCTCGCGTTCTGGGCGATCACGGTGGGCACCAACATCGCGGGATACGCGCCCCTAGTGGGGTCGAAGCTCAAGTTCCTGATGCTCGGAGGCAACACGGTGGGGCAGGAGGCGCTGACGCGCTTTTACGCCCTGCACGTGATCGTCCTTCCGGCAATCGCGGGCCTGATGGTGGCCGTCCACGTCTGGAGGGTCCGCAAGGACGGAGGCTTGTCCCGGCCGGAGGAATCGCCGGACAGCGTCCAGTCGATCGCCCTCGGCGAGCTGCCAACGAACAAGAGCTACGGCTTGATGGAGCTGGCGCGGGGAACGACCCCGCAGGTGGGCCAGGACCCGGATGACGAGGTGTTCTCCTGGCCGCACCTCGTGTTCCGGGAGCTGCTGCTCTTCCTCATCGTCGTCGCATTCGTGCTTTTCCTTGCGGTATTCTGGAATGCGCCCCTGGAGGAGCTTGCCAACCCGATACACCCCCCGAATCCGGCTAAGGCCCCCTGGTATTTCCTCGGGCTCCAGGAACTGGTGAGCTACTCGGCCTTCTGGGGCGGGGTCGTGGTGCCGGCGCTGATCGTCACCGCCTTGGTCGTTCTGCCCTACATGGACCGGGGGCGCCGCGGCGTGGGGCATTGGTTCGCGCGGGAACGCAGGATCGCCAACACGGTCTTCAGCATCTGCGTTGCGATCGCCGTGGCGCTGACGGTCGTCGGGACGATGTTCCGCGGGCCGAACTGGGGTTGGGTCGTGCCGTGGCGGACTCCGCCTCCGACTTTGGAGGGCCACTGACATGGAAGGCGGATCGCTCCAGAGATTCTACGGCTGGTTCAGCTTCCTGTGCATCCTGGTCGGCGTGCTGGCGGCCCTGGGCTACTACCGAGACGAGTACCGGCCATGGAAGCAATATCAACGCCGGTTCATCAACGAGGAGATGCGGCGGGCATCGGGCCCGGAGCAGCGGCTGCAGGCCTCTCGGACGCCGTTCGAGATTCGGCAGATCCTGCTGCCGGAGCTGAACCGCGTGGACCGGTGCACGACCTGCCATCTTGCCGTCGAGGATCCGAGCTACGGCGGCTACCCGCAGCCGCTTGCCTACCATCCGCTGCACGACGAGCATCCGTTTGACAAGTTCGGGTGCACGATCTGCCACCGCGGCCAGGGCCGCGCGACCACGGCGGAGGACGCCCATGGGAACGTGGCCCATTGGGACGCGCCCATGCTGCCGCTCAAGTACATCGAGGCCTCATGCGGCCAGTGCCACGAGTCGGCGGACAACCCGGCGGCTCCGCGCCTGAGTCGCGGGTCCGAGCTTTTCGAGACCGTTGGCTGCCGGGGATGCCACAAGCTGGGAGGGGTCGGCGGCGCCATCGGACCCGAGCTCGACAGGGTGGGGACCCGCCGCTCCCCCGACTGGCTGAGAGCGCATTTCCTGGAGCCCGCCGCCGTCACTCCGGGCTCCGGCATGCCCCCGCAGAAATTTTCCGAGCCCGACGTCGAGGCTATCGTTCTCTTCATGCTCAGCCAGACCGGCACCGACCTCCCGGGATTCTACGCCTCGATGAAGGTCATACCCAGCGCCGCCCAGGGGAGGCGTCTGTTTCAGCAGAAGGGCTGCATCGGCTGCCATTCGTTGGGCGGTCAGGGAGGGAAGATCGGACCCTCCCTTGACGACGTCGCTCTGCGCCGGAAGCCCGAGTGGATCATCCAGCATTTCCGGGACCCACAGACGGTCAGTCCGGGCACGGTGATGCCGCGCTTCGGCTTCACAGATGCCGAGGCCCGCGCGCTGACCGATTTCCTGCTGCACCAGAGCGACCAAAAGACGCCCTTGAGCATCCCAGCGCTGATGAGTCCGGTTGACCGCGGCCGTGAAGTTTTCCGCAAGTACGGCTGCGCTGGCTGTCACGGGCCTGAGGGCAAGGGCGGCGTGCCCAATGCCAACGCCATGACCGCGCAGCAGGTGCCGGCACTGACCTATGTGGCCGACGGCTACACCAAGCCGGAGGTGAAGAAGCTCATTGTCAACGGCCAGCATGAGATCGCAGCACTAGATCCGAGCCGCCCCCTCCCGCCCCTCTACATGCCTGCGTGGGGCAGCACGATCAGGGATGCGGAGATCGACGACCTGGTCGCCTATCTCTTCAGCCTTAAGCCAAAGGACGAGAAGACAGACTTTTGAAACGCTTCGCGACCAGGAAATCCCCACAATGATCATCGCACCTCATCATCCGTATCACCCTGGAGAACCTGCTCGCGCGGCGCCTTTCCTCCGCCGCATCATTTGGCTCGTTGCACCGGCCATCGGAACCGTGCTGGCCACCGCCCTGATGTCACCTTCCGTTGCGCGCGCCGTGCCGAGCTTCGCGCGCCAGATGGACATGCAATGCATCGATTGCCACACGGAATTTCCGATCCTCAATCAGTTCGGCAGGCAATTCAAGCTGTCGGGCTACAGCACAAGCTCAGATCCATCCACGACCTCGATCCCGCCGCTTGCCGTCATGTTGCAGCCGTCCTTCACGAACACGCAGGCGGGCCAGGCAGGCGGCGCCGCGCCCGGGTTCGGCAACAACAACAACTTCGCGGTTACGCAGCTGAGCGTGTTCTACGCCGGCCGCCTGCTGGGGCCCTATGCCGACCAGGTCTTCAGCAAGGATCTCGCGGCGGTCCTGGACAAGATAGGCATCTTTGACCAGACGACCTACGACGGCGTTGCAAAGGCATGGCACTGGGACAACACGGAACTGCGGTTTGCCAACTCCACGACCGTCCGCGACCAGAATGTCACTTACGGCGTTTATGCGAACAACAACCCGACCATGCAGGATCCTTGGAATTCGACACCGGCGTGGGGCTTCCCGTTCTCTGGCTCAGGCCTCGCGCCGACCCCGGACGCCGGCACGCTGATAGAGGGGGGCCTTTCCCAGCAGGTCGTAGGAGTCGGGGTCTATACGATGGTGGCCGACACGTTCTACATCGACGTCGGCGCCTACCACACCCCCGGCGCGCAGCTTCAGAGCTCGCTTGGCATCGATCCGTCAGGGGAGACGCAGATCGGGGGCTTGGCCCCCTACTGGCGCGTTGCCGTGGATCGATTGGTAGGCGAGGCCCACTGGGAGATAGGTGCGTTCGGCCTGGCAGCGGACACATACCCGGGACGAGTTCAGAGCGCGGGCAAAGACGGGATAACCGACTTTGGGCTGGACTCGCAATATCAGGTTTCGAAGGGCCCCCACGACGTAACCGCGATGCTGTCTTGGATTTATGAGCACCAGAACTGGGATGCGAGCTACGCCTTGGGCAATTCCTCAAATCCGACCGACGACTTGGTGAGCTACAAGGGCACCTTGGATTACCTCTACGACAAGACCTTCGGCGGAGCCGTGCAGTATTTCCTCATCGACGGATCGAGCGATGCCGCGATCTTCAGCGGAAGCCAAACGGGATCACCGACAAGCGACGGCGTCATTTTGCAGCTCAACTACCTTCCCTTCAATAAGAGTGGAGGGCCGGCTTTTTGGCCAAAGAGCAATGTTAAGTTTTCACTGCAGTATGTGCTATACAATCGCTTCAATGGAGCGCGGGCGAATTATGACGGCAACGGATCGAAAGCCCAGGACAACGACACACTTTACGCTGAGGTCTGGATAGTCTTTTAGCGGCGAGACCTGGCCATTGACTCCAATCAGATCCCGCAGTCGAGCTGCTGTCAGTGTTGTGGCCAGTCGGATGCTCCTGCCCGCCGTGGGCGCGTTAGCGCCCTATCCTGCCGAGAAGCGCCGGGCTTCGTCGGCCAGTGTAACAGTCGCGCAGTGACGATGAGTCGTCGCTGGAGGGGACTCCCGGGTTTGCGGCCTGCTCGGAAGCCAGCGGGCCATTGGGGTTGACTAATTTTCAGGTTTTTTGTGGCTCGGGCCATGGCAGGTTCAATCGTCCAATCGCTGAAGGCGCCTTGGCACGTTTGGGTGGTGGGGTTTTTATCCCTGCTCTGGAGTTCGGTCGGCGCGATGGATTTCGTCATGACCCAGACTAGGAACAAGGCCTACATGGGTGGCTTCACGCGCGCACAGCTCGATTTCTATTACGGCTTTCCCACCTGGGTAGTCGTCGCCTGGGGGATCGCCGTGTGGGGCGGCGTCTTGGGATCTCTGTTACTGTTGCTCCGCAGATGTCAGGCGGTTCATCTCTTTCTCGCATCGTTGATCTGCATGGTCCTCACCGACATTCGCAACCTCGGCTTTGCCAACGGGCTGGAAGTGATGGGAGGAGGGGCGGCGTTGATGTTTAGCGCCATGATCTTCGTGATTGGGGCGCTGCTGTTGGTTTACGCCCGGTCAATGTGCAAGCGATGCGTGCTAAGTTGAATTCTGCGACGGCGTTTCATTAAGGGTGTCGCAGCCGGAGGTTAATTTGATTGTCAGCTCCGGAAATGAGAAAACCCTATCCTATTGATTGATATGGTGGCGGAGACGAAAGTTCTGAAAGAAGAGTCGCGCAAAACTTTTGGTCAAAGTCCTAAAACTCGGGAATTTAGCGCCTCCAGATCAACGAGATAAATCTCAAAACCTTCCGGGCCTCTGCGAGTTAGGATCGGCTCGAAAGTCCAATTCGTGAGTGACCGATGGACGATTAATTCTAAAGCACTATTCTTCCCGTTAGCCGACAAACACGAAGCCTAACCGAGGCAGTTCAGGGCTTTGATTAGAGCTCAGTTTTCTCATGCCGGCCCGGAAGATCTTCCGTGCAGCGCACCTGCTCGAGGCCGGCCGGCGCAAGCGACGGCACCCTCATTCCATACTTAGGGCATCATTCATTGCGCTGGAGAACGCATCAACCTGAATGGGATGCAGACCTGTATGCCCGGCCCATCCCCTTGGACGCGCGCATTTCCCGCGCCAAAGTCTCGATGAAGGCTGACTGGATGCTTGGATGGCGGATCACGGGCTAGCCCCAGCGACCGGCCGACTATACAAGGAAAATATCAGTTAGGGTTATACCCCATTGTTCCCAGCTAATGTTAGGGCCAGCTTGTAAGCACCCCAATGAGCGCCCAGCTTCTGGCTTCCGTTACTGCGCCGTCTTCACATTGCTCACTTGTCGGGTGGGCGTTTTCGCTACGATCAACCCGCTTACGGCATATGAAACCAAGGGGATTGTTCAGGACACTGCTCATCCGAGCATTTAGCGGTCGTGTTTATTCCCGGGACGACACGTTGCTCTCCGCCGGGGTGCGGGCCACTTGTGATACCGGCCCACGCCCGATGCCGTCACAGACAGGAGTTTGGAGGTTCTGGCGCGAAGGATCATGAAAGCCGAGAACAGAAACCGCAGGCAGCGGACCGCGGGCACCACGAAACGGCGCAAAGGTTCGACTGAATCCCGCAATATCCGGCAGACGAAGCTAACTCGCAAAACTGCGGCGCAAAAGCTTCAAGAACACAAGTGGTTCCGCATCCTGATCGACCATTTCTATAGTGCGATCGAGATCATCGATCCGGGAAACGGGCACTTTCTGGAAGCCAACGTAACAGCCTTGCGAGACCTGGGCTACAGTCGCGAGGAATTGCTCGCGCTGAGCATCTTCGACGTCAATCCCACCCTTGATCGGGAAGAGTTTGCGCGGCTCAACAAGCTGATGCGGAAAACGGGCTTTTGCAGCTTGGAAGGTTTTCATCGAAGAAAGGACGGCTCCACCTTCCCGATTAGTGCGAAGCTCAAGCTTATCGAACTGGACCGGGATTCCATCATCGCCGTCACTCACGACAACACCGAGCACCAGCGAGAGGAGCGGGAGATCCTTGAATCTCGCACGATGCTGAAGCGCGTGATCGATAACATCCCGCAATACGTTTTCTGGAAGGATAAGAACCTGAATTATCTGGGCGCCAACACCGCCTTTGTCCGATCCGCCGGCCTCCAGGAATCAGCGGACATCATCGGCAAAAGCGATTTTGATTTATCATGGAAGGAATCCGCCACGTCATATCAGGCGGATGACCGGGCGGTGATCGAGACTGGCATCCCCAAGCTGAACTACGAAGAGATGCAAATACGGACTGATGGAAGCAGCGGGTGGCTCCGGACCAGCAAACTCCCGATGACAGACGATGCCGGGACGACCATCGGAATGCTCGGCATCTATGCAGACATCACCGAGCAGAAAAAGCTGGAAAAGACTGCGGCGGAATCAAGCCAGTTTAGCCAACAGATCATCGATTTCGCCAGGGAGGGGATCGCCGTCTATAACCTGGATCTGACGTACCGATACTGGAACCGGTTCCTGGAGGAATTGACTGGATACGCGGCCAGCGAGGTGCTGGGGAAGCATCCGCAGGAGCTCTTTCCGTTTCTCAACGAGAGCGAAATTCCGTCTTCCCTGGGAAAGGCGCTTGCGGGGGAAACCAATCTGTCCGGCGATTTCCATTTTCTCATTCCTCGTACCGGGAAGGCGGCGTGGATTTCGCATTTGTCTGGTCCGCTGCGCAACGCGGCCGGCGAGATCATCGGCGCCATCGCAACCGTGCGCGATATTACCCAATACAAAAAGACGGAAGACGCCCTGCTGCAATCTGAGGCAAATCTGGCGAACGCTCAGAGAATTGTCCACCTTGGAAGTTGGGATTGGAGTATCCTTGAGAACACGCTGTACTGCTCGGACGAAACCTGTCGCATCGTCGGGATCCCCCGACATGCGCTTCTCGGCACTTACGACGAATTTCGCACGATTATTCATCCCGCCGACTGGGATGTTGTTAAAAAGGCCGTGCATGAATGTCTTGCCGGGAAGGGACTTTACAGCGTCGATCATCGCATTGTCCGGCCGGACGGTACTGAGCGGGTCGTGCATCAACAGGGGGAATTAGTCTATGGCGCGACGGGGAAGCCGATCCGGATGGTGGGAACGATCCTCGATATTACCGAGCGCAAGATGCTGGAAGCGCAGTTTCTCCAAGCCCAGAAAATGGAGGCTATCGGCCAACTTGCGGCGGGCATCGCACATGACTTCAACAATGTGCTCGCTCCGATCATCATGGCCGGGTCGCTGCTCCGGGCAAAGGTCGTCGATCCCTCGAGTCTACACATACTCGACATCGTAGAACAGTCCTCGGCGCGCGGCGCCGCCCTCGTCCGCCAGATGCTTTCCTTTGCACGCGGGAATATTGGCGAGAAGAAGCTTGTGCAGGTCAGGCACATATTGCGCGAGGTGATGGACCTTGCCGAGTCCACCTTCCCGAAATCCATCCGTATCAAATCGCATCTGCCGAATGACCTTTGGACCGTGATGTGCGATCCGTCGCAAATCCATCAGGTTTTCCTGAACCTTTGCATAAATGCACGCGACGCGATGCCGGAGGGAGGCGAACTCACGCTCACCGCGGAGAATCACACGCTCAATGGCGCCGAGTCTGTGAAGATTGCTAATGGACGCCCCGGCAGCTTCCTGAAGATCGATGTGCGCGACACCGGCACGGGAATACCGCCAGAAGTGCTTGGGAGGATATGGGAGCCGTTTTTCACCACGAAGGGTCCCGACAAAGGCACCGGCCTCGGACTATCGACAGTGCGCAGCATCGTGGCCCTTCACGAGGGCTTCGCGACCGTTGTGTCGTCCACAGAGGGCACAAGCGACCGGGGCTCCTTGTTCACGGTGTACCTGCCGGCGTTGGTCGAGGGCACCGCAAGAGGCAGCGGC
>Ga0302320_10024786_pt1 | contig 11689 bp, 9 predicted proteins | sample Bog_T0_3_FD_202130 | JGI IMG/M metagenome (GOLD analysis project Ga0302320, IMG submission 202130) | Peat permafrost microbial communities from Stordalen Mire near Abisko, Sweden - Bog_T0_3 | ecosystem: Environmental > Terrestrial > Soil > Wetlands > Peat | place: Sweden: Abisko, Stordalen Mire... | reverse complement strand
GAGTGAACCAGACGCTCGGCCAAATTCCTATCGGTCTGAGGTCAATGCAATGGGAACACGCGGCCTACAGGGGGGCAGCGCGACGTTATGCGGCGCATTGACTCGGTCCGGGTTGTTTTGCAATCTGTCTGTGACGTGAAAATTCTAGCGCTGACGAATTTGTATCCACCCCATCACGCGGGCACTTTTGACACCCAGTGCCAGAACACGGTCGAGGCTTTGCGCCTGCGCGGGCATGCGGTCCAGGTGCTGACCTCGATGCACGGCTTGAGGGCCGAACAGCGGGACCACGAGGTCTATCGCAGTCTGATGATCAATGGCGCGTTTGGGGAGCCGAAGGTTACCGGAATTCAACAGCTTCGGTCGCAGGAGATTCATAACAACCAGGTATTGCGGGACGCGATTGCCGAATTTCAACCGGAGATCGTGCATGTCTTCAGCCTGGTCGGTTTGTCCAAATCGCTGATTTTCACGCTGCACAACGCGCGGATTCCGGTCGCCTATTCGGTATATGACGACTGGCTGGCCAACGGCGTCGAACAAGATCCGTGGCTGCGATATTGGAACGCGCCCTCGCTGTCGTTCCTGGAGCAATCGGGTCGCACCGCCCTGGAGATGAGCGGGGAACGGGTGCGGCTGGATTCCTCGGCGCCGACGCGGCTGATGAAGGGTTACGACCGGATTCCGGCGCTCTACGGTGACACCAAGGCGCGGGCGGCGGTGGAACCGAATTCGATTGCCGGATTTCGTTTTGAGCGGCTCTATTTTTGCAGCAAGGCGTTGAAAGCGATGACGGAGCGGGTGGGATTCGCGGTCAGCCACGGCGAGGTGATTTACCCCGGTATTTCCCCGTCGTATTTCGGACCGCTCCAAGCGGCGCCGGTGCCGATGAAGCGGTTTTTGCTGGTGAGCCGGCTCACGCAGGAAAGCGGACTGATGACGGCGCTTCAGGCGCTGAAAATTGCGCGCGCTGCCAAACTGAATTTGACCTATCACATTTACGGACGGGGCGAGTCGAGCTTTGTGGCCACGTTGCGGTCGTTTGTGGTCACGAACCATTTGCCGGTGGAGTTTATGACCGTGTCGAACCTGAACACGGACATGCCGGCGGTTTACAAGAAGCACGACGTGTTTCTTTATACGCCTGAATGGGCGGAGCCATTTCCGCTGACGGCGTTGGAGGCGATGGCGTGCGGGTTGCCGGTCATTGGTTCGACGGCGGGCGGAGCCAAGGAGTTATTGCGGCACGGGGAGAACGCGCTGACTTATCCTCCCGGCGACGCGGCGCAACTGGCGGCGCGGATGCAGGAGCTGCAGATTTCCCCGGCATTGCGGTGTCAGATGGCCGAAACCGCCCAGGCCGATGTCATGTCCCAGTTCAATGACACCGTGGTGATCGACCAGGTGGAGCATTTCTTGACAGAATCGCAGGCGCAGATCAATTGACCGGGGTTTGGCGGAGAGGGGATTGCGCCGTCGGCCGCAGCATGGGTACAAAAAAAGGCGCCCCACTCAGGGCGCCCCATGAAAACTAACTCTACTGCGCTTTCAATTTATCATATCCTTGGCGACTGTCTGCGAGGGTGTTTCCGGTTTAGCAGGTAGGGAAATGCCTTACATAAGTCCAGAGGGTGCGGGACGAGATTTCTTGCTGCCACATAAATGCGGCGTTCCAACTTGGGCGGAACGCCGCATTTATGCGGCAGCGGGGGCCAGGGGCAGGATTCTGTCGTGCGCCCATTCAAGGCGCGGGGACGATGCGAGCACGGTAGAATTGTCCGGCGCCGGTGGCGTTGGGATCGGTAAAGGGAAAAGGGCCGTACATTGGGGGATTGGTGATCAGCGGCGTCCAGTTCTGCAAATCGCTGGACGTGTCAATAATGATGGTGCCCTGGCCGGTGAGGTTGGTCAGGGTCAAGCTGAACTGGCCGGCGGCATATAGCAGGTCGGCGGGATCCTTGGCGAAGGAGATTGGGACGTTGGTGATATTCAAACAAGCGACCGAACTTGTCACGGAGCCGAAGGTATTGTTGACGATGGCTTGGTAGGGGCCGGCATTGGTGACCTGGATATTCGAATTCGTCAGCGTCAAATTGGTGGCGCCGGGAAGGTTGGTGCCGTTGAATTGCCATTGGCAGGATGTGACCGACGCACCCAGCGTAAATCTGGCGGTGCTCCCAAGAGCCAGAGAAAGGTTGGTCGGTTGGGTGGTGATTTGCGGCGGCAAACCCAATTGAAAGATCGTCCCGAAACTGCTGGCGCCGCCGGTTTTGGCGGTGCCGTAGATGGTGCCGTTGGTTTCCAGCAGGAGCCCGGTCGGTTCCGCGCCGACGGTGTTGGTGATGGTGTAATTCCCGCTCAGCGACCCGACCAGGAAGGTGTATAGCGTCGTTAACCCGGAGGATGGGCTGAATTGAAAAATCGTCCCGGTGCCGTTGAGGCCGCCCAATTCGGTGAAGCCATAGAAGACGCCGTTGCCCGCTGCTACGAGCGCGCCCGGACTTAGCCCGTCGGCGTTGGTGGCCAAACCAAGTCCCGCCACTCCGCTGGACGCGAAAGAGTAGAGCGGGGCAAAGGCTCCATTGGTGGTAATTTGAAAGATCGTGCCGGTATTATTGGAGCCACCGCCCGAGCAGGTGCCGTACAACACGCCATTGGCGCCTTGCACCAGGGCTGCGCCGGGGTGGGCGCCGTCTAACCCTCCGGTGAACGAATAAAGCGGGGTCAGGACACCGGTCGATGTCAACTTGAAAATGGCTCCGAAGCCGTTGGTGCCGCCATCGGTGGTGGCGCCGTAAATCAGACCGTTGCTGCTTTGGAATAGTGCGCCGGGATTCGCGCCGTCCGGGCCGTTGGTGAAGATATGCAATTTGGTGAGCGTGCCGGCAGGGGTGATCTCGAAGACGGCGCCGGAACCATTGGTGCCGCCGGCCGGGGCGGCGCCGTAGAAATTGCCGTTGGTGCCCTGGATGAGGGCGGCGGTGGGATTGGCCCCTTCGGCGTTGGTGTAATTGGCGCCGCGGAGCCGGTTAAAACCATACAATTCCGTAAAGGCGCCCGACGAAGTCAATCGGTAGATGCTGCCGTAGGCATTGGTGCCGCCGCCGTAACAGGTGCCGTAGAAGCTTCCATTTGTCCCTTGCACCAATCCGGCGTAGGGCGTGGAGCCGTCGGTGGTGAGGCCGTTGAACGTATAGAGGGGGGTGAAAACGCCGTTGGTTGTGACCTTGAAAATGGTGCCGTAACCGTTATTGGTGCCGCCGTTGAGGGCCGTTCCGTACATGACCCCATTGCTGGCCTGGATTAATCCGCTCACTGGTGTCCCGCCGTCCACGCCGCCGGGCAGGGTGTTGCTGAAAGTGTAAATGGCAACGATGCTGGCGGCCTGGGTGTTGGAAGCCAACGCCCAAAACGCCGCCGTCAACGCAAAACCAATGCTGCCTGCCACTGCACGTAGAGTCTTCATAACCTGGCCCTTTCGTTCTGTTTTTCCTGGTTAACTGTTATTAGCGGAAGGAGTGGCGTCCGGCTTTAGCCGTCTGGGGATTTCAAATTTGAGATTTGAGATCATGAAGGAATTCGCTGGCGCGGAAGGGCAATTGCTGGCACATTGCTCCGGTTGCGGGCAATCGCAATTGTTAGTATTACAAATTAAATCAATTATGGAAACAAACGTACAGACCGAAGACGCCATCTTGCAAAAGACCCGCGAGTTGTGCGAAACCATCGTGCAACAGCCGCAATTCCAGAGCATCCGCCAGCGGGTGGAATCGTTCATGGCGGATTCCGAGGCGCAGGCGCAATACGAATGCCTGAGCGATCTGGGCCAGCAATTGCACAACAAACAGCATCAGGGCCTCACCCTGACCAGCGCGGAAATCGCCGCTTTTGACCGCCAGCGGGAAACCTTCCAGCAGAATCCGGTCGCCCGCGGTTTTGTCGAGGCGCAGGAGGAAATGCACGAGATCAAGCAGCAAATCACCAAGTTCGTGACCAAGACGCTCGAACTGGGCACGGTGCCTTCGGAAGAGGATCTTGCCTCCGGCGGTTCCTGCGGCAGCGGCTGCGGTTGCCACCACTGATTTTGAGTCAGCCGACGATTTCGGAGAAGTTCCTGCAGTCCGCCGCCCGGCGCGGCTATCGCACCGCGCCGGTTCAGACCACGGGGATGCCGCCCGGTATCGGGTACATCGTCGGCAACGAGGCGGCGGAGCGGTTCAGCTTCTACGGGATGAACGCGATTTTGGTCCAGTTCATGGCTGGCCAGATTGCAAGAGACAAGGCGCATCCGTTGCCATTGTTCGGATTGTTGGACGCACATGGGCGGCCGGCCCCGATGTCCGAGTCACATGCGACGGCGGTCTATCACTTTTTCGTTTTCGGGGCCTACTTCATGTCATTTCTGGGCGGGATCATTTCAGACGGTTTCTTTGGAAAATACCGCACCGTAATTACGCTTTCGATCGTTTATTGCCTGGGACACCTCTCGCTCGCCTTGGATCCGACCCGGCTCGGGTTGTTCATCGGTTTGGCGCTCATTGCAATCGGTGCCGGTGGGATCAAGCCGTGCGTCTCCTCCAACGTGGGCGACCAGTTCGGCCCTTCCAACCAACATTTGCTTTCGAAGGTTTTCGCCTGGTTTTATTTTGCCATTAATTCCGGCTCGACGCTATCGAATTGGTGGATTCCCATACTGTTGGTGGGGTATGGTCCGCACTGGGCCTTTGCCGTGCCGGGGGTCCTGATGCTGATTGCGACCGGTATTTTCTGGGCTGGTCGTCGGAGATTTGTCCATCTTCCGCCAAGCGGGAGGGCAGCGTTTAAGGAAGCTTTTAGCCGGGACGGATTGCGGGTGCTGGGGCGACTGTCGGGCATTTACGCCTTTTTCATAGTTTACTGGGCGCTCTATTACCAAACTTCGTCGGCTTGGGTGTTGCAAGCGGGTCGGATGGATCTGCATTGGCTGGGAAGGAACTGGATCCCTTCGCAATTACAGATGCTCAATTCCATCCTTACGTTGGCGTTCATTCCGCTGTTTGCCTACTTTGTATATCCGGCCATAAATCGCATTTTTCTGTTGACTCAATTGCGCAAGGTCTCCATCGGCTTCTTCTTGATGGTGGTCGCGTTTCTTGTCACGACTTGGGTTGAACAGCGGATCGCTGATCGGTGGCATCCGAATATTGTCTGGCAATTTTTCGCATACCTGTTTTTGACGGCGTCGGAAATCATGGTTTCAATTACCGGGCTCGAGTTTTCCTACGCCCAGGCGCCGAAGGCCATGAAATCCTTTGTCATGGCTCTTTTCTTCTGCTCGATTGCGTTGGGAAATCTCTTTACCGCCGTCGTCAACGAGTTCAACGAACACGATGGACGTTTGCGGTTTTCGCGTGTGGAATATTACGTGTTTTACACGGCTTTGATGTTCGTGACGGCGGTCGTGTTTATCTTTGCGGCGAGGAAATTCAAGTCGCAGCCGTCCGGCGACGGCGCGGCGGTCGAGGTCATAACAGCGTAACGAATAGTCGGAACCGCGAAACAGACGACGCGGCGAGCCGCAACCAGAAGGCATCTTCAACCGCAAATGGACGCGAATGAACACGGATGGGAAGCCGCGGAATTCTTTTTCAAGACCGACCTCCACGATGGGAAGCTTTACCTTAAGGGGCGGCCTATTACATGTTTTTCACCCGGCTGATGCTTGGTGCCGCCATCCTTTTCGTTTTCGTAGCACGAAGTTTTAAACCACGGTCGCTCCCGGTTGAATCCGCTCCCGCGTCGGCTTGATGTCGAAAAAGGGCTGGTTGCAGAATTGGAAAGCGCCGACAGCGATTGAATCCAACCTGTCGGGACGGGAAGGGCCTTGATTAATTGGCTTGGCGGGGTCAGCGTTGGCTCCAATGACAGGCAAGCGATTTAAGATGAACTGGCGTTTGTGGTTTTGGATTTCACTTGTTCTGTTTGTTGTTCCCTGGTTCATCCCCAATTCTAATAAGAGCTACGACGAGCCGGACGCATACCTTTGGTATGCTTTGTTCGCCTACCCGGACCATTCCGGTGAGATTTGGACGCTGATCGGCTATTCCGGTTTGCTCTATGGCCTTCCTGCCATCTTCGTCGGATGGGTTCTTCAATGTGCGATTGTGATGGTTGGAGACAGCAGAAAATCGAAATCAGACGGGCCGGAGAATTCGCCGCCGGCTCCAAAGTGATTGGACAATGGCTGAAATCTTGCCCGGTCTGCACACTTTGACTTTCCTTCCGGCTTCCTCTAACTTGCCGGTCTCATGAATGTCCTGCTTCTGAAAGCCCCGGATTATTGCGAACAATGCCGCCGGCTAGCCGCGGCTTCGAGTTTGTTTGATCTGGTCATCGAACAGCGCGCCCGGGAAATCATCCGGGCGGTGAGCGAGCGCGGCGATGCGGCGGTGGCCGAGTTCACCGAACGTTTTGACGGTGCGCGGCTCGAACCTGATGAATTTGCCGTCTCCCACTCGGAATTGATGGCGGCGTCGCTGCGCGCTGATCCGGAACTGCGTGAAGCGGTGAGCGAGGCTTCCGCCAACGTGGAGGCGTTTGCCAGACGGTCGTTGCGCAAGGGGTGGATGATGCGGAATTCGCACGGGGCGGAGGTCGGCGAGAAATTTGATCCGTTCCAGCGCGTCGGCATTTACATTCCGGGCGGCATGGCACCGCTGGTTTCGACGGCTTTGATGACCATACCGCTGGCGCGGGTGGCGGGTTGCCGTGAGATCGTGGTTTGCACGCCGTGCGATCGCAACGGGCAGGTCAATCCGGCCTTGCTCTACGCGGCGAGGCGGGCGGGAGCGACCGAGATTTATCGAATCGGCGGAGTGCAGGCCATCGCGGCGTTGGCGTTGGGGACGGTCAAGATCCAGCCGGTGCAGAAGATTTTCGGTCCTGGCAATGCCTACGTAATCGCGGCGAAACGTTTGCTTTACGGCCACGCGGCGATGGATTTGCTGCCGGGTCCCAGCGAATTGCTGGTGCTGGCGGATGACACGGCCAATCCCGCGTTTGTGGCGGCCGATTTGCTGGCGCAGGCGGAGCACGGTTCCGGTCACGAGCGCGTCTGGCTGGCGACGTCGTCGCTCAAGTTGTTGCGCAATGTGCAAAAGGAGATCACGCGCCAATTACCAAAGCTGGCGCGGCGCGAATTGATCGAACGCGCGCTAAACAATAACGGCTGGCTGATCCAGGTGGCGGGAGAAGAGCAGGGGATTGAACTGGCCAACCGCCTCGCGCCGGAACATCTGGAAATTGTCTGGCGCAAGGGAGCCCGGCTCCTGGAGAAAATTACGACCGCCGGAGCAATCTTTTTGGGCAACGACTCGCCGACGGTGCTGGGTGATTACGTGGCGGGGCCGAGCCACACGTTGCCCGCGGGCGGAACGGGAGCGTCGTTCGCCGGACTGACGGTGGACCAGTTCCAGCGGCGCACCAGCATTGTCGAATATAAAAAACCGGCGCTGCGGAAGGCGTTGAAGGCGGTGCGGAAATTCGCCGAGATGGAAGGACTGGATGCACATGGCAGGTCCGCGGAAATCCGTGTGAAGAAAGGATGAGCCGGACATGAGAAATGTGGCGAAATCCTTCGTCCGACCGCTGGTGCGGCGGCTGGAACCGTATGTTCCGGGCGAGCAGCCCAAGATCAAGGGTCTGGTCAAGCTGAACACCAACGAGAATCCATTTCCGCCTTCGCCCAAAGTTCTCCGCGCGGTCAAGGCGGCGGTGGATGGCCGGTTTCGGCTTTATCCGAATCCGACGGCGGAAGGCTTGCGGGAAAAGCTGGCGGCGCTGCATGGTTGCGACCGGGACAGCATCATTGTCGGGAATGGATCGGATGAATTGCTGGCGCTGGCGACCCGCGCCTTTGTTGAGCCGGTGGCGGGCGGTGTGGGTGCGTCGCTCGCCACGGTGCAATACTTCACGCCAAGCTACACGCTTTACCCGGTGCTGGCGGACATTGCCGGCGCGCGCCGGAATCCGATTCCGCTGGCGGGGAATTTCGGACTGCCGTCTTCCGCCGAATTGAAGGCGAGGCAGTGGGATTTTCAGGCCGCCCTCACTTTTGTCACGACTCCCAACGCGCCGACTGGCCGCGGCTATGCCACCGCCGACCTCGAAGCGCTGTGCGCGGCGCAACGCGGCGTGGTGGTGTTGGACGAAGCCTACGTGGATTTTGCGGACGACAACGCGATGCCGCTGGCCTTGCGGCACCCGCATGTTCTGGTGGCGCGAACGTTTTCCAAGGCATACTCGCTCTGCTTTCAGCGCGTCGGCTATTTTGTAGGGAACGCGGAGTTGATCGCCGCGCTGCACAAGATTCGCGACAGCTACAACGTGAACGGTTTGGGACAGGTTGCGGCGCTGGCTACGTTGGACGATCTCCCCTACTACCGGCGCGGTTTCAAGAAGATCATGGCCACGCGGGAAAGACTGTCGGCGGAACTGGCCCGGCTGGGATTCGCCGTGCTGCCGAGTCAAACCAATTTTATTTTCGCGCGTCCACCAGGGTTTCCCGCGGAGATGTGGCTGCAAAAGCTGCGCGAGCGCAAAGTGCTGGTGCGTTGGTTCCGGGATGCGGCGATAAAGGATTTCCTGCGTATCACCATCGGCACCGACGCGGAAGCGGAGGCGTTGTTGCGGGCGGTGAAGCTGGTGTGGCGCGAGCGGGGGTGAAGTTGAGCGATTGTGTTATAAACCGGCAAAGGGCTGGCGCACCCGTGGACACTTCGCGAGGCTCGGAAGCCGGCTAATCGGAATAGGCGAATGCCCGGCAATACCGCGCCAAGACTGGCTGAGTCGCCTCCACCGCCGCGGCGTAATGTTCCCATCGGCGGACGGCTCGGCGATAAACCGGTTTGGCGACGTCACTGTAGGTCGGGGCAAAGACGAATTTTCGACGCGAACCCTCGTAATACTTGGCCTGGGCGTTGTGCCACGGGAGGCCCAGGAATTCGGTCGCCTTTCGTCCTTCTGCTTCCAGATTGTTGACCATTTCCTCGTAGCGCAATTCCATCCAGTCAAAGCCGCCCAATTCGCGCAGGCGCAACCAGACATCCATGCTGTCGGCGTAATATTTGGCCGTGCGCGCGAGGCTGAGAAAATTCACATTTTGCGGCGTCAAAGTGAGATTTTGGAAGAAGCAACTGACGACGATGTCGCGCGGATCGCGCAAGGCGACAATCACTTTCGAGCGCGGAAAAAACCGCAGCCATACCGGCAACGAAGCGGTGAGCGAAGGGTTTTTGTCAAGCAAGACTTTGCCGGTCGGCGGCTGGTCCAGTTCGCACAGGAGGCTGCGGTAATATCGGCGGATCAGGCCGGCCCGCGCCGCCGGCGTCAACGTATTGAGGGCTTTGAGCGTCAACGCCCGCGCGGGGGGTGCGGGCGCGACGGGGTTCAATATTTCGCTGGCGAACGAGTCCGGTTCGTCAAATACGAGAATATCGGGATGAGCACCGAGCACTTGTTCCATCAACGTCGTGCCGCTGCGGGGCGGACCGGCGAGAAGCGCCGGTGCGTTGGCGGCGGCTTCGCTGTCCGCTTCGTCCCGCCAGCGGCGGATGACATCCGGCGTCATTCCGGTTACGAGTTCGCGGCGCGCCTTCTCCATTTGGTCGTAGGATTTCTCCAGGGCGGTCGTGTCGGTTCGCTGCCGCACCAGCGCCTTGGTTTCGAGCAGGACGCGCAGGGCCTCGTCATATTGGCCCGCAGCGTCCAGGACGGTGCCGAGCAGGTGGCTGGAGGAGATTTTCACGTCTGCGTCCACCGGGTTCGCCTTAAGCAAATCGCGCAAATGGGTTTCAGCCTGGTCGCTGCGCCCCTCGCGATGAAGGAGGAAGGCATGGAAATACCGCGCGCGTTCGTCTTGACGATGGTCCCTCAAACAAACCTCGACGCTGGCGCGCGCTTCGGGGACTTGCCCGTTTCGTTCGTGCCACGCGGCCAGGTTAAGCCGGGCGTGAAGCGAGGATGGATCGGCGGCCACCGCCTTTTTGAAGCAGTCCGTTGCGTCGTCCAGGCGGCGGAGGCGATGGTATTGTTGACCAATGGTGACGAGCAAATCGGGATCGTTGCCCGCCAAAGTGGCGGCCTTGGCGAAAGCGGCGCGAGCCTGCGCAAAATCGAGAGTGCGCGAGGCCGCGATGCCGAGTTCCGTCCACAACCCGGGCACGGTGGGGAATTGCGCGACGAGTGTTCGGTAGGCGTTCAGCGCGGCGACGTGGCGTCCGTGGATCAAATGCTGTTGGGCGGCCTGCCACGCGGCGACGGCGCGGGGCTGGCGCTGCAAACTCTGCAAGGCGTCGTCAGAATGGTGTGGGGTGGTGTCGGGCATGAATGGCGGATGTAGGTATAAGTGTCAGCCAACGGCGGGGTCAAGGGAAAGGCAGCGAAAGTGTGTAAATCCCTCTCATTAACACCCACTTTCAAGTGGGTGCTGGCGGAATCGGCACGAAAAAGAACTGCTTCAGCAGTTTATTTCTTGTTTTTGGAACGATGCTTGTCAACCATCGCTTATGGCTCTTCATTCTTATTCGCGCGTTTGGTTGCATGTGGTTTGGGCGACCTGGGAACGCCGCCCGTTTCTCTCCAAGACTTCCGCTGCAAAACTCTCCGGCTACCTTTCCGACTATGCGAGGGAGAAGGGGATCTACATGCAATTGAATTTCGTTAATCCCGATCATGTTCATGCCCTTGTGGACCTTCCGGTGCAAATGGCGATTGATGAGATGACGCAACTATTGAAGGGCAGTTCTTCACATTGGATCAACCAGGGCAAACTGGTAGCGGGCAAGTTTGCGTGGGGCCGAGGATACGGGGTCTTCTCCGTATCTCACTCTGGCGTGGCAGATGTGGCGAAATATATCGCCGGTCAGGAAGAACATCATCGGAAGAGGAGTTATTCGGACGAGCTTAGACTATTTGTAGAGCGGTACGGGCTGAAGTGGCGGAATGAGGAAACCGTTGAAACGGTTATTTCCCATCATGAGGAGGCGCCACCTGGCTGAAGCCAGGTGTTAATGAGAGGGGCATCATCAAATCCCGCCTGTCCCGCCATTCACCTGGGAATTGACTTTCCCGGCGAATAACACCACTTTTGCCCCGTGCGAAAACTATACTTTCTCTCCCTGATTACGGTCCTGGCATCCTTCCGGGTTGGGGCGGCGGATTGGCCGAATTGGCGCGGGCCGGATCATAATGGCATCTCGCAGGAAACGGGCTGGAGCACACAATGGCCTGCCGACGGCCCGAAACAACTTTGGAAGGCAGCGGTTGGAACCGGCTTCTCCTCGATTGCGGTGGCCCAGGGCCGGGCTTACACGATGGGAAATCACGTCAGCGCCGCGCAGACGAATGACACCATTTTTTGTTTTGACGCGGTGACGGGCAAGCCGGTTTGGCAGGTGACCTATCCCACCGCGCTGGGCGACCTTTATTACGAAGGCGGCCCAAGCGCCACGCCAACGGTGGAGGGGGACCGCGTGTATACGATCAGCAAGGAAGGGATGGTTTATTGTCTTGACGCGGCCAAGGGGACGGTGGTCTGGACCAATAATCCGGCCACCGAACTGGGGGCGGCCTTTCCAAGGTGGGGTTACGCGAGTTCGGCGCTGGTGCAGGGGAATTTGCTGATTTTCAACGTCGGCGATTGCGGGGTGGC
>Ga0302320_10024785_pt1 | contig 11689 bp, 6 predicted proteins | sample Bog_T0_3_FD_202130 | JGI IMG/M metagenome (GOLD analysis project Ga0302320, IMG submission 202130) | Peat permafrost microbial communities from Stordalen Mire near Abisko, Sweden - Bog_T0_3 | ecosystem: Environmental > Terrestrial > Soil > Wetlands > Peat | place: Sweden: Abisko, Stordalen Mire... | reverse complement strand
TGCATATCAATCCCGGCCCGCTGCAGTTCTTTCACCGCTTCTTCAGCGCCGGTGTGCGTTCCATATATTGCTACTACCGAGTTTTGTTCAGACATCTTCCTGCTTCCTCTTTCAATTCAATAACCCAATATGTAGGAGCACGCGTAGGACCAACTACACCTTACGCGGGTTCCTTTGCGTAAATGTTCCACAAGAGTCGACCTTAAGTAACGAAATACGGTCAGGTGATCGGAGATCGTCAGCGACTGGAGCGGTTCCTCCGCCTCTTAAGACGCTCTCGACCGATAACGATGTGCGATCAGGTATCCTGATTTCGCTATGGGGAGTGCTGAAGGTGTGAGGTCACGATATGAAATGAAAACAACTTTGCACGACTTTCGGTCTATTTTGAGTTCTTTGTGAGGAGCTTGCGTATGGAATGCAATTCAAGTCGGCGTTTTGGCGTGGTCTTGGGATATGTCATTTTGAGATTCGAAAGAGAATCTAACACGATTTGAGAGACGATGAGCCGGGCGTTCTCTTTGTTATCAGCGGGGACGACGTACCAGGGAGCGTGGTGTGTTGATGTCGCGCCGAGGCAATCTTCGAAAGCCTTCACATATTCCGTCCAAAATGCCCTCTCTTTGACGTCTGAAGTACTGACTTTCCAGTTTTTATCGGGCTCATCAATCCGTTCGAGGAATCTCTTGCGCTGTTCGTCCTTCGATAGATGCAGGAAGATCTTGACCGTCCGCGTACCGTTGCGATAGAGGTGGCGTTCAAAATTGGTGATGGATTGATAACGCTCGTCCCAGATGGTCTTCTCGTCGCTAAGTTCAGCTGATAGACCTTCATTGCGAAGCATCTCGGGATGGACCTTTACGACGAGTACCTCTTCATAGTAGGAGCGATTGAAGATTCCGATTTTTCCTCGACCAGGGAGTCTGCGCGTGGTGCGCCAGAGAAAATCGTGTTCCAATTCGTCGGCGCTCGGCTGCTTGAAGCTGGAAACCTGGCAACCTTGAGGATTGACGCCGGACATCACGTGACGGATCGCTCCATCTTTGCCGGCAGCGTCAATTCCTTGAAATATGACGAGCAACGCGTAGCGATTCGATGCGTAGTGCAGGCGCTGCATTGAACTCAGCTCGTCGACGTGTTTATCGAGCAGCGCTTTGTATTCGTCTTTCGATTTGCAAAAAGGTTTGACAGTAGTGGGCCAATCGGCAAGCTTCACTGTTTTCCTAGCTTCAACCCGAAAATCGTGCGAATTGATTTTCATTTTGCAGCGGCCCTGGTGCGCTCCGCCTCATCTTTACGCGTTTCAATCTCAGCTTCCAGCCAATCTTGATCGGCCTGTCCATCGTGGTGGCCGCGCTCTTCATAAATCTCGTAAGCGCGCGAGGCGATTTGCGGCTTAATATCAGCAACTGGTTTTTTTGCTAACAATGGGGCCTTCTTTGGATCGAAGATCCGGTAGGCGAGCAACTTGATGCGGTCGTTCACGAGGGCCCAACAGATTGCATAGGCCCACACGAACCCGGCCCATTTCCAGCCGAGAGGTGACATGAAGAGTCCATACACGGCGATGAGTGTGGCCACCGTTTGAGTACCAAGCACCGCCATCCAGAGGATTCGGGCCGGGCGGATGGACCAGAAAGGACCGCGCGTACGGGTAAGGAAGATAGTTAAATGTCCGGCTACAGATAGCTTCAAATACATCAGGGTTTGAACAGTGGCGCGGTCCATATGGAAGACGCGTTCGCCCATGTAAAACAGGCCGAACGCGGCCACCACTCCGATGACACCAAGCACGGTGGAAATGCCCAGCACCAAGCGCATGTTCCAAGCCTCTGGCTTGTCCCTGTAATGAACGTTGTCGTAGGCAATCGAGAGAATTGCGCCGTCGTTGAGCAATGCGATCATGACGATCATCACCGCAGTGACTGGGTAAAAGTTGAATACCAGGATGGCCAGCGTCATGAAGAAAAGCACGCGTAACGTTTCGGCAATGCGATATATGGCGTAGCTATTCATTCGCTGGAAGATGCGGCGGCTTTCCTTGATCGCGTCTATTGTGACGGAAAGGCCTTCAGCGAGGAGGACGATGGATGCGGCGGTACGCGCCGTGTCGGTAGCGCCAGAAACTGCGATACCGCAATCTGCCTTCTTGAGAGCGGGCGCGTCGTTTACGCCGTCTCCCATCATGCCGACGATATGGCCGCGCTGCTGGAGAACATCCACAATGTGGAATTTATGTTCTGGGAAAACCTGCGCAAAGCCATCAGCTTTTTCGATAGCTTCCGCCGACTGGGCCGACTCGTGGTGCTTGGTGTCGCCCAATTTGCTGGCGTCAAAGATATTTGTGCCCATGCCGAGTTGCTTGGCCGTTTCCTTAGCAATAGCCATTTGATCGCCAGTGACCATCTTGACGCTCACACCCATCTGGCGGGCACTGGCAATCGTCGCTTTCGCTTGCTCACGGGGCGGATCGAATAGCGGTAGCATGCCGATAAATTGCCAGTTGCCCTCCTGATCTGCCCGCGCAACTCCCAAAGAACGGAAACCACGCCCGGCAAAGTCACTGATCGCTTTCTCGACGGATGATTTCACCTCGACCGCGTTCGTCGCCATGGCGAGAATCACTTGCGGCGCGCCTTTGGCTACCCAAAATTGCTTGCCGTCGGAACTTTTGACCGTGGCTTCGGTGCGCTTGTGTATGGGGTCGAAAGGCTGAAAGTGGAGGATTTGATAGCTTTTCAGGGCTTTGTCGTCCTTCACGCCGCCAATGATTGCGAGATCGATGGTGTCTTTATCTTCCGCCCGCGAGGCCAGTGCGGCGGAAAGAATGACTTGGTCTGCCGGGACATTGTTCACAGTGAAAGGAACGCCGAGTGTCAACTTATTTTGCGTAAGAGTGCCGGTCTTGTCTGAACACAATACATCTACGCCAGCTAACTCCTCAATGGCCGACAAACGGGTGACAATTGCCTTCTTCTTCGAGAGAAGCCGGGCGCCGACTGCCATAGTGACCGATAGAACCGTGGGCATGGCTACTGGGATCGAGGCCACAAGGAGCACGAGGGCAAACTCTAAGGTGCTGAGAATAGGATCTTTACGGAAGAGTCCGACGGTCACGATGAGCAACACCAGAGCGACCGCAAGAACAATAAGGTAGTCGCCGATTTTCATCACGGCTTTTTGGAAGTGGCTGACGGTGTGCGCTTCCTCAACGAGTTCCGCCGTCTTACCGAAATAGGTGTTCGTTCCGGTGGCATAGACCATGGCTTCGATTTCACCGCGGCGCATAATCGATCCTGAAAATACCGCATCACCAGGTTTGCGATCGACGGGCAGGGATTCGCCCGTCAACGCGGACTGATCTACTTGTATAGGGTCGCCATCGAGCAAACGAGCATCAGCGGGAACAATATCGCCCAAGCGGAGACGAATCACGTCGCCTTTCACTACTTCGCGCGCTGGCGGATCAGACCACTTGCCGTCGCGTTTTACTTTGGCCGTCCTCGCCAACTGCTTCTTCAGCGCGGCTATGGCGTTACCGGCTTGGTGCTCCTCCCAAAATCCAACTACGGCGTTACTACACAGCAAGAGCAAGATGATGAAAAAATCGGGCCAATGACGGACGACGCCGGAAAGAATGACCGCCGCTTCAATCATCCACGGAATGGGGCCCCAAAAATACGTCAGAAATTTGAGGAAAGGGTTGTCTTTTTTCTCTTTTAACTCATTGGGCCCATCTTGGGCGAGGCGCTTTTGCGCCTCGGCTTGAGTGAGCCCGTCAGGCGTTGATCCCAATTTTTTCTCGAGCTCCGGCATTGGGACGGATTTGAGTTCATTTTTCGAAGCCGCGTTCGGATCAGCCTTCGATTTGGGATCAATCTTTTTTGCGATCATTTAGGATTACTTTTTTGTCGCTGGAAGTGCGCTCGCGGGCTGGCTTTCGGCGGGATCATTTAACAATCGTTTGAGGGAATCCAAGGCTTTTTGAGCCTGTACGAGTTGGAGACGCTCTTTTGCCAAATCTGTTGCGCGGGTGGAAGCGTCGGCCCCCGTTGGCGCAGATTGAATGCCTGTCATTTGCGTTCCACCTTGTTGAATATCTTCCCCGCCGGGCCCGCCGAAGAGTGCACTGAGTGCCCCTTCTAGTGAAGGTTCCATGACAACCCTGTCACCGGTAGCGGCGATGACGCGTTTTAGCTGCGGGAAATTGGTTCCTTCCGCTCTTAGGTAAAGAGGAATGACGTAAAGGAACGAATTTTCGATCGGAATCACAATCAATTTCCCGCGGATAACTCCCGAGCCTTTTTGATCCCAGAGAGTGAGCTGTTGAGAGATCAGCGTGCTTTGATCGATCATTGCGCCTACCTGATTCGGACCATAGGTTAGTTTGTCTTTGGGCAGTTCGTAGAAGAGCATCTTGCCGTAATCAGGAAAGTCGGATCTGGCGGCGAGCCAGGCGATCATGTTGTCGCGGTTTTGGGGCGTGAACGGACTCATCAGCATGTACTCCAGTTGCGTGCTTCCCGGAAGTTTCATGAGAATGTAGTACGGTTCCATCGGGCTGAGTTTGCCATCGTACTTTTCCATTGGCGGGACCCATAGATCTTCGCGGTTATAGAAGACCTGGGGATCGGTCATATGGAAGGTCTGGTATTGCGTTGCCTGGATTGCGAAGAGATCTTGTGGATAACGAAGATGCAGTTTCAGATCGGGCGGTAATTGATTGAGATTCTGAAATACGCCAGGGAAGGCTCTCCGATAGACGGCTAGCAGGGGATCACGGGGATCCATGATGTACAACGCGACTGTGCCATCGTACATATCGACGGTGATTTTCACAGAGTTACGGATATAGTTCAAACCATTGCCGGCGTCGACGCTATGCGGATTCGAATAAGGAAAGCCTGCAGAAGTGGTGTACGCGTCTTGAATCCAGTACAGCTTGCCTTCGCTCAAGACGGGGTACGGATTCGCATCCAGTTTCAGGAAGGGAGCAATCTGCAAAACCCGTTCTTTCACATCCCGCCAAATCTCAATTCTGCTCTCGGGTTTGAGATAGCGCGTCAGCAATATATTCAAATCGGCTTGCGTCAGAGTAAATAATATCCTCTTACTCAAACTATTTAGGGGGATTCCTCCTTTACCGGTATAGCTGGTGTAGACGTTATCGTTGCCCTTAGGGTAATCGAACTCCTTGACATTGGTTGAGACGATTCGCGAACCCGGCGTGCCTCCACCGAAGTAGATGGCCGGTTGAGTCACATTCAAACCGAATGACGACTCAGGGGGCACATTCTTGATGAGATATTCGGGGAATCCTCCACCGATACTCTTGGAAACAAAGTTCATCACGAGGCCGTAGCCGTGAGTGAATTGAAGATTCTCGTTGACCCACGTTTGGGCTTGCGCGGGTAATTCTTGCGAGAGCTCGCGGGTAGAAAGCATCACCTGGTGGTAACCATCGGCCAAGTGATAACGATCAACAGCTACGTCGTAAAAGTTGTAGTAAAGCCGAATGGCTTGCGTTTGTTGATAGGTCTGTTGGAGTGGCCGCTTATCCCAGAGACGAATATTGTCGATCGTATCCTGGTTCCTGGCAAGAATGGCTGGTGTCAAATCAGAGACGGCCGGGTATGGCGTCTCTTGAATTTTGTCGAGATTGTAGGCGTGACGAGTAAACTCGATGTAATTCTTCAAATAGGGAGATTCCAGGCTGAGTTCATTGGGCTGTACGATGAACGACTGCACAAGAGCAGGAATGGCAACCACTCCGATGAGGTAAAGCGCAACATAAACGCCGGCTCCAATTGCCAGGGTTTGCCAACGTGGGCGAAAGAAATTGAAGGCGAGAAGGATGCAGGCTAGGACCGAAACCACAATCATTCCCCAGAGTGCCGGCAGGGTGGCGTGAGCCGCGGTGTATCCAACCCCATAAACCACACCGGTGGTTGAGTAAAGGAGCTGGAATCGATCCAAATAATAACCCCATCCAAACGCAGCGGCCAGGACCAATAGTAGAATCGACACGTGCGGAATGGCGTTTCCGCGGACTTCGATGGTCCGACGGCTTTTGATTCGGAAAAGTCCAAAATACACGTACTGGCAGGCCACGGCGGCGATGGCCAACTCGATCAGGAAGACCGCGCTACCCTGCAAGAGCTCCCAAAACGGCAGCCGGAAGATATAGAATCCCAAGTCGATCCCGAAGATGGGATCGGACAGTCCGTACGAACCACCATAACGGAAGCGAAGATATGTATCCCATTGCGTATAGAAGCCAATGGCAAACATAGCTGCGATTGCTACCGTGATGAAAACCAGAGTTCGAGTTAGTAGGCGATGGTCAATTGGGAGGCCACGAATTTGCAGCGAGCTCCTCTTGGACGACGGCTCAGCGGAACTCTGTCTCGCTGCCTGGCGGATATTAACGCCGAGGAAGACCAGAGCTACCACGAAAGCAATGCATGTCATTCCCAATTTAATTGAGAACAGCGTCCAAAAGATGCCTACGAAGTTCAGTTCGCGCATCCATAACCATTTTTGGAGAAAGCTTGGAAGCCATACAAAGGCGGCGATCAGCAGAAATACCACGGGAATGATCCACTTCAACACAGGGCCCAACCATGCGGGCGGCCGCCCGCCTTCAAAATCTCGGGCACCCGTGGCGAAGTTGTTGGTTTCGATCGAAACGGCAGATTTATGTGCCGGTTCTTCTCGGGGCTTGTCCGCTACTTTTGCGCTGTTATTTTCACTCACGGTTTCGACCTCTGATTTAACTTGTATAAAAGACGGTTGATGCTGTCCACAACAAATGTAACGGTAAAAGTGTCAAAGCGACGTCAAAAGATAACGTGGTTGGAACTATGGCGTCGCTTTTGACGTTTTCTTAATGCAGGTTCTCATCGCGAATCGATGAGAACCTACCCTATCGAGGAGTAATACCGTTGACCGACCTCGGAACCGTGAGGCGCTAACTGGGGCGAAGTTCGCGTCCGTGAGAACGAAGTGAACACGATCTTCGACTGCTTACTCCGCCGCGGAACGAACGAAATGACAGCTGTGGCTCGGAGAGGTGCTGCTGGTCCTCATTTACCCTTAGTGCCGGGCCATTTCCAGTTACGAATTTCCGGCATGTCTTGCCCGCGCTTATCAATGTAGAGTTTGTGTTCGATGAGCTTGTCTTTGACAGTCTGTTTGAGGTAGGCACCCTTGGTGCCTAGCTGAGGGAGGCGATCAACCACATCTTGCACAAGGTGGAAGCGATCCAAGTCGTTCTGCACCCTCATATCGAACGGCGTCGTGATTGTGCCTTCTTCCTTATATCCGCGAACGTGGAGATTGCGGTTTGTTCGGTTGTAAGTTAGCTTATGAACCAGCCAGGGATATCCATGAAAAGCGAAAATGATGTGTTTATCTTTGGTGAACAGCGAATCGTAGTCTAAGTCGCTGATGCCGTGTGGGTGTTCGCGCTGCAGAGTCATAAGATCAACGACGTTGATCACTCTGACCTTCAGATTCGGAAGGTGTTCACGTAGGATGGACACGGCAGCGAGGACCTCCAGCGTGGGAGTATCTCCGCAGCAAGCCATAACGACGTCTGGTTCAGATTCTTGATCATTGCTTGCCCATTGCCAGATGCCAATCCCTTGGGTACAATGCACTACCGCCGCTTCGATGCTAAGCCACTGCGGCAAGGCATGTTTGCCGGCGACGACGACGTTGACATAGTTGCGGCTGCGAAGACAATGGTCGAAGACTGACAATAAGCAGTTCGCGTCGGGGGGCAGATAACAGCGAACGATATCGGCCTTTTTGTTAATGACATGATCGAGGAAACCGGGGTCCTGGTGGGTGAAGCCGTTGTGGTCTTGCTGCCAGACGTGCGAAGCGAGCAGGTAGTTGAGCGATGCGATTTCACGCCGCCATGGGAGTTCACGCGTCACCTTCAGCCATTTGGCGTGCTGACTGAACATGGAATCGATGATTCGAATGAAGGCTTCGTAACTATTGAACAGACCGTGCCGGCCAGTAAGAAGATACCCTTCCAACCAGCCTTCACATTGGTGTTCACTCAGCATGGAATCGAGCACGCGTCCGGAAGGTGCCAACCACTGATCGTTGTTGACTTCCCGCGCATCCCACTGACGGTCGGTGACTTCAAACACAGCGCTGAGGAGATTTGACACGGTCTCGTCAGGACCGAAGACACGAAAATTATCTTGATTCAGCTTTGTGACATCGCGCAAGAACTGGCCGAGAATCAGGGTGTCTTCTCCCTCGACCGCGCCTGGCGATACGACGGTTATGGCGTGGTCACGGAAGTCGGGCATGCGAAGGTCGCGCAGCAGGATTCCACCGTTAGCGTGTGGATTAGCGCCCATGCGACGATCGCCTTTGGGGGCAAGTTCGGCTAGTTCGGGTTTAAGGCGACCGTTGTTGTCGAACAATTCCTCGGCTTTATAGCTCTTCATCCAGCTTTCAAGAAGCTTGACATGGTCGGGATGTTCGGGATCCACAAGTAGCGGGACTTGGTGTGCGCGGAACGTGCCTTCAATTTGGAGACCATCAACGACCTTCGGCCCAGTCCAGCCTTTGGGTGAACGGAGAACGATCATCGGCCAGCGCGGGCGGATGTTGTCATTCTTATTGCGCGCGTTCTCTTGGATTTTGCGGATGTCCTCGATGGCCTTTTCCAGAGTAGCGGCCATCAGCGGATGCATCTTTTCCGGATCGTCACCTTCGACGAAATAGGGAGTCCAGCCGCAGCCGCGAAAAAACATTTCCAGTTCATCGTGCTCAATACGAGCGAGCACCGTGGGGTTGCTGATCTTGTAGCCGTTAAGGTGCAAAATGGGTAGCACGGCGCCATCGGTAATCGGATTGAGCAGTTTGTTGGATTGCCAAGCTGTGGCTAATGGACCCGTTTCCGCTTCGCCGTCTCCAACAACGCACGCGACGATAAGTCCTGGATTGTCAAACGCGGCGCCAAAGGCATGACTCAGCGAATAACCCAACTCGCCACCTTCGTGAATCGATCCGGGCGTAGTGGGTGCAACGTGACTGGAAATCCCACCGGGAAACGAGAATTGCGTGAACAGCTTTTTCAGTCCGGCTTCGTCTTGGCTGACGTTTGGATAGATTTCGCTCCAGGTGCCTTCCAAGTAAACGTTGCCCACAATTGCGGGACCGCCATGACCTGGGCCAGCGACATAGAACATATCGAGGTCGTATTTTTTGATGACTCGATTCAAGTGAACGTAGATGAAGTTTTGACCGGGCGTAGTTCCCCAGTGGCCGACGACGATTGGCTTGACGTGCGAGAGCTTTAAGGGTTCGCGCAGCAGAGGGTTGTCGTAAAGATAGATCTGGCCGACCGAAAGGTAATTGGCGGCTCGCCAATATGCATTCATCTTGCCGAGCAGTTCGGGTGACAAGGCTTGGTACGTCGGGTTTGGCTGACTCGACTTCGCGGACGTATCGCTCTCGTCGGCAAAAGTTGAAGTGTTGATTGGAGATTCGGTGGTAAGTTCAATCATGATTTCGACCCTCTTAACGTTAGCCGAAAAAAGGTCAAAAGCATGTCAAAAAGACAAGATAAGCGGCGTTGGCACGGGCCACTTTTAGAACCGAGCGGCCACATATAGTCAACCGACACTCGATGGTCGATGGCGATATATGTGAACCTCGCACTGACACGCACTAAGTCCAATAGAATTGTGTTCGCGGAGTTCGGCCTGTTAATTGCTTCTCTTACGCCGTTCGGCAATCCAAACAATTGAGGTTAACCAATGGCAACGTTCATGCAAGACTTTCCGCCGATGGTCGAGAGCAGTTCAATATCTAAGCGGTCCGAAAAGCGTGGTATTAGAATTCTGCTCATCGGCGATGACGAGCCGATGATCGAGATCCTCAGCACTGCGCTCACGTCAGCGGGATATAAAGTTTGTCCTGTCGGCACTGGGAGAGAAGCTCTCCGGACGTTTCAATTCTCACGGCCTGATCTCATTTTGCTCGATCTCCATCTGCCCGATATGAACGGGCGAAAAGCGTTGTCACACCTGCGAGAGTGGACGAACGCGCCGATCATTGTCGTGTCGGTTCAACTAAAGGAATCGGAAAAGATCGCATGTCTTGACACTGGCGCTGATGATTACATAACTAAGCCCTTCATGATTGGGGAGCTTCTGGCGCGCCTGCGCGCCGCTCTACGACGGGCCTTCGGCACTCCGCAGATGGAGGTCTTCACCGCAGGGGACCTAAAACTGGATTTCGGCACCCGGGAAGTATTCGTTGCAAACCAGAAAGTGAAACTTACAGCGACCGAGTACGATTTACTGAAGCTTCTTGTGAGTCATTCGGGTGTGGTTCGGACGCACTATCAATTGATACACGAACTGTGGGGCACAACACAGTATCAGGATGTGGTGCATCTTTTGCGCGTCACCGTGAGCAATTTGCGAAAGAAATTAGAAAACGACCCCGGCATCGCGCGCTTCATAGTCACGGAACCTGGCGTGGGGTATCGTTTGGCGAGTTCTTGAAAAAGCGCTTTATTCCATTGCTGCTAACACTTCGGCGAGTGGAACAGTGGCAAAGCCGTTATCTTGATCAGCTAAGTAAAGGCATGTCGGATCAACAATTGGAACAAAAGCGAGTGATCTGGTTACGTCAGATGGCCGCATTTGGTCAAGGAATGCCAAATGGCTTTGCCGGTGTTTCTTTAGATGTGCTTGATTGCGCACTGAGTTCGGCCTTGGCCCTAAATCTGCACTGCCCGGTATCAATGGAAATGTTCGTTGAAGGAAACAGGGCGAACGCTGCACCCCCAAAAACCATGCGGATTGGAATTGCTGCCGATCACGCCGGCTATGAATTGAGGCAATATCTCTTCATCAAACTTAACGACGCCGGTTACGAAGTCATCGACTTTGGCGACCGCAGTCCGAAGATGGACGATGACTATCCCAATTTCGTGATACCGATGGCGCAAGCGGTCGCCTCGGGCAAAGTGGAACGCGGCGTTGCCATTTGTGGAAGCGGTGTCGGTGCGTCCGTTGCGGCAAATAAGGTGCTTGGTGTTCGAGCCTGTTTGATTCATGAATCTTTTTCAGCGCACCAGGGTGTTGAGGACGACAACCTGAATGTCATCTGCCTGGGAGGTCTGGTTGTTGGCCATGCGTCGGCTTGGGAATTGGTCCAAACGTTTCTTGCAGCACAATTCAGCGGAGCGGAACGTCATCGCCGACGCTTAGACGAAATCGCGGCGCTCGAAAAACGAGAGCTGTCAAAAGCATCATGAAAACGAGAACTGCAAGCACTTCTCCGATTACATGCATCTTTGTCGACATCGGCGGGGTTCTGCTTACCAATGGTTGGGATCACCTGGCCCGCAAGAAGGCGGCGAAACACTTCAAGCTGGGGTGGGCTGACATGGACAAACGTCATCGTCTTAATTTCGAAGTTCACGAAGAAGGCAAGCTTAGCTTCGAAGACTACTTAAGCCGTGTAGTTTTCTATGAAAAGCGCCCTTTCACGAGGGCACAATTTCGGAGCTTCATGTGTGCGCAGTCTAAAGGGTATCCAGAGATGATTGAGTTGGTGAGCCGCCTGAAAAAGCAGTATGGGCTGAAGGTCGCGGTGGTTAGTAACGAATCGCGCGAACTGAACGCGCACCGGATCCATGAATTCA
>Ga0302320_10024784_pt1 | contig 11689 bp, 13 predicted proteins | sample Bog_T0_3_FD_202130 | JGI IMG/M metagenome (GOLD analysis project Ga0302320, IMG submission 202130) | Peat permafrost microbial communities from Stordalen Mire near Abisko, Sweden - Bog_T0_3 | ecosystem: Environmental > Terrestrial > Soil > Wetlands > Peat | place: Sweden: Abisko, Stordalen Mire... | reverse complement strand
TTTGGCATCAGGCTTTCCCACATCCTTACTTATCTTGGCGGCGACGAGGCGGTTATCTCCGGTGATAACTTTCAGGGAAACACCAAGTTGCTTAAGGCGATCGATCGTTTCCAAAATTCCCTTTTTAGGCGGATCGAAGAAAAGCAGGAAACCGAGGAATGTCATATCTTGCTCGGAATCTTTATTGATGACAGACTCTGTTCCCATATCCCGCATGGCAACGCCAAGCACACGGAAACCCTGGTTACTGAAGTCCTCAAACTTCTGCTGGATCATTTGCTCCACTGTGGTTGTATCTATCTTATCCCCGGCCTTGTTTTCCGCAAAAGGACAAACAGCGAGCACATTCGAGAGGGCCCCTTTAGTAACCATGAAATACCGGCCATCCTTTTTGATCATGATACTCAAGCGCTTGCGGATGAAATCATAGGGAACCTCGTCAACTTTTTCATAACCGGAAATATCCTGCTGCTTATAAGAACGGATCGCTTCATCAATAGGATTGGAAAAACCTTTTTCATAGAAAGAGTTCAGATAAGCATGAAAGAAAACCCGATCGCTGGGATTGCCGTCGATGTCTGTTGCCGAATGCAGGCGTACCGTACCTTCCGTCAGAGTTCCCGTCTTATCTGAACATAGAACATTCATACTTCCGAAGTTTTCTATAGAGGCAAGCCGCTTTACAATGACCTTTTGCTTGGCCATTATTTTAGCGCCGTGAGCCAGGTTGATGCTGATAATGGCCGGCAGCAACTGAGGTGTCAGTCCTACAGCGAGGGCCAGAGAAAAAAGGAAAGATTCGAGAACAGGCCGGTGAAAAAAGACATTTATGGCAAAAACGGCAATGACAAGCAACAGGGTCACTTCGAGCAGTAAATAACCAAACTGCCGGATGCCACGTTCAAACTCGGTCTCTTGGGGTCTCAGTTTCAACTTCTCGGAGATTTTTCCGAACTCCGCCTGCTTTCCCGTAAAAATCACAACAGCCTTGGCTGTGCCGCTGATAACATGGGTTCCCATAAAAAGACTGTTGGTGCGTTTGGCAAGTGGTGTTTCCGAAGGCAGAAGACTGGCATTTTTTTCGACAGGGAAGCTTTCACCCGTCAGGGTTGCCTCATCCACGAAGAGATCCCTGGATTCCAGAATAAGGCTGTCGGCGGGAATAGCATCCCCGGCATTCAACATAACGACGTCGCCCGGGACAACATCTTCCAGCGCAATGTCACACTGGCTGCCGTCTCGCAGGACAGAGGTCTTGATCTTGACTATCGCCAGCATCTTTTCCAGAGCGTTAGCGGCGCCCTTTTCCTGCCAGAATCCCAGAAGGCCGCTGATTAAAACGATTGTAATAATAATAATGGCATCTGCCGGGTCATGAAGAAAAGCGGAGAGCCCTGCCGCAAAAATCAAGGTCAGGATAATAGGACTTTTGAATTGGGCAATGAGCAATGCCAGCGTGTCAGACCGTTTCGGCGGCTTCAGAAGGTTTGCACCATACTGTGCCAGACGCTCTTTTGCTTCCTCAGCGCTTAATCCTTCCATCTTCGCATTAAGCTGAGTCAGCAAATCGGATTGAGGAATACCCCAATATTTAGGTGGCTGCTGAATCATATGAACCTATGTTAAAGAGACAGACGGAGATTGTCAATAAAAATAAAAATGAATAGGAGACATGAAAGAGAAACACCGTCAACCTCTGTATCATTGCGAGTCCCGACACGTCGGGACACGGCAATCTATTTCTTTCCCCTTTCCTAAAGGAGGATTGAGGGGAAATTTAATTTGTCATTACGAGGCAGCGAAGCCCGGCGAATGCATGGGTATGCTGGGTGAATCCAGTACTGGCAATGGTTTGCGTGGTTCATCGATTGCAATTGTCAAAAAAAAATATGTCCCAGTTTCCTCTCAACCGTTTATACCGTCACCGCATCTAAATACATAAAAGATTGCGGAGGTGTAGCATTAAAATCTTCACGTAGGCAGAGCGCCTTTTTATATCTTTTTGTTTTTTTGATTTTGATAGCATAACCACTTTCCTTGTCCGAGAAATAACTAAAGAAACATGTCTCATCTATGCCAGCATATTTTTTAGTTTGTTTCCACAATTCTTCCAATTCGTCATTAATTATTTTTTCTATTTCAAACTCACCAATTACTTTTTGAACGGGAAAGGATGCATACACTACAACTGTTTTTACGTCAGGGTTTCTAAAAACTGTTCGGCGGAATTCAAATTTCTTTGTTCCGGCAAAAATCATCTCGGCAAATTTAGGTTTAATCGACAATAATACGCGCATCGGACTTAGTCTCCTTCATAATTAGCGTGAACTGTTCAGGTGATATTTTTTGAAAACCACGTGGCGCAGATTCAATATCCCTAATGATACCAAAATCAATTAACTCCTTTAAGTTGACTCTTTTAGGAAATGAGTAAACATAGAGAAAATTAACGATAAAGGGCCGCATTGTTTTATTGTAATTCCAATGTTTTTTCAACTCATCATCTGTAAAAATGCTTCTTTTTCTGCATTTACTAATAAAATCATGTTCGTCTTTTATATCAATAATAATATTTTCAACTATTCCGATAGTTGTTATCACGCTTTTGTAGTATCCGCCTGTGCGATAAAATATTATTACATCACCAGTGTTTAAACCTTTTTCCAATGATCTTGAGATATAAACCTTACTGATGGCGTTTCTGTGTGGTTCATTTTCCACAAAGTCATCTTTTGATTCCGTTCTTAATATTGAGTCCGGCAATAATTCAGTATGGTATTCCGGCTTAATAGGAACGAGAAATATGTTTGCTTTACTCGAAAAAAACGGGTAGGTTATTTTCGGATTTGCCTGATTATACACTCGTTGAAAATTTCGCACATAGACCAACTCTTCGCCGCTTAATGATCGTTTCTTACCATGAAGCACAAAGCCCCATTCTTCAAACAATGTTATAAGTCGTTTTTCATCATCACGTTTATCGAAAATTGTTACATAAATTTCATCAATTTCATTTATAAAAGCATTATCAAAAATAATCTTTAGAAATCTTTCACCCAGTCGCACACCATTGCTAACGACTTTGAATCTCTCCGGGTAATATTCCCCGAAGCTTGCTTCGCTTGGAGAGTAGCTACCAACCATGAGATACCCCGCAGCTTGCTGCGGGGAGGTTCATTTGTCCCGACCTTCAGTCTTTTTTTCTTGCTAAAAGCTGGTGTAATATCAGCATAGTTTTCTTCATCCCCTTCTATCTTTAAATACAAAAATGATAAAATTTTATCCTTATTATATGAGACATACGCGGTTTCATCAGATTTTTTATTAAACCACTTATCAAAATCGACATAATCTTCACGGAAACCGTCGAAAAAGTGATCTTGCAGGTTGACTTGTCCAAAATACTTTTTTGTAACACTTAAAACTTTGTAATCCACCAACGCTGGATTTTCAGAAACTACTTTTTCGAGAAACGAGTCAATGGTAAAAACCCTATCGCCAATTCCTAATAATTCAGCCTTTTTATGGATATTTTTGTCCTCTGTAATGAGTAGATCGACTCTATTACAGAAAACTTCATTCAGAAGAATCGTGTCATTTTTATCATTTATTGTGATATCGATAGAGTTAGAAATGGTTTTTACATTATCATTTATCGGTGCAACAGTTTTGATCTTTTCATAGCTGTCTAATTTTACGCTAAAAGTATTTGCAACATCCTTGTTTATATTTTTTTCAATTTCTTCGACAGTTACTGGATGAATACATTTTATATATTTGCCTTTATCAAGCCACTTGAACAAAGTACCAATATCGCGATTGACAACGCGACTTGCTTCACGGTGTATGATTATATTTGTATCAAGTAATGCTTTCATTTATTTATAGCCAACTTTATTTTTAGACTTCCAATAGTCCATCAAAATCATCTTCATTAGGAAAAATAATACAATATCTTGAAAACAATGCAACTATTAAATGCGTAAGGGTAAAGGATAAATGGTGAAGGGTGAAAAAAAGATGTCTTGCTGCGGAATTTGCTCCGGCATTGGGATCAACAGTAGAAAACTCGAAGCCAAGACCAATTCAAATTAAGGACACTTTTGTAATTTTAGTAATTGGAAAATAAAAATTGAGAAAAATATTTGCAGCTTATTTGACAGCGAATGAAAAAACGATTACACAGATGGAGAGAGCGATTATAACAGTTTGGCGCTTTTAAAAAATATTAATGTATTTTTTTATTGATAGCTTCCTCCTACTGTTGATTCTATAATTCAGACAACCCGTACAACACTTCACTCGATAATAGCCAAAAAAATCGCAGAACTCTGACTCAAAATGTGTTACAAGTTCTGGGACAATTAAAAATTATAAACAGCAGAGGGAGCAAAAAATGAATTCGACCGATAAACAGGACCGTTCTATTCTACAGAGAATCGCCCAAAAAGTGATGCTTGAGAAAGGCTTGCTTCCAGAGTTTTCCGGTGATGCACTCGCTGAACTGGACAAGATTATTACTCCTGCAACAATTGACGATGAAAAGTTTCGTGACCTTAGGAATCTTTTATGGGCTTCAATTGATAATGATGATTCACGTGACTTGGATCAGCTCACGGTTGCCGAAATGATGCCCGGAGATGAAATAAAGGTTCTTGTTGCAGTAGCTGATGTCGACTCGATTGTTAAGAGCAAATCTGCGATTGATGCTCATGCACAACACAATACAACCTCTGTATATACAGCCGCCGAGATATTCTCGATGCTTCCCGAAAAACTTTCTACCAACTTTACATCATTGAACTTTAATGAGGATCGACCGGCGATTATCATCGAGATGGTGATTGGTTCAGATGGTTCTCTGAAAGCGTCGGATATCTATAGGGCCCATGTCCGCAATCATGCAAAACTCGCGTATAATAGTGTTGCGGCGTGGCTGGAAGGGAAAGGGATTGTGCCTGAAGCTATTACTGCTGTAAAGGGACTTGCCGATAATTTGCACATGCAGGATAAGGTGGCACAAAGCATGAAAAGCCTCCGGCACACTCACGGAGCGCTGAGTCTTGAAACCATTGAGACGAAACCGATATTCAAAGGAGATGAAATCCTTGATCTCGAAGAAGAAAAAAAGAACCGCGCCAAGGACATTATTGAGGATTTCATGATAGGGGCAAACGGTGTGACCGCACGGTATCTCTCGTCAAAAAAAATCCCTTCTATACGCCGTGTAGTCCGCACCCCGAAACGATGGGATCGAATTGTCGAACTTGCTGATGAACATGGGTTCAAGCTTCCTCATGAGCCAGACGCAAAAGCGCTGGACGAGTTTTTGATAAAAGAGAAAGAAACAGATCCCCTGAGATTTCCTGATCTCTCACTCTCAATTATCAAGCTGATGGGAGCCGGTGAATACGTTGCGGAACTTCCGGGAGACACTTCTCCGGGACACTTTGGTCTTGCTGTTCGAGACTACACCCATTCTACGGCCCCTAATCGCCGCTATATTGATCTTATCACAGAACGCTTAGTAAAGGCAGCCATAGAAGGAAAAACTTTGCCATATAGCAATAATGAACTAGAAGTTCTGGCTAAGCATTGCACAGAGGGAGAAGATGCTGCCAACAAAGTGGAACGACAAGTCAGCAAATCTGCTGCGGCAATTCTTTTAGAGTCCAGAATTGGTGAAAGTTTCGATGCAATTGTAACCGGCGCGGCTTCCAAGGGCACGTGGGTCCGTATTCTCAATCCTCCCATCGAAGGAAAACTGGTATATGGTTTCGAAGGCATGGACGTGGGCCACAGGATTCGAGTGCAACTGATACATACCGATGTGGAGCAGGGGTTCATAGATTTCAAGAGAATTGGCTGATCAATGCAGCAGGTGTTGGGTTTAGGAAATACGCATATGAAAACTCGCTGTAGTTCGTTGCTATTCATTTTAGTGGCATTACTAATAACAGTTGGTTGTGTACATAATAAAACCATAGACGGGTTCAATGCTAATGAGTGGTTTGAAATGGGCCGTCAGGCTAGTATTGATAATCGCTTGGACAACGCACTAGATGCATATAATAAAGCAATTGAACTCGACCCGAAAGTTGCAAAGAGCTATATTAACCGTGGACGTATCTATTATTATCTTGGCAATTACAATCAGGCAATTGCAGATTACGACAAGGTCATTGAACTCGACCCGAAAGATTCAGAGACCTATATTAACCGTGGACGTACCTATTATTATCTTGGCAATTACAATCAGGCAATTGCAGATTATGACAAGGTCATTGAGCTTGACCCGAAAGATTCAGAGGCCTACGTTAACCGCGGAAATGCCTATGATCGCCTTGGCAACTACAAACAAGCCATTGCGGATTACGACAAAGCCATTGAGCTAAACCCGAAAAATACACATGCCCATATGAACCGGGGAGGTGCCTATGTTAAACTTGACAACCACAATCAGGCCATCGCGGATTATGACAAAGCTATTGAACTAAACGCAGAATTTGCACTTGCCTATTATAACCGGGGACTTGCCTACAGTGCATTTGGCAACCACAATCAGGCCATTGCGGATTGGAAAATAGCAGCCAGACTAGGTCTTAAAGAGGCACAGGATTATTTAAAACAGCAGGGGATTGTTTGGTAAAATCATTTGCCATCTTTTTTTAGATAATCACGGGTATGAACTCCAAAGCAAGCTTTGGCAATAGGTTCCGCAGCAAGCTGCGGGGAGTTTCATTAAGTGGATGAGTCGGTTCGGGTCAAAATTTTCCCCTGCGTGCTCTACGGCGACATTGATTTGTGCTTATAACTGGCTCAGGTTAGTTTCAATCACGGGGTTTTACTACCAGTAAGGTTCGACCTTTATCCACATGGATTTGTTATTATGTCTTAAATATTTAAGCTGCTTCTTCCAGCGTTAGAGTGTATCCTAGATTATTAAGTCTTTTTATATAGCTCTTTTTGATATGATCTTTTCTCCGTTCATCAAGAAAGTTTCCTTTGAATTCTTTGTAAGGGATCTTGTATTTCAATATGTGGTAACAAATGGTAAGTATTTTATGCCCGACGGCAACCAGAGCCTTTTTGTTACCCCTTCTTCCCACAAGACTCTGATATTTTGCCCTCAAATGGGTGGCAGTTTTGAAGCGGTATACTCATCTTCTCCTAAAAGTTTTTTTATCCAGTTTATGTAGGATAATACCAAGTTCCACTAGTGGAAGGTATACTATTATTTTTTACCGTCGTTACAGTTATTACAATATCACTACCATTAGCCGACTCTGAAAGTGCAAAATCAGAACCAACATTAGAGTTTGCTTGAATAGAATTCAGAACAGCCGTAGGTGTAGTCGGTCCAGCGCCTGACAACATTTGTGAGGCATAATAATTACTTGAGCGCGCTTTTAATTCTGCAATTGCCGCCTGTGCGGCGCTGATTCTCGATTGGTCCATCATACTAATGTACCTCGGAATAGCTATCGCAGCTAAAATTCCCAAAATAACCAAGACCGCTATGATTTCAATCAACGTAAAACCTTTTTCATTTCTTAACATTTTTTTCGCCTTTCTTAACTTTAGTTAATTATAAATTTTTTGTTTACATTATTAATCATGGTTATTTCTTTGTAAACAATTATGTAAAGGTAAAAACTATGCCTTTATCAGGAATATAAATATTTTTTTGCTTTTTTAACCGGCCCTAAATACTTATACTATAAGTTAAGCTGGAGCTCATCCATTTTTTATTTCTCAATTCAGGTGCGCCTCTGGTGCTGGAGGACAGTAAATTAAAGAACTATGTGGCCTGAACGTGTTGTATTCCAATCGCCATTTTTCAATAAGAGTTTTCGTTTCTTTCAAGGTATAAAAAATCTCTCCATCGCCACATGCGTTATACCGCTTTCTCGTGGCCAGTTCTTAAGTCTAAAGAGATCATTCGTCATAGTTGTGAAGGTCCTGATTTCCTTTTTCAGACCAGTTCCCATAATACAGGCTGTTATTGTTCTCTTATGAACATCCAGGCCGCATCCCCTTTCGATTATTATATCCATGAAATTTCCTCCTCTTTGTTTGGAATATTACCGACATAAATACACTATTTCTGCCCATACACAAAGGAACACCTCCAGTAAATTGCTCATTTTCATTCTTGGTTATGCCGACAGGTTGGCATGGGGGTTCCATCGGAAATAATCAAAAAAAAGTGACCTTCACCCCAAAAACCGTACCAGCAGATAAGTTAGTTTTCTGGCATAATAAAAATATTGAGGAGGAGGGATTATGCCATGAAGAAGAAGTTTACGGAGGAGGAGATTGCCTTTGCTTTAAAGCAGGTGGAGCATGGGACTCAGGTGGCCGAAGTTATCAGGAAGATGGGGATCACGGAGCAGATCTATTACCGCTGGAAGAAGAAGTGTGGTGGTTTGGGCATGAGCGAGTTGAGGCGTTTGAAGCAGATGGTGGCGGACTTGAGCCTTGACAAGTACATGCTTCAGGAGGTACTCACAAAAAAATTATAAGGCCTGCCGCAAGAGGGTTTTGGTAACCTTTCTGTAAGATAGTTTTCGGGTCAGCGAACGACGGGCTTGTGAAGTTCTTATATTCAGGAGATCAAGTTACCGATATCATAGTAGCGCAGATGGTCAGGCCGAGTTGAGGATGAGAATCAGGGAGATTGCCGCATTTAGGGTGCGATATGGCTACAAGCGAATCCATGTACTTCTCCTGCGAGAAGGTTGGGAAATTAACCATAAGCGGGTCTACTGTATTTACTGTGAAGAAGAAGGTTTGAATTTGCGCAGGAAGCGATCCAAAAAGCATAAGAGAGATAACCTAAGGGTAACCCGGGAGAACATTCAGAATGTTAACGACTGCTGGGGTATGGACTTTGTATCAGATAGTACTTTTCACGGGAGGCGTTTTCGTATTTTGACTATTGTAGATATATTTAGTAGGGAATGTCTTGGACTTGACGTTAATCTAGGGATCAAGGGGTGGCACTGCTTGATCATATAAAATCGTTGTGGGGTATTCCTAAGAGTATACGCTACGACAATGGTCCTGAGTTTGTTTCGAATATTCTTGATAAGTGGGCTTATGAAAACAAAGTAGCTCTTGATTTTTCAAGACCAGGGAAACCAACGGATAATGCATTTGTGGAATTATTTAATGGCAGCTTACGTGACGAATGCCTGAACACAAATTGGTTTTTGTCTTTGGATGATGCTCGTGATAAGATTGAAGCATGGCGGACGGATTATAATGAGTTCCGTCCTCACAGTTCTTTGGATAACAAAACACCAAGTGATTACGTAAGAACAGAGCTTTTGAGGCTGGAAAACTAACTCTTTTTAAGTGGACCAGTTTTTGGGGGACCCTCAGGACCCTCAAAACTGCGGAACTCTAACTTAACATGTGGTACAAGCATTTGGGGCAGATCATTCGTCGGGCTCCGTCGACAACGTAATAATCAGAATTCCGTATCTATTTGTTATTGTCGTTACCTTCTATCATATGTGATTACTTCGTTTAATCGTAGTCTTTCGTCCCACAGTTTGCTGATTACACTATCCAAATAATTCTTAATGCAATCCAGAACCTGTAATACTCGACCTATTATTTTAATTTTTATCTTTTTCATATAGCTCTCCTATTTTGATCTTTATTAACTAATTCCAACAGAGTGCATGTTCTAGTTTTACCGTTTCCGATTTTAACTTTCGTAATGCTATTTTTCCTTGCAATATAAAACAGCAATTATCGTACCAATATGTATTACATTTACTTCTTGTTTCTAAATTTTGTAACGATATGTTTTTAATTATAAATATATATATTTTCATAAAATTAAAGTTAAGGGCAGACAAGATATTTTTCATACATGAAGAAAATTGTAAAACATTTCGACACTACTAATTACTTATATATAGGTATATCTAGTCATTTTTTTGGCAGAAAACACTTATTTTACAATGTATTACAATTGATTTCATTTTTGTAAATAAATCCGACACATTATAATATAACCAGGTACTTAGATACGAATAGATAGATTAACATATTAATTAAATTAGAAATATTAATTATATTGAAAGGCAAGACAAGGTATTACATCAGGTAGGTTTGAAGTGCTTTATAGCTCTTAAAATCAGCATCTACAAAGAAGGCTCCAACATTAATGCTGTCTTCGGCATCAATTACTCTGTTCGACTCACAGGACAACCTTATGGGCTTATTCTCAGTAGGCAAATTGAAAATAATCTCAAATCTTGAATTTTGCGAATCAATCAGGATCTGTTGCTTAAAATCTTTGGGAATTAAAACCTTTACACCGCCAAGAGAAATATCTGTGATGGCTCCTATTCCCATTTGTCCAGGCTCCGGTTGATTAATCACAGCCGAAACAGAAAGAGTCTTTCTCGGATGTTGACGTTTTTCTTTTTCAATACCAAGAAATGCTCTCCTCTCTTTAAGGTAATTGTTCAAAGCCATTTCAATCGTTGACGATAAAGACCGCCGGTCTTCTTTTGCAACTCGAGCCAGGGATTCATGCAAATCCTTGCTGATACGAAAACATATAGAGCTGTCTTTTTTCATGGGGACACCTTTATATTCAATAAATATTTAATTCAAATCTAAAGAAGCATAAACTGTACCTGACGAATCATTTCCGACCGGTGATTGATGTTAAGCCTCTCAACCACTGTCTTTTTTTAAACTAAATAACTATAATAATAGGGATGAACTGCTTTCCTTATACAACGCAAACATTAAATTGTAAAGAATTACGATAGCAAGTACAAGTCTACAGCATACCGTATTACTTTTTTAATAGATTTTGATAGCTTGTTAATGGTAGATAACTCTCAACAACCAATAATGAGTAAAACATGATATGAAAAACAGGAAGTTAAAATGGATTTGGGGTGGTATTTTCCTTTTTATATTTATAATAACAATTTTTGTTTTCATATTTCGAGAGACAATCCTGTTAAAGGCAGGCAGCTTTATGGCGCCCGCTGGCGATTATAAAGCGGACGTCGCTATTTTAGAAGGCGCTGAATTTATTTCAATCGGTGTTATAACGAGCGGGATGGATTTATTATCATCAGGTAAAGTCAAGCGCCTCGTTATCGTCTTACAGAATATTGCCCCGGCTCATAGGCCCTATGGTATCAATGGAAACTATCCGGATATCGTCTTGCAAAAACTCAAAAACCTCGGTCTGAGGGAAACGGAATTTAAAGTTATTGTAGTACCCATAAGACATCCAGTAACTTTAAAAGAGGCGGAAGTGGTATTAAAGATTCTCTCGAAGGAAAATATAAAGAGTGCCATCCTCTTATCACCGGGTTTTCATACCCGGCGGAGTTATCTGGCGTACCAACATATAGGCATACCCCTGCAAATTAAAATCTTCCCCGTTACTTCTTTTACCGAATATCAACTTAACAACTGGTGGGTTCAAGAACATGGAGTTCGCGACTTCACTGTCGAATTGCTTAAACTGGGTTATTATTTAGCTGGAGGTTATATCCCTTTTAAATTTTCTTACTAAATGACCAAAGTTAATATGACATCTTTAACCGTTCTTCACGGATAGACCCACCTCTTTTAATTAAAGGTTACGAGTGGAGCCCTCTCCGTCAGGAGCCGGAGGATTCCAAACCACGGGATGGATAAT
>Ga0302320_10024783_pt1 | contig 11689 bp, 10 predicted proteins | sample Bog_T0_3_FD_202130 | JGI IMG/M metagenome (GOLD analysis project Ga0302320, IMG submission 202130) | Peat permafrost microbial communities from Stordalen Mire near Abisko, Sweden - Bog_T0_3 | ecosystem: Environmental > Terrestrial > Soil > Wetlands > Peat | place: Sweden: Abisko, Stordalen Mire... | reverse complement strand
TTTCGATTGCGGATTTTCGACTTTGGCATTACCTTTGCTCCAAGTTTCCATCCCACTCCGGAGCGTTCTCAATGTACTTTCTCGCGATGATCTTGCAGGAAGGGCCCGATCCACAGATGGTCCAGCGCATCATGCTGACCATAATCCCATTCATTTTTTCATTATCCTGGTGGCGCTTGCCATCGTGATTGTGCCCTTCTGGTTCATCTGCAAAAAGGCCGGCTTCTCGCCCTGGCTTGCCCTTCTCAATGTCATCCCACTGGGCAATCTGGTCCTCATTTACGTGCTGGCCTTTGCCGACTGGAAGGTTGTGCCCGCACCGCAGGCCTATTGGCCGGGGCAGCCCTATCCGCCGCAGCCGCCCTACCCGCCGCAGCCTCCGTTCCCGCCCCAGGGCTGAGCAGACTGTTACGGAACTCTGAGTGACGATGCACAGAGGAGATGGGAAGATGCGCGCACGGGCTATATCGTGGGCGAGGTGCGCGGCCGGCATTCGTTGTTTCCGGTGCCGTCGGACGATCTGATCTCGGGCGATCATGCATGCCGGGGGATCGAGGCGTTTGTGGGCCGTCTGGCCTTTCAGCCGCTGCACCACCGCCCCGCAGCGCTATGTCTATCTGCATTTGCAGGATGCCGCCCTCAAGCGCATGCACCAGCGCGCTACTGCGGCCGTGATGCGCCTGCGCCGATGCACGGTCGAGCATCCCTTCGCTACGCTGAAGTACCGCACCTTCGGCCACCCGCGCTTGCTGCTGCGCAGAGCCGCTGGAGCGGAGACCGAAAAAGAAACAACCACAGATCCCCGCCACGGCGAACGGCCTTCGCTCAGATGGGATGAAAAGGAGGCGTACCTTCCTAATACGTGCTCGAGGCACAGAGATGCTAGGAGGAAGGTACGCCATGAAGACCCACGTAGGAGTAGATCTCCATCAACGATTTTGTTACTTAACGGCGGTGGATGCAAGCGGAAAGACGCGCAAGCAGGGGCAGGTGGCCAACGAGGGCGCTGCGTTGCGTTGCTGGTTGCGGGGTTTGGAACAGCCACGTCAGGTGGTGGTTGAGGCGAGCGGCTTCTGGCCGGCATTTGCGCGGGCGGTGGGGCCGGAGAGTGAGCGGCTGGTGATGGTTCATCCACAACGGGTGAAGGCCATCGCTTCGGCGAAGTTGAAGAACGACCGGGTGGATTCGGAGACCTTGGCGCATCTGTCGCGCTGCGATCTGTTGCCCGAGGCGTGGATGGCGGATACGGGGACCCAACAGCTGCGGCTATTGGTTCGGCTGCGGATTACGCTGGGTCGGCATCGTGCCCGGGCCAAGAACCAGTTGCAGGCAGTGTTGCATCAGGAAGGCTTTAAGAAGCCTGTGACGGACGTGTTTGGCAAGCGCGGGCGGGTATGGCTTGCCGGGTTGGAGTTGAGTGCGGCGGGTCGCCTGGTGGTGGACACATGGCTGCGCGAGGTGGATCATCTGGACGTTGAGTTGGCCGTGCAGACGGGGGAGTTGGAGCGGCTGGCCGGGGCGGATGCGCGGGCCAGGATTCTGCAGACGGTTCCTGGGATCGGCCCGTATGCGGCGATGGTGATTCTGGCCGAGTTGGGCGATGTGGAGCGCTTTCAGAACAAGCGGGCGCTGGCCAGTTATGCGGGCTTGACGCCGGTGGTGCGAGAGTCGGCAGGCAAGAGGAAGCGGGGCGGGATTACGCATCAGGGCTCGAACACGCTGCGCTGGATCATGCTGCAGGTGGCGCAGGTGGCTGCGCGGTGCTCGCCGGGGGCGCGGAGTTACTATGCGGGGCTGCGCGCGAGGAAGCCGGCGCAGGTGGCCAGGATTGCGCTGGCGCGGAAGTTGTTGACCGTGGTGTGGGCGTTGCTGCATCACGGAGTGTGCTGGGACGAGGATTCATTCACCCGCGGCTGAAAGCAGGCCATGGAAAAGTGGAAAGCTGAAAAACGCTTTCCACTTTCCCACGGCCACGACGACGACTACGGGCAAAAGGTATTGGCGACGGTTGCAAGGAGAACCCGGCCAGCTCGTTCATCCTATGTCCACCGGGACAAGTGCAAGACCCCGGGAGGGCCTTCTCAGATGGAGCGGCCGGGACTCGAATCACCCTTGTGTGCCACGAGCACGAATAGAAGTCTGTCGGCAACTATTCGCAAATACCGCTGGACAGGTGCGGCCTTTTTCATAGAAGGATGACAAGGTCATTTCTGCTAGGAACTTTGGGACAGAACACTAAGCGGTGAGCCGTTCCAACTGGTCGGGCTTGACGATAGTCAGGCTGGAGCCGCGGATGGTGATCCACTGGTCGCGGCGAAACTGGTTCAGCAGCCTCGTGACGGTCTCTCGCGAGGTGCCCGCCATGTTGGCGATCTCTTCGTGGGTGAGCGCCATGGTGAATTTGATCTCGGGCTTGCCGTTGGATGTCGACCGGCCCCAATCAAGCAGCAGGCGCGCCAACCGCCCCGCCGCCGAACCGGAGAGCGCCAGCCGCTTGGCGTCGTGAAAAACGGTAAGGTACTCGCCCGAGAGGGACTGGGCGGCATGCATGGAGGCGATGCCGTGGCGGCCGAGGAACTCGATGAACTCCTGCTTGCGGACCGTCTTGACCTGGCATGGCTCGATGGCTTCCGCCGTAACCTCATGGGGAACGTTGGCCAGAACCGCGCTGAGGCCCATGACGTCGCCGGGTCCGGCGATCTTGAGGATCATGGTCTTGCCCTCGCGCGAGGTGGAGGATATCTTGACCTGCCCGAAGCAGATAACAAAGACGTTGCGGGCCGGGTCGCCCTCAGAGAACAGTTTGGCACCGCGGGCATGGCTCATCATGATTCCAATCCCGTCATAATCCGCCAGCGCCTCCGGTGTGAGATTGCAGAACATCCGCAGATGGCGGTGCTCGCAATTCAAACAATCTTCCGGGGGGTGATGAGAATGGAGAGAGGCCATACCTGTACCGTGGGTAACCAATTGAAGTATAGCGCATCGACGGAAGGCGCAAGGCAGAGATTTTCCGTGAATCTCCGCGGCCGCCTGGGAAGGCCGTTGATCGTGGAAATTCAAGGAAATGCGCGGATTCCTGTTTACTGCTGCGCGGCTCCGAGTCCGCGACGGCGGGTTTGTACGTTACGGCTCAGGCAGCACATGAGATAAGCGCGCGAGACTTCGCGGGCCAGCTCCTCAAGCAGGCGCATCCGCAGCGGCGGATGGCTTTCAAACGCGCTTCGCAGCGCCTCGATCGGCAGCAGCAGCAGCGTTCCCGGAGTGAGCGCGTTGAGCGTGTAAGTATGATGGCAGTCGCCGAGAGCGGCAGCCAGCTCGACCAGGTCGCCGGTGCGGGCCGGCCCCAGCGTCAGGCGCGCCTTGAGCCGCTCCGCTTTGCGCACGAACTGCCCGGAAATTACCAAGTACAGGCCTTTGCAGACCCCGTCCTGGCAAAATACAGATTCCCCGGAATCGAAATTGAGGCACTGAGCGGAGCCGGTCAGCAGTCTTCCGGTCGCCGGCGGGCAATCTAACAGTTCCGCCAACGGATGTGCCGCAACAGCATCCAATTGCACGGATCTTGCCTCAGCCTGCATGGTCACATCTCCCTTGTTCTTGCTCCGGTATCGGGTCTTGCGACGCGCAGAGGCTGATCTCCGCGCTTCAACCGGCGCCTCATGAGCGCGTCTGGTGCTTCGGACATGCGCTGAAGGATATTTCATAAGTGGCCAATCGATTCAAACCAAATCGGCCCGAAAAGCAATTCATACAAGCGGATGAAACTCTGTAGCCGTCTCTTCCGCCCGCCTGTTGTTCATTTCCCTTCGCGGTTGCAGCATCTTTGCGCCGTCCGCTAGCGGGTTCCCACGGAGATCGAATTCTCCCTCGTCTGGGCAACGCCCGCCGCCTCCGGCGGAACGCACAGCACCGGCACGCGCGAACGCGCCAGCATGGCGAAGACGGTGCCATGCGGACCCGGCGTCTGGCTGGCGCGCTTAACCCCGGCAACAAGAATGCAGGGGTGATAATGCCCGATCGCTTCGACGACGGCGTCTACCGGGTTGCCGTCTTTCATCAAGGAGTGCACCGGAACTTCCGCGCTGGGCTGAATGCCGAACTCCTGCAGCCGTGCGTCGCCGGCATCCAGGAGATCGTTTGCCCCGCCGGAAGCGCGCGCGTGGAGCATCAGCAGCGGGCGCTGAAAGGTCTCGGCCAGCGAATACGCCGTGGCCGCCGCAGCCGCGGAGGCGTCATTGCGCTCCATAGCCAGCAGCACCGGCCCGCCCGGAGCGGGGCGGAATGCGCCGGCGTTCCAGTCGGCGGAGACAGCCAGAACAGGACAGGGCGCAAGCCGCACCAACTGCTCGGCAATCGCTCCCACCACCACCGGTCCCACGCCCTGCATGCCCTTGGTGCCGATGACGATCAGCCCGGCCTGGTATTGCCTGACTACATCCACCAGCATCTGCGCCACAGCGCCCTGCCGAATCTCAGAGTGGGTATGAATCCCCTCGCGGAACAGGTCGCCGGCCAGCTTGTCGAGGGCTCCGAGCGCCTCTTCCGTCAGCCCCTTCAGCACGCGGTCGGGGACTGCATCCACAGCGGCATAATCCAGCGGATCGAGCCCGTGGGCCAGCACAATCCGCGCCCCATAGTGCGTGGCCAGTTTGCGGGCATACTCCAGCGCCGCTTCCGACTGGCCGCTCAGGTCCGTGGCCACTACGATCGTCTGCAAGCCGTCCCGAAAGCTCATGGTTGCCTCCTCGAGCGGTTTTCCAATTCACGTAAAGTCACCAAGGTCGTGCAAGGTGGCTTTTTCTTTGATGAAAAAGCCACTTGAGGTCAGTGGTTTCTCTCTAGACCAATTGGAAAACCGCTGTAATGCCCAGCTGCATCCGCTTTACGCCCATTGGATTTTGAGTCTGCGCCCCGAGAAAGGGGGCAGGCAGTGACATCATTCACCCCCTTTAGTGACTCTGGTCACACTTTGGAGCCTTATGACGTGCCGGCTGAGCGTTTTACCGCCGACGGCCTGCCGGATTCGGCAATCCCGTATACATGGGGCGGAGAGATGCACTATGCTCTTTCCGTTATGAAAAAGCCACTCCGTTCCACTCATGAATTGCTTCTTTCCTATGCGTATGCATGTTTGTTGCCGCTCCTGCTTGGTTGCGCTTTTGTTTCGGCCGTCCCGGCGGCGGCCCAGGCGCCCGTACCGGACTCACCGGCCATCGAGGCCCAGGCCCAGGCGATGCTGACCAAGCTGACGCTGGAGCAGAAGATCAAGCTGCTCGGCGGCGTTGACAGCATGTATACCCAGGCCATCCCGTCGATCGACCTGCCCCGCTTCAAGATGTCCGACGCGAGCGTTGGCGTGCGCACATGGGGACCGACCACAGCCTATGCCGGCGGCGTGAACCTTGCTGCCACATGGGATACGGAGTTTGCGCGCACACTGGGCGAAGGCCTGGGCCGGGATGCCCGCGCACGCAACGTCAATTTCCTGCTCGGCCCCGGCGTGGACATTGCCCGCTCGCCAATTGGCGGACGCAACTTTGAGTATCTCTCTGAAGATCCCTATCTGAACTCCGCCCTGGTGGTGCCTTATATCGAGGGCGTCCAGTCGCAGGGCGTGATCGCCACAGTGAAGCACTATGCCCTCAACGACGAGGAGTTCAATCGCCATAACGCCAGCGTGGACGTGGACGAACGCACCATGCGCGAGATCGATCTGCCCTCGTTTGAGGCAGCCATCATCAAGGGCCATGTGGACGCGGTGATGAACTCCTACAACCTGGTGAACGGCGTCCACGCCACTGAGAATCCTTTCCTGAATCTTCAGGTGCTCAAGGGCGAGTGGGGATTCAAGGGCGTGCTGATGTCAGACTGGAGCGCCACCTATGACGGTGTGGCCGCGGCCAACAATGGACTCGACCTGGAGATGCCCAGCGCCCGGTTTATGACGGCGGACAATCTGCTCCCCGCCATCAAGGATGGAACCGTCAAGGAGGCTACCATCGACGACAAGGTGCTGCGCCTGCTGCGCGTCGAGCTGCGCTACGGATTTACCACGCGGCCACAGTTCGATCCGGCCGACTCCACCTATTCCGTTGAGGACCGCGCGGTCGCTTTGCAGGGCGCTCTCGAGAGCATTACGCTGCTCAAGAACGATGGGCGCACGCTGCCGCTGAATGCAGCCGCAATCAAGACTATCGCTGTGATCGGTCCCGATGCGTGGCCCGCGGTTCCGGGCGGCGGCGGCTCCTCCGAGGCCACCGCGTTCGAACCGGTCAGCATCCTCACCGGGATCGCCAACTTCGCCGGTCCCAAGGTGCATGTGCTCTACAGCCGTGGCCTGCCGGATATGGCCGACGTGTTCCGCCTTACCCATTGGGAGAGCGTGCAAGTTGCAACCTTCCCGAGTCTGGACTTCACCGGCACGCCGGAAAATACAACTGCCCGAAGCATCGCCAACTGGAGCGCGGATCGGTCTAGATACGCGGAGCGCGGCACCAGCAGCATTCGATACACCGCCGTCTTCAAGGCGGATAAGGACGGCAAATATCTGCTGCTGGCGGCTGCCTCGGGCCGTGATATCTTCCACTTGCTCGTGGACGGCAAAGAGCTGATCGAACAGAGGAACACCGAAGGGCAGATTCCGCAATCGGCCACCATCGATCTGACCGCCGGACAGACGGTGAATATCGAGGCCGACTACTTGCCCGGCACCTCGACTCCGCATCTCGGACTCGGCGTCGTCTACGGGCCCGACCTGGTGCTGGCCGATGCAAGGCAGTTCGCGAAGATCGCGGACGTGGTGGTTGTCGCCGTGGGCTTCGACGGCAGGACCGAGGGGGAGGGGCACGACCGCACCTTCGATTTGCCCTGGGGGCAGGACGAGCTGATTAACGCAGTGGTCGCCGAGAACCCGCACACCATTGTGACTCTCACCGGGGGCGGCGGCATGGAGACCCAGAGCTGGCTCGACAAGGTTCCCGCGCTGCTGCACCTCTACTATCCTGGCCAGGAGGGCGGCACGGCGCTCGCCGAGATTCTGTTTGGCAAGCACGACCCCGAGGGGAAACTCCCAATCAGCTTCGATCGCAGTTGGGAGAGCAGTCCTTCTAATGCGTGGTACTACGGGGTCAAGGGCGGCGATACGGTGCTGCACACGCCCGGGCCGGACGGCAAGCCGGTCGACTACACCATCGCGCATATCCAGTACAACGACAAGCTGATGGTCGGTTATCGCTACTGGACCACCAAGGGCGAACATCCGCTGTTCCCGTTCGGCTTCGGCTTGAGTTACACCACCTTCCACTTTTCGAATCTGAAGGCGCCGGCCACGGCGGCCGCCGGCTCCACGGTCGCGGTCAGCTTTGACGTGACCAACACCGGCAAGGTGGAGGGAGCCGAGGTTGCGCAGCTCTATGTCTCCGATCCTTCAGCCAAGGCCGACCGGCCCGAGCGCGAGTTGAAGGGATTTGAAAAGGTTCGCCTTGCTCCCGGCGAAACCAAGCACATCACGCTCAGCCTCGATGCGCGGGCCTTCAGCTATTGGGATGAAGCCAACCACAAGTGGACGATCGATCCGGGGAAGTTCGTCCTTCATGTGGGTGATTCGAGCGAAGACACGATGCTGAATGCGCCGCTCACGCTGAACTAGGCGGGCGCAGCACTACAGCGAAAAGGCCCCGCGCTGCGCGGGGCCTTTTCGCGTTGATGCGCCGATTGGCAAGCTTATCGACGTGGCCAGCTCTTACTCAGGCTTGATGGCGGGATTCGACAGCTTGCCCATGAACAGAATGGAGCCGGTGGTATCGTGCACGATCATGAAGAGAAACGGACGATCGGCGCGAAAGACCTCCGGCCTCGACATGGGCATGCTCTTGGGGAGCATGATGACGGCGGTTGCCGCGGCGGCTACGCTACCCTCTTCGTTCACTTCAATACGGGCCTTGTGAATCACCTTGCCGATGTAGAGGTTGGGACTGCCGGTCATGCCCGAGAAGTCGGCACGCTCCTCACTGAATGCATCGGGCATGCCCATCGCGGCGAGGGTCGGTCCCAGGCTGTATCCTGCTTCGAGGTTGAAGCGAGGGAAAAAGACTTCCACATTTTGAAGATCCATGTCCCGGCGCAGTTTGTCGATCTCGTCGACAGTCAGGGTTGCGCTCAGTTTGTCGATATCTCCGCCCTGCTCGGGGTCAGGAAGGATGGCGATCATGGAGAGGTCGCCGTCCGCATAGGGTAGCTCGATGGCCTCGACGCCGTCCTCTTGCACGTAGCTGAAATGCGCGGTTTGATGCATCATCGGAACCGGCACCGCCTGGTTATTGGTCACATGGAAGGGCTCGTTCTGGGTTGCAGCTTCTTTGAACGGCGTTACCCAGTCACCCTTGAAGTAGATGGCGTTGGTCAGCACCAGTGGAGTATCGGACTGAATCGCTCCCTTTGGAATCAGGTCGCGGATCATCTGTGCGGTGTGGTCTTCGACCCAGGTGTTGATCTCTACCCGCGCTCCCTCTGTGTTGCCGGCGAAGTCCACATTTTCCAAAGCACCGCCGTAGTATTTTTTCGTTGCGTTCAGAAATGAGGCTTCGAAGTGGTAACCCTTTTGCCCCCAGAGCGCATTCGCAACCTCCAGCTTGTAGTGCTTTCCCGGTCCCGGCCTGGTGGCGGCCATCAGATCTGCAAAGCCTGTTTGCCGTTCCGCGTCAGACTGGTTGAAGTGGAACACTGCGGCCATCTGCGCGCGCGTGTTGCCGGCGCTGCCCTCGTAGGTCATCGCCAGAGCAGTGGAGATGCTGAAAGGGGAGACGAAGATGTTCTTCCCGGTCTCGTCGGCGCTGAGTTTGCGGTAGAGATCGACCGCAAACTGGTTGTTGGAGGTTACGACCGAGGTCAGGCTTGTTTCCTGTGCGGTCGCGGCCTGGGCCGGCAGTCTCGCCACGCCGGCAAACAGAGCGAGTACGGCCAGCGCCACACCCCATGATTTGTAATTACGAGATAAAGCCATCCTCATCCCCTTTGCAAAACCTGTCTGCCGTCAGTCTCGCGGCGGATTAAAAAGCTCTCAACGACTCGCGTCCATCGCATCGACGCGTCTTCCACGGAAAGTTGTCGAGTCGATTCGCCGGCGGCACGACATGCGCATCGCCATCATGGTTGAGAGGCGGCGAGCTTCTTCATGTCGGCTTCAAAATTTGGCCGCAGATCGAAGAATGCCCATCCGAGGGTCGTATCGTTCATCTGGCTCACCTTGGTGAATATGCCCGACTGGACGCCAAGGCCTTCAAAGCCCGGCGGCTGTTCCACATAGATGTGGTCAAATTTGATGCATTTGCGAGCAATGCGGCCCAACTGCCTCAGTCCGTATCCCGGCTCCTGGTTGAGCAGCCCGTCGTCGCCGATGAGGCCATAGGCGCCATGAGCACCGGGCGGCGGCTGCAGGGGCAAGAGCGCGTTCCACAGCCCTTTCGTGTCCTTCACCGTGCCGCTCACCGTTCTCACGTAAGCGTCCGACCGGAATTCGTAGCTGAAGCGCATCTTTCCGGTGGGCGCACGATTCGGCGATCGCACCTCAGGCGCGTTTTGCGCGCAAGCGCGACCCGCTAAAGCGATTCCAGAGAACAGCGCCAGAACGCTTATTAGAAGGTACGAAAGCGATCGAGAGACTGCCGGGCGCGTGAAGGATGTTTTGGCGGAGACTCGAGAAGAGAAAAGCGAAGAAGAAGGCGAAGAAAAAATCAGGGACAGCATTCGTGCTACCTCCCTACCGAACCCGGATTATAGAGCCGCGCATTGAAACAACACAAGGCGTTGCCTGCCCAACGCATAGGAAGCAACGCGATGCAAGTTTCAAAACGGGTAGAAAACCCGAACTCGGTCGTTCTGGTGCGGTTCACGGCTGCGCCAGTCCTGGACTGTTTTGTCCTGAGCTGGCGCGAACGTTGCTCCTGAGTTTTTACCTCAGGCTTTTCAGCGCGGGGTAGAGCTTTCTCCACTGCGCGTAGCCGCTGTTGTAGGCCGCTACGTCCGCGGCGTCCGGCTTGATCCGCTGGGCAACCTCGATCGCCTGGCCGCAGGCCGCGTCCAGGTCCTTCCAATGGCCGATGCCGACGCCTGCCAGCAGCGCGCACCCGAAGGCTCCGCCTTCTTCCGCGGTTAGCACCTCGACCGTATGGCCGTAGATGCCAGCCTGAATCTGCCGCCACAGCGCGCCGCGCGCGCCGCCGCCGCCGAGCCGGATGCCGCTGACCGGAATGCCGAGATCGTGAAAGAGCGTGAAGGTGTCCTGGAGCGAGTAGGCCACGCCCTCGAGCACCGCGCGGACAAAATGCGGCGCCGTGTGGCCCGCGCCGATGCCGGCAAAGGCCGCTCGCACCTCCGGGTCAAGGTGCGGCGTGCGCTCGCCGAGTTGGTAGGGCGCCCACATCAGCCCCTCGCTTGCGGGCGGAATTTTGGCTGCGCCCGCGGTCATCGTGTCGTAGTTCTGCCCGGCGAAGAAGGTGTCTCTGAGCCAGCGCAGGCTCAGGCCCGCGCCCTGGGTTACGCCCATTACATGCCAGCGCCCCGGCACCGCGTGGCAGAAGGTGTGAAGCCGCCCCTTGGGGTCGCGGGTCGGCTCGGCGGTGGCGGCGAAAACTACGCCCGAGGTTCCGATCGTCGCCGAGACCGAGCCGGGTTGCAGGATGCCCATGCCAACCGCACCTGCGCCCTGATCGCCCGATCCGGCGGAGACCGGCGTGCCGGCCTTGAGCCCCGTGAGCCCAGCGGCTGTCTCGCTGATACGCGCGCACACCTCAGGCGACTCGTAGACCCTGGGCAGCCAGCTCTCGGGAATGCCCGCCGCTTCGGCCACCTCGCGCGACCAGCGCCGGTGCGTGACATCGAGCAGCAGTGTGCCCGAGGCCTCCTGCACGTCGATGGCGAACTCGCCGGTGAGCCGGTAGCGCACGTAGTCTTTGGGACACATGATGTGGCGCGTTTTGGCGAAGATCTCCGGCTCGTGGGTTTTGACCCAGAGCAGCTTGGTGAGCGTGAAGTTTGGCAGCGCCGGGTTGCAGGTGAGCTCGATGAGGCGCTCATAGCCGATTTTCTGCGTAAGCCAGTCGCACTCCGGCTGGGTGCGCGTGTCGCACCAGATGAGCGACGGCCTGAGCACTGCGCCGTTCTCATCGAGCAGCACCGCGCCGTGCATCTGCCCGGTGAGCGCGAGGGCCGCGATGGGCTGCTTTGGCTCCGGCGCGGCGGCGAGAGCCTTGCGGATCGCATCCTGCGCCGCGCGCCACCAGTCCTCGGGGTCCTGCTCTGCCCAGCCCGGATGCTCGGCGCGAAAGGGCGCGTGATCGCTTGAAGCTCCGCTGATCAGCTTGCCTGCCGCATCCACCACCACCGCACGCGTTCCACCCGTGCCCACATCCATTCCCAGGAACCACATATGTCTAGCCCTCCCTACATAAATCGCTTTTCTCGGCGTTCGCAGCATAGCAGTTTGAGCGCGTAGCGGGAAAGGCCTCCGGGAATCTTCGGTCTGGGCGCGCCGCAGTGCGCGATTCGAATTGAATTTTTCTTGTTTCTCCAAATATGGAGTGTTATTCTTACATTAATGGAGGATACGATGGCTGCTGCTTTTTCGATTCCGCAGATCTCCGGCTACCGATTTGACGTGGCCGCCAATCTTTCCGACACCGCTACGCGG
>Ga0302320_10024782_pt1 | contig 11689 bp, 11 predicted proteins | sample Bog_T0_3_FD_202130 | JGI IMG/M metagenome (GOLD analysis project Ga0302320, IMG submission 202130) | Peat permafrost microbial communities from Stordalen Mire near Abisko, Sweden - Bog_T0_3 | ecosystem: Environmental > Terrestrial > Soil > Wetlands > Peat | place: Sweden: Abisko, Stordalen Mire... | reverse complement strand
CGATGATCGTGAGGATTAACGATGTGGGCCAGGCGGAAGCGATCGACTATCGCAACTTCCAGTACCGCCCCCAGGAGGCGGAGAACAAGTATTATCTTTCGCGCTGGGCGGAGCTCTACTTCAGCCGTAATCGCTTCACGATCGAGCGGGACCAGACGAACTCGCTTTACTTCTTGAATGGCGATGTTCAGCGTGCCGTCATAGAGCAGGAACGCAAGGACAACATCATCCAGACATACATCAAGGAAAGCACGCTTCCGTATGTCGATGTAGAGGTAAAGAACATCGTTCTTGACGATCTACGGCAGTCTCCCTATTCGGCCCGGATCGAGTTTGAGAAGGTGTACACCAATCCCGCCGATCACACGGAACTCAAGCGGGAGCGATGGACAGCCAGCGTCACCTATGTCTTCCGGGAGACCGTGAAGAACAAGGAGCTGCCGGTGAACCCTCTTGGGTTGGCCATCGTGCGCTTCCGAGTTGACCAGGCGTTCAGCTAGGGATTCATCAACCTTTCCAGAGGCTTTTCCATGTCCATCCATGCTGCTAATCCGGTTGCTCCACCCTACCTGTCCCTGTGCATGGTTGAGCGGGCCTTCGAGAGCCTTGCAGCGTGCGACGGAGGCGACGGAGCACGGCGACTTCAGCCCAGAGAATCGGGCGTTTGACGCCCAAGAGGTTTCCATAATGAATTTCGATTTGATCCTTCCGTTCCTTCGCCCGATAGAGCCCCTATTGCTGGACGACAGCATCAGCGAGATCATGGGCAATCCGGATTCTTCTTGGTGGTACGAGCGGGATGGCGTCATGCATCGGGATGAAAGCATTTCCTTCGACGCCGGTAAGCTGCGCACCGGCCTCGAAGTTGTCGCTAATCGCCTGGGGAAAAAGCTGGACGAGGATAATCCTGTCCTCAACGCGCAGCTCCCGGACGGGAGCCGCCTTGCGGCGGTCATCCCTCCGGTGGCGCGGCCCTCCCCGGCGTTGGTTATCCGGAAGTTTTCGAGCCGCAAGTTCACTGTCGAAGACCTCATCTCTCGCGGCACGCTTACGCGGCCTCTCGCGGAGTTCCTTGCCGAACAGATTCGGAGCGGAAAGACACTGCTCATCAGCGGCGGAACCGGGACCGGCAAAACAACCTTGCTTAACATACTCGGCCAGGCGATCCCGGAGCATGAGCGCATCGTCATCATCGAAGACACCTCCGAGCTTCGCATCCAGAAGCCGAACGTTCTTGCCGTCGAATGCCAGACCGATACCTACAAGGCATCCGTCTCTTTCGACGATCTGTTGAAGTCTGCATTGCGGTGGCGCCCCGACCGCATCATTCTCGGCGAAGTGCGCGGCACAGAGGCTCGTACTCTGCTCGATTCTTTCAACACTGGCCACTCGGGTTCGTTGGCCACAATCCATGCCAACTCTGCGGTCAAAGCCCTTCGACGCTTCGCGAATCTTGTGATGCGAAGCCACCAGCAGGCAACGTTTGAGGACATCGAGGCTGAGATCGGCGAAGCCGTCAACTTCATCGTCCATGTTGAGCGTCAGCCAGGACGCCGTGCCATCCGCGAAGTGTTGCGCTTGGATGGCTATGACCGGCAGGCTCAGGAGTTCCGTTTCGAGATGGTTTATGGCGCTGTGGATAGCTCCATAAAGGAAGAGCTCGTCCTTGCGTAACCCATACGAAATTGCCGACGAGTTTCTCGCCCGTTGGTTTGGCGCGGAGGATACCTTTGCTCTGCTCCTGCGCCATGCCGATCCATCCCGTACCCGGCAGCGGATCGTCCGTCAGGCTGATCTCCTCAAGTCGAACTATCTCGGTTGGCTCGCGCATGAAAACGCTCATGGAGCCAACGTCTATTTCTCTATCAATCCGCTTCTCTCCGGTGCGAAGAAGCGGACCAAGAATGCCATTGCCGAGGCGCGTGCTCTGTATTTGGATTTGGACCAGGATGGCGACCGAAAGATGGCCGCTATCCGAGCGTCCGACAATGTGCCCCCGCCCTCGGTTGTCATCCGCACATCCCCAGGAAAATATCAGATCCTCTGGCGTGTGCGTGACTTCTCAATCCCTGAGCAGGAAGCCATGCTGAAAACTCTGGCCGCGACCTTTGGCGGCGACCGCGCCTGTACTGACTGTGCGCGTGTGCTTCGCCTGCCGGGATTCTTCAATCGCAAATACACTCCGACCTGCCTGGTCACTCTGGCGAGTGACGGCATTCCCACACTCTATTCCCCGGAAGATTTCAGGTTGGAGATGCCATCGCTACCCCTGGCTGATTCCGCCAGTGTGAAAGTGCATCGCCCGCTGGGAAACGCGACGCAATCGGAAAACGATTGGGCCTGGGTACTGGCCCGGCTTGCAGTCGGAACTCCCGCCGATCGGATAGTCCAGATGCTTATCGCTCTTCGTTGCGATAAGCCCAATCCCCTTTACTACGCGCGCCGCACCGTGGATGTCGCTAGCGCCGTCCTTTGGACACGCAAAGGCATCTCTGCTGAAGCCGTCATCCGCCAGCTTGAGACGAGCAATCAATCGCTCTCGAAAGACCGTGCCGCTGAGATCGCGACCACGGCTTCCAGGTTCGTTCAGAGAATGTAAATCACTCACCCAAGGAGAACCAATATGCCATTGCTAGAGATCACACAAACCCGACAGATCAGCGCTTCCGTCCGGCTGGATGGAGCCACGGCAGCACAGGTCGATCAATACGCTGCCTTCATCCACGCATCCGCAGATGATGTCGTGGACAAGGCTCTCAACTATGTTTTCTCGAAAGACCGCGACTTCCAGGACTTCCTCAAGACTCCGCAATCCAACAAGGTCACCTCAACGCTTCGTATCCGAAAGGTCCCAGTGAACGAAGCGCCGGAACAGCCCGTGAAGAAGCCCATTTCCGGGGTGAAGCCAACGGAATCTGTGCAGGTATCGAAGGCATGATCCTCCATTCAATTGTGGGGTGGAATGGGCAAGGTGCTTCGCACCGGGTGATTATTGACACTCCATCCCTCCAAGGGTCGTGCTGGGTGTACCCACGGATACTTGGAGCCGCCCCAATAAATGCAACCACTTAGGGCCGTCAGGTGTCCGTGGGGACACTGGGGGACACCCAAGGACACCAGACTGGAAAGAGAATTCTTATGCCACTCATAAGCGAAGATCAACTTGCCGCCGAAGCAGAAAAACGCGAGACCTATCGGCTGGTCGGCGTCACAACAAAACTCAGTCCGCGTGAAGTGGCGGACATTGAGCGCCTTGCTAAACGGCGCGGACAGCAGCGCGGCGAACTCATTCGCCGCCTCATTCTTGACGAACTGACCCGCGAGAGCGGCGAGCCGATCGCCAGCGCGGAGTTGTGCGAAATCGTTGGGCTTCGACTCATGCTGATGAACGTCCTGAAGCCGCTCGCTGCCGGCCAGAAGCTCACGCCAGAAGTCTTCGACGGGATCATGACGGAAGTGAAGAAGCGCAAGAAATCGGTGGCAATCGAAGCACGGCAAGAAGCGGAGCGTGCGTGATGGCAACAACCCACTGGGGTCGCAAAGAAACGATCATCTTCCCGCCGCATTCGCCGATCTACAGCTACGGCGCGGTGTTCCTTGCCATCGTATTGACAGGTTGCTTTGTATATCTCCGCTTCAACTTCGGCCAGACTCCGCTACAACAGTTCTACACGCCGATATATGCTCGCAGCGCCGCTGGAGGCGCTTTCAACAAGACCGACAAGTATCAGTTGCTCGATGCCGCTGGCGTTAGCGTCGGAGTCGAAGTTGCGTCCGATGCGGATGTGCAGGCGGGTAAAACCTTGGCTTCCGGAGGCAAGCAGATTCCGCTTGCACTCTCCGCCGCGGCTCAGGCTCGCGGGCTCGACGTTCTCTATCGCGGACCCGAACAAAAGTACGTTGATGCCCGCTTCCACACATACTTGCAGAATGCCGTGTACGGCGGCCAACAACTGAGGGACATCTACAAATTGCCGTTGTTGTTCGGCCTCCTTTCTCTGCTTGCGCAGCTTCCGTTTTCCATCGCGAAAGACATCACGCGCCGGAAGGAATTGAAGTACGGCCGGCGGCTCAAAGGACCGGTCATGCTCACGCCGAGGGAGTTCAACAAGACCGTACACGGCGACGGAATCGGATTCAAAACCACCGAGGCAAAAGAGATGATGCGGATACCGCTTCAGGCCGAGGCGCAGCACATCGAGTTGATGGGCGACACCGGCGCGGGCAAGACGACGCTCATCATGCAGATCCTTCGGCAGATTCAGGGCCGGGGCCATGCGGCCATCGTTTACGACCCGGCTTGCGAGTTCATCCAGCGCTTCTATGATGCGAAGCGCGGGGACATCGTATTGAACCCGCTCGACGACCGATGCCCCTATTGGGGGCCGTCGGAAGAGCTGCGGCGCAGGGCCGAGGCGAAGGCGATTGCGGCCTCTCTCTACCAGCCGACCAGTGACAAGAAGGGCGAGTTTTTCACCGAGACTCCGCAGAAAATCTTTGCCCATCTCCTCACCAAAGGGCCGACGCCCGAGCAGTTGGTTGCATGGCTTTCGAACCCGGCGGAGATCGACCAGCGCGTGCGCGGGACGGAGATGGAAGCGATGATTGCGAAGGGCGCGCAGCAGCAACGCAACGGCGTCCTTGCTTCACTTGGACTGGTTGCGGACAGCCTTCGGATGCTGCCAACCAGGGAGCAGGCGGGCAACAGAACATGGAGTGCTACGGAGTGGGCCGAGAGCCGCGCCGGTTGGATATTCATCACGTCAAGCGCGACCGAACGTGAGGCGTTGCGGCCGCTGCACAGCCTTTGGATCGATCTTTTGGTAATGCGGCTCTTGACCGCGCCGCAGGAAAACCAGACGCCCGTCTGGTTTGTACTGGACGAACTGGCGAGCTTGCAGCGCCTTCCCCAATTGCACACCGCCATTACTGAGAACCGGAAAAGCAGGAATCCGCTTGTGCTTGGCTTCCAAGGGAAGGCGCAACTTGAGGTGATCTACGGCCATCTTGCAGAGGTCATGCTGTCACAGCCTGCCACCAAAATCTTTCTCAAGACGACGGAGCCGAAGGCGGCAGAGTGGGTCAGCAATGCGATTGGAAAGGTTGAAATCGAGCGCATGAAGGAGACGCATTTCGACGGCTCCCGGTCTGGGAGAAACTTCAGCGTGGATCGTCAGGTAGAACCGCTTGTGATGGATTCGGAAATCTCCGGGCTGGAGAACAGGCACGCCTTTCTCAAGCTGGGAAACAACGTGGCCCGCTTCCACTTCGAGTACATGGACCTGCCCCTGACCACTCCCGGATTCGTACCGCGCAAGGACGGCGAGGACGAACTCCCCTTCGATCCGAAGACACTGGCGCCGAGGAATCCTGAAAGCCAAGAGCCGGTGATTGACCTTGAAGCCGAGCCACCAATCGCGGCGACGATTGCTCGTCGGCAGCCGGAAGAGAACGACGACGAGGCTGAGCGATTGCAGCTTGACGAACCCGTCGAGGAGGAGCTTGTCTTGGTTCCTAGCTTCCCTGGCGTCCCGGAAGATACTGCCCAGGCCGAGGGCGATCAAGAGCCGCAGACTTCGTTTCCGTTTCAGCAGTAGAGAGGCCGTATGCTTACCATCTCCAAGCCCCTCAGTTCCGGCCAGGCGCAGACTTACCACGCAAAAGAGTTTATGTCTGCCGAGCAGAATTATTGGAAGCAGGGCGATGCGATTCTCGGGGAATGGCAGGGGAAGATGGCCCAGAACTACGGCCTTGCGGGAGCAATCGACTCGCAGCATTTTGCGCGGTTGAGTGAGGGCCAGAACCCTCATTCGGGCGAACAATTAGTGCGTCATTGCACTGGGCAGGAGTACACCACGGCAGATGGAGTCACCGTCAAGCCGGTGGAGCATCGAGCCGGTTGGGACGCTACGTTCTCTGCTCCCAAATCCGTTTCGCTGACCGCACTTGTCGGAGGCGACGACCGTGTTCGTGCGGCGCACCGGGAGGCCGTGACCATCGCTCTGACGGAGTTGGAACGGTACACTCAAGCGCGGATCGGCGGCAACAATCCCGCAGAGACCACCGGCAAATTCATTGCCGCAAAGTTCGAGCACGACACCGCACGCCCGGTCGATGGGTACGCCGCTCCCCAGCTTCATACCCACGCCGTGATCTTCAATATGACCGAGCGGGCAGATGGTTCCACTCGCGCTTTACAGGAGCGCGGCTTTTTTGATACCCAGCAGTTTGCGACCGCCGTCTATCAATCGGAGCTTACGTTCCGGCTTCGCAATATCGGGTACCAGATCGAGGCGGGCAAGAGCGGCGCGCCGGACATAAGGGGTTACACGCCGGAATACCTTGAGGCATCCAGCCCGCGCCGCCAGCAGATCGAGGAGGCCGTCGCGAAGAGCGGCTTCACCGGGCCGGAGGCTGCGCAGATTGCCGCCCACAACACCCGCGACAAAAAGGATATTCTCTCGTTTTCCGAGGTACTTGCCGCTCATCGGAAAATCGCGGCTGACTTTGGCAACCAGGCCGACCGCGTTGTTGCAGAGGCCAGGGAGCGCGCCGCAACATTGCAGCAGAATCAGATGCCAGATTCGCGTGTGCGGGCGCAGGAAGCTGTCTCCTTTGCCAAGGACCGCGGCTTCGAGCGTGAGGCCGTCACCGATGAACGAGAGATCATGCGTGACGCCTTGCGGCGCGGCATGGGCGACCTCACCTACGCCCAGGTGCGAGAAAACTTTGACAAGCGGCACAACGCCGGTGAGTTCAAAATAGCGCCAGTGCAGAAGCACGAGACGGGACGGCAGTTCACCACTCGCGAGACCATCGCAGCGGAACTTGCGACCGTGGGTCACATGCAGCGCGGCCAGAATACCATCGAGCCGATCATGCCGAAAGAAGCGGCCACGGCTCACGCGACTACTCGCGAGTTCCTCAATCCAGCACAGCGCAGAGCCATTGAGGAAGTGCTGACAAGTCACGACCGCGTACATGGTTTGCAAGGGCTCGCCGGGACCGGCAAGACCACCACCTTGGAAGCCATTCGTGAGGGCGCAGAGCGCAACGGTTACGCCGTCGAAGGCTTCGCCCCTACCAGTCGCGCCGCCGCCCAACTTCGGGATGCTGGTATCTCTGCCGAGACATTGCAAGGCTTCCTTGCACGCGGAGGCCAAGACCAATTGAGAAGCGATCCAAGCAGCCGCCACCTTTATATGGTGGATGAATCCAGCCTTGCCAGTACCCGTCAGATGCAAGAGTTCATGGAGAAGATTGGGCCGCAAGATCGGGTGCTCCTTATCGGCGACACGCGCCAGCATCAAAGCGTTGATGCTGGCAAACCCTTCGAGCAGATGCAGCAGGCGGGGATGCAAACTTCGCAGCTTGACCAAATCATGCGGCAGAAAGATCCGGAGCTGCTTCGCGCGGTCGAACACCTGTCGAAGAATGAGACCGCAATCGGCCTGACGCTCTTGCAACAACAGGGCCGTGTCACCGAAATACCGGACAATGTCCAGCGCATCGAGGCCATCGCCAAGGACTATGTCGCCAAACCTGAGAACACGCTGGTCATCTCGCCCGACAACGCCAGCCGCCAGGAAATCAACTATGCGATCCGCGCTGAATTGCAAATTTCCGGCGTCGTCTCCAAAGATAATCACAGCATGAGCGTGCTCACGCCAAGGTCCGACATGACCAGCGTTGATCGAAGCTGGGCAGCGCGATACCAGCCCGACGACGTTCTCCATTACACGCGGGGTAGCAAAGAACACGGCATTGAAAAGGGAAGCTACGCAATCGTGGTCTCCGCCAACCACAAAGAGAACCATATCACCGTCCAGAAGCCAGACGGGCAGCAAGCCACATATGACCCAAAGCGACTACAAGGCATCGCGGCCTACCGCGAAATAAGCCGCGATTTTGCTCACGGCGACCGCATCCAGTTCACTGCTAACAACCGCGAACTGGCTGTCTCGAACCGCGATATGGGAACCATCGAACGCATTGACAACAATCAGATCAGCGTAAAGATGGACGGCGCGAAAGAGCGCACTGTGGCTTTCGACGCCGCGCAAATGCGGCATTTCGATCATGGCTACGCCGTGACCTCGCACAGTTCCCAGGGGCTTACTGCAGACCGGGTATTGGTGAATATGGACACGAAGGTCCACCCGGAACTCATCAACACCCGCTTCGCCTACGTCTCAGTATCCCGCGCTTCCGAGGACGTGAGAATTTACACCAACAACGTCGCTGTCCTGAGTGAGCGTCTCAGCACCGACGTGACAAAGACCTCAGCCGTAGACCTTCAAAAAGCCCAGGTCGAACCAACCCTCAATCAGCAAACTCCGGCCAAGGAGCCACCGATGACCAACAGCAGAGAGCATTCGCAAGAGGAACTTCGCCGTCAGATTCTTGCCGAAGCGATTATCCACGCACCCGAAAACGTCAGCACCAACGCCGACATCGAGCATCGGCACAATGCTCCGATCCAAACAGCCCTGCCACATGAAGCGCCAGACTACGCTTGGAAGCGCGAGACCGGCGAGGTCCAGAGCTACCAGCACAACCACGCAGGAAATTGGTTGCACATCGACCCGCAAGGCCAGTTCTACGACCGCCAGGCGCAGCCGATCACGCGAGAAGCTGCACTTGACCAAGCCAGCCAAGCGTCGGCTCACTCAATAGGCGTTAACGCCCAAGTGCAGTCTGGCGGCAACGACACGACCGACCTCGGCTTGAGTCTGTAAATTGAATAGATTGTCAGCAGCATCTTCCAAGCGGCCTGCTATGCGACTTCTCCCGAGCAGTTTTTCTTTCAGGGTTCATTTCTAGCGAGGAAAAACCCATAGGCTATCTTGCACAGAAGTGAGTAAGGTCAATACCGTTTCGTTTGACAAGGAACTTAGCGGAATACACATAAGATAGCCTATGGGTTTTTCCTCGCTGGGGATGGCCGGGATTCACCGCTCAAGTACACTTGTGATGCGACGGGAACCCTTGGGAGCCGAGCTGGGGATGGCCGGGATTCACCGCTCAAGTACACTCGGCAACGCACGGCAACGGCGCTTGTATCGGCTGGGGATGGCCGGGATTCACCGCTCAAGTACACTCACCGTTGACCGTGCCAGCAGCTGTCACGCGCTGGGGATGGCCGGGATTCACCGCTCAAGTACACTGGAAATCTGAACGTGCGCAACAACAACCCGCTGGGGATGGCCGGGATTCACCGCTCAAGTACACTTGTCTACGGCGTGTGGATCTCGAATGGTGCGCTGGGGATGGCCGGGATTCACCGCTCAAGTACACTGCAAAATTTGCGCTTCCAACGTGGGAAAGTGCTGGGGATGGCCGGGATTCACCGCTCAAGTACACTACCTTCACCATTCCGAACACCACGACGATTGCTGGGGATGGCCGGGATTCACCGCTCAAGTACACTATATGCATTCGAGTTCCACGGTTCCTACACGCTGGGGATGGCCGGGATTCACCGCTCAAGTACACTTGAATCCTCGGTGAGGGCATTCTCACAGCGGCTGGGGATGGCCGGGATTCACCGCTCAAGTACACTCGGCGCCCAGGCTCAGAGCGCAGCCGCTGGGCTGGGGATGGCCGGGATTCACCGCTCAAGTACACTGATCCGTTGGAGGATCAAGCGCGGCGACCTGCTGGGGATGGCCGGGATTCACCGCTCAAGTACACTCTGCAACCCAAGTTGTGACTGTGAAGAGAAGCTGGGGATGGCCGGGATTCACCGCTCAAGTACACTCGAAATGCTAATTCCTCATCAACCTTGACGCTGGGGATGGCCGGGATTCACCGCTCAAGTACACTGATTGCTGTGCAGGCAAAGGAATTATGGGAGCTGGGGATGGCCGGGATTCACCGCTCAAGTACACTACTTGCGGCCGTGGATGAAGCTGCTGATGTGCTGGGGATGGCCGGGATTCACCGCTCAAGTACACTAGGCCGCGCCGAACTTGCTGAAAAGCAGCAAGTTGGCGCGGTTTCTCTCTTCAGAAAAGGAGAATTTGTTCTGGGATATCTTCGGGTTCTCGCGGTTTTCTGCCATAAAAAACCTCCATCTTGCCAAACTGATGATCTGTAACTGTCATTAGCCGCACCTGCCCCAAAGGCGGAATCACCGCTCGGATCGTGCTTCGATGGGCGTCCGCAGCCTCCTCACTAGGAAGATATCGCGCATACACAGAAAATTGAAGCATCATAAAGCCGTCTTTGAGCAGTGCTTTGCGAAAGCGCGTGTAGTCGCGCCTGTTCGCCGACGTCTCCACCGGCAGGTCGAACATGGCGATGAGCCACAAAGACCGGTACGCTGAAAGTAGCAACCCTTTCATAAGCGTTCAACTCAGCATTCTTAAAAACCAACCCACAATCCCTTTCGTCAGCCAACCGTTTCGATTTCCTCTTGGAATCTCACGCTCTGCGGCCCCTTCCGACGTGGTTCAGGTTCCCGGCATGGTTCCAGCAATGAAGTAATCGCGATTTCACGGGTCTCCCCGGTGACGCACTTCGCCAGAGAATTCGCTGTGCGTAACAGAATATCGAAAAGTGAGCGCTCTTCGCGCTCAAATACATAGCGCGAGGTCGTTGCGCCGATCAACCATGATTTAGCCGCAGTAGTCAAAGTCTCCCCAGGATCGTGATCGACAATCCATTGGGAAACACGGCGATCGACGAGAGGGCGGAATGGCTCCATTACATCCGCCGCCAGGCAAAAGGCATCATAGCGATTCTTATGACGCAAGCCGATGGACGGATGCAGCCCCGCAGCACAGAGCGCACGAGCCACTGCTGCCCTTAGAACTGTGTATCCGTAATCCAGGTGCCGGTTTTGGTTCGGCTCCTCGGAGCCCCGCCGAAATTTAGGATCGTTGAATATCTGTGACCAATATCGTCTTGCTGCCTGCGCTTCCAGGTTGCCTGCGTCGTCCGAGCGAACTCGCGCCGCCATCGCGACTAACCCTTCGTCTGATCCCCGAAGCTCTTTCAGTAGCTCCCCTTGTGCTCGGATCTTGGCGCGCACGATCTCCTGCCATAGCCGCTTCTGTGTCGGTAGAGATATCCGCATCTGTTTGGCGAATCGTTCTGTCTGGAGAAAGTGCGCCTGCACAGGCAATAGCATTGATGCAGGAAGGAATTTGCCGTCGATAGTTACGACCGAACCACCAGCCTCAGCAATCCTAGATAGGACCGCCTGCGAAAGGATGACCTGGGGGTTTGCTAGTAACAGAACTGCAATCTCGCTAATCGGGGTAGTAAAAGGAAGCGAAAGCTGCTCAGATTGCACCAGTTCGATGACCAACTGGGAATCGCGGACGCTCAGCCGCGCGGGGTTAGCGATTTCGATAATTCGATCAATCATTGGCCGGGTGTACCCTTCCAAGCAGATCGACCACTACCTTGCGTGGATTTAATGTTCTTAGTCCATTCGGATTCTTCGACCAGGTCGTCCTATTCTTCTTTTGATCTGCGTCCATCTGGGCATTGTTGACGCCAGTAAACCAAATCGGTCCCGCAGCATAAAATTTCTTCACGCGGAATACCTCTCTAGCGCCGTTGTAATCCAACTCGACGGTGTCATCTTTCATCAGAGAAAAAAGAAACTCGGCCTCTGGATTGTCCTTCAATTTCCGCGAGACGGCTGGCTCGTTTGCGATTGCCTTCGGTCGCCCGCTTC
>Ga0302320_10024781_pt1 | contig 11689 bp, 11 predicted proteins | sample Bog_T0_3_FD_202130 | JGI IMG/M metagenome (GOLD analysis project Ga0302320, IMG submission 202130) | Peat permafrost microbial communities from Stordalen Mire near Abisko, Sweden - Bog_T0_3 | ecosystem: Environmental > Terrestrial > Soil > Wetlands > Peat | place: Sweden: Abisko, Stordalen Mire... | reverse complement strand
CGGCCAGCGGTTGCAGGCCGTTGAGGGTACCGTCGCCGCCGATGCAAATGAGCCCCTCGATGCCCAGCTGTTTCAACCGCGCCTCGACAATGTCGAGGTCCTTCTGGTTTTCCGGATCCACATAATCGCGGGACGAACCGATGAGCGTGCCGCCCTTGGTGGGGTCGAGCTCGGGGATTTCCTGAAAGAGCGGGTTGAGATGAACGTGGGGGACGCGCGGATTGAACAGGCAGTTGAACCCCTTGATGAGCCCGAAAATCTCGACCTTGAGCTGGTTCGCCCGCACCACCGCGCCGTGGATGGTCGCGTTCAAGGCGGGCGTGTCGCCGCCGGCGGTCAGAATGCCGATGCGTTTCATACGGTTAGAACGCCGGCCCGGCCGCGCCCAGGCTTCGGCCCGCCGGCGGGTTCGGCCGGGCTTGAGGAAATGGGGTTGCCCGCCGGCCCGCTCCCCCGGAGAGAGGGAACCGCAACGCGCGGTTTATGAAAATTCGAACCGCGCCGGTCTCGCCGACCGGCTGGCGATAATCCTCCCGCTCCCGGGAAAGCGGGCCGGGATGAGGGCGGTCAAGACTGAACGATATTCGTTTCATTGTTGCTGTTGTTCCTCCTGTTGGACCATGATTTCGTCCTCCAGATTGTTGAACTGCTGCAAAATATAGGCGTCGAACAACGCCCCGCCGATGTCATTGAGCCGGGTCTGCAACTGGTCCAGGTAAAGATGCAGGCCCTGATCAAATATTTCGTCCACCGTGTTGAACTGCAATTCCGCCACGAGCCGGCCGGCGAGCTTTTCCGCGTTATTGCAAAAGCGGCCGTCCGCCACGCCGGAGATGCGGCGCAGGGCGTGGTTCAATTGATTGACGCAAAAGCGCGCCGACCGGGGAAAATCATCATTGAACAATAGAAATTCCACGACGCCGCGCGGGTGCACCTCGACGCCGTGCAGGGTTTTATAGGCGTCCCAGGCGCTGCAGGAACGCAGAATGGCCGCCCACTCCAGCGCCTCCGGCTGGCTGGCCGTCCCGGACGCGCCTTTCGCCGGCAACGTCTCGGAGCGCACATCCAGGATGCGCGACGTCTTGTCCGCGCGCTCCAGAAACTTTCCGGCCTGCATGAACCACCAGCCTTCGTTGCGAATCAGCGTCGCATAACCCAGGCCAATCAGGTGCAGCGAGCTGTTTTTGATCTGCTGGAAAAATTCGCTGGGACTCTCCTTCCAGACCTCCAGCCCCTGGGACGAGCGCACAAACCAGTAAAGCCGGTTTAATTCCTCCCAAAATTCAATGGTAATCTGATCGCGGATCATGCGGGCATTTTCGCGCGCCTGGCAGATGGACGAGACGATGGAATTGGGGTTCGCGGCCTGGAACACCAGAAATTCGGTGACGGAATGGCCGGTGGCCTTTTTATGGAGCTGATAGAACTGTTGCTCGTCGCCCGTTGCCTGGACGATGGGCAGCCAGTGCTGCGCGATGCGCTCCTCATCCAGGTCGCGGTAATCGAGCAGCAACTGGAGGTTCACGTCCACAATGCGCGCGATGTTCTCCGCGCGCTCAATGTAGCGCGACATCCAGTAAAGCGAATTGGCAACCCGGCTTAACATTTTTTAACGGGGAACACCCAACAACCAACCCCCAACATTGAACATCCAATGAAAGAGCACCCACGCAGAACCTGGACCATTGGATGTTGGACGTTGGGTGTTCGATGTTCGATGTTCGATGTTCATTTATCCGTCTCCGTAAAGCACCCAGGTGTCCTTGCTGCCGCCGCCCTGGGATGAATTGACGACCAACGACCCCTTGCGCAGCGCCACGCGCGTCAGGCCGCCCGGCACAATGACAATCTTTTCACCGTAAATGACATAGGGCCGCAGGTCAATGTGCCGGCCCTCAAAATAACGGTCGTCATCCACACACGTGGGGTGCCGCGACAGCGAGATCATCGGCTGGGCGATGTAATTGCGCGGTTCGGATATGATTTTTTTGCGAAACTCCCCGATTTCCGCCTGCGTCGCCTTCGGCCCCATCAACATGCCGTAGCCGCCGGATTCATTGGCCGCCTTGACCACCAGCTCATCGAGATGGTCCAGGATATATTTTTTATCCTCCGCCTCGCTGGCGAGATAGGTCGGCACATTGGGCAGGAGCGGCTCCTGGTCGAGGTAATACTTGATCATGCGCGGCACGAAGTAATACATGACCTTGTCATCCGCGATGCCCGTGCCGATGGAGTTGGCCAGCGACACATTGCCGGCGCGATACGCGTGGACAATGCCCGGAACCCCGAGCAACGAATCGCGGCGGAAGACCGTCGGGTCGAGAAAATCGTCATCCATGCGCCGGTAAATGACGTGCACCGGCTGGAGCCCCTTGGTTGTGCGCATGAACACCCGCGCGTCGCGCACCAGCAGATCGCGGCCCTCGACGATTTCAATGCCCATCTGCCGCGCCAGATACGTGTGCTCGAAGTAGGCCGAGTTGCCGGCGCCCGGGGTGAGCAAAACCACGGTCGGGTCCACCGTGCCGCCCGGCGCGATGTGCTGCAGCATCTTGAGCAGTTCCTGCGGATAATGTTCGACCGGCCGCACGCCGATGCCCTCGAACATGGTCGGAAAGGTCCGCTTCATCGCCCGGCGATTTTCCAAAACGTAGCTGACGCCGCTGGGACAACGGCCGTTGTCCTCCAGCACCAGATACCGGCCCTGGTCGTCGCGAATCAAATCCGTGCCGCAAACGTGGATGTAAATGTCCTTGGGCACGTTGAAGTTCACAAATTCACGCCGGAAATGTTTTCCGGAAAGGACGTAGGCCGGCGGGATGACGCCGTCCTTCAGGATTTTTTGTTCGTGATAAATGTCGCGCAGGAACAGATTCAACGCCGTGATGCGCTGGGCGAGGCCCCGTTCGAGCATCTCCCACTCCCCGGCGGGAATGACCCGGGGCAGCAGGTCAAAGGGGAAGATTTTCTCCGCGCCCGCCGAGTCGCCGTAAACGTTGAACGTGATTCCCTGACGCAGAAACGCGAGGTCCACCGACTGGCGTTTGTGTTCAAATTCCCTCGTGGTCAGCGTCTGGAACAGCTCCCGGAACCGCTGATAATGCGGACGCACCTGGCCCTGGGCATCCAGCATTTCATCAAAAAAACTGTCGGCCTCGTAATGACCGAGCAGTCGTTTGATCGGTTGCGTTTTGGACTTGGTGGACATTTTACAACATTGCCTGGGTTGACTGGTAAAAGGGAAAATCCCGGCGCGCCGGCATCAGCCGGCTCCGGAAAACCCAAAATTACCCAATAATTGGAGCCTTTTTAAAAAGGCCGGACTCATGGCTCTTTTCAACCCCAACGGTTCAGGTTGGTCGGACAAATATGACATTACTTCCTTTAGCAATCACCTTGCCGATTCCAAGACGGGCGGATCGCCCGGGTTGAAGGTTGAGAGTTAAAAGTTGAGGGATCAGGCAATGTAAGGGTCGAATCATTTATGCTTCCTCGACGTTTTCAGTGGAATGAGTGTTTACGCCTGCCCTCACCTTTAATCCTCTCCCTCAGGAGAGGAGATGGCATTCGATGGTTTCCGATTTTATAGATGAACGTCCGGCCAATCCAGCCGTATATATTCTCAAAAGAACGACGACCTCCGGGCGCATCCCAGTTTTGAGCCGTAGTCTGGCGGTTCAATCCCAAAGGGGATTGTGTCCTTCAGCCCAAGGTTGCCCCGATTTTTCGGGGCTACCTTGGGTCACGTCCGGTAATGGAAACAACGCCAACGGCGTTGTGGCCGGGGTGACAGGCTTGCAGGAACGGAATGGCCGCAACCGCGTTGCGGTTGGGAATGGTTGGGGACGATGACCCAGGGTGGCTCGTTCCTCGCAACCCTGGGCTTTGAGACGGAATCCCGTTGGGATTCCTGGACGGCACATTTAACCCTGCAAAAACCGGGATGCGCCCAATCCCCTTCCCCGTGGAACGGCAATGCCCCAATTGGGTCGTAGGGCACGACGTAAGGAGTGCGGCCCCATATGACTCGTTACCTCGTCACCTACAAGTCAGTACACTACCCGACGAACCGCCGGCTTGACTTTCCCCCCTTAACTTTGAACCCTCAACCAACCATGAACACGTTCCAGATCATTTTCTCGCCGACGAGCGCCGCCGAACTGGCGCGGATGCCCAAGGAACTTCAACTGGAAATCCTCGGCGATTTTCGCGGCCTGCCCCAACAGGTGCGCGGCACGGAGCTGGACGAATTTGGCAAGCTCGAGCGCGGCGGACGCATCCTGCACCGGTTTCGCATCGGCGATTACCGCGTTTATTTTGAACGCCACGACCTCGGCGTGCTCGTACACCGGATCCTCAGCCGGCACACACTCAAGGATTTCTTCTTCCGGTCCGGCCTCAAATCCGCCGAGGATGAAACCCTCCAGGAAAACCCCAAGTTCTGGGAATTGATCGAGGCGGCGAAGACCACGGCGAAATAATTGTTCCCTTTTCGATTTCATTTTCAAAAGCTGCCAATGATATGATTGGCAGCTTTCGGAACCCGGCGCATGGCTCCGCCTTCGTTCAAACCATCCACCACACCCAAAGACTGCTTGCACCGGAAACAATGCGGTTTATGATTTCCTGGCCATCATGAAGTTGAAACGCCAGCCATTGGTTTCCCAAGGCTCCTTGACCCGAATGCTTCAAGCAGCCGAGCAGGCTTGGAAAGCCAAGGATTTTCAACAAAACATTGAGCTGCTGGAACGGGCCAGCCGTTTGGATTCCGCCAATCCCAACATCCTGTTGCAGTTGGGTCGGATGTATGGATTGCGGTACGACTACGCCAACGCCGAACGCTGCTTTGAACGGGCGGTGGGGGTCGCGCCACAGAAAACGGAAGCCCTGGCTTTGGCGGCATCTCAATGCGGCGATTTTCGCAATCCGGAAATGGCCGAGCGTTATTTCCAACGCGCGGTGGCACAAAAAGATGTCGCGCCGGGAACCCTCGCCGAGCTGGCCGAATTATGCGAGCGACTTCGCCGGGTGGGCGAGGCCGATCGGTTGATCGAACGCGCGTTGCAATTGGACAGCCGTTGTGCGCTGGCGTTGCTCGGTCGCGCCCGCTTGAACCGCCAGGCGGGACGACTGGACCAGGCGGAAGAACTCCTCCGCAACTTCCCGGCCAATGCCCACCCCATCATTCGGGTGCGGGCCTGGTATGAATTGGGCGGGGTTCTCGACCGCCAGGAGCGTTATGACGAGGCCATGACCGCGTTTCTTGAAGCCAAGGCCATTTTGAGACCGGCGGCGGCGCCGTTTGCCGCGGATTTGCGATCCCTGCACGCCCGCTTGAACACGATGACGGAAAACATCTCCGCAGACATGTTTCAGCGCTGGTTTGATTTTGGTTCAACCCTGCAACCACCCCGACGGCTGGCATTGCTGGGGGGCCATCCCCGGTCCGGAACAACCTTGTTGGAACAGGTTCTGGACTCCCACCCGGACATCATCTCGGCGGAAGAGACGGAGATTTTTCATGACGAATCCTACCTTCGCCTCACCCGGGATCTGCCGCCAAACACCTTGATGCTTCCGGTGCTGGAAGCGGCGCAGCCCGTCGCCCTGCAACAGGCCCGCACCGACTATTTCCGTTTCATGGAACTGGCGCTTGGCAAACCCATCGGGGAACGGCTTCTGATTGACAAAAACCCCTCGCTGACCATTTTGATTCCCGCGCTCACCCGGGTGTTTCCGGAAATCAAGCTGCTGGTGGCCTTGCGCGATCCGCGCGATGTGTGCTTGAGCTGTTTTATGCAACCGTTTTTCCAGCTGGGCCAGACCAGCTCGGCTTATTTGACGCTGGAAGGCACGGCTGAAGAATACATCTCCGTTATGAGCGTATGGCGATCCGTTGCCCCGTTGTTGAAAAATCCCCACCTGGCAGTGCGCTACGAAGACATGGTGGATGATTTGGAATCCGTGGCGCGGCGGGCATTGGACTTTCTCGGTGTGCCCTGGGACGCCCGGGTACTGGGATTTGATGAACATGCCCGTCAAAAATTGGTGCGCTCGCCCACCTACGCAGACGTGGCCAAGCCCGTTTTCAAAACCGCCATCGGCCGTTGGCGGCATTACCAAAAATATCTGGAACCATATCTGGAAAAGCTGGAGCCGTTTGTGAAGGCGTGGGGATACGAGTAAAAAAGGCCAAACGCCAAGCGCTGAAAGCCAAAGGCGGAGGCCAGAATGCAGAATTGAAAGCGTGGGATGTGGCAGGAGATAAAGGTAGGGACGGCGCGCTGCGCCGTCCGCGCCCCAGGCGGGCGCAAGTTTCCGGCGGCTTTACCGCCGGGGACAGCGCAGCGCGCTGTCCCTACCAAAAGCAACTTACGGTTCATTGGCGGGCCGGCTCGTGATAGGCTTTTTGGGATTGATACAGTTCCAGCAATTCGCGGTTTTTATCCACCAGCAACTTTTTGTTCTGTGCCGTTGCCAGCGCGATGGCCTGTTCGGCCATCTTTGCCGCGTCATCATAGCGCCCAGCCTCGGCATAGGCTGCCGCCAGCGTGCCGACAAACAGGGGCAGTTTGTAATTTGTAAGCCGGCAGACCTTTTCGGCCAGCGTCACCGCTTCGGCACCATTCCGGAATCGGGCCTCGGGAGCCGTGGCCAGCAACCAGGCAAGATCGTTCAATGCCACCAAATAATCCGGGTCTTCCAGCAGGACAACTCCGTATTCTTTGATGGCTTCGCCGTATCGCGCCTGGGTGGCCAGTAGATTCCCCTGTAAATAGTGGGATCGGGAATCGTTCGGGTCGATTTTCAAGGCGTTGCGGTTGACGGCAATGGCCTCGTCAATCCTCCCCTCCGCGGCCAGCGCCATCGCCAGATTGCATTGGATCTGGGATTTATCCGGACAAAGCCTCGCCGCCTCCGCAAAATGTTCAGCGGCCTCACCGGGCTTGTTCTGCCGCAGCAACGCGTTGCCCAGGAGAACCTGCATCGGGGCGGTGCTGGTCGTCACGGCCAGCGCATGGCGGGCGAGCGTCTCGCTGTTACGCCACCAGCGCACCTGGGCGGCTGTCAGCGTCAGACAAATCCCCAAGATCCCGACGACCGCGACGGTCGTCATGACCAGACGATATCCCCGCTGACGTTGCAGGCCGTCTCCGACCCACCAGACCATGGCAATGAAAATTCCGATCAGCGGCACATAAGTATAGCGGTCAGCCATGGATTGGCTGCCGACCTGGACCAGGCCAATCACCGGTATGAGCGTTCCCAAAAACCACAGCCAGCCCACCGCCAGATAAGGCCGTCGCCGCAGGGAGATGAACACCGCCCCCGAAATCATAAGCAAGGTGAAAGCCGCAATCGCCGTCGTTTCCGGATCAATTGTGGTATACGGGTAAAAAGGGACCAGGGGAACCGGCCAGAACGTTTTCTCGAGGTAAAACAAACAGGAAGCGATGGCATTTTGAAGACGCGCTTCGAACGGTAGTTCGCTGATTGATGCCAGGGCGTGCCTTTGCGCCAGAATGGTGACCACGCAGGACGCAGCGGAAAGCGCAAAGAAAGGCACTTTTTCCAGCAGCAATCGGAAGAGCTGCCTTCGCTTCGCTCCCTCGCGCCAAGCCGTTGAACTGTCTCTGCCATGCTTCGTCGCGCCAAGGGTTTGAACATCTGCTTTCTCGTCACTTGCCTGCCACGCCGTTGCCGGGCGAAGGCGGGTCACCCGGCCCAGCGGCCAGTAATCCAACAGCAACAATATAAACGGCAGCGTCACCAGCATGGGTTTGCTCAGCAGACCGAGGGCGAAAAAGAACAGGGCCAGGAAATACAATTGGAAGAAAGGAGAACGGAGAAAGGAGAACGCACTGCGGTTTTCAGGGATTCGTTGCTCCGTGCTTCTTGCTTCCTGCGTCTTTGCATAGCTCGCGTAAGCCAGCAGCGTGAGCAGGAAGAAAAATGTGCTCAGGACATCCTTCCGCTCGGCCACCCAGGCGACGGATTCCACATGTAACGGGTGCCAGCCAAACAACGCCGCCACCAACGCACACCGCCAGATTGCGCCCGCCGGTGGGGCCGCAGCCGTTACGTTTGCATTGGAATCAGTGCTCAACTTCGGTGACGGTGAATCGTACGGTTGCGGCGGGTCGTCACGGCGAAGGCCCATCATCCGGTTCAAAACGAGGAACAGCAGCACGGTGTTGGCGGCGTGGAACAGCACATTGGTCGCGTGATGGCCTCCGGCGTACATCCCAAATAGTTGCGCGTCCAGCATGTGCGACAGCCAGGTGAGCGGATGCCAGTTGGCTGCGTGAAAAGTCGTGAAGGCCCAAACCAGCCCCGGCCAGCTTAAACCGGCCATGACCTGCGGGTTCGCCCAAACGTACTCGCGGTCATCGTAATCAACAAATTGGTAGCCAGCCACCGGCCAGTAAACGGCGAACACCCCAAGGACCAGCAACGCGCAAATCCACCACGAGGTGGAGTTTCCTGATTTGCGAAAAGCTTGCCCGGCCTGCGTTCGGTTGTTCACGGATCGGGTTTATATCAAAGACGGTTTTCCTCGTCACGTTTTCAGTGGGGGGACGTAGAAGCCGCAGGGTCTGGACGCTTTTGAAGGGTAAAGGGCGAAACATTCAGGTAGGGACGGCGCGCTGCGCCGTCCGCGCCCCAAGCGGGCGGGCGCAAACTTCCGGCGGCTTTACCGCCGGGGACAGCGCAGCGCGCTGTCCCTACCTAACGCAGGGTGGCGCAGCGTGATGTCTCTACCTAAACCAAGACGCCGCGGCAGCGCGTCCCTACTAGGGCAAAAAAAGAGCCGCCCGAAGGGGCGGCTCTGTGAGAACCAAAAAACAAACCGAATTGCTGCTTAGGCTTTTTTGCGGCGAGAAACCACCAGCGCTGCCAAACCCAAACCGGCCAAGGCCAGCGTCGTGGGTTCCGGAACTCCGACGATAACCAAATCGCCAGTCAAGCCCGTGAAGAATCCTGGGGCAGACAAACCAGTCGCAATCGCTGTCGCCGGCTCGGTCCAAATCAATTTACCGCTATCGCCAGCAGCTGCACCGCTATTAACGGTTGCAATGGCTTCAAACGTAACGGAGCCTGAAGCATAACCGGGAATCGTTATAGTCGGACCTAAATACCAGCCACCAATAGATGGACCCACACCATTGTCTGGCGCAGATATAGTCCCGCTAATGGGGGTTATGCTGGACGGAACGAGTGTGAAGCTGGTTTGAGTTCCAAACTCATAGCCCATTTCAACACTGACTTCCGGACCAGCAGCTGTGCCGGCCAAGAGAGCAGGAATACCCTGCCCTTGCGTTCCATACATTACTGCATAATACGGCGTTGCCTCATAGTTGTTAAAGTTGATATATCCCTGACCGTAAGAAGTAGCCGCCAAGCCCACTGCTCCGAGAACTGCTGCTATCGTTTTTCTTTTCATATCTTTACGTATTTGGTTGTTTTCTGGTTGTTAGTTCGAGATTTACTTTCGTCAAATTTTAGTAGGTCGCAACTTGCACCCAATTGGTGGCTGTTTTTGCATTCACAAACACACCCTGGCCCACGGCAATTGTCGCATTTGGCGTCCAAACCCCACCTGATTTTGCCGAAGTTACGAAACTGGTGCCATTCCACACATTGACTGAAGACTTATTCGGCAGAATCAGCCCGAGCGTCAGGTTAGTACCAGTGGTTTGATTCAGGTCACCACTGTAAGGAATCTGGCTGCCAACCAGCTCATAAGTACCGGCGCCCAGCACATTGACGTTGGTTCCCACACCAGCAGATGGCACAATAACATTACCCACAAAGGTAATATTGGTGGCAGTCTTGGCATTGACAAAGAAGCCTGTTCCAACCGGAATGGATTGGTCCGGCGTCCAAACCCCGCCTGATTTTGCTGAAGTTACGAAACTGGTGCCATTCCACACATTGATGGATGACTTGTTAGGCAAGTTCAGCCCCAAGCTGGTGGTTGTATTCGTGCCGTCATCCAATGGATTGGACACGAGGACGTATGAACCCGCCGGCGCGCTGACGGTTACATAACCGACCACGTTGGCGGAATAAACTGGCGATGCGTTTGAAGCAACTAGGCCGGCGGCAAAGGTCGCGGCGGCAATTAATAGTATTTTTGTTCTCATATTCTGTTTGGTTGTTACCGTGTGTGCGTTAAATATCACAAATTACAAGGGAAGTGTCAATAGTTTTTTCAAAGATAAACGGGTCGGGCACACGGAGCCTGTTGTCTTTGGAACTTGCTCAAAATCAGCATGTTGAGCATAATTAACGGATTGGGACGGTGGGGGGTGGCGGGAAAAACGGGTGTTTTCATCATTTGTAACCAGTCTGTAACCAGTCGCGGGGCAAGGCAGAAGGCAGAATGAAGAATGCAGAGAAACGGGTCTTGTCCGCGAATTTAGCCAATTTAGCCGAACCTGCTTTGGTAGGGACATCGCGCTGCGATGTCCCCGGCGGTATAGCCGCCGGAAGCTTGCGCCCGCTCGGGGCGCGGACGGCGCAGCGCGCCGTCCCTACCCCATTACAGCGGAGGGCGCAACGCGCCGTCCCTACCAATTAACCCTACCGATTAAGTTCATGATTGCGGCGGTCATAGACCGCCGCTACATCTGTGGCGGCGGGGCCAGAAAGGTATATAGGCCGATTGGAAACTGCGGGGATTCCAGCCAATCGGCGAGGAGATTCAGTTCCAATCCGGTAAACCCGATGGTGGATTTGCGGTTAAATGAGAGTTGGTTCGGCCCGGTTTGAGTGATGTCCGTTTTACTCGCTCCCAGTTTTGGAGCGACGGCTTTGAGCCAGAGCACGCCTGGCGAGCCGGACATCAACTGGGCTTTGTGCGACACAAACCGGGCAAACTGGCCCAGATAGAGCCATTGTTCGATCCGCTGGCCGGTGATTTCCCAATTGCGATACAGCAGGTTGGTGCGGCTCAAGACTTCGGGCGGGGATGATAACAACGCGGGATCGGCTCCGGCATCCGGTATGCCGCCGCCAAAGACGAAATCCTGGTTGCTGACGGTGATGGAACGCAGAAAGGGCCAGACATAGGGGACGCCCCCCCATTGCAGGCCATTAAAGGTTTGCGATTTTTCAAACCGGGCCAGGTCGTTGGTGGGAAACCAGCGACCTTGGTTTTGCAACACCCAATCCGCAAGCCGGTCAACCTCGTTGCTGGCCTCCGGGAGCGGGGCGGCAAAATAGCTTTGCATCGCCAGACCTTGCATCGCCCAACAGCAGGCCTGGTCGGGCGGCGGACCGAAATGCGCATTATTCCAGGCGGGTGATGATTCCAACCAGGGTTTGAAACCCCGAATGAGCGTGAAACTGGAGAGCGGTTCGCCAATCAGGCGGCTCGGAAGGTTCCAAGGTTTCACATCGAGCGCCAGCGGTCCGGCAAAGTCAGCCGTGGCTTGCGTCAGAATGTTTGTGCCGTCGCCGGTCACGGTCAGGTGTAAATGGTTGGGGACGAATTTGTGCTCATCCCCATGACCCTCAACCGCCCTCCGGGCACCTTCTCCCGCTCCCGCGAGCGAAGGAACTTCCCCGCCAGCGGCGGAGAGCGAGAAGACAGCCGCGAGCCGCGCCGGATCGAGGTCCGCTTCGAGCCAGTCATTCGCCGTCCCCGTCAACAAAGGGGAATGGCCCTGCCGGAGCCGGT
>Ga0302320_10024779_pt1 | contig 11689 bp, 14 predicted proteins | sample Bog_T0_3_FD_202130 | JGI IMG/M metagenome (GOLD analysis project Ga0302320, IMG submission 202130) | Peat permafrost microbial communities from Stordalen Mire near Abisko, Sweden - Bog_T0_3 | ecosystem: Environmental > Terrestrial > Soil > Wetlands > Peat | place: Sweden: Abisko, Stordalen Mire... | reverse complement strand
TGTTTGTGAACAACTAGCTAACAGACTGAGACTTGATTACCCAGAATATTATTATCGTATTATAGCGCTTTTCAAAAACAGACGATTACCCCTACGAAAAGACTATTACTTCTTTTTCGTGTAAAATCCATCGAAGCTGACCCCTATCGGCCATTTCAAATTGACCCCCGTAAAACACATCGCAAGACTTCCTTTGCGTGGTCATTGTAAACACAGAAGTAAAATGAGAGAAAGAACTTTTGTTTGAGCAGTAAAAATATAAATTAATTTTTATCCAGTGTTAATTACAAAACCGCTATTCCATTTCTAATTCTATTTTCGGTTTTTTTCTTAATGAGTTCCCGTATAATTCTATTCTTATTGACTGATGAACAATTCTATCTAAGATGGCATCGGCCAATGTTTTTTCTCCGATTATTTCATGCCATTTTTTTACCGGCACTTGTGATGTAATGATAGTGGTCCGTTTACTGTGCCGGTCTTCGATTATGTCAAGCAGCAATGCCCTTCCTTGTGCATCGAGCGGCTGTATGCCAAAGTCATCCAGGATCAAAACATCTTTTTTTTCTATCGATGCCAGTTCTCTTAAGTGCGCTCCATCAGCCTTTGCCATTTTTAATTGTGATAAAAGCTTAGTGGTGTTCGTGTACAAAACTTTGTACCCTAGCAAACAACCTTGTTGGCCTAATGCAGATGCCAGGAAGCTTTTGCCGGTGCCGGTGCTGCCGGTAATAAAAAGGTCTTCCCCTTTTTTTATAAAAGTCCCATCAGATAAACGCTGTACCAGATTCCTATCCAATCCGCGTTCTTCTGCATAATCAAGTTGTTCGATACTTGCTTTGTAGCGGAAGTTCGCGTTTTTAAGCCCCCGTTGCAGCGAACGGTATTGCCTGTCATCCCATTCACTTTGGACAAGATGGCCTACAAGTTCATCGTTGGTAAACTTTTCCATCTGGTTTGTTTCAATGCTCGTTTGAAAAGCAAGGTGCATCCCTAATAATCGCATGCTGGCCATTTTGTTTAAAATTTCTTTGTTCATTTTTTTTGATTTTAATTATTGATAATAATCTTCTCCACGGATATTGTCATGATTAGGCATCCTTGGTTCTTTGCCTGGATTGTCATCGTCTTCATCTAACGGGATAAAATCAGCTTTGGATAGAAGAATGCGCTCTATCATCCCATAATTGTAAACATTAAAGCTATCTGCTCGTTTACATGCATTGATAAGCCTTGATTCCCCTACACGTTTTTTAAAATTTATTATTCCCTGGCAGGCACGATAATTTTTTTCAGGATATTCATTTCTTTCAAGCACTTTTTTTATGTAATCCGCCACCGGCTGGCCTATCAACATTCCGTCGGCAATAAATTTTTCAGGGTTCCATTCAGTGGGGTACTTATGCCATGATGCAAGATGTTCCTGGCTCTGTATATATTTTTCTTTTGTATAAATGCGAACATGCGATGCGATAAGCTCGTGACGGTAATAAGCTTCAACCTTTGTGCGATTGAACGTTACTTTTATTTCTTTGCCGATAAATTTATAAGGCACGCTGTAATAACGATAATCTATAGTCACATAGCCTGATTTTCCAACTGTTGCCGGTTTAGATGTCATTGGATCATACCGGTATTTATTCAACGGCCTTAACACATCTCTTTCCAGCTCATCAAACTGTTGTCTGCGGCTGTAACCGCATCCGGTAAGCAAAGTGCTGTTATGGGCTTCCAGATGAACCCTGATCGCAGCATTCAATGCATCGAACGTATGGAACACTTCACTATCGATCTTTGTAAAGATTGTTGTGTAAATGATTTTTACTGCGCCTTCTACCAACGCTTTGTCTTTTGGCTTATACACTCTGGCAGGGAAAACATACGTGCTGTAATGCGCAGCGAACGCGGCAAAACTATCATTTAGTTCAGTTTCGTAACGCCCAGCTTTCTTTACTGCTGATTTTAAATTATCAGGAACGATCGCTTCAGGTGCCCCACCATAAAAACGCAATGCCTGTTCACAAGCAAGGATAAAATCTTCTTTTTTTTGTGACGGGACTGCCATAACAAAAGTCAGCTGACTGCAGCCAAGCACAGCAACAAAGACTTCTGCTTCCTGTATCTCGCCGGTATGATCATCAACGATGCTGAGGCGTTTGCCTGTAAAGTCAATAAAAAGTTTATCGCCTGCTTTATGCGGGACACGCATGGATGGCTTGGTCAGCCCCATAAAAGCATTAAGCCTTTCTAAAAAAGCAGAATGTTTAAACCCATCAGGGTGTTTCGTTATATAATCCTGATAAACCATTTTCTTAGTGACACCTCTTTTTCTTAGCCTGGCCATGAGTGTTGGCAGCAATAATTCTAAATCATTAGCACGCGGGCCTTCAATTACGGGTTTCTTCAATAAAAAAGTACGAGCAAGCTCTGCATCGCCCATCGCTTCGATCTCTGTCATTGTGCATCGCAATGAAACAAAATGCAACAGATATTTTTTTACCGTGTTGCGCGCAATGCCAGTCGTGCTGCTGATAAATTTCGTGCCCCTGCCCGATGCATACAGCTTTAGTAGTTGCCTGATTTTATACATATCAATTGGTTTGTTGGACATAATTAACTCAGATGTTTGCGGTCAACATCCGATTATAATCCTACAAAAACATTTGATTCTTCATCTCATTTTACAGGGGGCTATTTTGCGATGGCCAAAGGGGGTCAATTTGAAATGGCGAAGCTGGGCTACTTCAACATGGGCGAACGGGGTCAATTATCGTGGGTTTTCCAACTAGTCTCACCCTGCAAAAAGTAAAAAAGAAAAACTCCTTCCCAACCATACTTTTAGAAAGTATGGTCTGGGATAAACATCTTTTTTATTGTAGCGTTTTTAAGTTTATATAACGCACCAAGATGGAAAAAAATCCAATATTAAATAGACACCCAGAGCTCAAAGAGCTTGTCCAGGTTTTCAAGACCGAGGTCCAGAACGCACAGCGACCTGCGAACGAAATCATCCTAGTAGACCAAGACGTAATGCGGATCCTGAAAATTTCTAAGCGGAAGCTCGACTATATGAAAAGCAACCTCGAGATTCCGTTCTCTCAACCAAAAGAAAGGTCTATCTGCTACTATCGGCTTTCTGATATCCTATCGTACGTTGAAAAGGGCCGCGTAGAGGCCGCTGACGCCAAATTAAAATTTTAAACAATGCCTGAACCGAATATGCGCATCTGCCCTGTAAGCTCTCTTATTGTGCCTACTGAAATGCACGGCAATCAGCTTTATCATCCGAGCATTCTCAAAGAAGTTAAAAGACAAAACAATAAGGAGCGCTACGCAAGGACCGGCCCAATTTGCAATCTGGCGCTCCAGTTAGATAATACCTTGAACTATTATTTCCCATTTTCTTTAGGCAAACTGCCGATAGCGAAAAGCCTGCTTGACAAGTGCGACTTCAAATGGGATTTTAATTCCAGAATCAGCGATGATATCACCCCGCCAATTTTCTGGATAATTGACTACGGTTACTCGTGGCAAAACAAAGACAAAAATCAAATAATTATTCATCATGAGCAACTTAGGGATATGCGATAACTTTTCCAGGCATAATGAAATAATGAACCAAGCTCAGAGCTCCCAGGCCACTCAAGTCGGCACGATCATTATCATAATCGCAGCAATTACAGTTGTCACAATTGCAATTGTGCTTTATAGCAAGCAGCCCGTGAACGACGAGGAAGCCTAATTTTTCTCCACTGTAAGTGCTTGGATTTTACGCCATGTATTTCATTATCTTTTTATTGTTAGGGTGTTAGCCTAAACAGCTAACTGGAATGGCTGCTATAAAAAAGATCAAAGATCGATTTGCTGTTCCCGCATTCATTGACTAAATTTATGCTGTAGTTCTTTTCGTTGCTGGTGTATATTCAGAGACATTTGCCGAAGCTAACAAGATGCGATTTCTTTTGCTTGCAATGCTTTTGAAATGCCCATCTGCAATTATATACAGATCAAGCTCTTATAGAGGCTTAGTTTTTTTTCTTCAAAATATTTTTCAGTGGATTTCCCTTGGGTTCAAATCCCTCTCTCTCCGCAGAAAGGGACAAGTCGGTATAGTGCGCTTTTGTTCCTTTTTCCCTTTTCCATTTGGCCATATCATGTAAATTGACTCCATAGATTCACTTATAAAATGTTGATGTGAGTTGACGATTGCATACATTGAACCGGCAAGCGAAATGCCTGATCTTCGTTTACAGTGTGCTTTTGTTTTCCTTTCGTTCTTTTTCAAATTTTTTCCTGGGCATTTGTTCATTCAATTCATTCAGCTTGTGGTATGCCTTGATCAATGAACGAGGGAATTCGCCTTTATAACTGATCTCATAAAATGAAAAGCCATTAAAAGGAATCACATTCCTGACTGTGCGCATATGAATCTGGTTTTCCACTCCCTGTTTTCTGAAATAAGACATAAATGTGCTTTCCCTTTCGATATTTAAATCTTTGATCTTATTATGGATGGTAACTGCATCGATAAGTTTTGAGCACTTGTCCTGTACCGTAAAAAGCATACCGTTTTTTATCTGTCTGTTCAGGAAATGGATAAACAAAGAATCTTTAACCGACAATTTATCAACTATCATGGAATCCGCAACTGAAAATGCATTGGCATTTTTATTATTGGTCACCAGAAAATATTTTTTCTTCGCTTCAAAAAATAAAGCCTGTTCTTTTTCTCTCGTTTCATATAGTTCCGGTGAAACGGTGATATTGGCTCCGGGGTTTTCTTTCAGAAAAGCTGCCATTTTTTCAATAAATTTTTGCTGGGAAGGAAGAAGCGAATTGCTGCGCATCTCCCATTTTACGGTTAGCGATTTCTCTATCTCAGTCTCAATGTTTTTTAGGACAATCCTGTATGGAGTGGTGGCTGGTTTAACAAAAATATTCGCGAGCAGATGGCTGATCACGTCATGTAAATGAAATTTGGGATCTTTCAGATTGCCGGTGATCGGTATCTCGTAATCAATGACATTTCCACGTTCCCGGACAAAAGACAATATCAGCGGCATGGGTATCCATTTTGTGTCTTTATTCCTTATCCGTTTGGTCGTCCTCGGGTCAATTATTAACAGATGGTTGTTGCTTAGGATGATCCCGTTCCTTACCCTCCATGTGCCATTCATTTCGATGCTGCCCCTGTCCAGAGGGAAAGAGGTATATGTTATCGTATATGGATTGAACATAGCTGCCGATAATTTTTGGAAATGATAATTCATATCAAAATCCGAGCTGTCGTTCGGATTGATGCTGAGATCAAGAGATACATCGCCATAGGGGTCAAGGCCAGACCTTAAAGAGATATTTGCACGCTTATTATTTTTTCCAATAGAGTCCGCAACGATAGTGAGGGGTGTTAGAGCCACGGAAAACTCTTCGCTCGGGGAATAATCATTGAATTTCAGGTCAGCCTTATCAATCGCAAAGTGGTTGATTTTGTAGTTGCTCTGAAAGAAATTTTTTGATAATTTTTTCACATATCTGGCTATCTCGATCACGAGGTTGAATTTTGTGTTGTCTGCATTAGCCGCTGCAATTTTAGAGCCCTTAGTGCCGAACATCCTTTGCAGGTTATCGAGATGGTCATACTGCTCATATTTGAAAAAAAGATGATTGAGAGATACCGAATCAATAAGATACTTATGGCCGTTGGGGCTAAGCTCATTGATGACAAGGCCTAATTTTTCAAAAGACACATAATCATCTTTTATGTTCTTCCCTAAATGGAAATCATTGATAGCCACAGCCCCGATGATTGCGATATTTTCTGCGTTGCTCAGGTTGCCCACAGCTTTTATATCTGCGTCAGCATTTGCACTGAAGCTCCCGTAGTTGGCTAAATTTTTAAGATACTGCCCGATTATTTGCAGATCAAATTGATGTATGATTGTCGAAAGCCTGTAGTCTCCGCTTTTCAGGTTAACTGCAAAATCGCCTTTCATGTTGCCCTTGCCTGTACCGGGTACAAATGAGAATTTCACGGCCACAGTGTCTATATTCCATCTTATCCCGCTGCTCTTAAAGTCTATTTTACTGATGGAGTAATCAATTGGTGTCTGCTTTTCCAGGTAATGAAACTCCCCATCAACTAATTTGATGTGGAGGATATTCAGGTGCACCTGCGCACTGTTCTTAGCTGCGTTATTTTTAGTAGAGAACTTTGCAATGAGGTCATCAAAATTAAATTCTTTACCATTTTGTATGATGGTGCATTTTGGACGGTCTATTGACAGTTCACTTATTTCATAGGTTTTAGAAAGCAGCTTCCGCATAGCAAGACTTGCGCTGATGCCATCTGCTGAAAAGAAAACGCTGTCGCTTTCATGTTCAAACACCTTTAAGTTCCTGAAATGTATATATCCCGTAAAAGGGTTCACATAAGCCCAGTCCATTGTGATCCGGCGCCCTGTATATTTCATGTCGTATTTTTCGACCAGATATTTTGTGATGGGCGAAATGCAGGCAATAATGATTCCTGTTAAAATCAAAATGGCAAGTATGAAAAAGAATAATATTTTTTTTAGCTTGCTCATGCTTATCCCTATTCAGGATAATCATGCCAACAAAAAAACCTGCTGATAAATGCCATAAAATAAGGTAAAGACCTGGTGAAATACCAATAGCTTTATGGAGCAGTTTTTTAATTTCAAATCTTCTTTCCGTAAAAAAATAATTTTACACTCCTTCAACCGATGTGAAGGAATAGTATATGCACTAATAGAAAGAAATAAACTTTTTTCGCGTTATCAGAATTATAATGAGAATAGTGGGCATGAACAGGCAACCTTATCAGAACATACACCACTGTTGGTGTGTAGGGTCTGTTCATTGTTCTTGTTTTGAAATTTATTGAGTTGCATCCGGTATTAAGTTAAATGTGGATTGTCTACGATGAATATTTCACGATTGACGAATAAAGCCATAGTGATACTCAAAAAATACCAATAGAATTATTTGTTGTGGAAATAATTCTACATGGGATACTTTTTCAAGAAATCTCTTTCATGAAATCGCCGGGAATTTCTCCTCGCTTTTGCCTGTTAAACGGCAGCTTTTATCATTAGTGCTTTTGTTGAAGCGAATGCACATTGTCGTAGCAGAGACTCATCTGTTTTCAGGTATTATCTACACCGTGCTGCCAATCTCTGGATCAACAAGTTCTGATGCTTCGAATGCTTCGCTATTCTTTATGAAATCCTTGGTCACATCTACAAAGACATTCGATTTTGACCATTGCACTTCAGTGATATGCTTTACATCGATCAGCACTTTCTTTCCGCCAAGCCAATTATGCGTATCAACCACAATATATCCGAGCTTCCAGGTTTGATCATCAATGATAAAATCATTCACATGGCCGATTTCTCCGTCTGTTGTATGGATGTGATAACCTTTCACTTCATGAGTGCTCCGCAAATGAGGGTCTTTGTCAGATCTGTCGTCCATTTCTCTTAACGATGCCTGATCAACTACCGGAGTAGCATTGGAGACATCCCAAAGGCCACCTGCATAAAAGCCGCTTCCCCAATAAGGCTGCCACGGATAATATCCATATAATTCGATTTCCTGCTGGCGCGAAACAGGCTTATGTGTATCAATATTGGGGCTGTTGCTGATTTGTTCTTTGGTAAGATTTACAGGGAATGATTCTGTCTTCCACGAACCTTTTACCAGCGCATCGGGGGAGATAAGCAATTCGCGACCCGATAACCAACTTCCTGTTTTCAATACCAGGTAACGTACAGTCCATGAATGATCATCAAAATAAAACTCTTCTACTTTCCCTATCTCGCCATCGGTGGCATGCATACTGTAGCCGATCAGGCTATTTACATTTCTTTCCATAATATGTTTTTTGCATTTATTAAAAACTTATTTCAAACGACGAAATATTTCACACCAGTGGCGCAAGGGATACCATGAATTCTCTAAAAGCCGGTCTTTGCTTATTTGTCTTCGTTGTGTCCCTGCCTGCCGTCCGGCAGGTTTGTGTGAAACTCTTTTTTATCCCATGAACCCCCAATAACTATATACCTGGTCAAAATGAAGGTTTGTATCAGGCCAGTGATCCAGATCAAAACCCGGAGCTTTTTCCAGCAACTCCTTTTTTTGATTGAATATGTACATTTTTTTTGCCGGATCTGCTTTCAGCAAACTAAAGGGTATTGCAAAATATTTGATCCCGATGCCAAGGAAACCTCCAAACTCAATGATATAATATTCAATATTGCCCGATGCAATGTTGATCATGATATCTCTGATCACGCCCATATGCTCATCTTTTTCGTTGTGCACTTTATCGCCAATGATTGACGAGGCAGTAAGATATTTCAGCGGTGTGTTCGAAAACAGCGCTCCGTGGTTGATGCCCGTAAGATTGTCTTCTAACAGTGTATTCATTTTAGATTTTTTTATAAATGGAATAGTTCTTCTTAAATGCAAAAGACAACCGCTATATCAGATCATGGTTTTTCTTTTTTCGCCTATCGATGATTCCGGGTATTTTTACAACAGCATTCAATTCATCGGCTGATTGCTTATTTGCAAATGATTCTTTTTGCTGCACATTGTCTTCTTTTGATTCTTGCCCTTTGCTTTTTTGCGTCATTGTTTTTCTGTTTGCCGAAGTCTTCATGATTCGGTTTTTAAAACAGTAGCGTTTTCTTTGTTCACTTTATCCTGTCCTATGCCCATCGTCAGAGCGGTTAAGCCCGCCATGCTGCCCAATTGCATGCTTTCCACTGCAGAGCTTGGAACGATCACTATCGTTGAGTTTTGTTTCAGCCCCTCATACAGCATGTTCATGGCTCTCAGGTGCAAAGCCACGGGGTTGTTCGCATACGTCAATGCAGCTTCGCCAAATTTTTCCGCGACCTGTCTCTCTGAGTCTCCGAGTATCACACGTGCCTGCCTTTCTCTTTCTGCCTGCGCCTGCATGGACATTGCATTTTCCAATGAAGGTGGTATCAGCACATCTTTTACTTCCACCGAATTCACATTGATGCCCCAGGGCTCTGTGCGCTCATCGATAATTTTCTGCAGCACGCTGCTGATCTTGTCTCTTCCTTCCAGCATGTCCGAAAGCATGGTCTTGCCAATCACATCACGTAAGGCAGTTTGCGATGCCCAACTGATGGCACTGATATAGTCGGCTACTTCCAGTGCTGCTTTCTGCGGGTTCAATACTTTCCAGAAAAGCACCGCGTCCACGTCAACCGGCACCGTATCCTTGGTCAATGTTTTTTCTGCTTTGAAAGAAGTAGTGATCACGCGTGTGTCAATCCAGTAAGGGATGGTGTCGAATATCGGGATGATAAAAAAAAGCCCCGGCCCTTTGAGCGAATGGAATTTGCCGAGCCTCAATACAACAGCTTTATCCCAGGGATCAGCTATTTTCACTGCAGAAGAAATAACCATAGCTACCGCAAATGCAAAGGCAGCTATGATTTCACTTTTCAAGATATTGGAGCCTTCATATGAAAAGTATGCAATGACAAGGCCAATTGCGAATACGACGACAAATATGAAAACAGAAAACAGGCTTTTGCTTTTCATTTTTATTTTCCCTGATTGTTTGTGAATTGAATTCATCAGGAGCAATGAAGGTAATCTGGCGATGTCCCTCATTTGTTATACAACTATGGGAAATAGTTATATTATTCACACATTTTGAAACAGCCGGGCTTTTCATTTATAAAAGACAGGCTTGCATGCTGCAAGAGGTTTTGCCCGGGACCCAGGCATGGTTTGGTGAAGCATTAGCGAATCTGCTGATGCAAATCAACATTGCTATGCTCTGTCTATCTTCAGTGAAGTCATCATGAGCGAACCAGCTACTGCCTGATCGTTGAACAGCGTTATCTTTTCATTTTCTTCTTTCAATGCCAACGCATAGAGCAGCGGCAGATAATGTTCGGGTGTTGGTATGGCAAGATCGAATGCCTTTCCCTGCAACTTATATGCTATCAGGGGTTTGTAATCTCCGTTAAGGATATATTTTTTCATTTTCTCACTGGCTTCATCAGCCCAGCCATAAGCATATCCCGGCGTATTCAATTTATCCCAGGCTACCATGTGCAGATTATGCACCATGTTCCCGCTTCCTACAATCAACACGCCTTTTTTGCGTAACGCTGAAATTTCCTTTGCAAGTTCGTAATGGTATTGCGGAGTTTGATAATGGTCAAGGCTCATCTGTATCACAGGCACATCTGCATCAGGGTAAAGATGTTTTACCACGCTCCAGCTTCCGTGATCAAGCCCCCATTGTTCATCTAGGCCCACAGATGTTTTTGTCACAATACTCTTTGTTTCTTTGGCAAGCTCAGGGCTGCCGGGTGCCGGGTATTCCACTTCATATAATTGCTCCGGAAAACCGCCAAAATCGTGAATGGTCCGCGGCCTTTCCATTGCGGTCACATACGTGCCTCTGGTTTCCCAATGGGCCGATATGCAGAGTATCGCATTGGGCTTGGGGATCGTTTTCCCGGCTTCCCGCCATCCTTTTACAAATTCATTTTCTTCAATAGCATTCATCGGGCTGCCATGGCCAAGGAAAAGCACGGGCATCTGCTCTGTGCTGCCCAGCGGGTTTGTTATTTTGCTCAATTCATTTATCTTCAATGTTGTTCCTTCCATGCTGCAAAGGTATGGCACAAAAAATAAGTGGAGTGTGATGTACAAGTCATGGTACCGATGATGCGTTTAATTTGAGAGTAATGAGTACCTGCAATCAGATGCGCACTGTGGAAAAAATGTGGGATCTCATAACAATGAATCGCCTTAATTTTAATACCAATGAGAAAAGAAGAAAGAAAGTTATTCTCAGATCATGTCATCCTTGCGATATTTCTTTTTTTGACTGTGATGGTTTTTATCTTTCTGATTTTAGCGGACAGGTATGATTTTTTGTGAGAACAGTCATCCGGCTTTTTGCCTGCCATATTTATTTTCGCCTAGCATAAAGAAATATTTATTTGATGGATGTGATCCACCAGGCGTTTCCAAAAGGATCTCTGACACCACCACTGCGTCCATAAGGCTGGTCAGCAACTGCAGTGATTACAGTCGCGCCGGATTCAATTGCTCTCTGGTAGGTTTCATCTGCATCTGCAACATACACAAACATACCCGCTGTGATTGGCGCATATTGTTCCGTTGAATCTGCAAACATGATCACGCTTTCATCAATCGTTATTTCTGCGTGCATAATCGTATGCTCATCTCTCATTACTTTGTAAGTCTCTATAGCGTCAAAGACATTTTTTGTAAAATCAAGAAACTGCTGAGCATTTTTTATGATTAAATACGGCATCACCGTCTGGTAATTGGCGGGGGTCTTTGAGTTTTTTGGCATTGCTGTAAATTTTTTATGTCTCTCGAGGTTTCATGCGACATCTGCCATGAAGGCAATGAGGCTAAAAAAGGTTTTGCATTCTTATGCAAGGCTGGCACAACGCGCCTGAGCATGAAATATCCAATGTTGAAGTTACTGAAATATCCCTTTACGCTGGAATTCATGATGCGGATCACCCCCTGACAGGAAACTGTCAGTCTTGGATTTCATACTTGTTTTTCAGAAACTCAATCAAGCGTTTTGAACTTTCCAATTGCGGTTCCAAATTATTGTTGACATACG
>Ga0302320_10024776_pt1 | contig 11691 bp, 7 predicted proteins | sample Bog_T0_3_FD_202130 | JGI IMG/M metagenome (GOLD analysis project Ga0302320, IMG submission 202130) | Peat permafrost microbial communities from Stordalen Mire near Abisko, Sweden - Bog_T0_3 | ecosystem: Environmental > Terrestrial > Soil > Wetlands > Peat | place: Sweden: Abisko, Stordalen Mire... | reverse complement strand
TTCCGAACGGGATGCGCATTGCCGAACTGCCATCACTGAAAACCGTTATTGAGACTGGTGAATCCGCCGGTGCGTGCCCGGCGGTCTTCAGCCCAGACGGGCGCTGGTTTGCCGCCGCGTTTGCACATGGCATTAACATCTTCCGCCTGGAGACTGGTGAACAGGTAGCCTCGCTCTACTTCTTTGGGGAGGACGACTGGCTCGTCGTCACTCCTTCCGGTCTCTTCGATGGCACTCCTGGAGCCTGGTCCCAACTGGCTTGGCGTTTCTCTGACTCCACATTCGATTTGGCGCCAATTGATATCTTCTTTCGCGAATTCTTCCGTCCGGGCCTTCTGCATGATCTGCTTGCAGGAAGAGATGTCGAACCGCCTTCACTTATTGCCGCCATCGATAGACGCCAGCCACAGGTTACCCTGAAATCAACGGCGGACCTTGCCTCTTCGCTGATCGCGCCTCAGGTTCAACTTGAAGTGCAGGTGAGCGAATCCCGTGTGCCAGCCCCGAACCTTACCCACGGCTCAGGCGCTCGCGATCTACGTCTCTTTCGCAACGGCACTCTCGTTAAGGTTTGGCGCGGCGATCTACCCCTCGACATAAACGGCTCCGCAAGTTTTTCCATTACCGTACCGATCGTCGCGGGCGAGAACATATTCACCGCTTACGCCTTCAATCGAGCTAACATCAAGAGTCCGGACGCGACGCTGACGGCAACCGGCGCCGATACCCTTCAGCGGTTGGGCACAGCCTATGTGCTCGCTATCGGCATCAACACCTATGACGCCGACAGTTCAAAGCAACCGATGAACCTTAACTTCGCTGAGAATGACGCGAAGGATTTTGAAGACGCCTTCACCGCGAGCCAGAACGCTTTGCATCAGTTTGCTTCTGTACAGACGATTTCACTACTCAGCCGGCAAGCAACTCGCGAGAACATTCTGGCGGCGCTTAAGCTCTTGGGCGGCGCCTCCACAGATTCCATCAGCCCAACCCAGCGAAGTCTGCTGAAAAACATTGCCGCAGTCCGCCCTGAGGACGGAGTCTTCCTCTTCTATGCCGGTCACGGAGCGATGGATGGTGAACACTTTTACCTGCTTCCCACCGATGTCGATCCCTCTGTGCCACTCTCCAGCGCCGGTTTTCACGCAATCTCTGAGATCGAACTCGGACAAGCCCTTGAGAACATCGCTCCCAAACGATCGTTCCTCATCATTGACGCGTGTCACTCTGGAGCGGCAATCGACGTGAAGGATGTTGGCCCGATGAATTCTGTCGGTCTTGCCCAGTTGGCCTACGAAAAGGGCCTGTACATTCTGGCTGCCTCACAGGATCGTGAGTCTGCATTGGAGGCGCCTCAACTTGCTGGTGGCCACGGCTATCTAACGTTCGCGCTGGTTGAAGAGGGATTGAAAACCTCCGATGCAGCTTCGAACGGAATCGTCGAACTGCGTCCCTGGTTTGAATACGCCAGCCATCGCGTTCCCGACCTGCAGACGACACTTTCGCTCGCAGCAAGGAAAGAGGGTCGTGCGTTAGTGCTTGTCAACGACTCTGCCGCACCTGTCGATTTATCCAGGCAACATCCTCGCGTTTTTTACCGCCGCGAACCCGAGGCTGCACCGTTCATCGTAGCGAAGCCCCAGGTTCACTAGTCCTTGCCGAGTTTGGCAGGGTCTGCACCTTATCGGTCGCGGGGTCAATCCCGTGGATCGCGCTGGCTCTACTGCACGGTGATATTGACCGTGCCCGTTGCCGTGGTCGTGCCTGAAGTGCCCCGTCACGGTCACAGTAAAGGCGCCCGGCGGGAACGCTGATGATAGCGCTGCCGCCGCTGAGAATCGTGGCTGCGGGTGTATAACCGCCGCCAGTCAGCGTCACCGAGCCGGTGGGTATTGGATTGCCACTCACGGCAACCGTCACCATCAGGGCTTGCGCGGTGGTGATGCTGGACGAAGGCGCAGTCACCGTGAATGTCGGCGTGGTTTTGGCTGCCGCAGTCACCGTAGGCGTGGTCTTCACCGGAGTAGTGACTGTGACCGAGTTCGATCCAGTCGCGCTGTAACAGGTTGAGGAACTGGATGAATCGGGCGTGTAGGTGGCCGTCAGCATTTCGGTTCCAATTGTCAGCGCTTCTGAATCAAGTCAGGCCTCGGATGGGACATTGGGGTTGTAAAGTCAGCACAGGAGAAATTTATGGCAAGAGACATCATTCGAACGGCTAACGCCCCGTCTCCGCCGCCGACATACAGCCAGGCCGTACGGGCGGCGGGTCTTGTCTTCGTTTCAGGCACAGGGCCGCTCGATCCAGTGACCGGGAAGATTGTTGGGGATACGATCCAAGAACAGACCAGACAGTGTTTGGAGAATGTATCTGCCATCCTCAAAGCCGCGGGCACTTCGCTCGACCGGGTCGTGAGCGCCACGGTCATCGTTCTGGAGGAAGCAGACTTTGCCGGGATGAACGATGAGTGGGTCAAGTGGTTTCCGGTGAACCCTCCTGCGCGGCAGGGCGCGAAGTTACCTGTCCGAATCCCCGGCATGAGGGTGTCCATCGCGGCCATTGCCGAGGCCTAAGCTGCTGTAGGACAGCTAGCCAAGGGATACTTTCTCCACGGGCACGTTCAGGCAATTCGTTGGCGAATCGACGCGCAATTCCCCAGAGCGTTGCGCACCGGCAACCAGTGTCCCTCATTGATTACTCGGAAGCGTTCCGGTCCCGGGACTACTGGGTACGGTGCCGCTCCTGGGGATGCTTGCCGGGGGCGGAGGAAGGCGGTTTTCGTAGGTCGGGAAATTTGCTTTGTACAGTTTGTCCATCAGCGATTCCACCGTTTCATTGAATGGCTCGAAGGAAGGATCGTTCATGAGGGTCGTTCGTACAGCATTTCCTGGATAGCTCTTGGCCTGAGAGAACTCGGCTTCCATTTCGCTGGACGTGAAGATCATGTCGGCGTCGTGGACGATGGCGGCGAGGCCGCCGGCGCCATTCGGCTGGAACATCATGTTGCCGATGGAAAGATCGCCCCCGATGAAACCCGCATTGGCGAGCTTTTTGTACACCTGGTCAGCAGCGGCGAGTACCTGGTTATATTGAGCCTCCCCCATCTCCTTGGTGAACTCTGTAACGCTATACTGCTTGGCGCCAGCCCATTTCTGTGGGACGTCATCCATCACCATGGATGCGGCTTGGCCAGGACCACCGGGTTCCATCGAGTAAATCGTGGGCGTGTCGACACCGGCACTCTGCAAGCGTTGCGCACCTTGAACCTGGCGCGGAAACGACGGGGCGCTATCTTCAAATGTGGTACTTAGCTTGATCACGCGGGGCAGCTTGGAAAGGCCGAAGACCTGGCCGAAGCTTCCGCCGCCGGCATAGCGGCCAAGTTGTTGCACGGGTCCTTTGGCGGTCTTGATGAATTTATTGGCCAGCGCGGCAGGAGTGTCGCCAGAGGTTGCATCCAGCAGGGCTTGACCGTTCAAGGGATTGGCCGCAGTGTCGCCGGCTACAGCCGAGCCCTTGAGGGGATTGGCCCCAGCAGGACCGGGTGCATGCGATCCCAGCAGGGAGCCGCCGGCTTCGAGCGCGGCGGGAGCTACCGCATAGCTGAGGATGCGGCGGCCTCCGGTACGACCCTGGTCATAGGCCGAAATGTTGCTGCCCACCACCGGCGTATTCAGCTCGGCCGCGATGCCCTTCAACGTAATGGACTGGCCGGGCGTTAACCCCCAGGCCTTCGCGGCATTGGTGAAATCGTCGCCCCCAAGCCCCTGGCCGGTGGCCAGACCCGTGATGCCTTTGGCAAAGAATGCCGCCCCAACTGTCAGGTCCCCGAAGCCCTTGAATCCGTCGCCCATCCCATCAATCAAGCCATGCAGGTAATCGACCGTGTTGGACAGGGGATTCGCGGGATCGGCCCGGTTACCGGATCCAGGTTGGCTCGAACCGGGTTGGCCCTGGCCGGGCGTGCCGTTCGACGGGGAACCCCCGCCCGCCGGACTCTTCCCGCCCTGACCATTGCCACTCTGAGGGGCTGTGGTCTGCAGGTTGCCTGGCGCTCCGCCTGGCCTTGTGGCGCTCACGCCGCCCTTGATTGGTGTGCCCACGCCGCCGGCCGGCGTGCCGCCCGATCCACTTCCGGGGCTATTCCCCGCCGTCGCCGGATTGCCGTTAGAGCCATCAAGAACATTGGCGAGGTTGCACTGCTCAAACTCCGAGCGGCCCGAGGCATACAGCTTCTTCACAGTAGCCTGCGCTGCCGAGTTGTTTTGCTGCGAGATCTGAATCCGGTAGCCACGCTCCGCGTCATCGAGCGCGTTGTTCAAATGCGCGGCGCACGGAACCAACTCTGCGTGCTGCTGTTGCGTGAGAGTATTTCCCTTGGACGCCATGCTGTTATCCCATTGCTGCTGGTCCGCGTCGGCCTCCGGCCAATCGCTGGTCTTCGCGTCGTAGCCGGAACTGGGATCGTCGGTGATCGTCGCAGTAATCTTGTAAAGCGCACGCACCGCTTGCGCCGGGGATTCCGCGCCGGCACCGCCGCTCTCATACACGTCACCGACGGGTTGCTGCGCGCAGGCCAGGCACGCGAAACCAAGCAACAATCCCAGAACCACTCTGCGCATGAGTGCCCCCTGACACAGCGGCAAGCGCGATACGCGCGAGGCTTTCACTTAGATAAGGCACGATAATACCCCCAAAAACGAGTTGAGAGCAACCCGGCCGCTCAGCGACACCGGCAAGGGCAAACGCAGAATCGTGTACGGTTGGGCGGTAATACGGGCGCGATCCGGAAGCTGTTCAGCGGCGGACGCAAGGGGAATCATGAGAGATGATTAACAAGCCAGCTCCGGCGGTTTTCGGCACGACTGAAGCTGTGCCCCGTTCCAGGACAAAGGTGTTTCGGTCGCCCGAGCTGCTTGCCGGAGCTAAATTGATATTCACTTTACGAGAATCACGGCGAAGGATGGGGAAAGGCTTTAATGCTCTTTAACATCCATCGCCGCGTGAAGAGAAAATGGAGCTGTTGTCATCACGTACCCCGGCGCCGTCTTCGCGTGGCGGAAGCAGGCGTGAAGTCGGCAAGGTCGGAGCTAGGCGGGGTTGAACTTCTTTCCACAGCTCAAGCAAGCCATCGTGATCTTGCCGCTTCCGATATAGCCAGTGGTCCACTTCCAGCCCCTCTTTTCCGCTTGGACTTGAATGGAATGGCAAAATGGACATTGTACGGGCGAGCTCTGGGGGGCTGAGCCAGATACCGGTTGAGTCTCCTGTGGTTGTGCCGCGGGCGCTGGCGGGGTTGGATTCTGCAGCGGTTGCCCGCAAACGCCGCAAAAGGCGGCCGGAACGCTCACCGCCGTTCCACAGTGCGGGCAGTAGACAGTCGAAGGCTGATTCAAGACGCTCTCCTCAGTGCAACCGGGATTTCAATTTTGCTTTGCCGGCGGCGACAGTATACCGCGAGTTGCGGCTGCCGCAATCGTTTGCTGCATTCGCTCCAGAGCCAAAAAGCCGGACGCCCGGCAGAGCCTTTGGCTACGCCAGATGCACCCCAACCGGTGTCATTCCTCCGCTTGCCTGATCACGATCAAGTGCGGATTGCCCTCATTCCAGATCGTCCACTCCCCTCGAGGCAGCCGATCATTGCTGCTGCAAGCCCTGAGATCGAGCGGGCTCTAGGCGAACCCCGTTCATGCATACCATCGCGAGGAAATGCCGACTAGTGGTTTTGCGGATGGTAGCCCCGTTTGGGGTCATATTCGAACTTCATGAGTCCGTCACGGTAGTCGATGTGAATGGTCAGTTCCTCAAGGATGTCGGCACCCAACAAGCCGGAGATGTTCATGGCGGAATACATGCTCTCCATCTCCATTGGCAACGCGGGAACTCCCAGCTCGTGCTTGGAGATACCGCCGAACCTGATGTCCAGCGACTCGGCCACATAGGGCTTCGATACGGCTCCGTTCAATCCGCTTATTGTCATGTTTGAGTTGACGTCGACTTTCGTAACCTCGCGAGCCGCTTCCGGCGCGACGATCGTCGAGAACGCTCCTGTGTCAACGATGAAGAGTTCTATTTCCGGCGGACGTAACGAAACCGGAATGATCAGGTTATGGCCAACGTGGTAGATCTGCACCCAGTCTTTCATCTCCGGCGCCACGTAGCGATTGGTAAACCGTGGCGGAACGCTCTCCGAATCGGACACGCTTCCGCCGGCGTTGGCCTGCGATTCGTCGTTGTCTGTGTTTGCGGTGGAAAGGCTTGGCACTTCAATCTCGACCTGGTTGGGTGGAGACGGCAGCGGATCCAATTTGATTTTGTGCAGCGGGTAGTCGATTGAAACAAGAAAATGGGAAAAAACATCGGCGCCAATCAAGCCGTCGGTGTCGCCCATGCCTTTCTCTAAGACAGTAACCGTGCAATCCTTGAAATCCAAGTCACCGATTTTGATATGGTCGGCATATGCTTGGTACCCATGTTGCGGGCCTTCGTCACCGATGCCGCGGATCGCTTCCGCACCGCTCGACCGCAGCCCGGCGTGCTCTGCAACAGCTTTTGTCACAGACAATCCAGACGCGCCGGTATCGACATGAAGCAGGCTATCGTGGCCATTGATTCCCACGCTCAGTGCCCACGCAGTCGTGGCAAGAACACCGTGCCGTTCCTGAATAATCGATTGCAATGGCAAATCGGCCGAACTCGAACTGGAGACCAGACGGCATGGCTTAGGTGGCTCATCCGCAAGCTTCTTCAAGTAATCAAGGTTCTTCTGCCTTCGCTTGAGCTCCTGCTCGTCCACAATTGTGCCCGATGCGATCAACGCGTCAATCGCCGCAATGCGCTCTTTGAGCGTCAGCGTGTTCATCCAGTAGCTGCGAATCTCCGGATCGTTGGGATCAAGCTGATGGGCCGTCTGGATTGCTTTTCGCTCCGATGCACGGTTCGACTCGGCGCTCATCAGCCATCCATAGAGGATGTAGGCGCGGGGAAAGCATGGGTCCACTTTCAATGCTGAAGCAAGTGCGCTACCAACCTCCCACGGCTTTCCCTGGCGAAACAGGACTTCCGCATTTTCCGTGAGAAGTGTTGGAGAATCGGGATGCGCCGCGATTGCTTTAGTCAGCACGTCGGATGCTTCGGCGGTCTTTCTCTGCCACAGCAACGCGCGAATCAGCAGAGCGGTCTTTTCCGGATCGTTGGGTGTCTTGGCAAGGTCCGCCTCGAGTATCGAGGCTGCCTTGTCATGTTCACCCTTCTGAAAGACGACCTCAGCTTCGCTGGGAGTGTGAGCAGGAACGACCTTGCACGCCGCACCCCAGGTTGGGATCGAGAAGATGATCGCAATCAAGGCAAGCAAGTTCACTTGTCGAAAGCGGCGAGCAATTACTTGTCCTGGAAATGCAGATAGAACACGCACTAACACCTCATTCTTATGCAAGGAACCAAGGTATCATGCTGTAGGTTACTCGTCCAGAACTGGGGCGCCGTTCGGCTTGCACACTGTCTGACATAAAACAGGGTTAGAGCCGGGTGGCCGGCTGCAAATCCGGAACGCCGTTACCCGCCATTCCCGCACTTTTGCCCGTGCCCCTTGCATAGAATGGCTGTCAGGCCACTCTCTGGGTCACTTCTTTCAGCAAGCATGGCTCGTTGCGTTTCACGATTCGATGCCGATGGGTCGCTCGATTAAGTCAAATATCGATGCATTCCCTTAGCAGCAAACTCTTCATGACTCTTGCAGCGGGTTGGCAGGTTAGCAGGGCATTGGTTGAGCACACGGTTGACAAGGGTCCGGCATACGATGCCTGGTACTTCGCTTACGAACCAACCAAACGGTCGAGTCAGGCGTCGAATGACACTCGACCCATCTTCACCTCGGTCCAGTTTTTGCGATAATTGAGTACGATATGTCCAAACAACAATTCCAGACTGAAGTAAGCCAGCTCCTCCAACTGATCGTCCATTCGCTCTACTCCCACCCGGAGATCTTCCTCCGCGAGCTCATCTCCAACTCCTCCGACGCGCTCGACAAACTCCGGCACCTCACCCTCGTCGACGACAAGTACAAGGCGTTGGTCGGCAATGGCATCGATTCGCCGCGCATCGACCTCGATCTCGATGAAGAGAAGAAGACCCTCACCATCTCCGACTCCGGCATAGGGATGAACGAGGAAGACCTCGTCTCGCACCTCGGCACCATCGCCCGCTCCGGCACCAAGAATTTTCTCGCCCAGCTCTCCGGCGACGCCAGGAACGACTCCAACCTCATCGGCCAGTTCGGCGTCGGCTTCTACTCCGTCTTCATGGTCGCCGACAAAGTTGAGGTTACCTCGCGCAAGGCGGGCGAAGAGAAGACCTATAAGTGGACCAGCGACGGCAAGACCGGCTTCGACATCGAAGAGGTGTCGGGCGCCGATGCGCGCAAGACCGCCGGGACCACCGTCCTGATCCACTTCAACGACGAGGGCGCAAAGTATGCCAACAGTTGGCGCCTGCAGGAGATTGTCAAGAAATACTCCAACCACATAGCCTTCCCAATCTTCCTCACCTACGACAAGAGCGAGTGGAGCACGGAGAAGAAAGAGTCCATCAAGTCCCGCGTCACCGAGCAGGTAAACGCCGCCAGCGCAATGTGGCAGCGGCCCAAGTCCGAGCTCAAAGACGAGGACTACAAGGAGTTCTACAAATCGCTCACCGGCGACCCGGATGATCCTCTCTTCTGGTTCCACACTCGCGCCGAAGGCACAATCGAGTACACCACCCTCTTCTACATTCCCGCCAAGGCTCCGCTGGATCTCTACCAGGCGGAGTACAAGGGCGGAATCAAGCTCTACGTCAAGCGCGTTTTTATCATGGACAACTCCAAGGAGCTGCTGCCGCAGTACCTCCGCTTCGTGCGCGGTATCATCGACTCCGAAGACCTCCCGCTCAACGTCTCGCGCGAGATCCTGCAGCAGAACAAGGTGCTCACCAGCATCAAGACCGCCAGCATCAAGAAGATCCTTTCCGAGCTGAAGAACATCGCTGCCAACAACAAAGACAAGTACGCGCAGTTCATCGCCGAGTACAACCGCCCCCTCAAGGAGGGTGTCTACGGCGACTTCGCCAACCGCGAGACGCTGCTTGATCTGGTCCGCTTCAAGTCAACGAAGGTCGAAGGGCTGACCTCGCTCGCCGAGGCCAAGGAGCGCATGCAGCCCGAGCAGAAGGCACTCTACTACGTAATCGGCGGCTCGGAGAACATGCTTCGTAACTCGCCGCTGCTGGAGATCTACAAGAAGAAAGGTATCGAGGTCCTCATTCTCGACGACGACATCGACGAGATCGTCTTCTCTTCCGTACCCAGGTACGGCGAAATCGATCTCAAGGCCGTCAACAAGTCCGCTACCGGTGACGATCTCAAAGACGACTCCACGCCCGAAAAGGCCGAAGAGCTGAAGCCTCTGCTCGATAAGATCAAGACTGCGCTCGGTAATGCCGTCAAGGAGGTCCGCGCCTCCACCCGCCTCGCCGACAGCCCATCGGTAATCGTTTCTGACGAGGACGAACCAAGCGCCCGCATGCGCCAGATGATGCGAGCGATGGGCCAGAATGAAATCCCCGAGCCTACGCCAACGCTCGAGATCAATCCCGACCACGAGATCATCAAGAAGCTCCTGGCCAACCCCGAAGACTCCAAGGTCGTCGATGCTGCCTGGCTCCTCTTCGACCAAGCACTTTTGCTGGAAGGCGTGCCGCTGAAAGACACAGCCATCTTCGTCCAACGCCTGAACCGCGTACTGAATCAGTCAATCTAAATCCAAACGCAAGCAGCCAACCACAACGCCTCCCGCCAAGGAGGCGCTTGTGCAAAGAGCCGAGCTCCTTCGCTCCGATAAACTGGAACTTCCACTCACGGGAAGGCATATGCCAGCCGAAATCATCCTCCAGCAAACTCCTGACGCCGAAGGCCTGCTTCGCAAGCGCGAGCAACTTGCTGCCGCCCGCGCCACGTTGGCGGAGCGCGAATCTGAGCTTGCCGAAATCCGTGCTCAGCTCAAGACGTTTGAAGGCCGCTACCTACGCCAGGTTGGAGTCCTCTACGCGGAGCTCGACGATCTCGAAGCACGCATCGCCGAGCGCGAAGTCGATCTCTACGACTCCGACTCCGCTCGCCGCCGAGCCGAAGAAGCCCGCCAGCGCGCACAAGAAACCCATGATGCCGCTTTCCGTGAAGCCCACGAAGCCGAAGAGTTCGACCCACCGCCCAGCCTCAAGACGCTTTTCCGCGACGTTGCCAAGCGCATCCACCCCGACTTTGCGCGCGACAACGACGAGCAGAAGTACTTCACTCTGCTGATGGCCCGCGCCAATCAAGCCTATAGCCGCGGTGACGCCGAAACGCTGCAACGTCTGCTTGACGATCACCTCGAAATCAACGGCTTCGTTGCCGATGAAGGCGCCGCCGCCCAGCGCCTCCGCATCACCCGCCAGATCCAGCACGCCCAGCGGGACATCGCCAGGCTTGACGTCGAGCGACATGCGCTACTCGGCAGCGAACTCGCTCAACTGCATCTCGAAGCGGAGGCCTCCGCCCGCGAACACCGCGACCTGCTCACCGAGCTGGCAACCAGCCTCCGCGAACAGATCGCCGACGCAGGGCGTCGCTTTGAGTTCGTCGACCGCCAGATCGACGCCCATGGAAGATAAAGCTCAAACCGGCCTGCTGCACATCCCCCCCGGCGCCGCGCTGTCGCTTCATTCCACGCACTCCAGCATCATTGCCCGCGGTCGCCGCGACGCCGCCAATGCGGCCTCGAACCCGCACTATCGGCAGGGCGTTAGCGACTACAACGCGGGCAGCTTCTCCGGGGCCGCAGCCAGCTTCCAACTCGCCGCCGACCAAGGCCACGCAGAATCGCAATACATCCTGAGCACGATGTACGACGCAGGTCAGGGTCTGCCCCAGGACGACCATCAGGCCAACTACTGGGAGCGCAAGGCTGCCGAACAGGGTCATGCCTACGCGCAGGCTAATCTCAGCTTTCGCTACTACGCAGCCAGCAACTTCCCTGAAGCCTTCGCATGGTGCCAGCGTGCGGCCCACAGTAACCTCGCCTGGGCGCAATACAATCTCGGCCTCATGTATCGCAAAGCGGAGGGAGTTGAGCAAAGCAACGCCGAAGCTGCCCACTGGTATCGCCTGGCTGCGAACCAGAACTTTCCCGAAGCCCAGCAGAAGCTGGCTGACCTCTACTACTTTGGCCACGGCGTTCCACGCAGTTACACGCAGGCTGCCGCGTGGTATCGCAAGGCCGCCGAACACGGCAACGCTGAAGCCCAGTTCCAACTCGGCCACCTCTACGCAATCGGCCAAGGGGTCGAGCACGACTACATACAGTCCCGCCACTGGATTCGTCAGGCCGCCCTTCAGGGCCACGAAGAGGCGCTCCGCGAGCTCAAACGCCGCGAGTACCGCGACCCATAGCCCCCCTGCACGAGCGAGGTTGGGGCGGAGGACTACGGAGAGATATGGACAGGTTTCTCCGCAGAACACTTGACTCTATTGGGTATGGTGGGGGATGCGGCAACCACGGACAGCGGTGGAGGACCAAATGGCGGAGAGAGGGGGATTCGAACCCCCCGCAAGGCAGTAGAGAGCGCGCGGGTGTCTGCTTGACTGCTGTACACACAATTACTTGTGGTTTTATATA
>Ga0302320_10024774_pt1 | contig 11691 bp, 8 predicted proteins | sample Bog_T0_3_FD_202130 | JGI IMG/M metagenome (GOLD analysis project Ga0302320, IMG submission 202130) | Peat permafrost microbial communities from Stordalen Mire near Abisko, Sweden - Bog_T0_3 | ecosystem: Environmental > Terrestrial > Soil > Wetlands > Peat | place: Sweden: Abisko, Stordalen Mire... | reverse complement strand
CAATCATGGTCGGCGTGCAGCCCCCACTCCTGGAAGGTGCCGGCCTGAAACAGTTCGGTGAGACGCTCACGCGCCGTCATCAGCCCCTTTTTGCGGCGGGCTTCCAGCTTGTCCTCGCCGCCCCCGGCCCGGGCGGCGGCCCGGCGTTTTTCGAGATTGTCCAAAAATGATTTTGCAATGGCCATAAATGATTTTCTCCCAGTTTAAGGTTGGCCGGCCACGTCCGGTTTGGGCATGCAGAATTCCGTAAGCACGCCGAAGGTGGATTTGGGATGCAGGAAGGCGACCAGCTTGCCGCCCGCGCCTTCAAAGGGTTTTTCGTGGATCAATTTCACGCCCGCGCCCGACGCCGTCTTGAGCTGGCCCTCGACGTTGTCCGTGCCAAACGCCACATGATGGATGCCGCCGGACGGATTTTTTTCGAGAAATTTCGCAATCGGACTTTCCAGGTCGGTCGGCTCCAACAGTTCGATGTGCACCTCGCCCACGGCAAAAAACGCCGTGCGGACCTTTTGCGACGGCACCTCTTCGCGATGTTCGCATTTCAGACCGAGCGCCTTTTCGTAGTAAGGCACCGCCTCGTCGAGCGAGCGGACCGCAATTCCCAGATGGTCAATTTTCTTTATCATATTTTTAAATGTTCAAAGCCGTCTTCGCCTGGCTGTCATGGAGCGCGAGCAATTGGTTGGCGGCACGAACCACCGTTAATTCCCCGCGCAGCAATGCCCGGTGCAGCTCCGGGAGCCGTTCCTGCACGCGTGGGTCGGCGTAAAAACGCTGGCGCAATTCTTCGCGGAGGAAGTCCGCCAGCCAGTCGAGCGTCTGCTCGTTGCGACGCGCGGCGATCACGCCCTTCGGCGTCAGCCCGCGGTAAAACAATTCAATGCGGTCCCAGATTTCCGGCACGCCCTCGCCCGTTTGCGCGGAACATAGCGCGGAGGCGGTCGTCCAGCCGGTCGTCGCCGACTGGATGTAATGCAGCGCCGCGTCCAGCTCGACCCGCGCCTGTTCCGCGCGCAGCCGGTTGTCGCCATCAGCCTTGTTGATCAACACGGCATCCGCCATTTCCATGATACCCTTCTTGATGCCCTGCAATTCATCGCCCGCCCCGGGCAATTGCAGCAGCAGGAAAAAATCCACCATCGAACGCAGGGTCACTTCCGCCTGCCCGACGCCCATGGTTTCGATGATGATCGTGTCGAACCCTGCGGCCTCGCAAAGCAGCATCGTCTCGCGCGTCCGCCGGGCGACGCCACCGAGGTTATCGCCGGCCGGCGACGGGCGGATGAAGGCGCGCGGTTCGCGGCTCAACCGCTCCATGCGGGTCTTGTCGCCCAGAATGCTGCCGCCGGAACGCCGGCTGGAAGGATCGATCGCCAGCACCGCGACCCGGTGGCCGCGCTCCACCAGATGGCAGCCAAAGGCCTCGATGAACGTGCTTTTGCCGACACCCGGCACGCCGGTGATGCCGATGCGTTTGGCGTTGCCCGTATGCGGCAGGATTTTTTGCAGGACTTCCTGCGCCTGGGCTTCCTGAATCCGCACACTGCTTTCAATCAGCGTGATCGCCCGCGACAAAATGGTGCGCTCCCCCGCCAGAATGCCGGCGACATAATCGTCCACCGCAAGCGTGCGCGGCCAGACGCGCGGTGGTGCCGCGTTGCTGCCGCCATCTGGTTCCGCTGCATTCATCACTTGATTGACCGCGTTGAGCAAGGTCGCAAACCATGGCGGCCAGAAAGTTGTCGCCAGCGCTTGCATCGCATTATGACTCCAGCCTTTTGCCCAACTGGGCGAGCACTTCCTTCGCCGCATCGGGAATGAACGTGCCGGGGCCGAACACAGCCGCGGCTCCGTTCTGTTTCAGAAAATCATAATCCGACGGCGGAATAACGCCGCCGACCACCACCATGATGTCCTCGCGGCCGACTTTTTTCAGCTCGCCGACGAGCTGCACCAGCAGGGTTTTGTGACCTCCGGCCAGGGAACTGATCCCGACCACATGCACGTCGTTGTCCGCCGCCATCCGGGCGGCCTCTTCAGGCTGTTGAAACAACGGCCCGATGTCCACGTCGAATCCGAGGTCGGCATACGCGGTGGCAACCACCTTGGCACCGCGGTCATGGCCGTCCTGGCCCATCTTGGCGATGAGGATGCGCGGCCGGCGGCCGAATTTTTTCGCAAACTCGTCGGCCGGACGGCGGGCCTCTTCGACCTGCGACTTTCCGCCGTATTCAGATTGATAGACGCCGGACACGGAGCGAATGACAGCCTTGTGCCGCTTGTAAATTTTTTCCAGGGCAAAGGAAATCTCGCCAAGCGTCGCCCGGGCGCGGGCGGCTTCGATGGCCAGCGCCAATAAATTTCCTGCGCCGGTTTCGGCGGACTTCGTCAGCGCCTCCAGGGCGGCTTGAACCCGGTCGTTGTCGCGTTCGGCCTTGAGCTTTTGCAGCCGGTTGATCTGTGACTCACGGACGTTGTTGTTGACCTCCAGCACGTCAAGCTTGTCGGCCTTTTCGAGCCGCAACAGGTTGACGCCGATGATGGATTCCTTGCCGGAATCAATGTGCGCCTGACGCCGCGCGGCAGCCTCCTCGATGCGCAGTTTGGGCAGTCCGGTCTCGATGGCCTTGGTCATGCCGCCGAGCGCCTCGACTTCCTCGATGTGCTTCCAGGCGCGTTCCATGATCGCCTGCGTCAGCGCCTCCACGAAGAACGAGCCGGCCCACGGGTCAATGACCTTGCACAGGCCGGTTTCTTCCTGCAGGAAAAGCTGCGTGTTGCGGGCGATGCGCGCGGAAAAATCCGTCGGCAACGCGATGGCCTCGTCGAGCGAGTTGGTGTGCAGGGATTGCGTGTGACCGGTGGCCGCCGCCATCGCTTCGACGCAGGTGCGCACGACGTTGTTGAACGGATCCTGCTCGGTCAATGACCATCCGGACGTCTGCGAATGGGTCCGCAGCATCATGGACTTGGGGCTTTTGGGATTGAACTGCTTGATCATCTTCGCCCACAACGCGCGGGCGGCGCGCATCTTGGCGACTTCCATGAAAAAGTTTTTGCCCTGCGCCCAGAAAAACGAGAGCCGCGGCGCGAACGCATCGATGTCGATGCCGGCCTTGATGCCGGTGCGGACGTACTCGAGACCGTCCGCCAGCGTGTAGGCCATTTCCAGGTCGGCGGTCGCGCCCGCCTCCTGCATGTGATAGCCGGAGATGGAGATGGAGTTGAACTTCGGCATGTTCTTTGACGTGAACGAAAAAATGTCCGCGACGATGCGCATCGAGCAGGCCGGCGGATAGATGTAGGTGTTGCGCACCATGTATTCCTTGAGGATGTCGTTCTGGATCGTGCCCGCGAGCTGCTCCAGCTTCACGCCCTGCTCCTCGGCGGCGACGATGTAAAACGCCAGCACCGGCAGCACCGCGCCGTTCATCGTCATCGAGACCGAGATGCGGTCCAGCGGGATGCCGTCGAACAAGATCTTCATGTCTGCGATGGAATCCACCGCCACGCCCGCCTTGCCCACGTCCGCGAAGGCGCGCGGATGATCCGAGTCGTACCCGCGGTGCGTCGGCAGATCGAACGCGACGGACAGACCCTGCTGCCCGGCCGCGATGTTGCGGCGGTAAAAGGCGTTGCTCTCCTCGGCGGTGGAGAAACCGGCGTATTGCCGCACCGTCCACGGACGCGAAAGATACATCGACCCGTATGGCCCGCGCAGGAACGGAGCGAGCCCCGGCAGGGTGTCGAGATGCTCACAGCCCGCGAGATCGGCCGCGGTGTAGAGCGGCTGCAGGTCGATCTGCTCCAGCGTCTTGAAAACGGAGGCTTCCAGCGTCTGGCCGGTCTCGGCTTCGAACCGTTTGCGCCAGTCGGCATAGGTCGCGAGCGATGGGGCGGTGTCGAAGGCGATTTTTGTAAAGTCAGGAAATATTTTCATCATGCGATCCCCAGCTGGTTGTGAAATTTTGCGAGCAGTTCCGCCGCGTCGGCGCGGATGTGGATGAATTCATTCATCCCCGATTTTTTGTGCGCCTCGATCTGGTCCTGCGGAAAACCGGCCAGCACGATGATGGCCTCCGGCGACTGGCTGCGGATGGCTGCCGCCAGCGGCGGCACCAGCGCGGGATAATTGTCGTCGGTCGAGCAGATGACGGCGATCCGCGCCTTGGAATCCGCGAATGCCTTCACCGCTTCCTCGGTGGTCTTGAAACCTTTCGGCGAAATCACGTCGTAACCGCCGGCGGCAAAGAAGCCGCGGGAAAAATCGGCGCGCGCCTTGTGGTCGCGAAGCGAACCCATATTGCAAAGAAACACGGCCGGACGCGAACCGTGTTGGGCCAGATAACGGTCGGCTGCAGCCCGCAAGCCTTCAAACTGCGCCGCCGCCCGCGTGAGACAGACCGGCGTGATGGTGGTGACGGCGCTGTCTCCGCCCCGGATGGCGCGGGTGATTTCTCCCAGCGTGGCACCGGCGGCGACCGCCTCGATGCACGCCGCAAACAAAGCCGCGTCCTTCAGGTGTAAAATTTCCGAAAGCTTTTCCAAGACAACTTCGTTTTCAGAATCGCCCAGCGACGTGCGGTGCGAGGCGATCTGGTCCGCGCGCCGTTTTTGAAATGCCTGGGTGTCATTCACCGGAACTTCGAGCGATTTTTCCCTAGTGTTCGCGTATTGGTTGACGCCGATGATGGAATCGCGGCGACGGCTGACGGCGGTGATTTTTTCCTTTGCCGTGGCGGCCACGGCCTTCTGCGGAACGCCCGCTGACAGCGCAGCAGCCATCCCACCCAGTTTTTCGACTTCCTGAAAAAGTGTCCACGCGCGACCGGCCAGTTCGCCGGTGATCACTTCCACGAACCAAGAACCGCCCGCGGGATCAATCACGTGGTCGAGGCTGCATTCCTTCTGCAGGATGAGTTGCGTGTTACGCGCAAGACGCAGGCTGAAATCGTCCGGCGGCCGGATGACCTCGTCGAACGCGCCGACCTGCATGCTGTCACAACCGCCCAGCACGCCGGCAAACGCCTCCACGGTCGCCCGCAAAAGATTGTTGTGCGGATCGCAGACGGTTTTATTCCAGCGCGAGGTGCGGACATGCAATGAAAGTTTCTGTGATTGCTCGTCACCGCCCAGGGCTGCCACGGCCCGCGACCAGAGCAGGCGCGCGGCGCGCAACTTGGCGATTTCCATGAAAAAATTCGTGCCGACCGTCACCGCAAAGCGCATCCGGGGTGCGGCCGTGTTCACGTCAATGCCGCGCCGGTTCATTTCGCGCAGATATTCGATGCCGGTGGCCAGCGTGTAGGCGAGTTCCTGCACGGCATTGCCGCCCGCTTCATGCCATGAACGGCTGTGAACGCAGATCGTTTGCAGATTGGGCGCGTGATCCGCCGCCCAACGCGTCAGCACGGACATTTCCTGATAAGCGCCGGCGAGAGATTGCGGCAAAACGCCTTCATGCGCGAGGACGCCGAGCGGGTCCATCTCGATGCAGCCGTTCAAACTCGCCGGCTTGGTTTTGCGCCTGTGCGCCAGCGCGACCAGGAGGGCCGCGAACGGCAGGGCCGACGCGCCGGAACGGACGAACAATGAAGTCGTGGCGAGGTTGATGCCGTCCAGCGCGCGTTCGAGGTCGGGGAGCGCGGCGATGGACAAACCGCCGCTGCCGACTTCCCCGGGCTTGGCCCAATCAGGGTCGTGAGCGTCACGCGTCGCCTTGTCCAAGACGATGTTCAAGGCGTTCAGTCCGCGGCTCAGTGAATTCCGCGCGGCCTGGTTAAATTCCGAGGGGCTGGAAACGGTGATTTCCTGCGAGACCGCCCACGGCTGCTTGACGTAGCCGCTCGTGCTGGTGCCGCGCACAAACGGCGCGAAGCCGGGAAACGAATTGACGTGCGGCAGGTTGGCCGTATCTTCACGCCGGTAAAGCGGATTGAGCGTGATGCCTTCGTAAGTGGGCGTGAGCATCCGCTTGTCGAAGGACGCGCCCTTGAGTTCGGCCTCGACCAGTTTGCGCCAGTCGGCGTAACCGACCGGGGCAAATTCCGCGAGCAGTTTTTTCTGGGGAGATTGAGTCTGGGGAGAACTCATAAATTTTTTACGGCTTAATTTTCGAGCGTTTCAACCGTCACTTCATGGCGCTGGCCGTTGACCGTGACAAACAGGTGCTTGCCATTGCCGTTGGCGCGGGCCGCGGGAACGGTGGGAGCGACCGCCGGCTTTGCCGTAGCCGGAACTGGGGCGGCGACCTTCGGCTTGAACAAATCCTCGATCTGCTGCGGAAACATCGCGAACAGCACCACGATTTCATCGCTCGTCGGCAGGCCTTTTTCGGCGCATTGCTTGCGATATTTTTCCAGGCCCGGTTCGAGCAGGTCGGCGGGACGGCAGGTGATGGATTTTTTGCCGGTCTGTTTTTCCACTTGAGCCAGCACGTCGGGATTGATGGTGCCGGGGGTGCGGCCGTATTTGCCGAGCGCGATGTCCTGCGCAGGCTGGCAGATCATTTTCCAGCGGCCGAACTTCACGTTCATCATGGCCTGCGTGCCGACGATCTGCGACGTGGGCGTCACCAGCGGAATCCAGCCCAGCGCCTCGCGCACCACGGGAATTTCACGCACCACCTCGTCGAAGCGGTCGGACATCCCCTGCTCTTTCAGTTGGGTGCGAAAATTTGAAAGCATTCCGCCCGGCACCTGGTAAATCAAAATGTCACTGTCCACGCGCTCATTGGCCGGGCTGGTGAACTTGGCGAGCTCCTTGTAAACGCCCTCAAAGTAATGGCGCAATTCCGCCAGCTTCTGCGTGTCATATTTCGGACAGCGCGGATGGCCTTCGAGCAGCGCGAGCATCCGCACCGTGTCCGGCTGCGAGGTGCCGTTGGCAAAGGGCGCGATCGAGACCTCCACGCAATCCACACCGGCGTCAATGGCAGCCAGATAACTGGCGGCACCCAATCCGGCGGTGTCATGCGTGTGAATGGTGATCGGAATACCGACCTTGCTCTTGAGTTCCTTGACCAGATTGTAGGTGATCTGCGGCTGAAGAATGCCGGACATGTCTTTGATGCCGAGGGAATCGCAGCCCATTTTTTCCAGTTCAACCCCCAGCTTCACAAAATTTTCCACAGTGTGAACCGGGCTGATGGTGTAGCACAGCTCACCGCGCGCGTGTTTGCCGCATTTCTTGGTGGTCTTGATGGAGGTTTCCAGGTTGCGAACATCGTTGAGCGCGTCGAAAATGCGGAGGATGTCCTGTCCGTTCTCGCAGGTGAGGCGCACGAACGCCGCCACCACGTCGTCGGGGAAACTGGTGTATTGGACGATGTTCTGCCCGCGCAGGAGCATGAGCTGCGGCGTCTTTGGCGCGGCTTGCTTGAGCGCGCGCAGCCGGTCAAATGGGTTTTCGTTCAAAAAACGGAGGCTGGAATCAATCGTGGCACCGCCCCAGGTTTCAAGGCCATTGAAGCCCATGCCGTCGAGGATGGGTGCCGCCGGCAGCATCTGGGCGGTGGTCATGCGGGTGGCGGCCATGGACTGATGCCCGTCGCGCAGCACGGTGTTGTTGAAAAGAACAGGTTTCGCACTCATTAAAAAATTTGGTTCATTGAAATAAGATCACCGCGTCGGAAATCTGTCGGTAGGAACATCCTCCTGCCAGATAACCGGCCCGGCCAAAACACCGGAAGGTCGGCGTCTCATTTCGATGTAACTGATACAGACAACGGAATGGGCCCGCTAACCATTTCTTGTCATACTAATGGCAAATTTTGTTTTGCCCGGATCGGTTGCCGGTGCCAAAACAAAACCGGCAATGACCCGACCCGTCAATGGAATCAACGCCCATTGAGGCCCTGCCGAATTAATTCCCGGCAGCAGGGCATATCCCGCACGGCACGAGACACGCCAAAAAACAGTCGCAGGCGCGACCAATGGCAGTTCACCGACGGCAAATGAGTCTTTTCAACGCAACCGTCCGCACGAAGGCGAATGGCAAAAGGGCGTGAAACTGCCCGGCTTGATAGCTGAAACCCAGCTGGCTCTCCACCAGATTTTCTCAAATCAGAGATTGCTGTCCCGATGCTCCGACGGCCAATGATCCAGAATGCCCTGGAGAGTTGGCGTCACCGTTTCGGCACGAAGCTGGATGTTCTCGATCGTACAGAACGGCAGCGATTCCAGGCCACGACGTGGTTCCGGCACGTTGCCGGACACAACGGTCAAAACCAGCGGACCTGGATGGGTCAACAGCTTGGGATTTGAATGGATGTTGATTGACGCATTCATACTTTGTTCTCAAGGTCAAACCTAGTCCCTGAATGACTTTTGTCCACCCCTCATTTTCTGAATTTATTCTTGCCGCGCCCAGCAGCCGCACGCTCAAAAAACCATTCACTTCACCGGCTGCTTGAGATCACCCAAGCCGTCATGCACGATGCGCTCCGCCGCAGGCTTGAAAATCGTCACGTCGTCAAAACAATTGACAGCCCGCTTCGGCGTTATTTGCTTTTTGATTCCAAGTAACAGACTACTGTCTGCGCATGCACGTTTTGAAAATCTCTTCTTCCCAAATTTGTCATTGCAGGCCACCGGCTTCATCCCTTAGCAGAAATTTTTGCCAAAGTGCTTGAGCCGCTCTTGAAGACGCAATAACCTCACCTTTTATTTTCCGGAACCGAAAAACTCTAAATCATTTGAATTATGCGCTACGGACATTTTGACGACCAAAAACGCGAATACATCATCACCCAGCCCAACACGCCGCTGCCGTGGATCAACTACCTCGGCTGCGAAGCGTATTTCGGCCTGATCTCGAACACCGCTGGCGGCTATTCCTTCTATCGCGACGCCAAGCTGCGCCGCCTGTCGCGCTACCGCTACAACAACGCGCCGTTCGATGTCGGCGGTCGCTATCTTTATTTGCGCGACAACGCGAACGGCAAATTCTGGTCGCCGTCCTGGCAGCCGACTCGCACCCAGCTCGAAAACTACGAGTGCCGTCACGGCATGGGCTACACCACCATCGGCTCGACGTTCAACAAGATTGAAGCACAGACCACCTATTTCGTGCCGCTCGGTGAGACGCTGGAAATCTGGAAATGCAAAATCACGAACCATCGCAAAAAACCGGCGAAGCTCTCCCTGTTTTCCAGCCTCGAATTCTGCCTCTGGGACGCGCAGGACGACGCCACGAACTTCCAGCGGAATTTCAGCACCGGCCAGGTTGAGGTGGTGGACGGCGTCATTTATCACAAGACCGAATATCGCGAGCGCCGGAACCACTTCGCGTATTTCGCCTGCTCGGAAAAGCTCGCCGGCTTCGACACGCAGCGAGACACGTTCCTCGGCGCCTACCGCAGTTGGGACAACCCGGCGGCGGTGGAGCGCGGCAAGTCCTTCAACTCGGTCGCCTGCGGCTGGGCACCGCATGGTTCGCATCACGTCAGGGTGAATTTGAAGCCCGGTGAAACGAAGGAAATCATCTTCGTCCTCGGCTACCACGAAAATGCGGTGGATAAAAAATTTGATCCGCCAAATTCGCAGACGATCAACAAAAAAACCGTCAAGCCCGTCATTGCAAAATATCTCGACGCCAAAAACGTCGCCGCCGCCTTCCAGAAGCTCCGCGAAAACTGGGACCATCTGCTCGGTGCCTACCAGGTGACGTCGCCGGACATCCATGCCAACCGCATGGTCAACATCTGGAACGCCTACCAGTGCATGGCGACGTTCAACATGTCGCGCTCGGCGTCATTTTATGAATCCGGCATCGGCCGCGGACTCGGCTTCCGCGATTCCAACCAGGATTTGCTCGGCTTCGTCCACATGGTGCCGAGCCGCGCCCGCGAACGCATCCTCGATTTGTCCGCCACGCAGCTCAAATCCGGCGGCGCGTTTCATCAATATCAGCCGCTCACCAAACGCGGCAACCACGAGCTTGGTTCCAACTTCAACGACGATCCGCACTGGCTGATTCTCGGCGTCGGCGCTTACATCAAGGAAACCGGCGACTGGGGAATTTTGGATGAGCCAGTGCAATTTGAAAACGAGGCCGGATCCGAGCAGCCGCTTTACGAGCATCTGCGCCGCAGCTTTAATTACACGCTCGAACGCATCGGACCGCACGGCCTACCGCTCATCGGCCGCGCCGACTGGAACGATTGCCTGAACCTGAATTGTTTTTCCGACACGCCAGGCCAATCGTTTCAGACCACGACGAACAAGGAAGGCAAGGTCGCCGAATCCGTTTTCATCGCCGGCCTGTTCGTGCTCGCGTCGAAAGAACTGGCGGCCATCGCCAGCAAACGCGGTCTGGCGGACGAGGCAAAGTATTATCTCGCTGAAGCCGCCAAGATGGAGAAGGTGATTTACAAGCACGGCTGGGATGGCGAATGGTTTATTCGCGCCTACAATGATTTCGGCCAGCCCATCGGCTCGAAAGTTTGCAAGGAAGGAAAGATTTTCATCGAGTCGCAGGGCATGTGCATCATGGCCGGCGTCGGTCTGGACGACGGCAAGGCGAAGCTGACGCTCGAATCGGTCAACAAACATCTCGCCACCAAGCACGGCATCGTCCTGCAACAGCCGGCATTCACGAAATATTATATCGAGATGGGCGAAATCTCGTCATATCCGCCCGGCTACAAGGAAAACGCGGGCATTTTCTGCCACAATAACCCGTGGATCATCATCGCCGAAACCATGGTCGGCAACGGCGACCGCGCCTTCGACTATTACACGCGCATCAATCCATCCGCGCGAGAAAACATCGGCGACCTGCACCGCTGTGAGCCTTACGTCTATGCGCAGATGATCGCCGGCAAGGACGCGCCGACGCACGGCGAGGCCAAGAACTCTTGGCTCACCGGCACGGCGGCGTGGAATTACTTCACCATCACGCAGTGGATTCTCGGCATCCGCACCGATTTCGAAGGGCTGGTGGTGGACCCGGTAATCCCGGCCAAATGGAAAGGCTTTACCGTCACGCGCAAATTCCGCGGCAACACCTACCTCATCGAGGTCAAGAATCCGAACGGCAAGCAGCGCGGCGTGAAACGGCTGACCGTGGACGGAAAAGAAATCCGTGGCAATCTGTTGCCGGTGCGGCCGCGGCAGACCACGCCCATCCATGTCGAGGCGGTGCTGGAGGGTTGAACCATCGTGCATCCGGCGGGGCGGCGCTGCTGCCCCACCGGATTTACTGACCGCGCGGCCGAGGGAAATCGGAAATACTGGTGAACATCAAAGCATCGCCAGCCAACAAATCCGACTGGATACGGAAAGCGTTGCTATCCGCGGCGGGGAGTGATAAACCAGCGTTATAATCAAGTGGATGCGAGGAGCCTCGGACTCCCAATCTGCGATTGTAAGGAACGCCAAGTTTGCCAGTTAACTTACGCACCCAAACTGATTTGCAAATTGCAAGCATTTTAAAAAAGTTAAATGTCTGACGACCAATCATCCACGAGCCCGCTGAATGGCGGCAAAAAAATATCCGCCTATAAAACATCTACCACTAAAAAAAATAAACAGCCAAAAGAAAAACTCAAACCAGAAAATTGAGCTTGTCCCCGAAATTCGGACCAGTGGCTAAGTAAGACTTTTTGGTGTCTGATGGACAACCGCCCGCGAGGGCGGTAGAAAAACAACAGACAACCAAATGAAAGCGAAACGACAGAGACATCAA
>Ga0302320_10024773_pt1 | contig 11692 bp, 14 predicted proteins | sample Bog_T0_3_FD_202130 | JGI IMG/M metagenome (GOLD analysis project Ga0302320, IMG submission 202130) | Peat permafrost microbial communities from Stordalen Mire near Abisko, Sweden - Bog_T0_3 | ecosystem: Environmental > Terrestrial > Soil > Wetlands > Peat | place: Sweden: Abisko, Stordalen Mire... | reverse complement strand
GCGTCGCAACGCCTCCGTCAAACGATCCCGGCTGATGGGCTTGTCCAGATACTCCGCCGCGCCCGGCGCAGCGGCGGTGCCCTAATCGCCCACCATGCTGACCACGGTCACGGGAACCGACGAATGGGCGGGATCGGCCTTCAGCGCCGCAAGGACGCTCCAGCCGTCTATTCGCGGCATGATGACGTCCAGCGTAATAAAGTCGGGCCGCAGTCTTCGCGCCAGATCGAGGCCGGCCTCGCCAACCGGTGCAACCGTCACAAGGTAGCCCGCCTTAATCAGGTGAGCCATCCTCAGACCCTGAGCCCCGGGGTCGTCGTCGATTACCAGCACGGAACCGTTTACCTCGCACTGAGTCCCTTGCTCACCCGCGACCTGTTTAGCCGCCGCACTTTCGTTAATCGTTCCCGCCGGCAGCCGAATACGGAAAGTAGTCCCCGCAGCTGGGGCGCTTTCCACGCCGATCTCGCCGCCCATCATCTCGCAAAACCAGCGCCAGCCTCTCGCGGCTATCGGCCAGTTCCTCCTCGGCTCTCTTCCGGCGCAGTTGAGTGTCGATTCTCGCGAGAGCCGCGGCCATGTCGACCGGCTTGGTGATGTAGTCGCTGGCGCCGAGCGCGAGCGCCTCGACGATGTCCTTCGTCTCGCTCATCGCCGTCACCATGATCACCGGCAATTCCGACGCCGAGCGGCTCACGCGGAGCAATTCAGCATCTCCAGCCCGCTCATACCCGGCATCATGTTGTCGAGAAGCAGCAGATCGATCTTTGTCCGGTCGAGCAAGGCCAGAGCATCCAACGCGCTTTCCGCTACCTCAACTTCATATCCCGCCCGGGACAGGCGCCGCGATAGCATGTCCCGATTGTTTCGGTCGTCGTCGACCACCAGAAGTGGGCGTGCACTCCGGCTCTCCACTCTCCCGAGGACTGCATCCGCCGTGTCATCGGGAAAAGTCTGCAGGTCGGCGGAAGTCATGCCGGAGCACCCCGATGCACTTCGTCCCTTGCTCGAGGTCCCAGGGACTCGCTCGTGGCACCCCTGGGAGCCGGTCCCCGCAACACCGAGTCCATCTTCCGGAGGAGGCGGGAGAATTCCACAGGCTTCGTGTCGTATTCGTCGCAGCCGGCATCCATCGCCTTCCCCCGATCGTCGGACATCGCATGGGCCGTCAGCGCGATGATCGGAGTCCGGCCCATCCGGTCGTCCGCTTTCAACCGGCGGACTGCCTCCCACCCGTCGACAACGGGCAGGCTCATGTCCATCAGGATCAGGTCCGGCATCAGCCCCAGCGCCATTTCAATTCCCTGCGCCCCATCGGTGGCGATGGAGACCTCATAGCCCCGGCGGGCCAAACGGCGCGAGAGCATGTCCCGGTTCATTTCGTTGTCCTCCACGAGCAGGATTCTCAGTCCCGGAACCTGTGCTCGCGCGCTGTTCGCTTCAGCCTCAGCTACTGGCACCACGGGGCGAGGAATTTCACAGAGGTCGTTCATGAGGACCAATCGGGTCCGGGCCGCGCCTGAACCGGGCACAATTTCGTCACAGTTGCTTATCGGCGGCGACAGGGTATTCCTTTAAGGCAAGCAACGGCAAACGCGGTGGCAAGGTGTGAGACAACGCCACGCCCTGGCTGAGAATGGACCTGAACAAGACTGGGTTCCCGAAGACGGAGGAAACAGGAGGGAGACTACGTCGCTCGCCGACGAAACTGCAAACGCAACAGCGTTGCAGCCACTGCCGAACCAAGAAGTAAGAAGGAGGCCGGCTCCGGTGCAGGGACGGGACCGACGCTGTTGACGTCAATGGAGCCGGATGGAGTGGTGAGGGTGATCGCGCCGCCGGACGCAGCTTCAAATCCGGTTACGGTAAGCGCGATGACATAATTACTGACCGGACCGCTGAACGTTACCGAATCGGTCCCGGATACAAAAACCGTGCTTCCGCTCGGGCCGCCACCAAAACTCAGGGATCCCGCCTCGGTGACCGTATAGCTGTAGTTGTCGAAGTAGTAGGTGAGGTCGTAGGAACCCTGCGTGGCAAAGACATCGTTGTCAAAAACGGAGAAGTCCCAGTTCAGGGGCAGTGGATCGGAAGTCAAACCTGTTGCCGTTCCATAGGAAAGAAATGTCAGGTTACCCAAATCGCCGGTATGGCTGGAGTTGGTCGCTGTTGCCATACCCGTAAGCTGCAGTATATTGGCCCCGCTCTGAATCTGGTCCACTGCCGTCTCGGAGCAGGATCCCGAGTAGCCGTTGCTCGCACCTCCAAAAGAAACATCGCAACCGCCCACGGCAAATATCAGATCCGCCTGCGCGTACTGAGGCGTCAGAAAGACGGCGAGCGACACGACGAGCGACGCAAAGACAAAGCACTGCCTTCGCGTCTGAACGAACGTCCTCTCTCGCTCTGGCGGCAGCATTCTGAAGTCCTCCGGTCAAAGATCCCTGCCCTGTCATACGACAGCTGTACAAGAATGTCAGCGGCCTGACCTGGCCCAAAGCCGCATCCGATCCGTTTGGTTAACCCTTGACCATAACGTTAGTATAAGGCAGCAGTTAGGCCAGTATCCAGTATACAACCAGAGTAGACCCCCAAATTCTGCCCAGGCATATCCAGAACCTTCGTCCTGGAAGTACCAGTACTCACCCGAATTTGCTCTCCGAGTGCTACTCAAAGGCTTGCCCGATTTGAAACACCACAGTTGTATGATCGAATACGTCCTCCCCGGGGGGACCACATTCACAGGAGAGTAGCTATGGCCACAGTTGACGATTTTAGACAGAAGTATGCGCCGGTATTCGCGTTAATGGAAAAAGGCGGGGTTCGCCTGGACCACCTGAATATGGATGGCGACAAGCTGGTAATGACGGGCGCAGCCGCATCCGAAGACCTTCGCAACCAGGTATGGAACGCGATCAAGGCGGTTGACGCCACCTATTCCGATCTGGAGTGCGATATCCAGGTAGACACCAGCCTGCCCGCCCCGCCGCCCGACGCGCCAACTGCGCAGACCTACACGGTCGTGGGCGGGGATTCGCTATCGAAGATCGCCAAGCATTTTTACGGCGATGCCAGCCAGTACCAGAAGATTGCGGATGCCAATGGGATTGACGATCCGAACTCGATTCAGATCGGGCAGGAACTCACGATCCCCGCTTAGTTTCGTCGTTGAGAAAGATGGCGGTCCGGAATTTCCGGACCGCCATTCGTCGAGCTTCGCTCGGCCCAAATCATCTGAGACCCCTGTTTCAAAGTCACGCTGATATGGGTTGAGTCGAACTCGGCCCGACCACCGGTGATGCCGGATGGAACGAAGTTGTGCAGTTCTCGGGCGTTTCGATACCGCTCCTTCACAGTCGCGGCTCCGAGTGGAACCTAACCTAATGCCACCTGGCATGGCATGAGCACCCGCGCCGATGTGAAAACTCCGCCGTCGAGCGCAGGCTTCGGCCTTGGTGCCGGCAGACCGGGATTTCCGGACCGCCGGGACCTTATGGCAGTCCCAGCGCCACCAGCGACGCGGGCACTCCCTGGGCGCCTACCGCGACCACGATGTACTGCTTACCCCTCGCCATATAGGTCATCGGCACGCCCGTGGTCATCGCAGGCAGTTCCATTTCGTGGATGACCTTGCCCGTCTTCTTGTCGTAGGCGCGGAACATGTTGCCGCCTTGCCCGGGCGGGCCGCTCCAGAGATTGTTCCCGTCCGAACCAAACAGCAGCGTCTTCGTTACCATCAACAGCGCGCGCGAAGGGTGGCCCGTGTTGTTGAGGTCGATGCCCTTGAGAGCCGGATGATTCTTCACGAAGTCCGGAGGACCTCCGTTGGCGACGGTCCACGCGATTTCGCCCTTATTGAGATTGACTGCGGTGATGCGGCCCCATGGCGGCTTCACCAGCGGGAGACCCTGAGGACCGTTGTCGCGCCCGCCACGGCCTGAGATCACGGGTGCGGGGTCGTCTCCCACGGCGATCGGACGACCGCGTGCGGGGCCACCGCCGGTACCGCCGATGTAACCCATGTCGGAAACCTCGGGACTGGCCTTGGAAAGCGAGAGGAACTCCGCGCTGGTGATGGACGCAACGTACATCATGCCGGTCTCGGGATCGGCCGCGCCGCCTGGCCAATTCGCCCCACCCAAATGGGTGGGCAGCAGGAACAGCGCCTTCTTGCCGTTGGTGCCAGCTACGATCGGCGGCGAGTAAAGGGGGCCGAGTTTGTACTCCGAGGCGATCTTGATGGCCTCTTCTTTCAGCGCGGGCGTGAAGTCGATCAGGTTATCGAGCGTGCTGCCCTGGAGATCGAAGGCCGGAGGTTTGGTGGGGAAGGGCTGAGTGGCTGCGGTCTTCTCGCCGGGCACGTCCGATTGAGGAACGGGACGCTCTTGCCGGTCACGCGATCGAAGACATAGGTGTAAGCCTGCTTGGTGTTCTGCGCGACCGCTTTGATGGGCTTGCCATCGACCGTGATATCGATGAGCAGCGGTGCGGTGGTGATGTCCCAGTCCCAGATATCGTGATGGACCAGTTGGTAATACCAGACCATGCGACCGGTGCGCGCTTCGAGACAGACCAGGCTATCGGAGTAGAGATTGTTGCCAGGGCGCGTGCCGCCGTAGAAATCGCCGGTGGGCATTTCGACGGGAAGGTAGACGTAGCCGAGTTCGTCGTCGGCGCTGAGCGGAGCCCAGGCACCGGTATTGCCGGTATACTTCCACGAACCGTTCTCCCAGGTTTCGTTGCCCTTCTCGCCGGGCTGCGCGATGGTGTGGAAGGTCCAGAGTTTCTTGCCGGTTCTTACGTCGAAACCGCGCACGTAACCGGGAACGTTTGTCTGCGAAGGCGGCGCGGTGCCGGCCAGCAGCGCTGCGCCTACGACCACGGTGTCACGCACGACGATGGCCGGCGAACTTGCGCCAATGACGCCCGGCTTTACTTCGGCGCGGTCGAGGCCCTGGGTGAGATCGATAATGCCGTTCGTGCCGAAGCCAGGGATGGGGCGTCCGGTTTTGGCGTCGAGTTCGACGAGTTGATAGCCGGGGGAGATGACGAGGATGCGGCTGTCGGTTTTGCCGTCCGTCCAGTAGGCGAGGCCGCGATTGTTGGTGCGGGCCACCAGGTTGCCGCGCGCGCCTTCGTCGAGCCGATACATCCAGAGGGTTTCACCGCTGGCGGCGTCGACGGCGACGGTATCGCGGCGCGTGCCTGCCGTGAAGTAAAGAACGCCGCCGATCATGAGCGGCGTGACCTCCCAGTTGTGATCGGGCAGTTTGCCGAAATTCTCCGAGCGCCACTGCCATTTGATTTCGAGATTCCTGACGTTGCTGGCGTTGATCTGATCGAGCGGGGAGTATTTGGTGGTGCCGGAATCGCCGCCGTAGTAGCGCCATTCGCCGTTAGTGGCGCCGTGCTGCGCGACGATGGGAGACGTTGCCAGGACGAACGCGAGCAGGACGATTACGTTTTTCTTCACAAAGGAATTGTATCCGCTGGCTCGCGCGCGTTAGCCGTTGTGGGCGCCGCATCGAGAATCTTGTTCTCGTGACGGAGTGGCGGTGGCCATAACAAGCGGGATACCAAAGGGCGGCAGCCCGTTGTCTGGTTACTTTCCGGCGCAAAATTCGCTGTCGGCGTTTGCGCACCGCTCCCTCGCGGTCGCGGCTCCCCATGAAGTGCCGTGTTATCAGTAAGCGCTATCAAGCCAGGCGAGCAGGTAGCTAAACTGAAGGCATGCTGTTCATGGTGATCGAGCAAATCAAGGATGTGGATGCCGTCGGAGAACGGTTCCGAAGCGCGGGAAGGATGATGCCGGAGGGAGTGGAGTACGTGGCAAGCTGGCTGGAGCCGTCGGGTTCCCGGTGCTTTCAGCTGATGAACGCTCCCGATGCAGATGCTTTCCGCGGCTGGACGCAGCACTGGGACGATCTCATGGAATTCGAGATCGTCCCGGTGTTGACGTCAGCGGATTTCTGGAAAGAACGGGCGGCTAAAACGCCTTCTTGACTTCGCTGTAGGCCCAGTCGAGCCAGGGCAGCAGAGCCTGGAGATCGGACGTTTCGACGGTCGCGCCGCCCCAGATGCGGAGGCCGGCGGGAGCATCGCGGTATGCGCCGATATCAAGCGCCGCGCCTTCCTTATCGAGCAGCGAGACGATCGACTTGGCGTGCTTTTCCTGAGCTTCCGCAGGCAGCGCCGTGTAGGCCGGATCCTTGATTACGAGGCAGATGGAAGTATTCGAGCGCGTAGCCGGGTCCTTCGCGAGGAAGCCTGCCCAATCGGACTGAGCAACCCAGTCTTCGAGGACCTTGAGATTCGCCTGCGACCGGCCGATGAGGCCGGCGAGACCGCCAATCGATTCCGCCCACTGCAGTCCGTCAATTGCGTCTTCCACGCACAGCATGGAGGGCGTGTTGATGGTTTCGCCGACGAAAATTCCGGCAATCAGCTTACCGCCCTTGGTCATCTGGAAAATCTTGGGCAGCGGACGATCGGGAGTATAGCTTTCGAGGCGCTGCACGGCGCGCGGACTCAGCGCGATCATGCCGTGGCCGCCTTCGCCGCCGAGCACTTTCTGCCAGGACCAGGTGACGACATCGAGCTTGTCCCAAGGGATATCCATCGCAAAGACGGCCGAGGTGGCATCGCAGATGGCGAGGCCGGCGCGGTCGGCCGGAATCCAGTCGCCGTTGGGAACTTTGACGCCGGAGGTGGTGCCGTTCCAGGCGAAGACCACGTCGCGGTTCCAATCGACCTGCTTGAGATCGGGCAGTTCGCCGTAACCCGCTTTGAGGGTGCGCAGATCGGTGAGCTTCAGCTGATTCTTGCAATCGCCGGCCCAACCCGAGCTGAAACTTTCCCATGCGAGCACGTCAACGCCGCGCTGGCCGAGCAGCGACCACATGGCCATTTCGACCGCGCCGGTGTCGGATGCGGGCACGATGCCGAGGACGTAATCGGCGGGCATGCCGAGCAGTTTCTTGCTGCGGTCAATGACTTCGGCGAGTTTGGTCTTGCCGATTTTGGCGCGGTGGGAACGTCCCACGGCGGCCTTCTTCAGAGCGTCGAGGCTCCAGCCCGGATGCTTCGCGCACGGGCCTGAAGAGAAACAGGGATTATTCGGGGTTTGGGTGGGCTTCATGAGGTCGAAACCTTCATGATAGCGGACGGTTTGGGGCGGTTTCCGGTCACAGCAGGCGGAAGGTGACGTCGACCTGTGCCCGGACGCGGACCGGGGCACCGTTGTTGGTGCCCGGCTTGAAGCGCCATTGGCGGACTGCTGCGATGGCTTTTTCGTCGAGGCCCATACCGAGGCTGCGGACGACGCGGATGTCTTCGGCGCGACCTTCGGGGCTCACGACGATGGAGAGCAGCACGGAGCCGCTGTACTTCGCTTTGCGGGCTTCTTCGGAGTATTCGGGATCTACGCGGGTGATCAGTGTGGGTTGGGTGATGCCTTTGCCGACGGTGAAGATTCCGCCATCGGCACCGTTTCCGCCCGTGCCCGGGCCGATATCGTCGCCAATGCCGGGACCGACGCCGGCACCGATGCCGCCTTTCGTGCCGGGACCGCCTCCGGTGCGTAAACCATCCAGTGGACTCAGGATCGCTGCGGTCGGTGCAGACCATTCTGAGGGTTGAGTCAACAGCGAGGCGTCGAGTTGAAGAACGGGATGCGCGACTGGGTTGGGGCCGGTGAAGGACTTCGGCGTGACGCTCTTTGGCGGAGGCAGGGGTGAGTGCTGGCCTCCGCCGCCGACGCTTCCGCGTGCGGGCTTCGACGGGATCGTGCGACGGACTGGGGGCGGTTCGAGCAGGGTGACATTTGAGGTCGGCGTTCGCCCGACCTGAGTGGTTCCGAGGAGCATCAACAGAGCGACGGCTGCGGCCTGCAGCAGGAATGACGAGGCGATGGCTCGGGGATCGGGAAGAGCGGACTGCGGGGTGCGGGTCAGGACATAGCGCAATGCTGCGCGGGTGTCGATGGTATTGTCTTCGGCCGACGATTTCAAGCCCGCCAGCCAGCGATTCACGCGTTGGTGCGTGGCGACGATTCGGTCGAATGCGGCTCGGCATGGCGCGCACACTACCATGTGTTGTTCGGCGGTGGTGCGCAGAGCGGTCGGGCCGGATTCTTCGAGGTAGCCCTGGAGGTTGGAGTTACTCAGGCAGGTGTTCATGCCTGATAAACGTCGCGCGGGCGCGAGTTCTAACGGTGGTTCGGGTACGGCGAAAAGGGACTATCGTGGCCTGGCGCGGGATTCTGCTGCGTGCGGGGAGAACGCGGCTTATCGCCGCGGGTCCAGTTGCCGGACTGGTGTTGCAAGGGTCATCGGAATTTGAGAGTTCGCGGTTGAAGACTTCCGGCATTTGGGATGATGACCAGCCGCGGGTCCAGTTGCTGAACTGGTGCTGCTTACGGTATCAGGAATTTGAGGAGTTCGCGGTTGAAGACTTCGGGCATCTGGAGGTGCGGCACGTGTCCGGCATTCGGGATGATCACCAGCGTTGCGCCGGGGATCGTGTCGGCGATGTGTTTGGCTAGTGCCGGGAAGTTTTGGCCGTCGCGCTCGCCGCCGAGCACCAGCGTCTTCGCCTTGATGTGTTCCCAGTCGTGGACCACAGGATCGAGGTAGGTGATCTGCTGGATGATCGCACGAACCATGGCGAAGCGGGGCGCGTCGGACGAGAGCGTGGGTGCATATAGGATGCGGACGTATTGCTCGTATTCGGGCTTCCACGCGTCGGGGAAGTAGCGTTCGATGGTGGCGTAGGCGGCTTGCCAATTCTGATCGTTGCTGCGGGCGATGGCGGTTTTGTACGCATCTTCGGCGCTGTGCCAGGGCTGAGTCCAGCGTGTATCGGTGAGGCCGATGGGGTCATAGAGGACGGCGCGCTCGGTCACATCGGGATAGGAGGCGGCGAAGCGGGCGGCGAGCATGCCTCCCATGGAGTGGCCGACGATCACGGCTTTCGAGACACCGAGCGATTGAAGCAGGGTGCGGGTGTTGAGCGCCATGTCGTGGAAGTTATACGGGATGATGGGCTTCGAGGAGCGGCCGAAACCGATCTGATCGGGCACGATGACGCGGAAGCCGGCGTTGCGGAGGGCGTTGATGGGGCCGCCGAAGTAGAAGCCGCCGAAATTCATGCCATGGAGGAGGACTGCGGTGCGGCCGTTGGGTTGACCGGCGGGCGCGATGTCCATGTAGGCCATGCGGACATCCTGCCCGTAGACGGTGAGAGGCAGGTAGGCGACCGGGTAGGGATAGGCGATGTCTTCGTAGGTGATGCTGCCGGGCTTGACGTCAGCGGGTGCGGTGCGGGGTTGCTGGGCCAACAGGATGGCGGAGGCGCAGAGGAGCAGCAGTATGAAGCGACGCATGGGAGTTCCCTCTGGCTATGATACGCGGTTTCGTGCGCTGTCGCCTGGAGGAACGCGGCTATCGCCGCGTGTCCAGTCGCCCTCGGTGATGCGTCACGTCGCCGGAACCAGGGAACCTATAAGAGGCGGAAGTTGACTTCGACTACGGCCCTCGTCTTTACCGCTGCGCCCGCCTTCATGCCGGGCTTGAAGCGCCACTTCTGCACCGCTTCCACGGCCTTTTCGTCCAGGCCCATACCGATGCTTTTCGTCACCTGTATGGCTTCAGCGCGGCCGTCGGTGTTAACCACAATCGAGAGCGTGACGGTGCCGTTGTACTTGGCCTTGCGGGCTTCTTCGGAATATTCGGGGTCGACCTTGCTGATCAGCGTTGGCTGCGATACGCCGTTGCCTACTGCGTAAACGCCGCCACCAGCGCCTCCGCCGGCACCGTTGCCTGTTCCGTTGCCGATGCCAGTGCCTCGCCCGTTACCGATGCCGCCGCCACTGCCAAAACCTCCACCGCCGCCGATCGCACCGAGCGGATTGCCGATGGCGCCGGTCGGGGCTGCCCATGCGTCAGGTGGGGCGATGAGGGAAGCATCCATGGTGAGCGCCGGGTGTTCGATGGTTACGAGCGGCGGCGTGAAGACCTTCGGCGCAGGCTTCGGAAGAGCGGCCTTCAGCGCGGGCAGGGGCGAGCGCGAACCTCCTCCTCCGCCCGCTGCCGCCTTGGGCGTCACGGGTTTGGGTGGAGGGGGAGGCGCCATCAGGACTACGTTGGTGATCGCTTTTTGCACTTTGGCGTTCGTGCCGACCAGCATCAGCACGGCGACGAGCGCGCCCTGGAAGAGGACGGAGGAGGCGATGGCGCGGGGATTGGTGCCTCCGCCCCAGATGTCTTTCACGGCGACCGGCTTGGAGGTGAGTTCGAGCGGCGGGAGCTTCTCGGGGTGGATCAGTTCGCGAATATTTTCGACGATGGAACGGTACCAGGGGATATCGGTATCGGGCGCGAGGAGGCGCGCGAGGTGGTCGTCTGCGGTGATGGTGGGCGGAAATTGGATTCGTTCCATCACATTTTGAAGAGCGGCGTTGGCGTTGACGGGCATATTGTCCTCCGGAGATTCGAGTTCGGAAAACCAGGCATTCACGCGCTGGTGTGTGGCTGTAATGCGGTCGAACGCGGCACGGCAATCGGCACACAGGACCATGTGCTGCTCGACCATTTGGCGCAAGGGGGTGGGCCCGGATTCTTCGAGGTAACCCTGCAGATCGGATTCGGTTAAACAAGTCATTACTCGGTCCTCCCGTAGAGGTTTACGTACTCTTTTTCAAACTGCGCTTTGGCTCGGGAGATGAGCACATATAGGGAATCGGTTTTGAGGCCGAGGAGCGCGGACATTTCTTTGCAGGTGAAGCCGCTGCCGCTCATGAGCAAGACCTGACCCTGGATGGGTTTCAGGCGGCAGAGGGCGGTCCGGACGCGTTCGCGCTGCTCTTCGGCGAGGAGTTCGTAGAGCGGATTGCCAGGGGTTTTGGCTGCGAGGTCTTCGCGCTGAGCTATTTCCTCGCGGCGGCTGCGGCGGGAGTTGGAGCGGAGGGCGTCGAGGCCGAGATGGACAGCGGTGCGGTAGAGCCAGCCGGCGGGGTTTTCATCGGAGTGGGCGTTTTGCTGACGGTGCTGGTAGAGGCGATAGAAGGCGTCGGAGGCGAGTTCTTCGGCCTGACCGGCTTTACCGATCAGGCGGGTGAGGGTGCGGACCAGGCGCGGGTAGTGCTGGAGGAAGAACGGCTCGAATTCCAGATCGCCGGACGGCGTTACCCCGAGCGTGGCTTGATGACTGAGCTGCACAACTATTAAACGTCGCCGGGGTGGGGAATCTTACGTAAGATTTTGTAGGGCGCTCCCTCGGGATATGTTTCATTCCGGATTTCACGCAGAGGGCGCAGAGGGGGACGCGGAGAACGCAGAGAAGATCCTGTTTCGGCGGGGATCGCTCCTGCTGCGGAGTTTTGCAAATTGCTCCGGGTATAAAGACACTTTGGCCGTAACGCTGGTAAGACGTCGTTGCGGAGGGGGATCGGATTGTTAGTCCGTCGTGTCCCTCCGCACATGAATCGAGCGGCGATCTACGGGACCGGCGGCCCGCGGTGTGACCCGCAGGCACGGTCTTCATTTCGATCATCCGCTCTCTGGAGCAGTCGCGCTGGTCTACGTGTTTCGCTTGCGCACCGCTTTATCAGGCATGCCTGAAAGTTCCCTCGTCGGCGTGATTCATGAAGAGTCAAGCGCCGCAATCCTTGTTGAAGGGATCCGAGAGGCCAGTT
>Ga0302320_10024772_pt1 | contig 11692 bp, 10 predicted proteins | sample Bog_T0_3_FD_202130 | JGI IMG/M metagenome (GOLD analysis project Ga0302320, IMG submission 202130) | Peat permafrost microbial communities from Stordalen Mire near Abisko, Sweden - Bog_T0_3 | ecosystem: Environmental > Terrestrial > Soil > Wetlands > Peat | place: Sweden: Abisko, Stordalen Mire... | reverse complement strand
GCACGCGGATCGCCATACAGACGCTCTACCTGAATCACAGTTCCCTTATCGCCTGTTGCGACAACCTGCATGATGCGCGTGCCCAGAACCTGGGCTAAGAAGTATCCCGGCCCATAGACAGTATCCCAGGCGAAGGCCAGATTGGGTTGCGGCAAGTAGTTGGCTGAGGTTTCCGGCGTCTTGGCGTTTACATAAGACGGAACCAGAAAAGCCCACTTTCCTTGGAACGTCTCGCCGTTGGCCTGGACCAGAGTGAAATTCCCTGAACTGGTTTCATGGAAGGTCGCTTTCATGACCGGCGGCGACGCCTGTGCTGCCAGTGGTCCCTGGACCGGATAAAGGGTTTCAGCGCCAGCTGCGGCGCTGCCTGCGACGATGCAAACACTCAACAGGGCAAGTGCGAGTTTCGTTTTCATTTGGTGAGCCTCTGCCCCTTTGACACCTGAAACTTGCAGAAAGTCTCGTTGCCGGTCGAGTTTTATCCGCGCTCATCCATTGGAATATAGGGCGAGGGGTACGGCGGTCCGATGTACTCGGCGCGGGGACGGATGAGGCGGTTGTCATCCAACTGCTCGATGACGTGGGCGGCCCAGCCGGCGATGCGGCTGATGGCGAAGATGGGCGTATAGAGGTCGATATCGATGCCCAGCGTGGTGTAGGTCGAGGCGGAGTAGAAATCCACGTTGGCGTTCAGCTTCTTGTCAGAGTTGATATAAAGCTCGATGGCGCGTGACATGTCATACCACTTGGGCACGCCGGCGTCTTTGCCGAGTTGCTCGCTCATCTTGCGCAGGTGGGTGGCGCGGGGATCTTCGGTTTTGTAGACGCGGTGTCCGAAGCCGGAGATCTTCTGCTTGGCGGCCAGCATGTTTTTCACGTATTCGACCGGGTCCGCGCCGGCTTTGTCGATGGTCAGCAGCAGGCGCATGACGCCTTCATTGGCGCCGCCGTGGAGGGGTCCCTTGAGCGCGCCGATGGCGCCGGTGATGGCCGAGTGTACGTCTGCCAGGGTGGCGGCGATGACGCGGGCGGCAAAGGTTGAGGCATTCAGCTCGTGCTCGGCGTGCAGCACCAGCGCCATGTCCAGTGTTTTCACGGCTGTTTCCGATGGCTTTACGCCATTGAGCATCCAGAGGAAATTGGCGGCGTGGTTAAGCGAGCGATCGGGCGGCACCACATCGAGGCCTTTGCGCAGGCGGTCGTAGATGGCAACGATCATGGCCATTTGCGCCGTCAGGTGGTAGCACTTTCGGACGTTGGCATCGTGGGAGTTGTCCTTCTCGTCGGCGTCGTAAAAGCTGAGCGCTGAGACGGCGGTGCGCAGCACCTCCATGGGCGTTGCCGAGGCAGGGATACCGCGGAGCATATCGACGATGCGGAAGTCCAGACTCCTGGCCAGCGACAGTTGCGACTGAAACTCGCGCAACGCCAACTGGTTGGGCAGAACGCCGTTCCAGAGCAGGTAGGTAGTCTCCTCGAAGGTCGAGTGAACGGCCAACTCGTGAATGTCGATTCCGCGATAGGACAGTACGCCCGCATCTCCGTCGATCCAACAGATCCCGGAGTTGGCCGCAACAATACCTTCCAGACCCTTCCCAGCGACAGCGGTCGTCATAGCTTTTGGATCTCCCTTTTACGAAGTTTTTAGCGGTTGTTGCGTGAGTCCCGGCCTTCCACCCCAGCGGACGAAAACCTGTCGCAGGGGACCGCGGAACCTGAAAAAACGGCCTGGCGCCTGAATTTGCTGTAAAGATGTTTATAACGTAGCGATTCCATAGTTGTCACGGAGTGCGGGACGGCGAGGGGCAAGAAAGGGGATTTCGGCAGGGCGAAGGCGGTGGTTGCCGGCGCGAACAGGCGCATTTTCTGCTCATTCCGTCGCTTTTACGATATATTCTGGAAGTTCCCCACTGAGGCGCGCAGGACAGCGTCTCAGAATTTCGGATTGTGACATTCCTGACCCGGCAATGGCGGGGGAATCGGATGGAGAGGAAGCTTCTAATTGCTCCATCTGGACGAAGGATCGCAATCACCATGGCCTGGGCCGAGGGAACAGGCCCTTAAGGAGCGGTTCGCTGGACGGCCGCCAGAGAGAAGAAAGGGAAACCAATGAGTGAAGAAGTTGAATCAGTCCCCAGCACACAAAAGCATTCCGGGGCGCTCCTCGGTGCAATCGGTGTGGCCCTGTTGGCCGGGTTAGGCGGTTTGATCTGGAGCTTCACACTGAGCAGCCGGCTGTCGACCCAGCAAACTGAACTGGCGGAAGCGAAGCAGCAGAACGTAAAGCTCGAAGCCCGCTTGCGCGAGACGGACGCCCGGCTGGAAGTGGCCACCGATGAGTTGAAGACTTCTCTTGGGTTGACACAGAAGCAACTTGACAGCCGCGCCCAGGAGATTACCGCGCGCGAAGAGCGCAACGAAGCCACCGCTCAAAAACTTGCCAGCGCCGAGAAGCAGACTGCCCAGCAGGTGACAGCCGTCTCCGGCGAGGTGACGGACGTGAAGACCGACGTAGGCGGAGTCAAGACCGATGTTGCCAAGACGCAAAGCGATCTTGCCAGCGCGGTGGCTCAGTTGACGTCGATGAAGGGAGATTTGAGCGGGCACAGCAGCTTGATTGCCCGCAATCACGACGAGCTTGAGCTGCTAAAGCACAAGGGCGACCGCAATTTCTACGAGTTCACGCTGGCCAAGGGCCAGAAGAAGCCGGTGGGCACGGTGAGCCTGGAGTTGAAGAAGGCCGACTCCAAAAAGAACAAGTTCACTCTGGTCGTGTACTCCGACGACAAACAGTATGAGAAGAGGGACCGGAACCTGAACGAGCCGTTGCAGTTTTACAGCGGCAAAGATCCGCTGCTCTTTGAGATCGTGGTGAACTCCGTTGGGGTAAAGAATTCGACGATCAGCGGGTACCTGTCGACGCCCAAGGGCGCGCCCGCGCCGGCTTCTACTGGACAATAACCGGGGAGTGGGGCACAAGCACAAGGCTGGGCTGATACTCGAACGCGAACGTAAAGCTGAGGTCTTTGCCGGCGTCCCACTGCTGCTTGCTCATCCGAAAAGCTGACACGATGGTCCCTTCGACGGTCTGGCCAGGGGCGAGTGTCATGATGACGGGCAGGCCTTGCCCGTGCGGCACGGGCATCGCCGGGTAGGCGAGAAAGACGCGGTCGTAGTCGCCCTCGGTTGCCGCATAGCTGGAGTGGATGCCGTCCTCCAGCTTGGTATTGGCCATGATGTTATGCAGATGGAGCGGCACGTTGCTCTCGTTGCGCAGCTTGACCACGGCAAAGACATAGACCTGATCGAAGCTCTGCTGGGGCATGGGAGCTCCGTTGGCGTCGAAGGCCGGGGTGACGGTGAGTTGCGGGTGGACCCACACCTGCTCAATCTCTCCGGAGGCGATGGGCGGCGTTTGGCCGGCGACGACATAGACGGTGACGGCGAGGCTGACCAGCACGGCTGCAATCACGCTGGCCCAGACCACATGGCTGGAACCCTTGGTGAACTCCTCGCCGCGGGCGGCATCGTCGATTTCTTCCGGTGTGTCCTGATGCAGTAGGCTCATAGCGACTTTATCTTATCTCCATTGAGACAAACCTTCCCAAGAAATTATGCATTGCCAAGGAATTGTGGTTGTGTCCGCACCGAAAGTTGGGCATTTTCCACCCGGCGGCTGGAACTTGAATCTGTGAGCTTGGAGTCTTGAGGACTCTCATCCATTCTGCTGACGATCGATAATCGTCTTCAGCACAGTCTTCAGCGCAACTGTTCCCTTTCGCGACCCGCCTTCACCACCCTCAAATTCAATCCAGCCTTGGTTGAAGCCATCAAGCATTTGAATGCGCGGCGCGGGATTCTTCATTCCCTGCAATCGGAAGATCGACTTCCACGTCTCGCGCGGCACGGCTTCCATCTTCACCGGGCGGCCGAGCAGATTGGCGAAGGTGGATGCAATCTCGTTCGGGGTGACGCGCTTTGGCCCTTCCAACTCGACGACCCTGTGGCCGTTCCCCGCCTCCCGGAGCAGTTCGGCAGCCACTCGCCCGATATCGGCAGTCGCCACCATTGGCACAGGCTTGTCCAGAGGCTGCAAGAAACTCGGAATGACTCCACTCGCTTGCGCCGGCGCCACTTCCCAGCTACAGTTCTCCATGAACCATGCCGGCCGCAGAAAGACAATCGGCAAGGGCAAACCCCTCAGTGTTTGCTCGATGATGGAGTGCTGCGTGAGCAGGTTGGTTTGTTTCGCTTGGGCGCCTATGGTCGAGAGGTAGACGACCCTGCCCGGAGCCGCTTCTTCAAGAGCCGACTTCAGAATAGCGGCTGTCGCCCGCGCATCGGGAAAGTCAGGTGCGGGATCGAAATTTGAAGGAACAAGCACGAAGACGCCTTCCGCTCCTTTGAACGCTGCTGCGAGCGCGGCCGCGTCGCCAATGTCCGCAAGGGCGACCTCGCAGCCTCGCAGCGCCCAAGCTTCCGCCTTGCGGGCGTCGCGCACGACGGCGCGAATGGGCTGCCTAGCGGCCAAGAGATTCCGCGCAACTTCGCCACCAATGTTGCCTGTGATCCCGGTAAGCGCAAACATTTCCCCCTCCTCGCGGTCCAGGTTCAAACCCTCATTCTAGCTGGAAATTCCATCTTGTCTTTTGAGTGGCGTCATTCCTCACGGCCTCGGCCTGAGCGCGGCCAGAAATTCCTCCACCCCCAGCGAGTTCAATACATCGTCCGGGCCCAGCCAGGCGCGGCGAAGCTGGCGCAGGCCGTACTCCATCTTTCCCAGGTTGCGGGCGTCGTGCGAGTCAGAATCGATGACGATGCGGCAGCCTAGTTCCTTGGCCAGGCGGAGATCGCGGTCATTCAGGTCGAGGCGCTCCGGGGCGGCGTTGTGCTCGACTGCAACGCCCAGCTCGGCGGCGCGGCGCAGGACAATCCCCATATCCATCGAGAACGGCTCGCGGCGCAGCAGCAGGCGGCCGGTGGGATGGCCGAGAATCCGCACGTAGGGGTTCTCGATAGCGCGCAGAACCCGCGCGGTCATCTCTTCCCGGCTCTGCTCAAAGCGGGTGTGGACGCTGGCAATGACGATCTCCATCTGCGCCAGCACCTCGTCGTCGAGGTCGAGAGCGCCGCCGGCCAGGATGTCCACCTCGATGCCGGTGAAGACGCGGATGCGGCCCTCCATCTGGCGGTCTACCTCTTGAATTCGAAGAATGTGTTCGAGCGCCCGCTGCTCGTTGAGGCCGTTGGTCATGGCCAGGTTCTTGGAGTGGTCGGTGATAGCGATGTACCGGTAGCCACAGTTGAGGGCGGCCTCGGCCATCTCGCGGATGGTGTTGTGGCCATCGGTGGCGTTGGTGTGCATGTGCAAGTCGCCGCGCAGGTCGGCTTGTTCAATGAGCCGGGGCAGCGCGTGGCGGGCGGCGGCTTCGATTTCGCCCAGATTCTCGCGCAGCTCGGGGGGAATCCAGTCCATGCCCAGAGCGGCGTAGATCTCCTGCTCGGTGGCCGCGGCGACGGTCGAGTTGTCGTCGAGCCGGGCCAGCGCCCACTCGCTCAAGGTATAGCCCATCTTGAGGGCTCGCTGGCGCAGCGCCACGTTGTGGGCTTTGGAGCCGGTAAAGTATTGCAGCGCCGCTCCGTACGAGGCGGAGGGCAGCAGGCGCACGTCCACTTGCAGCCCGTCGCTCAAGTGGAAGCTCACCTTGTTTTCGCCCTTGGCGATGATGTCGTGAATGCCGGGGTAAGCGGCGACGTGCTCGACCGCGGCGGCGGTATGTTCCGGCGCGCAGGCCGGGCCGGTGACCAGCAGGTCCAGATCGCCGACCGTTTCGCGGCCCCGGCGCAGGGAGCCGGCGGGCGTGACCTTCTCAATCCCGGGGAACGCCAGCAGGTAAGCGGCGATGCGGCTGGCAGCCTCCTCGGCCACGTCGATGCGGTAGCGGCCCGCGCTGCGGCGATAGTCGTCGATGCCCTTGCGCAGCTTTTCAATCTGCTTTTCGCCCATGCGGGGAAGGCCCGCGAGGCGGCCGGCCTCGATGGCCTCGGCAAGCTGGGCGATGCTGGCGACCTGCGCGGCGGACCACAGGAAGGCGACGGTCTTGGGCCCCATGCCGGGCAGCTTCAACAGATCGAGCAGTCCGGCACCGTATTTGGCCAGCAGCTCATCGCGCAACGGCAGAGTGCCGGCGGCGGCGATGGCCTGGAGGTTGGCGGCCATGCCTTTGCCGATGCCGGGAATCTCAAGCAGGCGGGCCGTTTCCGGCGCGGCGGCCATCAGGTCCACCGTGGTTTGTTCGGCAGCCTCGGCGGCGCGGCGATAGCTGCGGATGCGAAAGCTGTCTCCGCCGTCGATTTCCAGCAGGTCGGCGGTTTCGGCCAGCAGCCGCGCCATGGTGGGGTTGTCCATTGCGTGAGCCTCCGCAAACAGTAGAACAGAGATCGGAGGTCAGGGACCTGCCAATTGGCAACCTTCGGAGGGGTGTGACGATTCGGCGGTATTTGGGCGCACCTCAACTACACCACCTCGCGGCGGTCTTGCGGGATACGCCCGATCGTACGCGAGGCTAGGCTGCGGTGTGGGCGGCGTCCTTGAAGCGGACGACTGCATCCGCCTGGGGACCTTTCTGACCTTGGACGATGTCGAACTCGACGTCATCGCCCTCTTTCAGCGTCTTGTACCCGTCCAATTGAATGGACGAGTAGTGTACGAATACATCCGGCCCGTCATCGCGTCCGATGAATCCATAGCCCTTGGCGTTATTGAACCACTTGACCTTCCCTTTGCACTGTGCCACAGGCTCCTGCTTTCTTTGGGTCTTTCGGGAATACGGCAAGCGAGGGGATCGCACACCGATATTTATATGACGATGAAAATCGAAGAAAGGTTGGAGTAATTTTGCGCGATTTCCACAGGCTGAGACGAACGGCTCTCAATCCTGATCGAAGATGGGTATTTGGCTGGAGCAAGAGGTTTAAGCGACACGGCGCCGAAAGGGTACCCGGCCAATCCCTTCCAAAGAAAAAGAGCGCTCATCGGCTGGATGAGCGCTCTTTTGCAGGATTGAGGACCTTAACTGCAACCGCTGGTTGAGCCGCAGCTCATGCAGCGATAGCAACTGCCGTTGCGGACCATGATAGCGCCGCAGGTGCCGCAACTGGGCGCGTCGCCCATGTCGTACATTTCGCGCATGGCCTCGGCGGCGTGGTAGATGCCGCGGTCTTTGAGGCTGGGGCCGTGCGAGGCCCCGGAGGCGGAACCGGCGGGCGCTTGCCAGGTTTGCGGCTCGGGAGCGATGCCGCCGCCTGCCGGTGAAGCGCCTCCGAAAGCTGCGCCTGAGGCCAGATAACCCGGCTGGTTTTGCCGGAGCATATGGCTTTGGGCGTTCTCCTCGTTGTCGTTGTCGGTGTCGATGGTGGGCGGCGCGGGCAGTTCCTGCGCCGGCTGCGGAGCGAGACCGGCAAAGAGCGTCATTTGCGCGCCGGAGAGGAAGCGCAGATGGAGCCAGCGGAAGATGTAGTCCATGAGGCTCTTGGCGTAGCCGATCTGCGGGTTGCCGGTCCAGCCGGAAGGCTCGAAACGGGTGTGGGCAAACTTCTCGCAGAGCACCTTGAGCGGCACACCGTGCTGCAGGGCGATGGAGATGGAGGTGGCAAAGGAATCCATCAGACCGGAGACGGTGGAACCCTCCTTGGCCATCTTGATGAAGATTTCGCCGGGCTGCCCGGTGGGGTAGAGGCCGACAGTGATGTAGCCCTCGTGGCCGGCAATGGAGAATTTGTGGGTGATGGATGCGCGCTCCTCGGGCAGGCGATGGCGCACGGCGCGCGGCGGCCCGTTGGGGTCCTGAGCCGGATCTTTTGCTGACGCAGCCTCAAGAGCCGGCGAAACAAGCACCGGCGCGGTGGCCTTGGCGATCTCGTCCAGCGCGTGCTGGAAGGATGCGGCGGCAGCGATGACCTGCTTTGCCGTGACCTCGATCTTATCGCCAACCTTGGCATCGAGTGACTTGAGGTCGGCCTCGGCGGCAAGCTGGCCTTTGGCCAGATGCGCCAGCACGCGGCTGGCAGCGGCGTCGAGGGGCGAAGGTTCGCGTTTTGCGTCCATACTCGTATTCAGCGGCTGGGTGCCTTTGGAGCCATCGCGGTAGATGGCTACAGCTTTGATGCCGCGACGCCAGCTCTCGGCATAGGCTTCGGCAACATCTTCCACGGTGGCTTCCTGGGGCAGGTTCACGGTTTTCGAGATGGCGCCGGAGAGGAAGGGCTGCGCGGCAGCCATCATCTTGATGTGGCCCATGTATTGGATGGAGCGGGTGCCCTTGGCCGGCTTGAAGCTGCAATCGAAGACCGCCAGATGCTCGGGTTTGATGCCGGGCGCGCCTTCGATGGTGCCGGTTGCATCGATGTAGCTGACGATGGCGTCCACCTGATCGTTGTTGTAGCCGAGCTTGAAGAGCGCTTCGGGGACGGTGTTGTTGACGATCTTGATCATGCCGCCGCCCACCAGCTTCTTGTACTTGACCAGCGCCAGATCGGGCTCAATGCCAGTGGTATCGCAGTCCATCATGAAGCCGATGGTGCCTGTGGGCGCCAGCACCGTGGTCTGCGAGTTGCGGTAGCCATGGCGCTCGCCCTGGAGCAAAGCCATATCCCAGCACTCGCGGCTGGCGTCGATGAGGGCGTCGAGCTGCGGCACAGTGAAGGGATCGCCGCTGGTGCGCGATTTGCCGATGTTGTTGACCTCGGCGCGGTGCATCCGGATCACATCCAGAAACGGCTCGCGGTTGATGTAGAACCCGGGGCAAGCGCCGCCCTGGCGTTCGACGGAAGCGGTAAGCGGTGTGGCCGAGGGGATGGGCGCGCAGTTGGCGGCAATGACAGCCGATTGATAATAGGCCTGGCCGCACATGATGGCGGTGAGGCTGGCAGCCAGGTCGCGGCCGGCGGCCGAATCGTAAGGCAGGCCGAAGGCCATGAGCATCGCGCCCAGGTTGGCGTAGCCGAGGCCCAGCGGGCGGTAGTCGTGAGAGTTTCGCGAGATGCCCTCGGTGGGGTAGCCCGAATTGTCCACCAGGATGTCCATGGCGGTGATGACCACGGAGATCGAATGGCGGTAGGCGGGGATGTCGAAGACGCCGGCCGGGGAAACGTACTTCATCAGATTGAAACTGGCCAGATTGCAGGCCGAGTTGTCCAGGAAGACATATTCCGAGCAGGGATTCGAGGCATTGATGCGCCCGGTGTTCTTGCTGGTGTGCCAGCGGTTCATGGTGGTGTCAAACTGCATTCCTGGGTCGCCGCACAGCCAGGTGGCCTCGGCGATCTTGTGCATGATATCGCGCGCCTTGTAGGTGTCAACCGGCTCGTGGCCTTTGACCGTATAGGTTGTGAAGTCGCCATCACTCTCATAGGCGCGCATGAACTCGTCGCTGACGCGGACGGAGTTGTTGGCGTTCTGGAAGAAGATGGACGAATAGGCCTCGGAATCCGGCCCGGAACCATCGTAGCCGGCCTTGACCAGTGTGTGAGCCTTGGCCTCTTCCTTGGCCTTGCACTCGATGAAGTCGATGATGTCGGGGTGATCCACGTTGAGAATCGCCATTTTGGCGGCGCGGCGGGTCTTGCCGCCAGACTTGATGACACCGGCAAAGGCATCGAGCCCGCGCATGAAGCTGAGCGGGCCGCTGGCCGTGCCGCCGCCCGAGACAGGCTCCTTGCTGGAACGCAGCGAACTGAAGTTCGTACCCGTGCCGGAGCCGAACTTGAAGAGCATGGCCTCGGTCCTGGCCAGGTCCATGATGCCGCTCATCGAATCTTCGACAGAGTTGATGAAGCAGGCCGAGCACTGAGGATTGTGGTAGCCGGTGGCGGCGTAGCGCACGCCTCCCGTAGCGGGATCCCAATGCCAGTTCTGTCCTTCCGCATCCGGCTCCAGGCGGTCGCAGCCGACATTGAACCAGACCGGCGAGTTGAAGGCAACCTTTTGGGTTAGAAGCATATGCGCCAGCTCGTCGTGGAATGCGGAGGCATCCTCGGCGCTGGCAAAATAGCCGCCGGCCATGCCCCAGTCGCGGATGGTTTCAGCCACGCGGGCCACCAACTGGCGGACGCCGGTTTCGCGCTCGGGAGAACCCAGCCGCCCGTGCAGGTACTTGGAGGCCACGATGTTGGTCGCGGTCATCGACCAGTCCAGCGGAACCTCAACATTCTTCTGCTCGAAGATGGTGTTTCCCTTGGTATCGGTGATGGAGGCAGTGCGCTGCTCCCACTGGATCTCGTCGTATGGGGAAATACCCTGTGTGGAAAAGCGGCGGGGAAACATGAGTCCCTTTTGGGTGCTGGGGGAGTGGAGGGTGGCAACAGAAGTCTCAACCTGGGCCTTGTTCATGAAATCCTTTCAATCGGCAAAAAATCGGTGAATCTCCTGCGGAATCAGGCGGCAGAGCGGCCTGAAAGTTTGCAGGGCGAATATCGAGCAAAGAACGGGAAGCGGGGGAGGCGATTATGCCGCGAACTCTCTTCTCACCGCAGACTGCCAAGAGGCTCATCGAGCCCGGAATCGTTACAATCCATTAACAGCCGCAGATGAAAAAATAACGCTGTCTGTGGTGCATGTCAACAACAAACCACAATATCTTGTATTTTCTTTGCAATCGTGGCACCTGTTTTGCAAACAAAGGCAATTGCCTGTGGAAAGCTTGGATGCGTCACGAACGGCGCGGAGTTGGGCGGCCAATTTTGCCCCAAATGCCGTGCGGGCTGGGGTCCGCACCCCACTTGGGGGTTATTGACAAGCGTATTCCTCGGCGGAGGCGGGGACAAGGCGCAGGATTGGTGCAGTTTGTGTGCGGGTGTGTGGAGATGTGGACAAACCCGCCTGAAACCTATTGAGGGTCTGCGCCGCCATTTTTTGGAGTAGACTGGCAGCCATGAAACGACTCATTGGGGTGTTCTTGTTTGTTGCTGTCTGCGCCGTTACAGCAAATTCCCAAGCGGCTAGCAAGCGACCACAGATATTCGACATTCGCCAACCAACGATTGTGGCGCTTTTCATGCTAATGACAGAAGCAGAGGCCAACAGCGGCGAGGGCGACGCCGAGGCTCTGGACGATTTCAACTACTACGCCTACAAGGTCGAGAAACCTCTGCGCAATGCAGGAATTGAATTCCATGTGGCAGAAAAGCGATCATTCCAGATTAGGATGGGGGCAAAACTACGAACTTTTCAGACCGGCAAGGATGGCGTTGGATACTATTTCATTGCTCCGGGTAAGGAGCCGCACATCGAGTATGGCGTGATGACGGATGAGGATCTTCTTGTTGTTGCCCGAAAGTATTTTGACATTGCCATCCCGCAGGCTGGCCCACGCGAGTAATACCGCGCCCTTACTTACCGGTCGAGAAGCGACTTGGCGGGGATCATTTGCTGGTGCAGGACGCGCACGATTTTTATGCCGTTGGATAGCAGAACGTAAAACACAACGTGCTTGCCAATCTCAAAGCGGCGCAGGCCGCCCAACAGAAGGATTCTGAGCCAATAGATTGAAACCATCTTCCGGCTTGGCGAGGTAATGATTTGTTTGCCGCCATCCCCAGGTGCTTGTCGTGTAGGCCGTAATCTGGTCAATATCTTCTTCTGCCTCAAGGGAAACATCGACTTGAAGCATCGTCAATCCTCCCTGTTCGGAAG
>Ga0302320_10024770_pt1 | contig 11692 bp, 10 predicted proteins | sample Bog_T0_3_FD_202130 | JGI IMG/M metagenome (GOLD analysis project Ga0302320, IMG submission 202130) | Peat permafrost microbial communities from Stordalen Mire near Abisko, Sweden - Bog_T0_3 | ecosystem: Environmental > Terrestrial > Soil > Wetlands > Peat | place: Sweden: Abisko, Stordalen Mire... | reverse complement strand
AGGGGTCGGGATTGTGTCAGGGCTGCCATCAGGGCAACCGCCCGGACGCAGCCGTATTTCTGCGCCGCAAGGAGCATGCGTGCGTAGCGTGGGTGTGTCGGGAATGCGAGCATGCGTCTCCCCATCGCCGTGATTTCTCCCTCGTGATCAAGCGCGCCAAGGTCACGAAGGAGAGTCTCTGCGCGAACAAGGGCGGGAGTCTGGGGCGCATCGAGCCAACGGATGGCCTCTATGGAGCTAAAGCCAGCCGCCTTCAGTGTCAGGAGGACTTCGCTGAGATCGACGCGATGAATCTCGGGAGCCTCGCGGGGAATTCGCCGCTGATGATCCCTTTCCGTCCAAAGGCGGAGACAGACGCCGGGGGCGGTGCGTCCGGCACGACCGGCACGCTGATCGGCGGAAGCACGACTGATTTTTTCAATCAGCAGCGTGTTAATGCCTCGTCGGGGATCGAAGGCTGCCATGCGGGCCAGGCCGCTGTCAATCACGCCGGTGACGCCATCTATCGTCAGCGATGTTTCGGCGACATTGGTTGCCACGATCACTTTGCGGGCACCCCCGGGGGAGACGGCGGCATCCTGCTCGGCAGGCGGCAACTCCCCATGCAACGGAAGGGCGATGATATGAGAGGGGAGTCGAACCCGGAGCGTGGAGATCGTCCGGGAGATTTCGTAAGCACCGGGCATGAAGATCAGGAGATTGCCCTCGGTTTTCTGAATCATCGTGGCGGCGGCCTTTGCAGCGAGATCCCATGGCTTTTCATCACCTGCTTCCCGGTTAAGGTAGCCGATCGAGACGGGATGGGTCCGTCCCTCCGAGCGGAGGATTTCGCACGGCTGCAGATAATCGGCGAGTGCTGAGGTGTCGAGCGTAGCCGACATCACGATGATTTTCAGATCCGGACGGCGTGTCGCCTGAAGTGCGAGTGCCTGGGCGAGTGAAATATCACTGTAAAGATGGCGTTCATGGAATTCGTCAAAGAGCAGAGCGCTGACACCGTTCAGATCGGGATCGCCGAGCATCTGACGGACGAGAATCCCCTCAGTGACAAAGAGGAGGCGTGTGGATGGGCTGGAAGCGTCATCCAGACGGATGCGGTAACCGACCTCATCGCCGACACGACCGTGACGCTCATGGGCAACTCGGGCGGCGAGCATCCGCGCGGCCAACCGGCGTGGCTGCAGAATAACAGCTCGTCCTGATCCAAGAATGCCCGCATCAAGGAGCATCTGGGGAATTTGGGTCGATTTTCCGGAGCCTGTGGGAGCCTCCACAATCACTCGGTTTCCAGCGCGCAGAGAGTTGATCAGGGCATCACGCAGTTCCTCAATCGGCAGATCGGTACGACGGAGGGAGTTTCCTGCGGTGGGGGTGTTCGGTTCTGGCAACATGGAGTCTCTTGGTATATCTAAAAAACCATGCTTACGGGCAGAAATTTTGTCCTACTGGCTCTCCTGGCATGCGGATGTCACGGGGTCTGTGCGGAGAATTCTGGAAATAGTCCGATGACGGAATCGCAGAAGCAGGGAGCTTTGTTTTCCGATGATCTGAGCATTCCCTCACCCGGAGAGGTTTTTGCAGCGTTGAATGCATCTTGCCATCCCAACTGGGTGACTCTGTTGACTCCCGCGACCGCTCCTGTCACGACCGATCGCGCACAGCTTGCCTTGGCTGTGGGTGTGCTTGCTGCCAACGGATATATTGCCGTCGAGGCTCAGGACGGGCAGCAGGTGAAGAATATTGGTCGTGAGATGATGTCGTTAGCCAAAGCTCTCGGCGTGAGTGAAAGCCTGACGGGGCGTGGAAGTAGTCTGATCGAATTCGCCGAAGACAATGCCTGGGATTCCCTGGCCGCCGAATTGGAGGCAACGGAGAACGAGATCAAGACGACGATGCGCGATCAGAAGGATCGCAATCTGATTGTTCTGACTTCAGCCGCCGCGTGGCTCCGGGGAACAGAGGTAGCGACTCAGCTCGTCCTCATCGATCCTAATCCTCAGGGGCTCGCTGTGATCAGGCAACCCGATCTGGCCCGTCATCTTGTATTGCAGCTTGATGCGTTGCCGCCACGGATGAAAAACAATCCCTTGCTCGCCAAGGTACAACAAACTTTTGCCGAGATGGTAACCATCCTGGATTCGATGGGAGTAACGCCGGAAAGCGACCGATCCAAACTCCAGCAGATCCATGATGCTGCTGCGGGGCTTGTGAAGGAGATCCTGAATGTGTCAGGAGGCACTCCCTCACCAGTGCCAAGTCCTTTTCCCGCAGCGGCAACCATGCAAGGGGGCAGCAAGCCATGAGAACGATCTGCTTACTGCTTTGCTTGATTTTTATTCTGTTCGGCTGGCTAAGTTTGAAAGCAGCGGATGAAGAAAATACATCAATCCCACTGGCACCGATTCCCAGCGAGGCAAGGCGTCTTGTCTTGGAAACGGCGAGTGCTTTTGCAGATGATGGTTTTAAGGTGCGTGATGCGGACTGGTCCTTCGCCTTGGATAAGGCAAAGCCGCAATTTCTACGAGTGACTCTCTTTGCCGAACTCCACTATTGGTTTGCCGTGGCATCACCTGGTTCTGGAATGAAGCTAAAAATAGTCCTTTATGACAGGCAGGGACATTCTGTGAAGGGTGAGGCATGGCAGGATACCGGCACTCATGACGGAAGTAGGGCTGCCACGGGACTTATTCCAAAGCAGAGCGGGGAATATTTCGTTGGCGTCGAGAGCTTGGATAATTCCACGGATGTTAATCTCGATTGCTCTCTAGTGATGGCGTATAAATAACCGCCATGACGTCCGCCTTTACCCCCGCAACTCGCGAGACCCTCACGGGAGCTCCCGTAAAGCATTTCTCCATCTTTCTTCACAACAAGGTGGGTGCCCTGCTTGAGGTCGTGAAATTCTTTGAAGAGAACGGAGTCATTGTTATTGCGTTCTGCATAGTCGATTCTGCGGAATCCTCCATTGCCCGGATGATCGTCAGTGATCCTGTGCTTGTTTCAAAACTGCTTCACGATCATGACATCGCCTTCAGTCAGACCTCGGTCCTGGTGGTCGAATTGGCCGAAGGTGCCAGCGATTTGGGACATGTGCTCAACTGCCTGCTGATGGCCGAAGTGAATATTCTCTTCAGCTATCCCATGCTGATCCGTCCCCGCGGAAAGGCCCTCCTGGTACTCCATGTCGATGACAACGAATGCGCCTCCGTGGTGCTTCAGGGCGAAGGTCACGAAATCCTGACCCAAGGGGATTTAACGCGGTAGCAGTTACCCGTTTGAAACTCGACTTTTTCCAGGAGAGAAGGTGTAGTCTCAGACCAGCAAATTTACGGAGGGGTGGTAGAGTGGTCGATTGCGCCAGTCTTGAAAACTGGAGAGCCGAAAGGTTCCGTGGGTTCGAATCCCACCCCCTCCGCCATGCCCCTCAATCGACCGCAAACCCGCATAAACACTAGGTTCGCTGTTTTGATGGATGCCCTAAAAAGGCCATTTTTAGGCCAAGTGTCCCTAAAAGTGTCCCTTTTTGGATTGGAGGGGGACTATCCGCCAGTACCCGCTCAGAAGGTGGTCACTACCCTGTCACTACCCCGTAACGGTGTTTCTGGAGATTCGGTAAACTATCTGCATAACCGAAAAGAAAATGCAGAACAGATACCGCCTTTACCGCCGATCCAATCGATCGAAAGGCACCTATTACGCGCAAGATTGCACGACCGGTGCTAGGGAAAGTCTTGGCACCAAAAAGAAATCCGAGGCTGAAAAGCTCCTTCAGGCAAAGAATGAATCCAACGCGCAACCCGTTTTCAGTAGGGAGCTGGCGAAGGTTTACATGCACGCTCAGGATCCGCACTTCGGGGAACGTACCTGGGGTGATGTGGCCCGCCTCATTGACTCTGCCTATGAGGGGAGCACCAAGGAACGGTTTCAAAAATTCCTGCGTAGCAAGCCGGTAAAGGGTTTGTTGAATCTGAAGTTGGTTGAAACCAACTCCAGTGATTTTCTGGAAGTATTCGCGCATCCGAATGCGGGTGTCTCCGCCAATGTCCAACTCAGGATCCTACATAACAGGGCACTTGATTTGGAGTGGATCCTTCGCCCAGTGCTCTCAAAGAGAGCTTGGCCAAAGATCAAGTATGGACATCGCCAAGGAATAACACGCGAGCAGCATGAAGCTGTCCTCAAGGTTACGCCAAACGAAGAGTACAGGCTCTACTTTGAACTCCTGTGGTTAACAGGTGGGAGTCAGACAGACATTGCAAGTCTCACGAACCAAGATATCGATTGGGTGACAAGGCGACTTTACTACGAACGTCAGAAGCTCAAATCAAAAGGCCAGGGGAATGCCTGCCTAGTCATTGGGACTGCGATGGAGGCTCTACTAAAACAACTTCCCAGTGAGGGAGCATTATTTCCACACCTTGGAAAGCTGAAGGAGAGCAAGCGAAGCAATTACTTTTGGACGAAGCGGGTAAAAGCAGGACTTCCCGACGGGATTGTTTTGCATTCTTACCGCTACGGATGGGCCGAGCGTGCGCAAAAGGCGGGGATGCCGGAGCGCGAAGCAATGGCTCACCTTGGTCATGGCAGCAAGGCGGTTCACCGTGCCTACGCCAAAGCAGCCGACCGTGTGACGATGCCGTTGGAATGGTATGAGGAACAATCGAGTAAGAAACTGATCAACTTGCAAGAGGTACTCGCAACGCGACCAGATGTGGCTGCTTAGTGAACAATCCGATTTATTAACCCAAAGCGTCAGCGGGCTTCTTTTTATGTTCATTCTTAATCTGCCAGTATTTTGCAACCAACTTGGTGGCCTTCGATAGCCACGCTGGGTTATTGGACAGTCCAGCGATCTCCACCGAGGCAAAATACTTTGGGGAATTGGCTGCCGGTTCGCCAAGAGGTTTGAGCAGTTTGGCTGCAACAAGGACGGCCATATCATGTTCGTGAAACCCCAATACCGCAGCAGATTCACCTGTTGTTAGGCGGCCAGGTAAGCGATGGCAGTTTAGGAGCATGTAGATTTCATTGCTTCCAGTGAGTTCTCTTGAACTAAACATTGCCGTTGCCACCTCCCAATCTGATAACGATCCAAGGAAGGCTCAATAAACGTTCCAATGAGGAGGGATCTTCTCCACCAGGACTCTCCTTGCTTAATTTTGAGTTCATGGGTCTTCTAACCGGAGTTGAACCGGCTTTTTCGGGACATAAGCCCCAAAAAGATCCGTCAGAAGACTAAGAATGCTGGGAAACCGAAACGGTAAAACAACACTATGCTTCTAAAATATACTTTAAATTTATCCCTTGTCTAGGGGGAGAATTTTGGTAGTGGGCCAGGTTGAGGGCGCAACTGCATAGGATGAAAGGCCGAGATTTTTGATCTCATAGGTCACCCGTTCCAACGCCTATGGAAGTGATATGCTTCTAAGGATATTTCTTGAGAAGAAGAGGATTACTTTCCTTCCGGACTTTCTCGTGCCAGCAAACGAACCGAGAGGGGGGCAGCTACCACTTCTTTAACTTGATAGTGTAATAGCCGTTCGTATCGCTCCACGCCACTTTTCCGCCACCTTGCGCATCTTCAATGGTATCATTGACAATCATGATGGTTGGGCCGTTTTCTCCCGGTCCCACCCACGCATATTTTTCTAGAGAACCATGTTTGTTGAGCTGGATGACCCCCAAAGCAAGGAACGCCCCAACCACCATCGCAATAATCGTTGTCCAAGACAAAAGCCGAGGGAGCCGAAGTTTGCTAAGCTTTTCAGCGGCAGCATCAATCCCGCTCACCGTATCTTGAATCGTCCTGCTGGTGTTGTTGGCCTGTTTGGCAGTTTCAGACATGGTGTTCTTGCATGTCGTGAGGTCTTCCTTCAATTCGGATAGTCCCAGTTTTTTAACTTCGTCCTCCAGTCGTGCGGCAATCCTTTTGGCCATGTCATCCACCGGGAATTCTTTCACAATGTACTCACCTGCCGTATCGAGCCGGGCGGCTGCTTCATGCATCCCTTTTTCCAGTCCCTGAAGGATGCGCACCCGCTCGTTAAGCAACTCGATCATCTTCTCATTGCGTTCGTCGCTCTCCCTCCCGGAAGTAATCACCCGTTGGGCCATGCGGGTATAATAATTCCCCAGCAATTCCAAAAAGAGCACCAGCCCAAAAATCGGGTCATCCCGGTTGATCAAAGCGGCTCTGTTCAAGGCGTCCTGAAGCTCTTTCTGCAACTCCCTCGGAGCAGCTTCAATGAGCTTGGCGATCAGTTCCTTGGGAACGGTGACATCGGGAGTGGAGTCTGGGTTGGGCATAAAGGTTAGGGAAGAAGTTGCTCTTTGATTTGGTCGAACTGGGCAAAGACCGCACGCTGGTAGCGTTTGAGTCGCGTGCGGTTTAAGAAGGTGGTCAGCGGGTTTTCCGGGTCGGTATGTTCAAGGGCCGTGCCCACCCTTAGACTAGCATTTTCCAGCTCATCGCGCACCCAGTCCTCCAATTTCGGGATCTCGATTTCCGAGGGCTTGAGGGTCTTCCGGTACTCCAAGCGTTCCGGAGATTTCCGGTAAATCGCTCCTCCTCCCCGGCCCTCGTTGATGGCGATGACATAGCCAATGGCCTTGTCTCCCTTGAGCACTTCCCTGGCCCAATTCCCGATATTGGCGATGCTGTCCACCGAGGAATCAACCACCCCGATGGCCGTCCAGCGGAGGCCATATTCCCGGCTCAATTTCATGGGATCAACACCCCTCCACCACGGCTCGATCCGGTCGGTGGAACCGGCCCGCATGTCCACCAGACTCAGCGGAGCGGTCACAATTTTTTCTAGCATCCCATCAAGGTTCTGACTCCTACTCACATCAATAAATTCCGCCTCTCCATGGAAGCGTGTTGCCGTGCTGGTTTCATTATCTAACTCGAAGAGTTGGGGACGGATGTTTTGCGCGTGATACCAGTCCAAAAGCAGCCCCATGACCCAGCTTTTTCCCGAGCCTCCTTTGCCCCCGATGGAGAAGACCGTTAGTTTGTTGTTGGGTGGTAGGCTCATGCTCTGCGGGCCACCCGTGGCGAGATCGCTCGTTCACCCAAGGAAGCTTCCTCCGGTGCATCCAGTGAGGGAAGTGCTGGTGTTTTCACCGAAGGTTTGACCCTCCCATTGTTTCTCTTGGGCCTCTTTTTTCCACCCCCAAGTCCCTTCAGATACTGCCGCAAGGTTGCCTCGCTCACCGGGATGCCACTCTCGCTCAAATACTTTGCCAGGGCCACAAAGGAGACCTTGTTTTCCCGGGCTTGTAGCAGGGCAGGGCGCACCCGGTCCAGGACATCGGCTATGGTTTTTCTCTTTCTGAGTTCCCCGCTTTGCGCCAACTCTTCCAGCCGGAAGCTCACGCTTTCAAAATCAACTTGGGACTCAATGGCTTCAATATCGAGTTTCTTGTTCACCTTGTAGCAGCATAGCACTCTTTCACGCTTTTGCTGCGGATTTTTCCCTTAATCGCTCCACCAGGAGCTAAGGGGTTGGTGTCATACCTACTTATTCTCACTTTTTCTCTGCGGCTCCCATTTGCTTTAGGAGGCTCCTGGGGTATCCTATGGTGATGATTACCGGGGTTGCTCAAAAAAACTTGGCTGTGGCTAAGAGCTACTTTGATGAGCATTTGTCCCATAACGATTATTACACCCAAGGAGAGGTGGAACAAGGCAGATGGCTGGGACTGGGTTGTGAAGCCTTGGGGCTTCAGGAAGGCCAGGTGGTGGATCGGGAGCAGTTCATGTCCCTCTGCGATGGGCTGCATCCCGAGGAAGGTTCCCGGCTCACTCAGCGGCTTAATGGTGCGGACAATCGGAGGGTCTTCTATGACTTCACCTGTTCGGCTCCCAAGTCGGTTTCCCTCATGGCTGTTACTATGAAGGATGAGCGGATTCTCCACGCCCATCAGGAAGCGGCCCGCATTGCCATCAAGGAATTGGAAGCCTACTCCGCCACCCGTATCCGGGTCGAGGGAGCCGATAGCGACCGCCCCACCGGCAATGTCGTCGGGGCGGAATTTCTGCACAATTCCAGCCGTGCTCTTGACCCTCAGTTGCACACCCATTTCACCCTTTTTAATGCGACGTTTGATAAGCAAGAAAAGCGTTGGAAAGCGCTCCAAACTTTCGACATGTTTGAAGCCTCAAAGTATGCCACCGAAGTCTATCGTAATGAACTCGCCAAGCGGCTTGGCTTAATCGGTTACGAGGTGGAAAATCGCTCACACGGTTTTGAAATCAAGGGGGTGTCTCGCGAGTTGCTCAAGCGCTTTTCCAAGAGGAGCGCCGAACGGGATGCCGTCATCGCCAAGATGGAGGAACGCTTGGGGAGGAAGCTCGATAATAATGAGGTTTCGGTGGCCGTGCATCGCACCCGTTCTCGGAAGTTGAAAGGGATCACCACCGAGGAGGTCCGCCAGATCCAGCTTGCCCAGATGACCCCCAACGAGATCGCCTCCCTCCGTGCGGTGCAGGAGCGGGCTGAGCAACCAGTTCACCGCGAGCCGGTCGGGGAACGCGCCTCCCTCGACTATGCCACCGCCCATCTCTTTGAGCGCTCCTCAGTCGTTACCCAGGAGGAGCTCTTACGCCAGGCCCTCATTCACGGCAGGGGAAAGGTGGCCCTTTCCCTGCTCAAATCCCAACTGGAGGAGGAACGCTTTGTCCGGGTCGGCGGGGGGATTTCCACACGGGAAATCCTCACCAAGGAACTGGATTTAATCGAAGCGCTTGATTCCACCCGAGCCACCGCCACCCCCTTGGCTCCAGAGTTTGTTCCTTCCCTCTCACTCGGAGAGGATCAGCGTGCAGCCATCACCCATGTCCTGCAAACCGATGATCAGTTCACCGGCTTCCGGGGTCTGGCCGGGGCGGGCAAGACCACCGCTCTCCAGGAGATCGCACAGGTTTTTTCCCAGGATCAGCGTCCCGCCCTTTTCTGCGCTCTCACGGCCACCGCCGCCGAGGTGCTCCGCAAGGAGGTCTCCCCGGAAGCGGTGACCCTTGCCAAGCTCCTGATTGATCCCAGGGAACAGGAGAGCATTCAGAATGGGGTGATCGTGCTCGATGAGGCCGGACTCGTTGGCCTCGATGACATGCACTCCCTTTTCTCCCTCGCTCTGGAACGCAATGCCCGCATCATTCTCTCGGGTGATACGGGTCAGCATTCCGGGGTGGCCCGTGGCGATGCTCTCCGGTTGTTAGAGGAACATTCCATTTACCGAGCGGGCCATCTCGATCAGATCCGCCGTCAGCAGGAGGCCGGTTACCGTGAGGTGGTCGAACTCGCCGCCTCTCAGCATCCCCAGGAGGCGTTGGATCGGCTCGATGCTCTCGGCAAGGTCGTCGAACCCGAGCGTCTCTATGAAAGTGCCGCAGGGGCCTTTCTGGAGGCAAGGGAGCAGGGCCGCTCCGCGCTCCTGGTTGCTCCCACCTGGGCCGAGATTGATTCGGTCACCCAATGCGTTCGCTCTCAGCTTCAGGAGAAGGGCCTTCTTTCCAAAAAGGAGGAATCCGTGGCCGTGTTTGATTCCCTCGGCTGGACGGAGGCCCAGAAGAGCAATCCCTCCCAGTATGTCCCAGGAATGCGGATTTTGTTTTCTCAAACCTCGGGGCATTTCCACCACCACGAGGAGGTGGAGGTTGTGAAAATTGCTCAGGGTTCCTTGCAGGTCAGGAAAGAAGATGGCTCGCTCTCTTCGTTCCGTCCCCGTTCCGGTACTCCCTTCGAGGTGGGGGAGCGGAGAGAGCTTGCCGTTTCTCCCGGTGATGAACTTCTCCTCCAAGCCAACCGTTCCAAGGAGGGACTTCTCAACGGTCAGGTGGTCACGGTGAAGGCGGTGCAGGATGGCAAGATCACCCTGAGTGATGGGCGCTCTCTTCCGGACAATTACAAGCAATTTACCCACGGTTACTGCGTCACTTCCCATTCTTCCCAGGCCCGCACGGTCGATTCCGTTTTTCTGGTGGCGTCATCGCGGTCGGCGGGGGCCATTCACCGGGAGCAGTTCTATGTCTCGATTTCCCGGGGGCGTCAGGAGTGCCGGGTCTTTACCGATGACAAGGAGTTGCTGAGGAATCGCATCGCCCGCTCCACCCACCGTCAGGCCGCCCTGGACTTGCTCGGAGCCGCTCTTCGGAAGGAGGGACTCACTCCCGCTCTTCCCAACACAAAAATGAAGTCTCAGGAAAGGAAAACCTCTCTCGCCAGGCGGCACACCCGCAAGCTCAGAGGGGGGATTGCTCTGCAAGAGCAGGTGAACCAGATTGCCCAGCGGGCTTTTCATGCCCTGAGGAATCTTTCCCGCAACGGTAAACAACCACTAACGCTTGCTCCCGTTCTCCCGGCTCAGGAGCTTTCCGCAACCCCCCTGGAACGCCCCTTGGAACGGTCTTCCCGCTCTCCTCATCTTCCTGATCCTTCCCATGTTCCCCGCCCACCTCTTGGAGGGTCTTCCCTGGAACGCTGATTTTTCATCACTCCTCACCACACATCATCCACCATGAATCTCACCACTCGTACTCCCAGCGAATCGGTTATCACCGCTCCCGCCAACGATTATTCCCCCATCGCCATTGATTTTCGGGACGCTACGGGGCGTGTCTATGGGTTTCCTTATGCTCATCTTCTCCACTATTTCCTGGAAAAGAATCCCGCCTCAGCACACGACCCAAACGTTCCTCCCGACCGGATGGTTCTCTCGTTTTCCACCCATGATGTCACGCTCCTGGGCTGGCGTTTGAGCAATGTGCTTTTGTGGCTCGGCCTGGCCCGCATTTCTTCGATCATCGTTCGCGATACCCGTTTTGCCAACATGGATAAGGAGAAGGCGTACATTTCCGAGATCAGCGTCAAAGCCGTGGAAAATTGACTCACTCCAACTCCCTCTCTCTCCCATGACTGACTTTTCTTATCAGGAAAATCCCGAGCCTTTTCCAAGGAAGATTCTCTGCGCTCGCTCTCCCCATCGTCTTCCGTGCATTCCCAAGTATGTGAAACTTATTGACGATCTTCTCCACCACTCCATCAATGCGGCGGCTTTTGTGATGGATGAGGATCTCATCACTCTCGCCGATGCCAGGGGGAGCTTTATCAATGATCCCAAGCTCGCTCTCGCTGATCTGGAGAAGCAGCTCAGGGAATTTGATTCTGTTCTTGGGGAGAAGATTTTTCCCACACCGAAGCCTCTTTCCGCTGTGGAACAATGCTTGGAGGAATTACGCCGCAGGCGCTCTTCTTCCTCACCCAACTCGTCGTCGAGTTCTTCGACCGATCCTCAAAGCGATAATGACCAGGAGCTTTTCATTCCTCTGCCGGCACCAAGTTTTCAGAAAAAGGATGGAATTCAATACCCCGGCCAGGATCAAATCGGCGGACGCTGAGGGTGACCGAGTCGGAAGGGGGCGGGGGTGTTTGCTGCTGCGCGGTGGTCTGAGGGCTAGGAAGAGGGATTATGGCCTCGTAACGGGGCTTCTTCCTTGCCATCTGACGACCGCCTCTCCCTGGGGCGCGGAACGGAGGCTGTGAGAAGCAACTGTCTCCGCCGCGAGGGGGATTTTCCCTGTTTAGGGGTCTTTGACTTGCTGATCTATAGGGAGGTTCTGAAAGAGATTCTTGCTCGGATCAAACTCCATATTCCGGTCGTTCGGTGTCGGGTTCAGGTAATAGGTGAA
>Ga0302320_10024769_pt1 | contig 11692 bp, 7 predicted proteins | sample Bog_T0_3_FD_202130 | JGI IMG/M metagenome (GOLD analysis project Ga0302320, IMG submission 202130) | Peat permafrost microbial communities from Stordalen Mire near Abisko, Sweden - Bog_T0_3 | ecosystem: Environmental > Terrestrial > Soil > Wetlands > Peat | place: Sweden: Abisko, Stordalen Mire... | reverse complement strand
CGAAGTCGGCTGTCAGGAATCTTGGCCAGGCGGCGGCGGCGATCATGGCGGCGTTGTCAGTGGATAGGGCCAGGGTTGGGAAAGAGACGCGGACGCTGCGGCGGGCGGCTTCGGTGGTGAAGCGGGCGCGGAGTTCGCGGTTGGCGGCTACGCCTCCGGTGACGAGGATGCGGCGAACGCCGAGGGATTCGGCGGCGGCGAAGGTCTTTTTCAGGAGGTCGCCGACGACGGCGTGCTGGAAGCTGGCGATGAGGTCGAGGGTGAGTTGGTCGGTGTGGGCGAGGGCGTACTGGACGGTGGGGTGGGAAGGTGCGTCGGGGCCGGCGAAGAGGGCTTCGCGGCGGGATTCGGCTTCAGGGCGGAGGTTGTGGAGCTCGACGTAGCGGAGTACGGCAGTCTTGATTCCCGAAAAGGAAAAGAGGAAGTGGGGGTCGAGGTTGGCGATGGGGGTAGTGGCGGCGGCCTTGGTGCGGGGAGGTTTGCCGGCGAGGTGGAGCTTTGTTTTGATCTGGGAGAAGGCGAAGGGGACGGCGTTGGGGTTGCCGTGCTGGGCGAGGGCGTCGATCCAGGGACCTCCGGGATAGCCAAGTCCGAGGAGCTTGGCGACCTTGTCATAGGCTTCGCCGGCGGCGTCGTCGAGGGTGCGGCCGATGAGGGAGTAGTGCCAGGTGTTGTGGGCGGGGCGGGCTAGATAGAGGTGGGTGTGGCCGCCGGAGACGACCAGGGCGAGGGCTGGCGGCTCCTCTTGGCTGGTGGTCGAAGAAGCATTTCCCTCAGGGGCTAAAGCCCCGGTCGATTTGGCGGGCTTTTCGGCACGACTGAAGTCGTGCCCTTTCAAAGAATGTGGCTGGTAGAAGTCGCGCCCTTTCAAAGCATTTTGCTGCCCTTTCAAAGCACTTTGCTGTTCGTGTTCATTGAGGAGGACGGCGTGGATGTGGCCTTCCAGGTGGTTGATGGCGATGAGAGGGAGGTTTTGGGCGAAGGCCAGGGCTTTGGCATAGGTGATGCCGACGAGGAGTGCTCCGGCGAGACCTGGGCCGCTGGTGACGGCTATGGCGTCGAGGTCGGAGAGGGCGATATTGGCCTGGGCGAGAGCGGCGCGGACGACGGGGACGATGGCGCGGAGATGCTCGCGTGAGGCGAGCTCGGGGACGACTCCACCATAGCGGGCGTGGGTGGCGATTTGGGAGGCGACTACGGAGGAGAGAGTGCGTGCGCCGCGCTGAACGACGGCGGCGGCGGTCTCGTCGCAGGAGGATTCGATTCCGAGGATCAGGCCGGAGCCGGGCATGGATCTAGTTTAGCTGGGTTGTGAGTTGGCGACGCGGCTCGGGCGGCGGTGGGCGAGAATGGAAGGAATCATGATGCAGGGGACTGGACAATTCGAGGCGGCGCTGGGGATAGTGGAGAGGCTGCGGGCGGCGGGGTATGAGGCTTATCTTGCGGGAGGGTGTGTGCGGGATCTGCTGCTGGGGCGGGAGCCTAAGGATTTTGACGTGGCGACCTCGGCGACGCCGGATGTGGTGCTGGGGCTGTTCCCGAGGACGTTTGCGGTGGGGATGCATTTTGGGGTGGTCTTGGTTGCCGATGGGGATAAGGAAGGCTACACCACTACCGAGGTGGCGACGTTTCGGTCGGATGGGGCTTATTCCGATGGGCGCCACCCGGATGGGGTGCGGTATACAAGGAGCGCCGAGGAGGATGTGAAGCGGAGGGATTTTACGATCAATGGGTTGTTGATGGATGTGGAGGGGCTTCTGGCTCAGGGGCTAAAGCCCGGCTCTTTGGAGGGAGTTGATGTGCGGGCTGAAGCCCGTACCCTTCACGAAGCCGGTTCCCTTCAAGACAACCAAGCACAACCAGGGTTACGGAAGGATTTCGGCTCAGCGGTAATTGATTTTGTGGGCGGGGTTGGGGATTTGGAGGCGGGGGTTGTTCGAGCGATTGGGGTGGCGGAGGAACGGTTTCTCGAGGACCACCTGCGCATGCTGCGGGGGGTGCGGTTTGCGGCGCGGTTCGGGTTTGAGATTGAGGCGGGGACGAAGGCGGCGATTGGTCGGTTGGCGGGGTTGACGGCGGCGGTGAGCCGGGAGCGGGTTCGGGATGAGCTGACCAAGATGCTGACGGAGGGACGAGCGCGGAAAGCGTTTGAGCTGCTGGAGGAGACGGGGCTGCTGGCCAAGGTGCTGCCCGAGGTGGCGCGGATGAAGGGGGTGGAGCAGCCGGCGCGGTTTCATCCTGAAGGGGACGTCTGGGTGCATACGCTGGGGCTGCTGGATCAGCTTGGCGAGGGGTGCCCGGCAACGCTGGCTTGGGGTGCTCTGCTGCACGACGTGGGCAAGCCGCCGACGTTCCGGCGTGCTCCGGATCGGATTCGATTTGATGGGCACGTAGAAGTAGGCGTGGCGATGGCGGCGGAGATTTGTCGGGGGTTTCGATTTTCGAATGAAGAGACGCGGCAGATTCTGGCGCTGGTGGAGAACCACATGCGGTTTGCGGCGGTGGGACAGATGAGGTCTTCAACGCTGAAGAGGTTTTTCAGGCTGGAGGGGTTCGAAGAACACCTGGCGCTGCACCGGATGGATTGCCTTGCAGGAAGCGGGAACCTGGAGCACTGGGAGTTTGCGCGGGCGCAGTATGAGGCGATGCCCCAAGAGGTGGTGCGGCCGCAGGCGCTCATTACGGGACGGGAGCTGATTGCGGCGGGGTATGTGCCGGGGGCTGGATTCAAGGAGATGTTGCGGGCGGTGGAAGATGCGCAACTGGAGGGGACGATTGGGACGGCCGAGGAGGCGTTGGGGCTGGTGCGGGAGCGGTTTGGAAAGTCCGGTTGAGAGCTGGGGAATTTCTGGATGGGTGTATCATGCCGACAAGCAATCTTTGATAGGAAGCAGTGGCTGCAACGTTTGAATCGCCGCCAGGATCGCGGACGCGCTGTGGGGGGAGGGTGATTCTTCAATGATCTTAAATTTTAAAAGAATGCATGTTGGGCTCGCCTCTGTTAGCCGGTTGGGGGGATTGCTTTGCGCATCGATTGGTGTCTCGGCAGGGCTTTTGCTGGCTTCAGGGGGCCTGGTGTGTGGCGCGCAAACCAAGGGGCCTTCCGCGGATACCGCGACCGCGCCTTCGAGCTTGCAGCCTCATGCGAATCCCGATGAGGTTTCAATCGACCTGGTGGTGCGGGACAAGAAGAAAAGGCCGGTGCTGAATCTTACGGCCGCGGATATCTCGGTCAGCGATGGGGGGAATCCGGTGCAACTTTCGGATCTGCGCCTGGTGACGGCGCAGTCTGGGGAGGCGGCATCGATTGCGCTGCTTTTTGACACGATGACGCCCGAGTCGGCTAAGGTTGCGCGGGATATTACAGCAAAGCTGCTGGCGATGGCTCCGGCGAATGGCTCTTTCGCGGTGCTTGGCGTGGATAGAGGGTTGAGGCTGTTTCAGAATTTTACTCAGGATCGCGCGGCGACGCAGGTGGCGACCGGGTTGGCGATGAACGATGGGTCTCTGAAAGAGTTGACCGCTGCGGAGAAGAAGCTGGTCGCGGTGGAGGAGACCGGTTCTGTTGGGTCGGGGTTGAATGCCAGCGTGGAGGATCGCGCGAAGGCACGGATGATGGTTGCGGCGCTTGAGGAGTCGCAGCGGATTGTTCAAGATCAACATGCCGCGCCGGCACTGGCCGGGTTGGAGGCTCTGGCGAAGGCAGAGCAGAACGTGTTGGGACGCAAGATCATCGTGTTCTTTTCAGCGGGTTTGCGCGCCAACGCGAGTACCGCGAACATGTCGAAGGAAGTGGTGGAGGCGGCGAACCGGGCGGGGATCGGGATCTACGCCGTGGATACGAATGGGGTGGACGACAAGTCGTTTGATGTTTTGACGATGATGTATTCACCTCCGCCGGCTGCGACGTTTCAGGCTTCGCCGGGCGTTTCAGGGTATATCCCGAGCCCGGTAAGAATTGTGGAGCGGATGGCAACGATGTCGGGGTCGATCTCGGATATTCATTCAACGACCAGCCCGGATACAGATCACAGCGCAGGTGGCGGGCTGGGCGCGCTGTCGGTTGGGACCGGGGGCTTTGCCATCAGCGCGGGAGGCGATGTGCGTGAGCCATTGAAGCGGCTGGTGGGGGATATTGGGACATATTACGAGGCCAGCTACACGCCGGTTTTGAAGGGTTATGACGGGCAGTTTCACTCGATCGACATTCGCCCGCTGCGCGATGGGGTGACGATTCAATCTCATGCCGGTTACTTTGCACTCGCGCCGGATCTGGCTGGGGCGTTTGGCGCCCGGCCGTTCGATGCGCCATTGTTGAAGATTCTGGGCGATTCTCCGGCGGCGACGGAGGTGGGATTTCAGCAATCGGTGATTCGCCTGGGCGGCAACGCGAGCCGGACTGCGAATGAGCTTACGGTTGAAGTGCCCGTTTCTCATTTGGAGCTGCGCAAGGACGAGCGGACCTTGCTGTTTTCCGCGCATGTTTCGATTCTGGCGCAGGTCAAGGACAAATCGGGCGTGGTTGTTGAGCGGTTCAGCGAGGACTTTACGCGCAACGGCGCACTGGAGACGATTGATGCGGCGCGAGCCGGGGTGGTGACGCTGGAAAGGCCATTCAACGCCGCGCCGGGAGACTACGTGCTGGAGGCCGCGGTTCTGGACAGGCTGGGCGACAAGGCCGGCGCGATGCGGACGGAGTTCACGATTCCCGAGCCTGTGGATGGGGCGTGGCTGAGCGATATCGCGATGGTGCGGCGGACGGAGGCTTTAACGGGCGCGGCCGATCCGGCCGACCCTATGGATTACGCAAAGACACGCGTGGTGCCGGCTATTGTGCAGCAGGTGCCTCCGGGCACACCGCGGATTTCGTTCTTCTTCAGGATTCATCCCGATGCGGCGACGGCCGGACACGATGGCAAGCTGGACGTGGAGATCCAACGCGACGGCAAGACGGTTTCAGATTCGTCGACGGCGATTGCGCACAAGACAGGCTCGGATACATTTGCGAACATGGCGACCATCCAGACGAATGCGTTGACCGTGGGGCTGTATCGAGCGGTCTTTACCTATACGCAGGGAGATAAGAGCGCGACGCGGGATACGGTCTTTACTGTATTTGGAACGCCGGTGGCAGAGGACGAAAGTCAGCCGGAAGGGGCAGACAACGCGGAGAAGGATGATGCGAGTGGGGCTGGCGGGCCTGGCGAGGGTGAGGGCGCTGCGCCGCCGGGGATTGGGGACTTCGCACCGGGAAGATTTGCTTCGAGTCCGGGCGGGTTTAGGGCGCCGAGCGAGAAGTATCAGAACGCTCTGCTGGCGAGTGCGCGGGAGCGGGCCCTGGGGTATGTCGATGCGCTGGTGAACTTCAAGTGCATCGAGGTGACGGATCGCTTTATGGATCCGAAGGGGGCGGGAACTTGGACACGGCACGACAAGATCGCGGAGATGGTGGCCTTTGAAAACCATGAAGAGACGCGGACGGTGCTGGAAGTGAACGGACAGCCGGGCAACACGCAGGGACTCGACATGAAGAGCGCGCGGCTGGAGGGCGAGTTTGGGGGGGTGCTGAAGGCTGTGTTCGCGCCGACATCAAAGGCGGAATTCAAGTGGAAAGAAACCGATATGCTTGATGGCGCGGCCGTGCAGGTGTTCAGCTATCGGGTGGACGTGAAGAACTCACAGTTCTCAGTGACCGCACTGCCGGAGCCTTCAACGATCGTGGGATTTCACGGGCTGGTGTATATCGACGATACGACTCGCGGGACGCGCCGCATCACGATGGAGGCGGAAGGCATTCCGGAGAAATCTGCGGTGCATGCATCGGCTGTGACGATCGATTACGACTATGTGGACATAAACGATCACGACTATTTGATGCCGGTGGAGGGTGAGCTGCGGATGAAGGCGGGGAAGCACGAGGCGATTCTGCATCGGATCGAGTTCAGGGATTATCACCGGTTTGGTTCGAGCGCGAAGATTACGGGATTTACGCAGTAGGGCGGCGGCGATCAGGCGGATGAAATGTTGATTTGAGTCTTCGAGTGATGCATGGTGGTCTCGGTGACGGATCGGTTTAGAGCGTCTTCCCTCAGAGGCTAAAGCCGAGACATTATTTTGTTGGATTTGGGGCACGACTGAAGTCGCGCCCTTTCAAAACCGCCAATCGGTTCAAATGCAATTGCCCTGAGGGTGCTGGAACGGCGGAATGAGGGCGGGTGCTCTCCAAGGTCGTTGTTCGGGAGCTATAATTTTGGTTGAGTCCGCACTTCGCTCGGTTACCCAAGGGGCCTCTTGAATCTGCCTTGGAGTGGTTCGCGCACTGAGGCCGGTTTCTGAATGAATCGTGAAGAACTTATCTTTGTTACAGGCGCCACGGGCTTTCTGGGCACGCGGCTGGTGCGGGAATTGCTTGGCCGTTTTCCGCAGGCGAGGCTGGCGCTGCTGATCCGCGACAGGGCGGGGAAATCTGGCGCCGAGCGCGCTGCTGCGATTGTGCCGGCGAGCGAGCTGCATCGGATCGATGTCTATTCAGGAGACGTTGACCAGACGAATTGCGGGCTGGATGCGGCGGTGCTGGAGCGGCTTGGCGCGGAGACAACTCGCGTGATCCACTGCGCGGCGACGGTTCGCTTCGATCACACGCTGGAAGAGGCACGAAGGACGAACGTGGAGGGCACTCGGCGCGTGCTCGACTTTGCCGCGAAAGCTCGCCAACTGCGCAGCCTGGCCTATGTGGGAACGGCCTACGTGGCGGGCGAGCGCACCGACCTGGTGCGCGAAGACGAACTGGTTACGGGGCAGAGCTACCGCAATACTTATGAACAGACGAAGGCCGAGGCTGAGGCGCTGGTGCGTTCGCGGCTGACATCGATGCCGGGTGTGATTCTGCGGCCGAGCATTATCGTGGGCGATTCGCAGACGGGCGTGACATCAAGCTTCAAGATGATGTATTGGCCACTGAAGATTTATGCGCGGCGACTTTGGCGGACGGTGCCGGGGTATCCCGATGCGGTGCTGGATATTGTGCCGGTTGATTTTGTGGCGACCGCCGTGGCGCGACTGGCTTTTGACGACGCGTCGCTCGGCAGCACGGTGCATCTGTGCGCGGGGCCGAAGGGGAGTGCGACGATCGAGCAGGTGGCGCGGCGGGCTATGGAGTACTTCCATGTGCGGGAGCCCCGGTACGTTGATCCGAAGTTTTTCTTTGCGGTAGCACGGCCGCTGTTGTTTATGGCTTTGTGGGGCAAGAAGCGGCGGGTGCTGCGCGACGGCCGCGCTTATCGGGACTACTTTACGATGCGGATGCAGTTTGATACGCGCAATGCGGAGCGGCTGCTCGAGCCTTTGGGCGTTTGTCCACCGCCGGTGCTGGACTACCTGGATCGCTTGTTCAACTATTGCGTTGCGAGCGAGTGGGGCCGCAAGGCGGTCCAGGTCCAATGAACATTCTGCGGCGCATTCAGCTTTCGCGCGACAAGAGCGTGACTGTCGCCAATCTCGCGGATGAGTTGTTGCGGCGGAGCGGCGACCGCGATATCTCGATTGAGAACGACAGGCCTTTTCGGCTTGCGGAGATGCACGGCGAAGTTTGTTCGATCGATGCATTTCTCCGCACGAACCTTGGGCTCAAGCCGGGCCAGCAAGTGGCTGTTTATCGCAGCAACGACAGGCGATGTTTTCATTGGTTCCTGGGGATTATCCGGGCAGGGGGCATTGCGGTTCCTCTGAACCCGATGCTGACTCTTGTCGAGGTGCGCCGAATCTTGTCGAAGAGCGGCACGGATATTCTGGTGACGGACAAGGCGGTGTTCGAACGCAACATACATGAGCGCGGCGCGCTGGATGTAAGGACATGGGTGCAGGCGGATCAGGAGGCGGAGACGCTGGAGGGATTTTTGCGCGGGCCTGGCATCGGGGCCGACGCGGGTGTGCCGTTTGAGCCGGTAGTGATCGATCCGGCGGCGACGGTAGCGGTGTTTCACACTTCAGGCACGAGCGGTTTTCCCAAGGGTGCTGCGCTGTCGAGCAGGGCACTGCTGGGGGCGCGGGCGTCAACGGTGCTGGCTGGGCTGCTGGTGGGGCCAAAGGACATGGCACTGGTGGCGCTGCCGTGGTCGCACATCATGGCCGTGAGCATTGCGCTGTATGGCTTGATGGCGGGGACGCGCGGGTGCTTTCTGGATCGCTTCGATGTGGCAAGCGCGCTGGACCTGATTGAACGGCATGGCGTGACCGCGGTAGTGGGAGTGCCGGCGATGCTGGCGCGGCTTGTGAACAGCAACCCCGAGCCTGCGCGGCTGGCAAAGGTGCGGGTGTGGCTCTCGGCTGCGGATCATTTGCCGTCTGAAGTTCGGCTGCGGTTGCGGGAGTTCGGAGCGTTGGTGCGTCTGCCGGGAGGGGGGCGCATACCGCCAGTATTGCTGAACGGATACGGCATGGTGGAACTGGGCGGGCTGGCCATGATGGGCGTTGAGCTGTCACTGCTGCCGGGAAGCGGAAATGTGTGTTTCCCGGTGCCGCCGTTTCATATTCGCATTGCGGACGAGAACGGGCTGAGTGTTCGAGCCGGGGTGACGGGCGAGTGCCAGATTCGACGCCGGGGACTCGATCCGCACTATTGGAAGGACGAATCAAAAGAAACGGGCGATCGCGAGGGGCTGGTGACCGCCGACGGATGGCTGAGGACCGGCGACCTGGCTACACGGAATCGCATTGGCATGATCCGGATCGTGGGGCGGATGAAGGATGTGATCAAGTCGGGGGGCTACTCGGTGTATGTCCGCGAACTTGAGGAGGCGTTGACGGCGCACCCGGCGGTGGCACGCGCCGCGGCATTCGGGCTGCCGCACAAGGACAAGGGCGAGATTCCGGTGGGGGCAGTGGAGTTGCACGACGGCTCGCTGGCCAGCGAAAGCGATCTGGTGGAATGGTGCCGGCAGAACCTTGCGCCCTACAAAGCGCCGCGACGGGTGTGGATTCTGGATGCGGGGTCGCTGCCGCAGAATCATACCGGCAAGCTGCTGCGCCGGACGCTGCGGGAGCGGTTTTCGGTGGAGATGGACTTAGGCCCTTCGATTTGATTGTTTACCGTGGAGACGGGGGCACTTCTCTTCGATCCAGTTTGTCGCTCGGTCAGCGAGTTGGAGCGGGCTTCTTGTCTTCCCACCCATGCGACAAGAAGCAAGAACGTCGCATGGATGGGGCACCCATCTTCCTACCCAGTGTGCAAAGAACGCGGAAGAGATGGGGCGCCCAGCCACCTGCGGTGGTGCAGACGCCTTCGGCTCTTTGATCGAAGTTTGTTGGTCTCGCTCGGATGTGACGGCGGGCACTGCCAAGTGTGATGGTGGATGAGATAAAAAGGTTGAGCCCGTTCGGGCATTGAAACACAGCACTATCACTGCAAGTTCCCATTTGGCTCACTCAGGGCAGGCTTTTCGATTCTTGCTGCGCTTGCTGTACGACGAGAGCGCTTTTTATTCAGAGAGAGAGGACAGACTATGACCACCGGCGGCGGTGTTGGCACATTTGTCGATTTTCAGGCGGACTGGGCGTTGCTTGAGTTGCCCGAGGCCGTTCGTCAGGTATTGAGCGCTGCGCCACTGGTGCAGACGCCGGAGACCCGGTCGCAATTGCTGGATTGGGCGCTGGGGCGGTCGTCTGGGGATACGGACTGGACGCTGGGCAATCGCGATGACCACGGGCAATATGAGGCGGTGTTTCAAGCGGCGGGGGTGGGACGGATTATCGAGGCGGTGATCACCAAGGCGCGCAATGGGCTGGCGATCAACTTTCCCGATCCGGCGATGCGCAGGCGCGATCCGGACGCGATGGTGATTGGCGATCATCTGCCGACGGACAAGCCGACGTATGAGGAGCGGTTTGGCGAGGGATTTGAGAAGACGCGGCAACAGACGCTGGATTGGCTGAAGACACAAGAGCTGGTGGCGATGCCGTTCTATGCGGGGACGGATGCGCTGGGGTATGGATCGCTGCTGATTGTTCCGAGGCAGGCGGCGTTTTTTGCGGCGGCGCTGGCGGACTTGCAGGGGATGATTCCGCGGTCGCAGGTTCCGGCGGGCTTCAAGGTGACGGGGGGCGTGTTGTTTGTTGCGCCGCCATTCCGGCACACGCACTTTGGCGGGCGGCAGGTGGTGGTACACGAGCGGACGGCGACGCACCAGGAGATTTTCGCTTACAACCTTTATCCGGGGCCGAGCGCCAAGAAGGGTGTGTATTCGATGCTGCTGGACATTGGCGAGCGGGAGGGCTGGACGACCAACCATTGCGCTGCCGTGGCGGTGGTGACCCCGTATGAGAACCAACTGGTGTTGATGCACGAAGGGGCCAGCGGCGGCGGCAAGAGCGAGATGACGGAGCACATCCACCGCATGGAGGATGGGCGGCTGCTGATCGGGCGGAACGTGGTGACGCACGAGGAGCGGACGTTGAACCTGCCGGAGGCATGCCACCTGAAGCCGATCGCGGACGATATGGCTTGCGCGCATCCGAAGAATCAGGGGAGTGGTGGGCGGCTGACGGTGGCGGATGCGGAGAACGGCTGGTTTGTGCGCGTGGACCACATTCACAGTTACGGGACTGCGCCGAACCTGGAGAGGCTGTGCATCGATCCGCCAGAGCCGCTGATTTTTCTGAACCATTACATTGTGCCGGGCGGGACTTGCCTGACCTGGGAGCACGTGGAGGATTCACCGGGGAAGCTGTGCCCAAATCCTCGGGTGATTTTGCCGCGGCGCTTGCTGGAAGACATTTTGGACGGGCCGCAGCGGGTGGATGTGCGGAGCTTTGGGGTTCGGTGCCCACCGACGCATCGTGACAGCCAATTGTATGGAATATTGGCGATGATTCATGTGCTGAGCCCGGCGCTGGCGTGGCTGTGGCGGCTGGTGGCGCCGCGGGGACACGCGAATCCGAGCATTCAGGATTCGAAAAGCGTGGGGATGCAGTCGGAGGGCGTGGGGTCGTATTGGGCGTTTGCGACGGGTCGGAGGGTGGACCAGGCGAACCTGCTGTTGCGGCAGATTGTGGAGACGCCGGAGACGCGGTATGTGCTGCTGCCGAATCAGCACATTGGGGCCTGGAAGGTTGGCTTCATGGCCGAGTGGATTGCCCGCGAGTACCTGGCGCGGCGGGGTAGCGCGAAGTTTGGTCGGGACCAGGTGCGCGAGGCGCCGTTTCCGTTGCTGGGGTACATTCCGCACCAGTTACGGATTGAAGGGTCGATGATTCCGCGGGTGTTTTTGGCGGTGGAAGAGCAGATTCAGGGCGGAATGGACGTGTACGAAGAGGGGGCGCGGCAGTGGCGGGAGTTTTTTGCGAAGGAACTGAAGCAGTTTCTGGTGCCGGAGCTCGATCCGCTGGGGAAGAAGATTATCGAGGCTTGCCTGGATGGGGCGCACCAGGAGGATTATCGGCGGCTGATTCCGCATCCGATGTTCCGCGATGATGGGTGAGGCTGGGAACAGAGAGCAGGGAACAGCCCGGCGAAGGCTCTTGGGAAGAATTCGCCTTGTCTACAGTTTTCGCGGTGACGGAGGAATCCCAGGTCTTAAGATCTAGACTTGGGGCACCCGGCAATGAAGGCTTATTGCGATGGAAGCGGCCATCGAGGCAGTGAATTCCTTGTGCTAACGGCAGGAGCAGCAACTGATGATGTTTGGGCTGGATTCGG
>Ga0302320_10024767_pt1 | contig 11693 bp, 8 predicted proteins | sample Bog_T0_3_FD_202130 | JGI IMG/M metagenome (GOLD analysis project Ga0302320, IMG submission 202130) | Peat permafrost microbial communities from Stordalen Mire near Abisko, Sweden - Bog_T0_3 | ecosystem: Environmental > Terrestrial > Soil > Wetlands > Peat | place: Sweden: Abisko, Stordalen Mire... | reverse complement strand
TATTTTTTTAATTTGCCATTTGGTTTTTTTTCGTCCAATTCATTTTTAATAAATAAAATAAAAAATTGGTTTTTAATATGAATGAACCTGAAATTTACAAATTTTAAGACTTTTTAATTCGATAAAATATTTTTTCTTAATTTTTCAAAACGTTCAAAATATTCAGGATAGTGTTGCTGATCAATTCCCCTGATTTTTTTATAGAATCCCTCACGCTTTTCTCGTCTTCTCCTTCTTTCACCTCAATATCCATCTTTACCAATCATTCGTTTTTCTAAAAAATCTCTTTAAAAACATCATACCTCTCTTTCCCCATCATCTGTGAATTCCAAAAACTTGATTTTCCCATTAAGTTTTTCCCATTCATCCTTTCCTATTATTCACAAAGCTTTATATAAATTCATCAATATTTCTTAAAAAAACCTTCAAAATTCAATGTAAATTTCAGATGATACCCAAGTCTTTTCTTTCCACGACTCAATACCAAATGAGCCTATTTCATTTTAAATAAACCCCTTATCAGTTCCTATATAAAATACTTCTCCACTCAAGTTTGTTAACTCTTTTATCATAAGTCTCTTATCTTCTAATTGAAACTCCTTAAATTCGTTAGTGAAGGCCTTCTGTATATCTTCAAATTTGAGTTTTTTTTCTTCCCTTATTAAAACTCTTTAAACTCTTCCCAGAATTCACTTACCAGGTCCCTGCAGTATTCCAAGCTGAATGTCCTATTTGACTCGGAGATCTTTTAATTACCATTTTAACAAGGAAAAATCAGAAATTCTTTTTTTTAGTACGGATTTTTGTCGACCACTTGATGATTTTCGAGCTTCTGAGGAGCTATTACAGGCTTCAACCCATCTTTGAAGAAGTTCGGGTCGTTATTCACCCAATATGTATAAGAAGCCTCTTTTTTTAATTTGGGATCGACTGGTAGAGGTTCTTTGTTTTCCTCAGATTCTGCCATTTTTTGTGTTTTTTTTAAAGAAGATTCGAAAGTTCTTTTTTTATTTAATTAATTATAAGAAAAATGTGATTTAATGAATTTTCGCATTTTCTGATTTAAAAAACGAATGAACTATATAATAATAAGACTTTTTATAAGGCTTTTAATATTGTTTTTTTCTTTGATTTGTTGTTGAAAATCGCATCCTTGGATTTCTCTTTATGTTCCCTAGAATTTGATTAAAATCATGCTTTTAAATAAGAAAATATGAAGAAAAACTGGATCGATTTCTGGATAAAACTCAAGGCTTCTTGATGTTCGATATTCAGGAAATATTTCTTATTGTCGAAAGTCTTCGCTAGATAAGGAGATCGGCTTTTTTCTAGGTTTTGAAAGAACTTTTCATATAAAAATTAAATAAATTTCTCATTAAATTCATGAAATGAGACCTTCAATAGGCTTTGTGGGGGTAAGCTGCTCAATTCATTATAAACATGTGCTCTTTTCTCAGTAATACTTCTAAAAAAACAGGACTTTTTTCAATAAATTCAAGATCTTACGCTTCTTCCATTTCCTTCTTAACGAAAGAATCATCGAAATCCATTTCCTTAGTAAATCCATTGATTTTCAAATTGCTTTTGGTCTTTCTAAGCTTTCTTTTCCTGCCTTTTTTCTTTCCATTTCTTTCAGATTCCGAACTTTCTTCCTCCAGGATTTCAATAGGTATTGAATTATTCGTTTTCCTCAATATTTTCTTCTTCTTTTCCTCTTTATCCTCGATTTCTAATTGTAAAAGATAACTATTGTTCAATTGGAGCTTCCCAGGAGATAAAGCCTGGTTTTCTTCATTATTGTCCATAAAATGCTTTATCACAAAATTCCCATTATTGGCCTTGTTTTTATGAAAATCCTCCATTTTCTCCTCTTTCTTAGAAAAATAGCCTTTTTTGGGTCCGTTTCTCAGGACTTCCTGCTTATAATCAGGACTTTTATTCGAATTTATCCCGAGATCTGTCCTTTTAGTGAATTCAGGCGATTTCTCTAGGTCTTTTTCGCTTTTCTTAGCTTCAAAATCCTTGTTTGTTGATACTTTCAAGCCTTTGAATTTCGCCTTTTTTGTCGGTTCAATGATTTCCTCAGGCTTCTTCTCCTTTTCCTTCAAAACAGCCTGAGAATTGCTATTGAAAAGGCTCTTTTTCTTGATTTTCGCCTTGAAAACCTCAGGTTTCGAAATCTCGGGTTTTATGGTTTCCAACTTAAACATCTTCCTGGGTTTATTGCCATTGATTTCTATCGAAGTCTCTGTTTTCGAGTTTCTTTTCCTCTTCAAATTCAAAGCTTTTTCCTCGATTTCCTTGATTTCCTCATCTTTTTCCTCTATAACGACTTTGGATTTGGCTCTGGTGATGCGTTTTTGCTCCAGTGTTTCATTTTCCCGGAATTCCTGAGGTTTTTTCATAGGCTTTTTTCTCAGATCTTCCTTTTTCTCCAGCGATTTCATATCATTCCTTATCAAACATTTCTTCTTTTTTGTTTGAAGACCAATAAAGCCTCTTTCATTGTTATTATTGGTCTTTTTCTCTAAGGAAGACTTCTTTATCTCAATGGGAGGCTTCTTTTTCTCAATGGAAGGCTTCTTTTTCTCAATAGAATGCTTCTTTTTCTCTAAGGAAGGTTTCTTTTTCTCAATGGAAGGCTTAGGACAGATCTTCTCTATTAATTTCTCGAAGAAATCCTTACGATCTCTTTTCCCTGAAGTGCCAGGCTGAGTTATGGCTTTATTTCTACTGAGGATCTCATCACAATTCAATTCACTCTTAGAATCCTCATTGTTTTCTGAGGACGAGTTATTACCTGAACTATCAAGAATTTGAATCACTTCTTTGGTTTGTTTCTGCAAAAGATCCATCAATTCATTGCCAAGTGTCTGGGAAAAGCCTTAATTTAAAGAAAAAATCGTTTAGAAAGAACCTTCAAATCACGACTCTTCTCGTTTGTGATGAAATCCTTCAAATAAGTCATCACATTCGTCTTGAAATCAAGTTCCGATTGATTTTCTTTGATCGCGAGTCTCGCGTTGGCAAGAAACTCAGAAAAATAAGTGTCTTTGGCTTTACGCGACTCTAAAGAAAACTGAGAAAAAAACGAGAGAAATTTGGAGGTTTACTTTGGATTTTCATAAGCTTGGTACAAAAGTCGTGCTTTTCTATGCTCTCAATGAATTTCAGCTTGTTTTTGGCCGAGGCGGAAATACTACGAGTGTTTAACATTTGCGAAATTTGGGATTGGACATTGAATGGAACAGAAATTTAAGCTAAAAAAGAGATTTAGCATCCTTTTTATTTGAGCCCAAGAATGAATAGATGCTTTTTAGAAATTGACCAAAATTTCAAGGGTTTTAAATTTTCTCCTTTATTAGAAATTTGCTTTAATTTTTAATTTGATCATCTTGTTTAAATTTTTTATAATTTTCGTTTTTTAATTAAAATTTTTTGTTAACAAAATAATTTTCTTGATTTTTTTAAAATTTTCCATTGTTTTCTGGTTTAAAAATCGGTTTTTTTGGGAATTTTTTTGCAAAAAAAAAAAAAAAAAAAAAAAAAAAACCAAAAAAGTCATTAATTTTTTTTTAATTGTTTCCCTTAGTTTTTCTATTTCAAAAAACACCGCAACTTTCCCAAATTCTTGAAAATTTTAAGATTTATCGCCTGCCCAAAATTCAAATTTAAAAAATAAAATAAAACACAAACTCCTCCAAAATGCGTTCCCTCCTAAAATCCAAGCTTTTCCTTGGCACTGCCTCTGCCTTTTTTTTCTTCTCCTACCATTCCAGTCCCTACTCCCCCTTTTCTCATCAAATTTACTGCAAGGGTCCTGACTACGCTAAAATCCGTGAGGACATCAAGGAGATTCTGGTCCATCCAGGTTATGATTATGGTCATATTGGTCCAATTCTGGTGCGTTTGGGTTGGCATGCCTCTGGAACCTATAACAAAGCTGATAAATCAGGTGGTTCTAATGGTGCGACCATGCGTTTCACTACTGAAGCCAATGATTCAGCTAATGCTGGACTTGATAAAGCCAGGGCATTCCTAGAAGATATTAAGAAAAAGAATCCAGAGATTTCATATGCGGATCTTTGGGTCTTGGCTTCATATGTAGCTATTGAAGAAATGGGGGGACCTGTGATTGAATTCACTCCAGGCCGTATGGATGCCAAGGAAGAAAAGGCCTGTCCTCCAAATGGTAGATTGCCTGATGCCAGCAAAGATAGGAAACATATCAGAGATGTTTTCTATAGAATGGGATTCAATGATCAGGAAATAGTGGCTCTAGTTGGTGGGGGACATGCTTTGGGCAAATGTCATAAGGAGAGCTCAGGGTATGAAGGACCTTGGACTAATTCCCCAATAAGTTTCACCAATTTCTTCTTTAAGGAACTGTTGGATAAGAAATGGACGGAAAAGAAATGGACTGGACCCAAACAATATGAGGATCCTAAAGGGAGATTGATGATGCAACCCACTGATTTGGAATTTAGAGATGACCCAGAATTCAGGAAATGGTGTGAAGTGTATAAGAAAGATGAAGACAAGTTCTTTAAGGATTTTGCTGCTGCGTTTAAGAAATTGACTGAATTGGGGTTCAAAACCTTTTAATTCTGAGAAAACTAAGGAATATTTAATTTAATGATAGAAATATGAATGAAATTATAAAATTATAGAAGAAAAATAAAACAATTATCTTCTGTAATTATAATTTCAAAGACTTCAAATTAAACTTCCTTAACATTTCTAGTGCAGGACTTATTGGAATTCTAAAAATAGATTCAAACCAATTGATATCAAAGCTATAAATTCAAAAACTCCTCTTTAATATTATAATAATTTGATTTTTTACAAATGTTATACTTTCTAATTCAAATCCAATGAACTCCTCGCACAAATCGGACGACGGTGTCTTTTTCAATCAAAACCCTCTAATCCTCCACCCAGCAGACCCTCGCAAATCCCAGGAATCTAACCTAGTCCTTGAAAACGTCTCCCAAAGTCTTCATCACCCCAATGGTGATTTGAAAGCCTCTATAGTCAGTCCAGAAAATCCTTTGAAACAATTCATGAACCAGGATTTTGATAATCATGAGCTTTCTTTAGGTATTTCGCCTCAGATCCAAATGTCCACTCAATTCAAATTCCCTGGCTTGACATTACAAAAGCCAGGCGAATCCCATAATTTCGAAGATAGCATTGATTTGAAGCAAACTGACAGTCCTCCGATGAAACAATTGCCGATGTTACAGGAAAACGTGATTTTAAGAAGCATCGATCTCACGAATAACAACAATATAATGAATACTCTCAATAGTGGCAAATTGAAAGAATCAGGGATTTTACAAAGCCAAAACATGAAGAATTCTATGCAAAGCCCACAATTAGAAGCTTTGGAAAATTACCTGGAAAAGGTTGAGGAAAAAAAAGATGATATAACCCATAGTAGACCTGGTAGTGGAGACCCGTTATTTGATAAAACCTCGCCTGATAAGGCATCGAAGAAAAGCAAAAGTCCTTTGAAGAAATGGAAGCAAAAATTAGAGGAAGAACGATTAGCTTTGATCGAAAGCATGATGAAGGAAGAAGAAGAAAAAAAGGAAAATGATGAAGAATTTATGATAAACTTAGAGGAAATCAAAGGCTATGAGAAGAAAATCCAGGAGGAAATTAATAACGGAACCTTAAAGCCAGCAAAGACCTTCGAAAAAGAAAACAATATCGTTAGTTATAAGAGAGTCTATCATAATTTGTTCCTGTTCAATAATTTCCTGAAGAATTTATATCGACGATATTTGCTCATCAATCTAAGTCATTTAATTAAGAGATTTATTATTGAATATTTTGTTATTAGTTATAGATAAAATCTTCAACAAATGCTGCAGGTGTTTGAATGGAAGGCTCATGATCTCGAAATATATGGTGATTATAGCGTTTTTCTTCTCCATAGTGATGATCGGATATATATTCGGGACCAATGATGCGGAATATAAGACGAGATCACGAACTATTCATCCGTTAAAGAAATATATGGCAGCGAATCTATTGCAAGCCTCATTAATCATGACTTATTATGGAGTCTTGTAATAGAAAATATTAAGAAATTCTTTAAAATTGCTTTAAGTTTCGTCCAAATCAGATATTATTTCATCATAGTCCTATTGTTTTTCATTCAATTCCTCCCATGTTTGATCCTTTTATTGCAACTTTCATTCGTAAATACTTTTTTATAGATTCATTAGATTTATTTTTTTTTTAAAAAGCAATTCTTCATCACCAAATCCATTCAAGAGCTCCCGCCTGATAAATATATACAAGAAATCTTTTTCGCTAGTCTTTATATTTTTTGGCTTTTAGTCTATTTCATCAAGGAAGACGTCAGGTCAAATTTTTGCCTGCTTTTTTTTGAAATCTCATTTTTTTTAAAAATATAGGCGAAATTTTTCGGAAACCAAAAAAATCCTCATTCTAATTTTCTGGTTCGTTTTTGGTGGTAGCATTTTCATCGGTGTCACTTTCTATAATATTGCAACTTCTATAACCATCAATATCCAATGGTATCATGATTTAGTGGCCACTCTTTGTGTTCCTTACGTGATCTTCATATGCATCAATTGGGTCTATCTCCATGTGAGATTCATAGTTCCAATAGCCAAACGATTTCGTTCTTCGCGCAAAATCATCACCAAAATTATACAAAATAACGATAATAACAATAATAAAATTGATAACGATAATACTAAGAAAACAGATGAACATACAATCAAAAAAAGCCTCTTTTCGAAAATGATCACCACATTCAAAACCCGAACTCCAAAACATCAATTCACATCTAAGAAATCATTTGGTGATTTCTTGAATGTTTCCCAAAAAGTCTCGGAAAACAAATGGAATCTTTATAAAAACACCGTTCTTCTTTTGGAGAACATCTTGAAGAAATTCTCACGATTCCTGATTTCTGTAGCCAGTTTCTCCACATTCGGCGCAGTAATCAGCTCATCCATCTATTGTCTCTTCTATATAATCTATGAAACCAACGAATATATACTAGATTCCAACTACGATTTCAACAAAAATGCTGTTGTTTGTTGTTCTCTATTAGTCTTAATGATCCCAAATTCATTCTTAATAGGCATTCCATTGATAGCTTCAAATCTCAACCTCCCAAATAAGCTTTTTCTCTTCCCTATTTTTGGCCTAGTCATTCCTATATGCATTACCTTACCAATAGCTTCTGCCATTCAGAGCTATTCTGGATTTCAAACGTTTTCTTTATATTTAATTTATGGACCACCAATTTTCAGTGTCTTTTGGTTGTTTCTCATATATGTGAGCCAACTTGGCAGAAGAATCCTCTTTTTCATCATGACCTTTTTTTGCCTTTTTTTTGTTATTCCCATAGGTTTTCTCATCCCATTAATAGGCGCTGAGGGATTTCTTGATAATCAAGGAGCCCAAGCAGCAATGATTATTCTCTTGGTTATAGGCTCGGCTATTCTTCTCCTTTATATTGTCTATCTTATCCTTAGAAGCTTCGGACAATCTTATCTTTTAACGAAAGAAGCTATAGCCAAAGAGCCGAAATTCAATCTAATGAACTATTTCAGGCTAAATTGCGAGAATTTCGGGTTGTTTGGTAATGGAGTCGGGTTTATCATAACTATCACTATCCTGATATTCGGTATCTTTAATAAACCCTCTTATATCAAACCTGCTCAGGATGGATCATTGACTGGATTAGTGATTATTGTTTGTATTTTGTTCATAATTCTGACTTTAGTGATTAGATTAAGAGTCTTAGACCCGAGCAAAGTCTATTCGCAATCAGTAAATGACCAATTTCAGAAGGAATTTCAACCGGAAAGACTCGCAGCTGTTAAAAAACAAGGCATTATTCGATTGGCCATGTTATTATATGGGTTTGTTATAGTTCCGATAGTTTTGATACCCATAATCGCTGTGAATAGAGATGATAAAGATACGGAATATTTGCTACTGACGGTTTTGATTGGAAATGTGTTGATTGTGGTTATTTTCAACCTTTTCTATTCAATAAAGAAAAATTTCGAGGAATATGCGAAAAGTTTAGTGCCGTTATTATCAATTTTCTGTTGGGCATTTATATTCATTCCTTTTGTCGCTATTATACCCATAACTGTGATCAATCTTCGTATGGAAGAAGATGTAGCAAATCTTTATAAAATCACTGTGGGCATTGCTGCGCTTATTATTTTCATAGGTAATTTCATTAATCCTTATAAAATTCAAATAATTATCTAATAACTTTTCATTCAAGGTGTTGGACTTTTGGCAATTGTAGGCAATTTATTCTTCAAACGCATTGAATTCGAGAAAAAATTCAAATTTGTGGCTGGAAAACTTATAAAAATGCTTAAGAAAAACCATGTTCGTTCAGATTATGATGTAGTCAGGTTGGCCTATGAGCAATATATGACCCAAGGGGCTTTGAAATCTGAGGAAAACATGATAAAGGCCAGGCCAATTTATTATGTAAAAAGTAGCAAATATAACCCTCAGAAAGAATATTCCAAAATATTGATATCTGAGGATAATTACCGCAAATTGAAAAAAAGGCAAAACACCACAAAAGAACAATTAGAGGCTGAAATAGAGAAAAACAAGAAAAAACGCAATAAATGTCTTCAATCTTTGATAAACGCATGTTGTCCATTGGAAGAGTTGCGTAGACAAGAAAAGGAAGAAAAAGATCGTTTAAAATCGATGAAAAGCGATGATTTTGACCATTTAAACTTAAAAGAAACTGAAGAGGAGGTCTTAAGTCAAGGAGGCTCTGAAGATGATAATATATATGCTGATCAAAATCAAATCAAGCCTCAAAAGGCAGATGATAATGAATTGGGAGAGGCTTTTAATGATATTTTGATAAATAATATCATCAAGTCAAATGAGGAAGGAGCTCATGAAGAAAATCTTGAAGTCGATACTTTGAAAAAATTGAAAGCGAGGGATTTGGATCCGAGGATTTGGAATGCATTGAAATTCTATGATTTCACCGATAATTTGGGGGTGAATGAAAAGGCTCAATTCAATTTATTGAAGATAGTGTTTAATATGTTCGCGTTCGGTGATAGGAAAAGAGTATCAATGCCTTGGATTGATTATGTCTGTTATAAGGAGTTATTGCGACTTTCAAAAATCATACCTTGCGAGGAAATCCCCGATTTTATGGTTGATCTGACTTATACTCAATTCACTACGAAGAACTCAATCGATTTTTGTAATCCAATATTAGAGTATAATTTCAAGGAACTCCTAGAAAAAATCGCCATATTAAGATTTCCCGATGACATAAAGGAAGATGCCTATAATAAGCTGCTCAGATTTTATATTTTCCCATTGATTCTCTGGAATATGCCTGAAATGCAATTGCACTATCCTCATGAATGGGATTACGTTTTATACCTGATGAAGCAATTCGGGTTAGGTGATGATTCGGATGAAACTCGTGAGCTGCTCCAAAAGAAAATAGACAACGAAAAGCTTTTCAGACAATTAACTGGTATGATGCTTTTAGAAGAACATGAAAAAGCCATAATGAAGCAAAAAGAAGATGAGGAATTAAAACTCAAACAAGAAAATGATCAGAAATTAGCCGATGAAGCTGAGAAGAAACGATTGGAAATGGAGAAATTAGAGAAAAAACAAAAGGAAGCAGAAGAAAGAGAGCTTGAAGAGAAACGGATATTAGAAGAAGCGCGTAAAAAGCAACAACAATTGAAGAAAGAAGAAAAAGAACGAAGAGATCGTGAGCTTCGAAGAGTGATGAAATATTGGTTCTGTATAAAATTGAATGCCTTATGTGTGTTTTTCTTCCAAAGCTTTTGCCTGATTCAAACAAGAGGAGTTCTTGAGGAAGAGGAGGAAAGAGATCAAGATGATGGGGAGGCTGATTTCCATTATGCAGTGGATACTTTGGTTGCTATTTCTAATAAGAAGAGGACTTTTACCCATTTGGAATCTCCTCCTTGGGAAGATCTGGTGCATATGATAGTGGATTATTTCCCACAGGCTGAAGAGGAATATATGAAAAAACAGAAGAAGGAGGAATTGATCCATATGCAGAACAATATGACGAATTTAATGGCCATTATTTCTAAGGTTTGTAATATTGATATTTAAGATTTCTAAGAGTTTTTGCGGAAAGGTTGTGGAGATCTATTCAATGGGATCAATAGCTTTGAGATCACAGATAGATTGGAATTTGAGCCCTGCTGGGAAAACGGTATTGAATTCTTTGAATAACAATATTCCGATCACAACATCATTTGTAATAATTCTTCATTTCTGAATGTACGTCAATAAAATTCCATTAAAATAGCCCAAATTTAAATTTTTCTTCTGGCTTTCTTTCGGAATTTCAGTCCTTTATTGGTTTTTTGGTTATCAAGCAGTTAAGAAAATCAGGAAAGGAACCTTTGGAATAGTAATTTATTATATCAAACCTCAACTAATCCTTAATATAACTGTTTTAAAGGTCTCAGGCAAGTCCCTCATTAATAAAGATTTCCTGGTGAACATCTTCATTAATATCACCAGTTCCAGTCTATATATGATCATCATGAAATCTTTCATGGACACTTTCTCATGCAATTATGACGTCAAGCCATGGACCTTATATGAGGATCCGACCATCATTTGCAATACATCTACTCAATATATCTATATTTTTTTCGCAGCTCTCGGGATTTTTTTATATTATCCCTTATCGAGTTTCCTGTTCCCTAATATCCAATTCCAAAATAAGGCCTTAGACCTCAAATATGATCCGACATTTATCGTGATTTTAACCCAAATCAAGCTTTTGATCAGTGGTAAATAGAAAAATGCCTTATCTTCTTTAATTAACAATCTCATTTAAATATAAGGAACTGCAAGTTTCTTCCCTGTGGGTGAAGGTTTGATTATTCAATTGACTGTTTCCACTGTCGCATTGATAATATTAGCCTTTATAGATAAAATCATGAAACCTTGTATTATCAAAAGACATAATACATTGGAAGTAGGTGGTTATTTCATCGCAGCTTGGGTATTTATTTCTTTTATCTATTTCTTTATCTCTCAATATATATAGATGTGTTTCTCAGGATTGATAAATGTCGTAACTACTGACGCCTTTATCGCGACTCTAGTGATTATCATTGGATCTATATTAATAGCATTATTAACTCTCTATTTCTATTGTCAACATATCAAAAAACTCAATAAAATAAAACAAGAACATCGAAAATCAAAAGCAAATTCCCCGAATGGCAAAAATAGTATTGCGAGTCCTGGCGAAAAAAGCCCGATTTCAAGCATTTCTCCACAGAAAAATAAAGAAAACTTCGATTTCTCAAAAAAAGTCAATCAATTTGATGATTTTTCATTAGGAAGCTCACCGACTGGACATAATAATAACACTAATAAAGATAATTTGAATAAGAATAATAATAATGAATTCAAAATTAATATGAAGATTGTTGATCAGAAAGAGGAAAATAAAGAAAAAGAAAATAATGAGGAAAATAAAGAAAATGAAAATGATGAGACGCAGAAATTGGACAATGAAGAAGAGGAAAAAGTCTAATAATTTAATGTAATCAGAGGAAAAACAATTACAATTTTACAGATTTTTCTATTCAAAATCAATTTTACTTAAATATTTCTTGTTTTCTTCT
>Ga0302320_10024766_pt1 | contig 11693 bp, 4 predicted proteins | sample Bog_T0_3_FD_202130 | JGI IMG/M metagenome (GOLD analysis project Ga0302320, IMG submission 202130) | Peat permafrost microbial communities from Stordalen Mire near Abisko, Sweden - Bog_T0_3 | ecosystem: Environmental > Terrestrial > Soil > Wetlands > Peat | place: Sweden: Abisko, Stordalen Mire... | reverse complement strand
GCATGCGCAGCTCCGCGCCCACGCCGCCGCCCAGCGCCAGCGGCAATCCGCCCAGCATCGCCGCCATCGTCGTCATCAAAATCGGCCTGAACCGCAGCTTGCATGCCTGGAAGATCGCATCTTCCGCCCCCTTGCCCTCAAGCCGCTCCGCCTGCAAAGCAAAGTCGATCATCATGATCGCGTTCTTCTGCACAATGCCAATCAGCAAGATGATCCCGATCAACGCAATCACGCTGAACTCCACCCGCGTAATCAGCAGCGCCAGCAGTGCCCCCACGCCCGCCGACGGCAGCGACGAAATAATCGTGATCGGATGAATGTAGCTCTCGTACAACACGCCCAGCACAATGTAAACCGTCACCAGCGCCGCCAATATCAGCAGCGGCTCGTTGGCCAGCGAAGTCTGGAACGCCGCCGCCGTGCCCTGGAAACTCGCGTTGATTGACGCCGGCATATTGATGCGCTGCTCTACGCGGTGCATCGCCGTCACAGCATCGCCCAGCGACTTGCCCGGCGCCAGGTTAAAGCTCACCACCGTCGACGGAAACTGCCCCTGGTGCCCGATCGAAAGTTGCGCCTTCGTCTGCTCCCAGTGCGCCACCATGCCCAGCGGAACCTGCGTCCCGTTCCCCGACTTTACATACAGGTTATTCAGTGTCGAAGGATCGGTCTGAAAGTTCGGCGCAACTTCCATCACCACGTGGTACTGATTCAGTTGTGTAAAGATCGTCGATACCTGCCGCTGCCCGAACGCGTCATACAGCGTGTTGTCCACGTCCGCCATGGCAATCCCAAGCCGCGCCGCCGTATCGCGATCGATCACCAACTGCGCGCCCAGCCCCTGGTCCTGCAGGTCGCTGGCCACGTCCGTCACCACGCTCTCCTTGCCCAGTTCATCCACCAGCAGCCGCGTATACTTGCCCAGCTCTGCCTGGTCCGGGTCTTCAAGCGAATACTGAAACTCCGTCCGGCTCACCCGGTCTTCCACCGTCAGATCCTGCAGCGGTTGCAGAAACAGTTGAATCCCTTCAACGCTCAGCAGCTTCGGTTGCAGCCGCCGAATCACCTCGGTCGCCGAGATCTTCCGCTCCTCCAGCGGCTTCAGGTTGATCTGGATGCGCCCCGAGTTCAGCGTCGTGTTCGTCCCATCCACGCCGATAAACGACGAGATGTTATCCACCGCCGGGTCCTTCAGCAGCACGTCCACCAGCTTCTGTTGCCGCGCCGCCATGCTGCCAAAACTCACTGTCTGCGGCGCTTCGCTGATGCCCAGAATCACGCCCGTATCCTGCACCGGGAAAAATCCCTTGGGCACAACCAGGAACAGCAGAATCGTCGCCACAAACGTCGCAATCGTCACCATCAGCGTGATGAACCGGTAGCGCAGAACCACCTGCAGCGTTCGCCCATACCACGCGATGATCGAATTGAATACATGCTCTGACCAGTAGTAGAACCGCGTCTGCTTCGCCGTCTTCTTGTCCTGCAAGATCCGCGAGCACATCATCGGCGTCAGCGTCAGCGAAACAAACGCCGATACCAGAATCGTCACCGCCAGCGTCACCGCAAACTCGCGGAACAGCTTGCCCACCACGTCGCTCATGAACAGCAGCGGAATCAGCACCGCAATCAGCGACACCGTTAGCGACATGATCGTGAACCCGATCTGTTCGCTGCCCTTCAACGCCGCCCGCATCGGGCTGTCGCCTTCTTCTATGAATCTCGAAATGTTCTCGATCATCACGATGGCGTCATCGACAACAAATCCCGTCGAGATCGTCAGCGCCATCAGCGTCAGGTTGTTCAGGCTGTAGCCCAGCAGGTACATCACGCCGAACGTGCCCACAATTGACAACGGCACCGCCACCGAGGGAATAATCGTCGCCGCCAGATTGCGCAGGAACAGGAAGATCACCATCACCACCAGGGCAACGGTCAGCATCAACTCAAATTCCACATCCCGCACTGACGCGCGAATCGTCACCGTCCGGTCCGTCAGCACCTTCACCTGAACCGACGCCGGCAAACTGCTCTGCAACTGCGGCAGCAGCTTCTTGATCCGGTCTACCACCGCAATAATGTTCGCGCCCGGCTGCCGCTGGATGTTCACAATCACCGCCGGCTGCCGATTCATCCACGCAGCCTGCTGATTGTTCTCCGCCGCGTCCACAATCGTGGCTACGTCTGAGGCCCGCACCGCCGCCCCGTTGCGATACGCAATAATCACCGGCTTGTAATCGTCGCCGGAAACAAGCTGATCGTTCGCCCCAATCGTGTACGACTGCCGGTTCCCGTTCAGCGTCCCCTTCGCCTGGTCCACATTCGCCGCCGCCACTGCGGTGCGCAGGTCTTCCATGCTCAGGTTATAGGCCGCAAGCTGCGCCGGATTCGCCTGGATGCGCACCGACGGCTTCTGTCCGCCGGCGATCGACACCAGCCCCACGCCCGTCACCTGCGAAACCTTCTGCGCCAGGTTCGTGTCCGCCGCGTCTTCAATCTTGTCCAGCGGCAGAGAGTCCGACGTCAGCGCCAGCGTCATGATCGGCGCGTCGGCCGGGTTCACCTTGCTATAAATCGGAGGATTCGGCAGGTCCGGAGGCAGAAAGCTGTTGGCCGCATTGATCGCCGCCTGCACTTCCTGCTCGGCTACATCGATGTTCTCGTCTAAATTAAACTCGAGAGTAATCACCGACCCGCCGCCGCTGCTCACTGACGTCATCTGCTTCAGCCCCGGCATCTGCCCAAACTGCCGCTCTAGCGGTGCCGTCACTGACGAAGCCATCACCTCCGGACCGCCGCCCGGATAGAACGTCAGAACCTGGATGATCGGGTAGTCCACCTCGGGCAGCGCAGACACCGGCAACTGCTGGTAGCCCACAAAGCCCGCCAGCAGAATCGCCGCCATCAGCAGCGATGTAGCTACCGGGCGAAGAATGAATGGCCGGGACGGACTAAGGCTCACTTCTTTTCCCTCGCGCCGCCTGCATGATTCCCTTGCCCCGCCGCGCCCGCTGGCGCAAACACTCCGCCGGCCTGGTTGCTCTGTCCACCGGCCGTCGAGCTCGCCTGCCGCATGCTGGCCAGCACAATCTGCCCCGCCCGCAGCCGGTCCGCGCCGTCCACCACCACGTGCTGACCCGCCGCCAGACCCGCATCCACCACCGTCGACTGCCCCTCGGCCAGCGCCACCTTCACCGGCTGGATCCGCGCCGTCGCCTTGCCCTTCGCGTCCGTATCCACCACCCACACATACGAGCCCTGAAGCCCGCTCTGAATCGCAGCCGATGGCACCACCAGCGCATTCGGCCGATCCTCAAGTACAAGGTGGATATTCACAAACTGGTTCGGAAACAGCGACGCGTCCTTGTTGTCGAACACCGCCTTCAGCTTGTCGGTTCCCGTCGTCGTGTCAATCTGGTTGTCCGCGGTCAGCAGATAACCCGTCGCCAGCTTCTGCGTGTCGCCCCGGTCATACGCGTCCACAGGCAGCCGCCGCTCTGCCGCCAGCTTGTGCAACACCTGCGGCAGTTCATTCTCCGGCAGCGTAAAGTAAACCGAAATCGGCTGGAACTGGTTGATGATCACCAGGTTCGTCGTATTCGCCGTAATAATATTGCCCGGGTCCACCAGCCGCAGACCGATCCGCCCGTTGATCGGCGATTGAATCGTGCACCAATCCAGTTGCAACTGCGCGGCTTCAATCAATGCCTTGTCTGATTCAATGGCGCCCAGGTACTGCCCCTGTGCCGCCTCGTCGGCTTCCATCGTCTCTTTTGACACCACGCCCGCTTCGTACAGCGCCTTGTAGCGCTTGTACTGCGCCTGCGCGTCCTTCAGCAATGCCTCGTCGTGCGCTAGCGTGCCCTTGGCCTGATCCAATGCCGCCTTATAGGGCCGTGGGTCGATCATCATGATCGTCTCGCCCTGCTTTACCTGCTGCCCTTCCACAAACTTCACCGGCTCCAGCTCACCGCTCACCCGCGCCTTCACCGTCACCGTCATATAGGGCGTCACCGTCCCCAGCGCCGTCAAAAAAATCGGCGTCGGCTTCTGCTCCACCGCCGTCACCTGCACCGGCACTGGCCGGCCAATCAAGGCCGCCGCCTGAGCCGCGCTGTTGGCCGCCGTCGCCAACTGGTTCTGGTGGATCCGCCACACCACAAATCCCACCGCGCACAAAAGTAACAGGTAAACCAGAATGCGAATCCACGACCGCTTCCGGGCCGGCGGCTGTTCCCCTGCGTTGTCGGTGGATAAATGAGACACCGGAGTTCCTTCAAAAGCCATTGTGTCGATTCCCGTCGTTTTCAATTGTGTGCTTGCCCACGGAGGGACAACCGTCGAGCCAGGACCCAAAAAGGTCACACGGCCCGCCTACGCTTCTACGGACGAACCGGTTGACTTAAAGGTTTCGCCCGCCGCGCAGTCGCTCCTCTGTGCTCCCCCCGCAACCGGATGAGAACAGCTTTCCCTTCAGTTAAAGGGCCGCGACCATTCTAAGCGAGCCGAGCCGCAACTGGGCACTTCAGACCATGCGTGTCTGTCTGCCTTAGACGGCCTCGCTCCGCGGCAGATTACCCGCTTCCTTCCTCCAAACCCACTTTCCGGTGCCGCAGCCTCAATCCACTGCCCTTACACCCGCTCCAACCCCTCCGAATTTCACCAACCACCCGTGTCCAACCTAAAATGCCCGTGCCCAATCCATGAAAAAGCTTCATCGTTTCATGGGTGAGATACCACAACCGCACTTTTTCCCCGTCGCAGGTGGCCGCAGGCAGCTGGCCCCACCGCAGGTGGCCGCAGGTGGCCGGTCGAATCTTTTGGCTCCCCCGCAACGTCCTTACAGTTACCGGCAGCCCGCGCCTTCGTCTGCCTCTTCTTGACCGGCCTGTTCGTCTAAAATGGGTTTTTCTACCCTGTGTTCAAATGAGTTGCGGCGGCAACCCCTCCGCAACCCCGAATCCGTCGAGTTGGCTCAGACTGGACCCTGGCGGCCGCTGTACGGCGAAAGAGCAGCTTAGGTCCGCGGCAACAACGCCCAGGCGGCCGGCTCAGGAGCGAGTACCTGCCTTATGTGGATTGTCCGGCTTGCTTTACGGCGGCCATACACCTTCGTCGTTTTTGCGCTCTTGATCCTCATCCTTGGCGCATTCAGCATCCTCACGATGCCGACCGATATCTTTCCCAACATCGATATCCCCGTCGTCGCCGTCCTGTGGGGATACAACGGCCTCTCCGCCCAGGAAATCTCCACTCGCTTCGTCACCAGTAGCGAACGCATCATGACCTCCACCGTCAACGACATCGAGCACATCGAGTCGCAATCCTACAACGGCACCGGCATCATCAAGATCTTCTTCCAGCCCAACGTGAACGTCGCCAGCGCCGTCGCTGAGGTCACCGCAGTCAACCAGGTCGTCTTGCGTACCCTCCCGCAGGGCACCACCCCGCCCTTCATCATCCAGTACAACGCTTCCTCTGTCCCCGTCCTGCAACTCGGCCTCTCCGGACAGGGCTTGACTGAGCAGCAACTTAACGACATCGGCCAGAACAACATCCGCGTCCAGCTCGCCACCGTTGAAGGCGCTTACTCGCCCTTCCCCTACGGCGGCAAGCAGCGCGCCGTCCAGGTTGACCTCAATCTCCAGGCCCTCCAGGCCAAGGGACTCTCCCCCGCTGACGTCGTCACCGCCATCTCCGCGCAAAACGTCATCGCCCCCTCCGGCACCATCAAGATCGATCGCTACGAGTACGCGGTTGAAACCAACTCCGCCCCCTCCCTCATCGCTGCCCTCAACGATCTCCCCATCAAGGCCGTCAACGGCGCCGTCATCTACGTCCGCGACGTGGCCCACGTCCGCGACGGCAACGGCCCCCAAACCAACATCGTCCGCGTTGACGGTGCCCGCGGCGTCATGATGAGCATCATGAAAATCGGCTCCGCCTCCACCCTCGACATCATCGCCGGCGTCCAGAAAAAACTCATTGACATCAAGGGCCAGCTTCCTCCCCAGCTCCAGATCCGCTCCCTCGCCGATCAGTCCATCTTCGTCCGCGGAGCCATCGACGGCGTCGTCCGCGAGGCCATCATCGCCGCCTGCCTCACCGCCATCATGATCCTGGTCTTCCTGGGCAGTTGGCGCTCCACCGTCATCATCGCCGTCTCCATCCCGCTCTCCATCCTCTGCTCGCTCTCCGTCCTCGCCATGCTCCACGAAACCATCAACATCATGACCCTCGGCGGTTTTGCCCTCGCCGTCGGCATCCTCGTTGACGACGCCACCGTGGCCATTGAAAACATCAACCGCAACCTCGAGTCAGGCAAGGAACTCGAACAGTCCATCCTCGACGGCTCCGCTCAGATCGCCATCCCCGCCTTTGTCTCCACCATCTCCATCTGCATCGTCTTCGTCCCCATGTTCTTCCTCAGCGGAGTGGCCAAGTACCTCTTCGTTCCCATGGCCGAGGCCGTCGTCTTCGCCATGCTGGCCAGCTACCTGCTCTCCCGCACCCTCGTCCCCACCATGGCCAAATACCTGCTCCAGGAGCACGACGACTCTGACAGCGCCCGCAAAAGCGCCAGCCGCAATCCCTTCGTCCGCTTCCAGCACGCCTTCGAGCAGGGCTTTGAGATCTTCCGCCTTTCCTACCTCCGCCTGCTCACCTTCTGCGTTGACCACGCCGTCGTCTTCCTCATCCTCTTCCTCGTCTTCTCCCTCGGCTCCATCGGCCTCCTGGTTCCCTGGCTCGGCCAGGACTTCTTCCCCGCCGTCGACTCCGGTCAGTTCAAAATCCACGTCCGCGCCCGCACCGGAACCCGCATTGAAGAGACCGCCCTGCTCTGCGACCACATCGACTCCACCATCCGCGAAAATATTCCCGCCCATGAAGTCGTCACCATCGTCGATAACATCGGCCTGCCCTACTCCTCCCTCAACCTCACCTATTCCACCTCTGCCCCCGTCGGCCCCTCTGACGCCGACATCCAGGTCCAGTTGAGCAAAGACCACCATCCCACCGAGGCCTACGTCGAGCGCCTCCGCGAAGTCCTCAACCGCCAGTATCCCGACGTCATCTTCTACGTCCTCCCCGTTGACATCGTCACCCAGATCCTCAACTTCGGCCTCTCCGCCCCCATCGATGTCCAGGTCGTCGGCCCCGATCTTTACGGCAATCGCGCCCTCGCCGAGCGCATCGCCAACGAAGTCCGCTACATCCCCGGCGCTGCCGACGTCCGCATCCAGCAGCCCTTCAACTACCCCAAATTCGACGTCGCCGTCGACCGCACCCGTGCCCAGTCCGTCGGCCTTACCCAGAAAGACGTCGCCACCAGCCTCCTCGTCGCCCTCAGCGGCAGCTTCCAATCCAATCCCAACTTCTTCCTCGACCCAAGAAACGGCGTCACCTACAACGTCGCCATCCAGGCCCCTCAATACGGCCTTGACTCCCTGGCCTCGCTCAAGAGCCTGCCCGTCTCGGGCGCCGCCACGGCCCAGCAGTCAACCGGCGCGGCCGCCACCGCGGCCCCCGGCGCCGCCCGTCCCGTCCAGGTCCTCGGCAACATGGCCAACTTCACTCCCGGGGCTGAACTCGGCACCATCAGCCATTACGACGTGCAGCCCGTCATCGATGTCTACTCCAACGTCGCCGGTACCGACCTCGGCTCCGTCACCCGCTCCGTTGAAGCCGTCATCGCCCGCCACGAGAAAAACCACGACCTGCCTCGCGGCTCCCACTTTGACCTCCGCGGCCAGAGCGAGACCATGAAGAAGTCCTACACCGGCCTGCTCGGCGGTCTCGCCTTCTCCATCCTCCTCGTCTACCTCCTCATCGTGGTCAACTTCCAGTCCTGGCTTGATCCCTTCCTCATCATCTCCGCCCTTCCCTCGGCGCTGGCCGGCATCGTCTGGTTTCTCTTCCTCACCAACACCCGCCTCAGCGTCCCCGCCCTCACCGGCGCCATCATGTGCATGGGCGTGGCCACCGCCAACTCCATCCTGGTCGTCAGCTTTGCCCGCGAGCAGCTTGAAATCCTCGTCGGCGACGCCCGCCGCGCCGCCCTCAATGCCGGCTTCGTCCGTCTTCGCCCCGTCCTCATGACCGCCCTCGCCATGATCATCGGCATGGTCCCCATGGCCCTCGGCCTCGGCGACGGCGGCGAGCAGAACGCCCCCCTCGGCCGCGCCGTCATCGGCGGCCTGCTGCTGGCCACCGTGGCCACCCTGTTCTTCGTCCCCGCTTTCTTCGCGGTCGTCCATGGCCGCATCGAGCGCCATCGCAAACTCGCCCACGGCATCGCCAAAGCGGGGACATTTGACGAGTTCGACGAGATTCCGCAGTAAATGAATTCGGAGTACATGAATCATGCATGACCAACACAACCCGAACGCTCCCGCCGCTCACGATCACGAGTCCGCTCCTGAGCAGACAGCCATCTCCCCGCGCTTCGCCCTCCTGGGCATCGCCGTGGTCGTCGTGGCCACGGTCCTGCTGGCAGCCTTCGGCATCTTGCGCCGCTCTCATGAGGCCACCGTCCTCGCCGAGCGCACTACTCAGCTCGCCGCCCCCTCCGTTATTGCCGCCGCCGCCAAACCCGGCGCCCCCGTTGACAACTTCGTCCTCCCCGGCAACGTCACCGCCTTTACCGATTCGCCCATCTACGCCCGCACCTCCGGCTACCTCACCCGCTGGTACTTCGACATCGGCGCAAAAGTAAAAAAAGGCGCGCTCCTCGCCGAAATCTCCACCCCTGAAGTCGATCAGCAACTCGCCCAGGCCCAGGCTGACCTCGCCACCGCCCAGGCCAACGCCAACAACGCCCGCATCCAGGCTGACCGCTACTCCGGCCTCGTCAAGTCCAACGCCGTCTCCCGCCAGGACACAGACACCTTCGTCAACCTCGCCGCCTCCACCGCCGCCCAGGTCCGCTCCGCCCAGGCCAACGTCCAGCGCCTCCGCGACCTGCAATCCTTTGAGAAGGTCTACGCCCCCTTTGACGGCGTCGTCACCGCCCGCACCATTGACACCGGCCAGCTCATCGATCCCGGCGCGGGCAGGGAACTCTTCCACCTCCAGGCCATCCAGACCCTCCGCGTCTACGCCAACCTGCCTGAGTTCTATTCGCAAAGCGTCAAGCGCGGCGAAAAAATCGATCTCACCTTCGCCGAGCATCCCGGTAAGACCTTCCCGGGCATTCTGGTCCGCACCGCCGACGCCATTGATCCCGCCAGCCGCACCCTCCTCGTCGAAATCGACGTCAACAACCGCGCCGGCGACCTCATGCCCGGCTCCCTCGCCCAGGTCCACTTCAAAACGCCCCCCGCCGGACCCACCTTCATCGTCCCCGTCTCCGCCCTCATCTTCCGCAAAGAAGGCCTCCGCATCGCCACCGTCGTCAACGGCGATCAGGCCCATCTCGTCCCCGTCGTCATCGGTGAAGACGACGGCGCAAACGTCCAGATCATCACCGGCCTCGCCGCCGCCGACCACGTCATCCAGGATCCCCCCGACTCCATCATCGAAGGCGAAAAAGTCTACGTAGTCTCCGCCCCCCGCTCCGATTCGGGAGGCAAGTAGCCATGCCCGCTCTCCCACCAATGCCGCGTGCCCCATCCATTCGCAGCCTTATCGCGAATGGGTGGGATACCACAAACCCCAGACAACGCCAGCCCCACCGCAGGGGTCTGGGTGCCCCCGGTCTGGATCTTCAGACCGGGGATACCACGAACCTCAGCTCTCCCACTCTTAGCCCGCCACAAAAGCCGAGTGCCCCATCCATTCGCAGCCTTATCGCGAATGGGTGGGATACCTCAAACCCCAGCTCTCCCACCCTCGCCCCGCCACAAAAGCCGGGTGCCCCCGGTCTGGATCTTCAGACCGGGGATACCTCAAACCCCAGCTCTCCCACCCTCGACCCGTCACAAAAGCCGAGTGCCCCATCCATTCGCAGCCTTATCGCGAATGGGTGGGATACCACAAACCCCAGACAACGCCAGCCCCACCGCAGGTGGATCGCCCTAACCGCCCTCCTCACCCTGACCGCCTGCGCCCCCGTAGGCCCCAACTACAACCGTCCCGCCTACACCGCCCCTCCCGTCTACAAAGAGACCGGCGCAGCCGCCGTCACCCCCCCCGCCGGCTCCTGGCAGCCCGCCACCCCCTCCGACGGCCTCCTCCGCGGCAAATGGTGGCAAATCTATCAGGACCCCCAGCTCAACCGTCTTGAAGACCTCATCGCCCCCAACAACCAGAACCTCCGCGCCGCCCTTGAAGCCTATCTCGCCGCCCACGACCAAATCCGCGTCGCCCGCGCCGGCCTCTATCCCAGTCTCTCCGTCGGCCCCTCCATTGCGCGCAACTCCATTGCCATCAACGGCCCCTCTTACTCGCCCGGCAAGCCCAACACCTACGGCGACTTCCAGCTCGAAGGCCAGGCCACCTGGGAACCAGATTTCTGGGGCCGCCTGCGCCGCACCGTCGAAGCCGCCCGCGAAACCGCCCAGGCCAGCGCCGCCGACCTCGCCACCCTCGACCTTGCCCTCCATGCCGACCTGGCCCAGGACTACTTCGAGCTCCGCGGCCTCGACGCCCAGAGCCATCTCCTCCAGTCCACCGTCGCCGACTACGAGCGCCAGCTCTCACTCACCCAGCAGCGTCTCGATGGCGGCATCGGCACTGAAGCCGACGCGGCCCAGGCCCGCACCCAGCTTGAAACCGTCCGCGCCCAGCTCATTGACGTAGACCAGGCCCGCGCCCAGTACGAGCACGCCATCGCCACCCTGGCCAACCTCCCGGCCCGCGACCTCACCCTCTCCCCCGCGCCCCTCGCCCTGGCGCTGCCCAGCGTCCCCGTCGGCCTCCCCTCGCAACTCGTCGAGCGCCGCCCCGACATCGCCGCCGCCGAGCGCCGCGTCGCCGCTGCCAACGCCCAAATCGGCATCGCCGTCAGCGCCTATTACCCCACCATCACCCTCGGCGGAGCCGGCGGCTTCGAGAGCATGAATGCAGGCACCTGGATTCAGGGCCCCAGCGCCCTCTGGTCCCTCGGCGCGCAGGCAACTGAGCTCCTCTTTGACGCCGGCCGCCGCCACGCCCTCACCAGCCAGGCCCGCCACAGCTACGAGTCCGAAGCCGCTGCCTACAAAGCCACCGTCCTCGCCGCATTCAACGAGGTCGAAGACAAGCTCTCCGATCTCCGCGTCCTTGAGCAGGAGTCTGCCGCCGAGCGCAGCGCCATAGCCGCCGCCCAGCACTCCCTTGACATCGCCAACCAGCGCTACCAGGGAGGAGCCGCCAGCTACCTCGAAGTTCTCACCGCCGAGAGCGCTCTCCTCGCCAACCAGCGCACCGCCACCGACCTCAACACCCGCCAGTTCGCCGCCACCGTCCAGCTAATCCGCGCCCTCGGCGGCGGTTGGGACTCAACCCAGCTCCCCAAATAGCCACGAAAAGCGAGCGCAACCACTGAATCTGGGAGGAAGGCGCCTCAGGCCGAAGGCAGTTGGCCCCACCCCAGTTGGCCACGATCCTCGATCGGCCAGCCGCCAACCCACCACCAATGCTGGGTGCCCCCGGTCTGGATTTTCAGACCGGGGAAACCTCAAACCCCAGCTCTCCCACCCTCAACTCCCCACAAATGCCGTGTGCCCCATCCATTCGCAGTTTCATCGCGAATGGGCGGGTGGCCACGAACC
>Ga0302320_10024764_pt1 | contig 11695 bp, 6 predicted proteins | sample Bog_T0_3_FD_202130 | JGI IMG/M metagenome (GOLD analysis project Ga0302320, IMG submission 202130) | Peat permafrost microbial communities from Stordalen Mire near Abisko, Sweden - Bog_T0_3 | ecosystem: Environmental > Terrestrial > Soil > Wetlands > Peat | place: Sweden: Abisko, Stordalen Mire... | reverse complement strand
GCCCGAAATTGATGCCGAGAGGCCATGCATTCGATAGTCCAGAAGATACTCAGGTTGGACCAATATCTTATAACCATTGTCCAGTAGACGATTCCAGAGATCAAGATCTTCCGCCGGCCAGAATGCCTGCCTGTACCCGCCCACCGCAAGCACCGCGGCCTTTCGCAATATCACTGCCGGGTGGTTGAAACCCACCAATTCATTTGCCGAGACGAGCTTATTGACGGCTTCGTGGGTAAACAGTGTGGAATTGTCTTTCCCGATCACTCGATTCCTGACATCGATGTGGCGAACAAGGCTGCTGGCTACCGCTAATTCAGGGTGTTCTTGAATGAAGATCAACTGGCGTTCCAGCCGGTTTGGCCGCATCAGATCGTCCGCGTGCATCATACAGACCCATTCATTTGCCGCCAGGCCGATTGCCCGGTTCAATGTGGGCGCGGTTCCCTGATTACCCTGAGTTATAACTTTGATTCGTCGATCCCGAGCCTCATATTCTTTTGCAATTTCCAGCGTATTATCCGTCGATCCGTCGTCTATCACGATCAATTCAAAATCACGCCAAGTCTGGGCCAGTACGCTGTCAATCGCCTGTGCAATAAATGGGCAGGCGTTATAGGCCGGCATCACAACGGAGAGTTGCATAGGCGATCCTTCCAGCGAGGAGTCCAACTATTCGCAATGTGCAACGGCTTTATATAACTGCAAATACTTATCAGCGACGACCGGGCAGGAAAACCGCGCCACCGCTGCCTGTCGCGATTCAGTGCTCAACATCAAGCGGCGCTCAACTCCGTCCAGCACCCACCGTATTCCGCAAGCCAGATCCTCCGTGTCGAAGGGCCGGGCCAGATAGCCTGTCTTTTCGTGCTCGACAATATCCGGCAAGCCGCCTGTGTTGAAGGCTACCACTGGAGTGCCGCAAGCCAGCGCTTCTACGCCGCTATTAGGTAGATTGTCCTGTCGCGAGGGCACTATCACCGCATCCGCGGCACTGTAAAACAAATTGAGACTGACATCGTCGTGCAGATGCCCGGTATAGTGAATTGGGAATCCAAAATTCATTGATTCCCTAGGGGCAAGCTGTCCAACGATGACTAATTCGAGTCCCGGCAACTCACCGCGCAGATGATCGAGAGCATCTATCAATAGATCAAAACCCTTGCGGGGGGCGCGTGTGCCAAAGATCGCACCAAAGAGCAGCAGCGGCACCTCAGTCGGCAGACGCAGTATTCTTCTGGCCAATGTCTTATCGATCTGCCGCCACGCTTCCGTGTCGATAGCATTGTGGATTACGCTCACCGGCCAGTTTCGCATCATTGCGCTTTGGCGAACGCAATCGGCCAACCAGCGACTGGGAGTAACGATGTGCATCGGCAGGCGCCAAAGCTTCATTTTTCGGTGCCAGGTCCAGCGATTGAGATCGAAGCCGGATTCGTGCGATGGCCGATTATTTCGCAAGTAACCGTCGCGCCAGCGAAAGTCCTCAGTGTAATGCTCAGCTCCGCAAAACCCCCACATATCATGCAGCGTCCAAACAACCGGTTGTTGAAGCTTACCGATGTCGGCAATCGACATCATCTCTCCGTTCACCCAATGCAGGTGGATTACATTCGAGCCTGACTGGTTGAGTCGCTGCGGCCAGCGGGAAGAGAGAATAGCAGATGAATGAAAGACCTTGTTTCCGGTGTGCAGGACTCTGGTAGAGGAAGCGCCCAGAAAATTGCGCAAGCTGTTGATGGTGTTTACTCCGGCCAGGTCGGGCTTACATACGGTCCAATCGCCAGCATCCGCGTTCACCACGTGCATCTTCGAATCTACCCCGAGCTCTCGCAGAGCATGGTGAATCCGGTAGGCCGCGCGCGCTGCGCCGCCATCGATATCGGAATAACTAACTTGCGCGACCTTCACCGGAATCCATCCTATGCCCGATTTGAAAACCATATTTGAAAAAATCTTCAAACGGAAGACCGTCAAAGTTCTTGATCTTCTCAGATCAGGAAGCGATTGAGGCGGAATCAACCCGTTGCTCTTCTGTGAAAGTGACTGGAATAAAGCCTCTAAAGAGATTTCGGATCATGAAGAAACATGCAGGGAAAGTAATTGCCAATTGGGTAATGATCGAACCGAGGCAAACTCCCATTACTCCTAGCCTGCGCGTTAGATAGATTGAAAGGCCAAGATTGCTCAAGCTCGCAAAAACAGCCACGGTTGCTTGCGCCCTCAGCACTCCCGCCCCATTGAGCAGCATCGACATGACGGTGGAGACAGCGCTGACGACGCCCCATACGGCCAAAACCGCCAGCAGAGACATTGGAGTGTTGAGCGATTTCCCAACAGCCACACGAATGATCCAGGGTCCGGCCAGCGCCAGAATAGTGCAGAGCGGAACAGAAATCGCCAGCGTCACACGCAGAGAAGCAAAGAAAACTCTGCGAACCCAAGCTACATCGCCGCGCGCCGATGCCTCCCCATATGCGGGCCAAAGCGGGCCAAGCCCCATGCCGACCACCATCGCCACAAAGCTGAAGAGCTTTTGTGGCACTGCATACATGGCCACGGCCGCCGCGCCCAATACCTGAGCGATGACGATATTGTCCGAAGTGTAACTGATGGCAACAGCGCACTGTAGAACAAAAAACAGCAGGCCAAGTTTCAGTATTTTCTTGGCGGAACTGCCGCGGAAGGCGCTCCATGAGGGAAGCAGCCAGCGATGCTCGCGAAATAAAAACCAGCCATTCAGCACAGTGGCGGCCACGGTGCCAAAGGTCGAGGCAAAAACCAGGAAAGCCAAGCTGCCATGCAAGGCAATGACCAGAAGTAAGGAAAACAGAGAAACAATGCTTCCTATGGCGGCAACAATCTGCGAAAAATATCCCTGTTGCAATCCAGCCTGAGCGCGAATAACTACACCCAGCGGAATGCTTACCACAAACCAGGAGAATAATACCAGGAATGCATGCGCACCTTCAGTGGCCACAGCCGCGGATTTCACATTGAAAAGCCGCATCCAGGGAAGAAACGGATAGCCGATCGCCCCGGCCAAAGCAAAGAAAGCGGCAATCCCCAGCATCATGACGAAGGCGCTTGTAACATACTCCTTCGCCAGAGGGCGATCGTCTTTTCCATAAGCTTCGGAAATGGCGTTCATCAAGCCATTCCCGATGCCGAGATCCGCAAATGCCATCACCGTGATGATGGAAATAAGGACCATCCAAAGGCCGTAGCGCTCCTGACCCAGATAAGAATAGGTCAGCGGCACGGTGATTAAAGTGGCCGAAAGTCCGACAACTCGCGCAGCGCCAGCCGAGACAGTTGTCATTGCGGCACGCCGTAGCCGCTCTTTTGAGCGCCCGTCGGAAGTCGAAGTATCGAATGGACGCAGACGAAAGAGCGATTTCACGCGTCCGATCTGCTGAAGCAAGTTAATCAACTGCCTCTTTCTTCGGCTAACTTTGTTGAAAGGCTGCGAAAGAATCGCTAAAAAACGGAAAAGAGAACAATCTCAATAAATCGAAAGCCGGCCATCAAAAAGGCGCGTTTAACGGCTCCTTTTCTTCGAATCCGGCTTTACTCACAAATCGTTGGTCGCTGCGCCAGTTATTATCTTCTACCGCACACTCAAAAATGGTCCGCAAAATAACATAAGTTGGCATCTCTTTCACTTTATAAGTTCAATTGCAATTCGGCGGCAACTTGTGTGCGTCAATGAGTAATGATGGCGGCGGAGGCCGCCTCGCCAATGATCGCCTGAGTGCTGGAAAGCGTCGACCGGATCTTGCTCATCGGAACATACACAATATCCTGCGGCTGAAGCGCAAGCGGCATTTGAGATCCTTTGGCAATTGCATCGTAGTTTAGCGGAAAATCCAGCACGGTTCCATCCGGATTGCGGCGAATTACTCGTAATCCTCCGGTATTGGCTTGCAGGAATGTTCCACCGCTGAGCGCCAGCGCCTCGGCAACATTCAGCTTTCCGTCTTCCTGCATAAGGTATCCCCCAGGTCTATTGACCGCGCCCAGAACATAAACAATGCCGGCGCGCGGAACCAGGATAGAGTCGCCGGGACGTACAAGTACGGAGGCTTCTTCCCGAGTGTTTTGACTGCGTGAATAAGGAACATCCTCCTCAGGCGCACTGGCATCGGAGCCATGGCGGATCTTGACATGTCCGCCGGCCAAAAAAGTCAATCCGCCTACCTGCGCCAGTACCTCACTAAGTTGGGTAGGCGCAAAGATCGCTACCCGCCCAGGGTTAATCACTTCGCCAAGCACCGTCGCATACTGGCCGGCATACTGAAGAACATCGACGCTCACTTGCGGCTGGGTCAGGATTTGATTGTCTTTGAAGGTCGCTTCAATGCGCTTTGCCGCCTCCTGCAAACTCAGACCCAGGACACTTACCTTACCGCACAGCGGAATCATCAAGTCACCGGCAGGATCCACGCGGTAAGAATTGGTGAACTCGGGGGTGTCGTAAACGGTGATGCTCAGCAGGTCTCCCGCTTCGATGCGAAACTCTGAGAAGTCTTTGGGAACAATCGCAGGCCCTGCGGTTGACACGGAATTTGTACCCTTTCCAGTGGTAGAACCGAGGCTATTGGTCAAGGACGAAAGAGGCGCGGAAGCTCCCCCTGGCCCTTGAGCCTTGCCGGGCACAGTCAGTAACGCGGCCAAGAACACAACGCCAAGCAAATACAGATGACTGGGGGAAGAGTTGATGTTATTTCTCGCCATAATAACTCTGCACATTGTAGCCATAAACGCTCCGATACTCGGTTGCTGACATGTTCACTGCCTCGATCACAATGCCGAGCATGTGAACTCGATTCCTGGCAAGGTTCTGGACAAAGCGGCGCAATGCTTTGCGAGTAGTTCGGCCAGCGCGCAAGGAACCGATTGTTCCATCGCAATGAGTACCCACGATAATTGCGTCTGCGACTGGCAAAACAGGCGCGTTATCCACCAGCACCAGATCGAAACGCTCGCGTGCGGATTGAAGAACCTTTTCAATCTCTCCCGATTCCAAAATCTCCGAGGCGATAGGGGATTGGTGGCCCGCCGATAGAAGAGTCAGATTTGACTCCACCGGATGGGGCAGCAGGACCTCGGCCAGCAATTTCTGGCCCACTAGAACCTCAGCCAGCCCATCTTCACGCGCAGAGCGGAAAAGCACATGCTGCCGCGGACGCCGAAGGTCGGCGTCTATGATGAGAACCTTCACGCCCGTCGCGGCAAAGGCAAGTCCTAAATTATAGACAAGGTATGACTTGCCTTCGTCCGGCAGTGCGCTGGTAATGGAAATAACCCGCAGTTTGCGTCCCACGCCGGAGAGAGTCAAACCGGAACGCAGGCTGCGGAACGACTCAGCCGTTGCGCTATCTGGAGCGGTAAGGAAGGGGCTGGATTCCTCGGCAAGTTTCCCTTCCCGGGGCTTGCTGTCCATGCGGTGAAATGGGATCATGCCCAGCACTGGCAGTTTGGATACCGACTCCACCTGGAAGCTATCGGCAAGTGTGTCATCCTGACTTTCCAGCAGAAAGGCCAAACCCGTACCAAGAAACATCCCGCCCAAAAGACCCGCGGCAATGAAGAGAAGTGGCTGGGGCATGTGAGGCTTGCCGGGAGGCCGCGCGGGATCGGCAACGGTCACATTGGTGGCGCTATTGCCCGCTTCGATATTGGCTTCTTGCAGTTTGGCGTACAAAATGTCATACAGTTCGCGGCTGGAGCGTGCTTGCTCGATCAACACTCCTAGTTGAACAATGTCGTCATTCATCCGGCCGGTCACCAGCTTCTGCGCTTCAAAGGCAGCACGCAGCGATTGCTCATTTTGTTGCGCCAGGACAAGATCGTTCTTCGCTCGCTCCTTGATCTTCCCGATCTCGTCTTGTATCTGATCGTGAATAGACTTCAACTGATTGGCAAAGTCGCCAAGGCGTGGATTCCTCTGGCCATACTTAGTTTCTGCGCTTGCATACGCCACCCTCACGGCCGATTCCTGGGTCCGAAGGCTATTGAGAATATCCAAACCATTGCCCTGGGAGAGAACAGCCGAGCCAGCAATGCCAGGAAGGGAACTGGAGCCAAGCGACGAGATCAGATCCGGGTTCTCCGTTGCAATGAGGCGGTAGATTGCCTCGCGCCCCAGGCGGATGGCTTCTGCCTGTGTTACTTCTCCGTTCAAAACGCTCAAGCGCTCCATCTCCGGCACCTGCACCGAGCCACCGCCAGATGAGGCCCCGGAGGCTGAACCTCCCGAGAGTGTAGCCATGCCCAGCATCGCGGAGGAGAGATTGTGGGTTCGCTCGAATTCCGCTACTGCCTGCTGCGATTTGGTCACCTGGCTGGCAAGATCGCCCAGTTGCGCCGAAAGCCACTGGGAAACATCCTTCGATGAGTTGAAATTCGAGCTAAGGAGATAGGACTTGTACTCGGCAACCACCTGATTTGCGATTTTCGCGGCCTGAACTGGATCCCCATCTGTGTAGGTGACCGTCAATAGCCGCGAGGTCTTCAATTGCTGAACCGCCAAATGCGCCTCGAAGCCACCGATCAGACCCTCCCGCCGCTTGGCTGGTAATGCTTCCACGCTTACAATCGGTCCCTCTTCGAGGCTGAACCTGTCTGGATTCTCCAGGCGGAGCATTCCCAGCTTGCCCATCACCGCCAGTGCAATCGAGTCGTCTTTGATGACCGCAATCTCGGTTTCTACCTTCGTCTTGAACTCGTCGGGATCGCCCGATGCCATCGAAACCACACTGGAGAGCATGTCGGCGCCGGCGCCTTTATCTTCATTGAGCTCGATTGTGGCGGTGGCCCGGTACTTGGGATGCATCACAAAGCAGAGAAGTATCGCCGCCAGCAGACAGATGGCCGTGCAACCCGCCACTACGATTTTTCTCTTCCACAGAACGACCGAAAGATCTCTCAGAGACGGTTCATCCCCAGCGCCTGAGAACCGACCGGGTTCCGCACTCCAGCCTCCGTTACGGCTGGTTTGGTATTCATTCTCTTCTGCCAAATAGGTTCCTCTTCCGCAGTCTGCAATCGAAATTTGATTGAAGAGGGCTTGCTTAATGCTTACGCTGGCTTAAATTATGGATGAGAGGGGAAACTGTCCATAATTTGATTTTGTACCCGCATTTCGAGAAAAGCTTCGCCTTCCTCACTTGGGTGAGTTAGAGTCTCCTGCCCGTTCCCACAGAAACCGTGACGTCTCTGCCAGGTGGTTTACAGGATGAATTTATCGGCTCTATCTTTGGAAACGTGATGGACCTCGCCGGACGACCCATAGAGCTAGCCATTAGACTAGCAGTGGCCGTTCCTGCGGTCAAATGCCTGCCCAAAAAAGACGCCTGATTGGGTAGCACAATCAAAGACTTGCGGGCGCACCGCTCACACTCAGTACCAATATTTGATCTCTGGCCAGTCGGCCTCATAGCTCCGCTTCCGGTGGCGCAGCCAGAAGTAGTGATGATGCTCGTGGTCCATGATCCAAGGCGCATCGAAGGCGCCAAGATCGATGATCTCGGCGTAGTACTCCGTGTAATCCTTTGGATCGTTCCCCAGAGTGAGGACCGATTCGCCGGTATAGCCGTTCCAGCCCCAATAGAAATAATTCTGGTGACCGCTGATCGCCGCAGGGAGGCCGTACTTCGGCCCCAGAATATTCACCGCGCTGGCCTCGCCGTAGTTGCCGCAGAAAATTGCGGTCTTCGCACGCACCTCGGGCGGTAATGCGTTATAGCGTACGGCAAAGCCCTCCACCATCTCCGGCCAGCCAAAGCGGTCGGAAAGATACTGTGGCAGCGGACTGTTGAACTTCTCGCTCTGCACCTTGTTGGCGCCAAAACGGGCCGTGTAGGCGTTGTATTTGCCTGGCGGCAGAATCGTCAGCACGATCGGCGCGGTTACGCGGCAGAGCAGAAAGCCCAGAATCACCGAATAGACAATCGTTGGCCAATTGCGCCGCGTAAGCTGCCCGAAGGCCGCTGCGCCGGCGGCAAAGAGCACAGGATAGATTGGCGCAACATAGTAATCCTTCGCGTGCATCGCCATCATCAATGCCAGAAACAGCAGATACGTGAGTGCTACAAAGCGCCATGGCCGCGCCTTGCGCGCCAAGCCTAGCCACGCCAGCCCGCCTATCCACAGCGGAGCCGCCACAATAAGCAGCATATTGATTTGCTGAAGCAAGAACGATGCGGGCGGCAGCTTGGTGTTCTTATCGGTGTGAGCCACGCCGCTCAGTAACTCATAAGTTGGAAAGTGATGCACCCATTGCCAAAGCAGATTCGGCAAAGCCAACAGCAACAGTAGAGCCACCCCCGCCGCGCAACCCTTAGCCCACAGAATGCGTCGCTGCGGACTCAGCAGCAACCCCGCCAGTAGCGCAACCAGAAAAAACACCGTCGAGTGCTTGTTCTCGATGCCCAACCCGGCCAGCAATCCAAAAATCAGCCAGGCGCGAGGGCCGGCCGAGCCATCGGCCAGCCGCAACACAACCAGTAGCGCGCCCATCCAGAAGCACGGCTCAAAGGAGTTCATGGACAGGTAATTCGATGTACCCAAAAAGACCGGACATGCCAGCGCGGCAGTCATCGCCAGCATCTGCGCCGTGCGTCGCCCGCCAAGCTGCCAAGTCAGCAGCCCGGTGACCCCAACAGTCACTCCCGCGGCCAGAAAACTGAAAACGCGAATGCCGGTCGGCGAGAGCCCGAAGAGCGTTTCGGCCAGCCGCGCCTGCAGAGCCACCAGTGGAGGCTGATCCACATATCCCCAGGCCAAGTGATGCCCACAGACCAGAAAGTAAAGCTCGTCGCGAAAGAAGCCATAGCCCAAGTGGCTGCCCCACAGCGAGCTTGCCCAATGAATGAGAAAAGTGAGCGCGGCAAAAATGCCTGCAAGCGGCAATGCGGCGCGCAATGACGTTCGCTCGGGCCATTGAGTTGAGAGGTGTGAAGAAACTTCAGGCAAAGCCGGAGCCTCCAGGGAGGGCGTCTACATACGCAGTCATTCTCTCAGATGCTCCGGCTCTCGCCCAAACGCAGAAAAGGGCTCCGTTGACCTACCGGAGCCCTTCCTGAATGTTTCATTTAATGCCCCATACTATTGTCCGCTTGAAGCCACAGTTTGCGTTTGGGGCGAATTCGAAAGCATTCGTATCTCCACGCGCCGGTTCTGCTTCCGCCCGTCGGCAGTCGTATTCGGAGCTACTGCCTTGTCCTTGCCGATTCCGATCAAGTAGAACCGGTGCGCCGGAATTCCGTACTTCGAGGCAAGGTACTGCACTACCGCATCGGCCCGCCGCTGGCTCAGATCGTAGTTATACTGTGCCGGCCCGGTCGAATCGGTTCCCCCTGTAACTTCCAGAATGAATCCCTGCGCCGAGCCCAACTGCGTGGCAAATGTGTCCAGTTGCACACGGTCTTCCTTGGTCAGCAATGCTTTGTCGAAGCCAAAGGTCACCGCCGCATCAGCCACAGGCTTGTAGTCGTCCAACCCCTTCACCACGCTCTCCAGCGAATCGGCGCGATGCACCGCAAAGTTCGCCTCGGCCTCAGCCGCGCCGGCCGCGTTGCTTGCTTGCTGCGCATTCAGGTTGGCCACATCCGCCGAACCCTGCGCATGGCGAATCCCCGACTGCGCCCGATCATCCACATCCCCAATCTGCCTGTGATTCGCAGCCGTACTGGTGTCTAGTTGGTCGGCGTGCTCCACTAGCGGTGCTGTCTCGTTGCGCACATAAGTTTTAGTAGCGCAGCCGACAGCGCCCACTATCGCCAAACTCGCCGTCAAACTCAAAGCTCCAAATCGAATTGCATTCATAGTCATCTCCCTCTCTCGCCACGCCCCTGACCATGCAACAGATTCGCAGGCGGTGCCGGCTTCCTTTTTCGCTCTTATAATTGCATCTGTCGGACCAAATACCCATATACCTCCAACGCATTGAAAATAATAGATATTTTCAAACTTCTAAAGCACTCTGAATTTTTGCCGACCGTGTAATATTTACTCGATCCAGTAAGGATTGCGCGCCAATAAAGATCCCATCAAAGATCAAGGAGTCGCTTCTTCTTTATAAATAGCTGAGGCACCTTGCGCTGACTAGCTGAATGGCAGCCTCAGTCAAACCCGCTATTCTAGAAACTGCACGGGTAACAGGCTGCTTCCCCATGGATCTCTACGAGAAAATCCGGATTCTGCCCACGCAGCCCGGCGTCTACCTCTATAAAAACGCCGAGGGCGAAGTCATCTACGTGGGCAAGGCCAAGAACCTGCGCGCCCGCGTCCGCTCCTACCTTCTGGAGTCGTCGCAAGCCAACGCCAAGACTGGCTCGCTGATGCGCGAGGCCGTCGATCTTGAGTACATTCTCGTCGCCAACGAATACGAGGCCCTGGCCCTCGAAAACAATCTCATCAAGCAGCGCCAGCCCCGCTTCAACATTCTGCTGCGCGACGACAAAACCTACCCTTACGTAAAACTCACGCTAGCCGACCGCTTTCCCAAAGTTTTTGTTACTCGCCGCCTGCGCAAGGACGGCTCGGCCTACTACGGCCCCTATTTTTCCGGCAGCCTCGCCTATCGCATCGTCGAGCTCATCCATCGCAGCTTTCAGCTTCCCAGTTGCAAGGTCGATCTCTCCCGCTACCATCCCCGCGCCTGTCTGCAGTACTACATGCATCGATGCCTCGGCCCCTGCGTTGAGGCCCTGACCACGCCGGAGATCTACGCAGGCGCGGTCCGCGACGCGCAACTGCTGCTGGAAGGCCGCTCCGCCGAATTGGAGCGCGAACTCACCGCCCGCATGATGGCCGCGGCCGAAGCTGAGCACTTTGAAGCCGCCGCCCGCCTCCGCGACCAGATCTCGACCATTCACGATTTGCACGTCAAGCAGCGCGCCGACACCGCCGAGCAGAGCGACGAGGCCGATGTCTTCGGCTACCACTTTGAAGCCGGCTCGCTGGCCGTCAATCTCTTTCATGTGCGCGCCGGCAAAATTGTCGATCGCCGCGAGTATTTCTGGGAAGATTTGCCCGAACTGCTCGAAGACTCCGTCAGTGAGCAGCCTGAAGCGCTGGGTGCCCCAGGTCTAGATTCTGAGACCTGGGAAACCACGGAGGGAGGCGGGGGTTTCAACTCCCGCATAGAGTCAACGCAATCAACTGGGGCTTTAGCCCCGGAGGAATCTCAACCAAAACAAGTACCGCACCAAGCGCTCTCCGCACTCCTCAAGCAGATCTACATCGACCAGCACTACGTCCCGCGCACCATCCTTGTCCCGGTCGACTTCGACGACCGTGAAGCGCTCTCCACGCTGCTCACCGAGCGTACCGGTCATCGCATTGAGATCGCCGTGCCGCAGCGCGGCCAAAAAAAATCCCTGATTGACCTGGCCGGACAGAACGCCCGTCAGTCCTACATCCAGCGCTTCCGAGTTCTGGAGCCCTCGCGCAAGGCCATACAAGAGGCGCTGGCCGACGTGCTCATGCTTCCCGAGCTGCCCCGCCGCATCGAGTGCTTTGACATCTCCCACATTCAAGGCGCGGAGACGGTGGCCTCGCTGGTGGTCTGGGAAGACGGCAAGATGAACAAGCAAGCCTATCGCAAATTTAAAGTGATGACCGTCGCCGGCGTGGATGACTTTGCATCAATGCGCGAAGTCATCACCCGCCGCTATCGCCGCCTGCT
>Ga0302320_10024763_pt1 | contig 11695 bp, 8 predicted proteins | sample Bog_T0_3_FD_202130 | JGI IMG/M metagenome (GOLD analysis project Ga0302320, IMG submission 202130) | Peat permafrost microbial communities from Stordalen Mire near Abisko, Sweden - Bog_T0_3 | ecosystem: Environmental > Terrestrial > Soil > Wetlands > Peat | place: Sweden: Abisko, Stordalen Mire... | reverse complement strand
GCTGCCAAAGATCCCCGCCGTGGCCTGCTTCGACACCGCGTTTCACGCCGGCCTACCGGCGGCTGCGAGCACCTACGCGCTGCCAGCCGCCTGGCGCGAGCGCTGGCCGATTCGCCGCTACGGCTTCCACGGGCTCTCCCACAGTTGGGTGGCGCGCCGGGCGCCGCAACTGCTCGGCCACCCGGCAAACGACCTGCGGCTGGTCAGCTGCCACCTCGGAGCAGGCGCGTCGCTGTGCGCGATCGCCGACGGACGCTCACTGGACACGACGATGGGCTTCACGCCACTGGAGGGCCTGGTCATGGCGACCCGCTCCGGGAGCATCGATCCCGGACTACTACTGTGGCTGATGCAGCACACCGAAATGTCCGAGCACGAGCTCGCGTTCGCGCTCGAGCACGAGTCCGGCCTACAGGGCCTGTCCGGCAGCGCCGACATGCGCATCGTGCTCAAGCGCGCCGCAGACGGTGATCCATCGAGCGTGCTCGCGCTCGAGGTCTGGGAGCATCGACTGCGGGCACTGATCGCCGCCATGGCCGCAGCGCTCGGCGGCCTCGACGCGCTCGTGTTCACCGGCGGTATCGGCGAGCGCTCAGCGCCCATCCGTGCCCGCGCGGTGGCCGGCCTCGGCTTTCTCGGCCTGGCCATCGACGCTGAGCGCAACGAGACCGCAAGCGGCGACCTCGAGCTCACCGCCGAAGGCGCCCGAACCCGCACACTCGTCATTGCAGCGCGCGAAGACCTCGAGATCGCCCGTCAGACACGCGCCGTGCTCCAGGCCGCACAAGGGCGCGTCAGCACGTCGTGACCGAGCCGAGTATCCCCCGCCCGGGAACTCGGGGCCGGGACACGGACGCTACGGTGGCGTTCTGCCCGGTGGCGGCAACCGGGACCACAACCCCAAGGACGACCGGCATGACTCACGCAGCAAAGGCCCCACAACCGCCCTACCACCTACACCTCGATCCCGGCGAGGTGCCCGTGGCCGCGAGCGCGCTACGTCTGCTGATCTCCGACGAGGCCCACCAGCCCGAGATTCGCCGGCTCGCACGAGCGGTTCTCGCCGACCTGGAATCAGCGGGCGACGATCGAGGCAACCTCACGCTGACGCTCGAACCCGAGCAGATGAAGATCACCCACACTGCCGTGCAGCTGCTGTTCGAGGATCTACAGCGCGGACAGGCCAGCGAGCGCGAGACTCTCCGCGGCATCCTGAACAAGCTCCCCGACGCCCACACGATGCGTGCGATCAAGCTCGAATAGCCATCGCTCCGTCGCTCACGCTCCTCGCTCGCGAGCCGGGAGTACCCCGGCGCAACTCTGCGGTCAGTGGTGTCGGAGTCTGAGAGCTATTGCTCTGCGCAGTAGCTGCACAGCTCGCGTCCACCGGTCCCGTCCACGCGGTGCGACGCTTCGATCTCGCTGCCGTAGGGGCAGGCGTCGTCGGTGTGGTAGACGCTGCGGTGACTCGGCTCGTATTCGCGTGAGGTTGTGTGGTAAGCGTGCTCCGGGGTCGTCGCGCCATTACTCGACATGTTCAGCGGAGCGCCGCTCGCGTCGGGCGTGGTCGAGCTCGTCGTCCCCGTGGTATGGCTGTCAACCGGGTCGAGTACTCGGTAGGCGAATAGTTTTACGCGGTCGGTGATCAGGAACCAGGCGATCGCGTAGCCCCAGACAGCAAGCGCCCAATACCAGGGCAGTGGGGTGACGAGGATTCCTCCGACGGCGATGATGGTGGCGATTGTCTGCGCGCCGATCACGGCGATCACGAGGACTCGTGCGGGGCGGATCGACCAGAACGGGCCGCGGGTGCGGGTCAGGAAGATCGTGAGATGTCCGGCGACGGAGAGCATCAGATACATCAGCGTTTGCAGCTCCGGTCGCCCGAGAGTGAAGACGTTGTCAGCGACGTAGAACAGGCCGAACGCGGCGACGGGGCCGACGAGGCCGAGTACCGAGGCCATGCCGAGGACGAGGCGCATGTTCCACGCCTCGGGTCGGTCGGAGTAGCGGACGTTGTCGTAGGCGATCGACAGGATCGCGCCGTCGTTGAGCAGCGCCAGCAACACGATCATGATCGCGGTGACGGGAAAGAAGTTGTAGAGGAGGATGACCAGGGTCACGAGCCCGAGTACACGGAGGGTCTCGGCGATGCGGTAGATCGCGTAGCTGTTCATCCGCTGCACGATCCGGCGGCTTTCCTTGATCGCGTCGATGATCACCGACAGCCCCGGTGTCATGAGCACGATCGAGGCGGCGGCGCGGGCGGCGTCCGTCGCGCCAGAGACGGCGATGCCGCAGTCGGCCTTCTTCAGCGCCGGAGCGTCGTTGACGCCGTCGCCGGTCATCCCGACGATGTGGCCTTGCTTCTGGAGGACGTCCACGATGTGGAACTTGTGCTCCGGGAAGACCTGGGCAAAGCCGTCGGCGTGCTCGATCGACGCGGCCACCGCCTTGGTCTCCTTGCGCTTTGAGTCGCTGAGACCACCCGCGTCGAGGATGTTGGTTCCCAGGCCGAGCTTCTTCGCCGTTTCCTGCGCGATCGCCAGCGCGTCGCCGGTCACCATCTTGACGTTCACGCCGAGCGCTCGGGCGGTGAGGAGCGTCGCCTTCGCGTCTTCGCGCGGCGGGTCAAACAAGGGGAGCACGCCGACGAGCTTCCACGGCCCGTCCCCATCGGCGCGGGCCACACCCAATGAGCGAAAGCCGCGCGCCGCGAACTCGTTGACCGCCTTGTTCGCGTCCGCCTTTGCCGCTCCGGTGGTGGCGGCGAGCGCGAGAATGACCTGTGGCGCACCCTTCGTGACCTTGAAGGCCGTCTGGCCCTTCGCTGTGACGGTGGCTTCGGTGCGCTTGTGGACCGGGTCAAACGGCTGGAAATGACCAACCGTGTAGCCGTCGAGTGCGGTGGGGTCCTTGACCCCGTGGAGAATCGCGAGGTCGATCGTGTCGTCGTCGTCGTCGCGTGAGGCCAGCGCGGCGCAGAGGATGACCTCATCCGCGGTGATGCCGTCGACGGAGTATGGATCGCCAAGTGTGAGCTTGTTCTGGGTCAGCGTGCCGGTCTTGTCCGAGCACAGCACGTCGACGCCCGCGAGCTCCTCGATCGCGACCAGGCGGCTGACGATCGCCTGCTTCTTGGCAAGCAGACGCGCGCCGACCGCCATCGTCACCGACAGCACCGTCGGCATCGCAACCGGTATCGCCGCAACCGTCAGCACCAGCGCGAACTGCAGCGTCGTCAGGAACGCATCGCCGCGCAACAGCGAGACGACGATGATCAACGCGACGAGCGCGAGCGCGAGAACGATCAGATAGGTGCCGATCCTCAGCACCGCGCGCTGGAAGTGGCTGACGCTATGCGCGTCCTGGACAAGCTTGGCCGTCTCGCCGAAGTAGGTGTGTGCGCCGGTGGCGTAGACCAGCGCGCCGATCTCGCCCTGGCGGATGATCGAACCCGAGAACACCGCCTCACCGGACTTCTTCTCGACCGGCAACGACTCGCCGGTCAACGCCGACTGGTCCACCTCGACCGGGTCGCCGTCAAATAACCGGCCGTCGGCCGGAACGATGTCGCCCATCCGCATCCGGATCGCATCACCCGGCACAAGCTCCGCCGCCGGCGGAGTGATCCACTTTCCGTCGCGCAAGACGCGCGCCTTGATCGCCAACTGCGCCTTCAACGCAGCGATCTCCTTGCCCGCCTGATGCTCCTCAGAGAACCCGACCGCAGCGTTCGCCACCAGCAACACCAGGATGATGAAGAAATCCGCCCAGTGCCCCAACGCGGCCGACAGGACCACCGCGATCTCGATCATCCACGCGATCGGACCCCAGAAATACGCCAGCAGCGCCCGCAACCAGCTGGTCGACTCCTCCTCAATCTCGTTAGCCCCATACTTCGCCAGCCGCTTCTCCGCCTCGACCGCAGTGAGCCCATCCGGCGACGTATCGAGCCGCTTCTCCACCTCAGCCAGCGGCAGCTCCTTCAGATCATTGCTCGGATCCGGGGAGGATCCGCCGTCCGTGCCACGGCCCTCGGCCTGTGGCGCCGCGTCACGCGATTGCGCGCGGCCACGGCGACGCCCACCAGCGGTCTTCCTGCTGCTTGTCGCGCTCATGGCGTGCCTTCCGCGGCGGCGCTGTAAGCGCCGCCGCGTGCCATCTGGTCGCATCTCGCCCGATGGCGCAGGGCCCGCTGGGCCGCCGCGACGTTCGCGTCCTCCCCATGCCAGATCGCGAGCGCCGGCTGCTGAATCGCGCGGCCGAAGGAGAAACTGAGCGGCCACGGTGCGCACGGGCGCGAGCGCAGAATGACGGCGTTCAGACGCGCCGACGCCAGCTCGCCGGACTGCCCACCGGAGAGGAACGCGATCCCGGCAACCGCCGCGGGAACCGCGCGCAGCAAACAAGTGAGCGTGGCGTCGGCCACCTCATCCACCGACGGCTGCTTGGCGGCACCCGATCCCGGCAGCACCATGTTGGGCTTGAGAATGACCGCCTCGAGCGTCACCCGCTGGCTGTGCAGGCTGGCGAACAGTGCGCGGAGGATCTCTTCTGTGATCTCGCCGCAGCGCGCCAGTGCGTGGTCACCGTCCATCAGCACCTCGGGCTCCACGATCGGGACCAGCCCCGCCTCCTGGCAGAGTGCGGCGTAGCGTGCCAGCCCCCCGGAGTTGGCCTCGATGCAACCGCGGCTGGGTGTGCCCTTGCCGATGGTGAACACGGCGCGCCATTTGGCGAAGCGAGCGCCCATCCCCCGGTATTCGATCAAGCGGTCTCGCAATCCGTCCAACCCCTCGGTGATCCGCTCGCCGGGATGCCCCGCCATCGGCACCGTCCCGGCGTCGACCTTGATGCCGGGGATGATCGCCGCGTCGACCAGCGCCTGGATCAGAGACGTGCCGGCTTGAGTGTGCTGGCGGATCGTCTCGTCGTAGAGGATCGCGCCGTGGATGCTGTCGACAAGACCGGGGGTCGTCACCAGCAGCTCCCGGTAGGCGCGCCGGCTCTCGATCCTCTGCTCGATTCCCGCGGCGGCGAACCGCCGGTTGCACGTCGCGATGCTCTCGTCCATCGCCAGAATCCCACGGTCGCCGGCCAGCAGCTCCTGTGCGGTGTCGACCTGCGCCTGCGCTGTCATCTGCTCGCGTCCCATTTCCAGTTGCGGATCTCGGGCAGGTCCTGGCCGTGCGCGTCGATGTACTGCTTGTGCTCGACGAGCTTGTCCTGCATCGTCTGCTTGAGGTAGCTGCCGGCTGCACCGAGCCCGGGAACGCGGTCGACCACGTCCTGAACGAGGTGGAAGCGGTCGAGGCTGTTTTGGACGCGCATGTCGAACGCGGTCGTGATCGTGCCCTCTTCGTTGTAGCCACGGACGTGCAGATCGCAGTTTCGACGGCGGTACGTCAACCGGTGGATCAGCGACGGGTAGCCGTGGAACGCGAAGATGATGTGCTTGTCCGTCGTGAACAGCGAGTCGTAGTCGCTGTCGCTGAGCCCGTGTGGATGCTCGCTGGCGGATTGCAGCTTCATCAGATCGACCACGTTGATCACCCTGACCTTCAACTCGGGCAGCTCGTCGCGCAGGATCGACACGGCTCCCAGGACTTCGAGCGTGGGCGTGTCGCCGCAGCACGCCATCACGACATCCGGTTCGCCGTCCTGGTCGTTGCTGGCCCATGACCAGATGCCGATGCCCTCGGTGCAGTGCACGACCGCCTCGTCCATCGTCAGCCATTGCGGCATCGCGTGCTTGCCGGCGACGATAACGTTCACGTAGTCGCGGGTATTCAGGCAGTGGTTGGCGACCGACAGCAGGCAGTTCGCGTCCGGCGGCAGATACACCCTGACGATGTCGGCCTTCTTGTTGACCACGTGATCGAGAAACCCCGGGTCCTGGTGGGTGAAACCGTTGTGATCCTGCTGCCAAACATGCGATGCCAGCAGATAGTTCAGGGAAGCTATCGGCCGGCGCCACGGAAGCTGCTTGGTGACCTTCAACCACTTCGCGTGCTGGTTGAACATCGAATCGACGATGTGAATGAACGCCTCGTAGCAGTTGAACAACCCATGACGCCCGGTCAGCAGGTAACCCTCGAGCCACCCCTGGCACTGATGCTCGCTCAGCATCGAGTCCAACACGCGGCCATCGCGAGCGAGAAACTCGTCGTTCGGCGCCACCCGCCCCTCCCACTGCCGCGAGGTCACCTCGAACACCGCCCCCAGCAGGTTTGAGAGCGTCTCATCAGGACCGAACAGACGGAAGTTGCGCCGATCTTCGTTCAGCGCGACGACGTCGCGCAGGAAGCTTCCGAGCACGAGCGTGTCCTGCGCATCGACGCCACCCGGCGCGGGAACGTCCACCGCGTGGGCCTGGAAGTCCGGCATGCGCAGCTCGCTCAACAGCACGCCACCGTTCGCGTGCGCGTTGGCGCCCATCCGCAGGGCGCCCTTCGGCGCCAACTCCGCAAGCTCGGGCATCAACCGACCCGCCTCGTCGAACAGCTCCTCCGGCCGGTAGCTCCGCATCCAGGCCTCGAGCTGCCCCACGTGCTCCGGGTGCTCTGCATCGACCAGCAGCGGCACCTGATGCGCGCGGAACGTACCCTCAACCTGCAGTCCGTCAACAACCTTCGGTCCCGTCCAGCCCTTCGGTGAGCGCAGCACGATCATCGGCCACCGCGGCCGCGCCGTGGCGTCGCCTTCGCGCGCCGCACGCTGAATCTCGCGGATCTCTCCGATGACCGCGTCGATGGCGGACGCCATCAACTGGTGCATCGCGGCCGGCTCGTGCCCTTCAACGAAGTACGGCGTCCAGCCGCAGCCACGGAGGAACTGGTCGAGCTCATCGTGCTCGATGCGATCAAGCACCGTGGGGTTGCTGATCTTGTAACCGTTCAGATGCAGGATCGGCAGCACCGCGCCGTCGCTGACCGCGCTCAGGAACTTGTTCGAGTGCCAAGCCGTCGCCAGCGGGCCTGTTTCCGCCTCGCCATCGCCGATTACGCACGCCACGATCAGCTCGGGGTTATCGAACGCGGCACCGAACGCGTGGCTGAGCGAGTAGCCGAGCTCGCCGCCTTCGTGGATCGACCCCGGTGTCGTCGGGGCGACATGGCTCGAGATACCGCCCGGGAAGGAGAACTGCGTGAACAGCCGCTTCATCCCAGCCTCATCCTGGCTGACGTTCGGGTAAATCTCGCTGTAGCTGCCCTCGAGATAGGTGTTCCCCACCAACGCCGGACCACCATGCCCCGGCCCGGCGACGTAGAACATGTCGAGCTCGTACTCGGAGATCGCCCGATTCAAATGCACGTAGATGAAATTCTGACCAGGCGTCGTCCCCCAATGCCCAACCACCAACGGCTTCACATGCGACAGCCGCAACGGCTCCCTCAACAGCGGATTGTCGTACAGATAAATCTGGCCGACCGACAAATAATTCGCCGCCCGCCAATACCGATCGATCCTCGCCAACAAATCCGCCGAAAGGGGCTCTGCCATCGCCGCGGCCGGCAGAACCGCCGTCAACTCGCTGAGGTCCGACACCAGGTCAGCCAACGGATTCGCTCGCCGCCAGGACCAGCGCAACGGCGGCGATCCGGCTCGCGGCCGGATCGAGAACAGCCAACGAGCGGGGCATGGCGCCCTCCGGGATCGTGAACGGAAGCCTCGGAAAGTCAGACGGCGCTGCCCACCCACGTAACGCGGGCCGACCCCACCTGATGCCCTTCGCCACCGACTCTACTCCGAATGTCGATCCGGCCTCCACGCCGTCGCCCACGCCGGCAGCGTCGTCACGTAGCGCGTCAACCCGAAAGGCCGGGCGGTTGGCCACCTGAGCTTTCCTCTTCGACGGCGAGGTCTGTGGGGGCGAGGATGAAGACCTCGCACATCACGCCGGTGCTGCTGATTGCCGCTCCTGAAGCCAATCACGCGCCGGCCGGTCGCGCGCTCGATGATCGGTCGCCGCGTGCGGTAGGCTGGGCGACGGAGGGCACTACGTGAGGTCGGCCCGCGTTACGTGGCCTGGCAACACCGTCTGACTTTCCGAGGTTCAGCGTCCTGACGAGCCTGGAGGTCGACGTGCCGCACCCGCTGGTTGCTTCAGATTTGACCTTGGGCCGACCGGGGGACAGCTCCCGTGGCGCGTCCGTCGGCATTTCGCATGGCGCCGGTAGGGCGCCGCGATCTCGCCCAACACGGATGCCGGGGCGGCGTCCACAAGAAGATGCGCCTCGAGCAGCCGATCGCGACATTCATCCTCGGCATCGGCGGCATCGCGCTCGCAATCGCCGGCATCCTCTCCCACGTCAGCACCCTGCTCAACGACGCCGGCGACGTGATCATCCCGTTCACCTTCGTCATGCTCGTCGACTGGCTCTACGTCCAACGCCGCCGCACAGCCGCCGCCGCGTTCTTCGAGCACCCCCACGATTTCACCGGACGCATCGTGCCAAGCTCGATCGCGTCGGTGATCGTCGGCTTTGTGAGCGGCTACTGGGGAAACCACTTCCTCCCCGGGCTCTTCTACAACACGCTCCCGCTACCCGTCGTCGGAGGAATCGTCGCCGCCGCCCTCTACGCCCTCGCCGCCACGGCTCGCCCACGACCATCAACGGCGGCGGCGACCGCCCCTCCGACCGTCACGCCAACAGCGTGACAAGCCACACGCCCCAAACGCCACCGGCCACCTTGCTGCGCTCCGGCTGCGCGCCCGCTCGGCTGCACCGGGCGGGACCAACCTCCTGGAGCGCCGGCACGCAGAAGAGTTCGCACAGGGCGAGTGGCCCCGTAAAGGCCGCAGCCTGGTCGCTGGCATGAGCGACCTTCTCTCGGGGCGGCCGGTACCGCCGATGTTCCGCGATGTGTTGTGCGCGATCGACGGAACGCATACTGCTGCGCGCGGCGTCGATCGCGCGTGCGAGCTCGCGGCACCCGGCGCGCGTTTGACGATCCTCGCGTGCGAGGACGAGCGGGGCGGTGGGTTGTGGGCGTCCGCGGCAATGAATCCCGCACGGGCGCACCGACGCCTACGTCGCGCCGCCGGCCGCGCGCGCACGGCCGGCTTTGAGGCGGAGACGGTGCTCGAGCCGGAAGGATCTGTAGTGGACCAGGTCTTCGAGCACGCCGCCAGCCACCGGCTGCTCGCACTCGGGGCGCCCGTGCTGCCGCGCTGGGCTGGCCTTTTGATCGGAGGCGTGACCAGCAAGGCGCTGCATCAGTTGCCGAGCTCGCTGCTCATCGCGCGCGCTCAACCGCTCGCGACCGGCGAGCACGTGCTGCTTGCAGTCAACGGGCCGCGGAGCACGCCTGGCCTCGTCGACGCCGCCGCGTACGCGGCAAGGCAACTGAATCAAGGCGTCGTGATGGTCCACGCGATGGGGGTCGAAAGCCGCTCGGCACCACACCATCTCGCCGCGCAACAAGAGCGGCTCGCCAAAGCGCTCGGCCGCGAACCGGAACTCGTGTCGACACCCGACGATCCGGTTGACCTCATCGTGCGCGTCGCTCGCGAACGCGGCATATCGCTGATCGTCATGGGCAGCCGCCGCGTCGGCGGAATACGAGCGCTAGGCAGCGTCACCGAGAAAGCCGCCTACCGCACCAGCTGCTCGATCCTCGTCGTCCACACGAGACCGCGACCTGCGTGACCGCCAACAACCAACGCCGTCAGTGGACCGAAAGCGTTGCGACGCGCGCTGTCAGCTGACGGCACTGGGCGGTGAGTACCGCAAGCCTGCCTGTCAACGGCCCCCGAACAGCATGGCGAATCTGTTGAGGGACTTGTGGCGGCATGTTCACGGATAGGGCGCTGGGTGGGAATGGGCCGGTGGCTTTGATGTCGATCGGCATGAACGCGCTCTTGGCACGTGTGATCTACGCCATCAGGTGGTCGGCTCGGGGACGGCTCGCGCAAGGCGATGTTTCGCTTGACGAATACCAGCGGCTGCACGCCGCGATGCGCAGCGGGCCACCAGATCGGCACAGGGCAGGCAATCGGCCGCGCAGTCGGCGTAGGCGGCGAGCCATGATGGCCGAGCGCTGGCGTTGAGCGACTCGGCTGCCGCAGGGTAACGTCGTCGCCTTCGTGCACGCGATCGTCCATGCGATCCGGTTCGCGTTCGGGATGACGTGGGAGCTCCTCTGGGCGCTGATTCTCGGGTTTGCGCTCTCGGGCGCGGTCCAGGCCCTCGTCAGCAAGCAGCAGATGCGCCGGCTGCTGCCCGATGACTCCCCGCGCACCCTCGCGGTCGCCGCGGGTCTCGGCGCTGCTTCGTCCTCATGCTCCTACGCGTCGGTTGCGCTCGCGCGATCGCTGTTTCGCAAGGGCGCGGACTTCACTGCGGCGATCGCCTTCCAGTTCGCCTCGACCAACCTCGTGGTCGAGCTCGGCATAATCCTCGCGGTCCTGATCGGCTGGCAATTCACAGTCGGGGAGTTCCTCGGCGGGCCGATCATGATCGCGCTCATGGCGCTCCTTTTCCGCCGGCTCCTGCGACCGGCGATGGTCGAGGAGGCGCGCCAGCACGCCGACCGCGGGATTCTCGGGCGGATGGAGGGCCATGCCGAGATGGACATGAGCGTCACCGGCGACGGGTCGACCTGGCAGCGGCTGCGCTCCCCCGAAGCATTCACCGCGATCAGCAACTACTTCGTCATGGACTGGGCCGCCGTCTGGATCGACATCTTCGGCGGCCTCCTGATCGCAGGCGCCCTCGCCGCCTGGGTCCCGGACTCCTTCTGGCGAGGACTCTTCCTCCCCCACCACGGCGCGCTCTCAACGATCTGGGGGGCACTCATCGGGCCGCTCGTAGCGATCATCTCTTTCGTCTGCTCGATCGGCAACGTGCCCTTGGCCGCCGTGCTGTGGAACGGGGGCATCAGCTTCGGCGGCGTGCTCGCGTTCATCTTCGCCGACCTGATCATCCTCCCAATCCTCAACATCTACCGCAAGTACTACGGCCGTCGCATCGCCGCGTTCCTGCTCCTGACCTTCTACGCAACGATGGCCGCCACCGGCCTGATCGTCGACCTGATCTTCAAAGCGATCAGCCTCGAGCCGACCGGCCCACGGCACGCCAAAATCACCGACGCCGGCATCAGCCTCAACTACACCACCGTGCTCAACATCATCTTCCTCGCGCTCGCAGCCATGCTCGTGGGCCGCTACTTCCGCCAAGGGGGCGGCATCCCGATGCTACGCATGATGAACACGCCCACGGGCGAACCCCACACCCCCACCACGACAGCAATCTAGCCCCGAAACGCCAAACCAACCGGCGGCGCGTTTGATGAGGCTTTTGACCGAGACAACCCGCCCGCTCCGACGACCCGCGCCCGCTCCCGCCCCAATTCCGAGCACGCGGGGGCATCTGTAGGACTCCCCGGCGAGTGCAGCGCGCTCGCCGGCCTACTTTTCAACCGGGCGCAGGTGGCCCAGTATTCAGTCGCCCACAAGAGGCGTTCTCGTTAAGGCCAACGGAGGGTCCCGTTGGCCTTAATAGCGCCTATTTCAGCCTAAACCAGCCGAAAACCGAACATTCGACGGGTCCCGGAGAACCCGCGGATTTGCAGGCAGATCGGGCGTTTTCGGCGGATCCGAGGTATCGCCTTGTAAGCGATAGGTCAGGGGTTCGAGTCCCCTCTCCGGCTTGGGGGAAGTGCCCGCAGCCGCAGACCGTCACCGACC
>Ga0302320_10024762_pt1 | contig 11695 bp, 11 predicted proteins | sample Bog_T0_3_FD_202130 | JGI IMG/M metagenome (GOLD analysis project Ga0302320, IMG submission 202130) | Peat permafrost microbial communities from Stordalen Mire near Abisko, Sweden - Bog_T0_3 | ecosystem: Environmental > Terrestrial > Soil > Wetlands > Peat | place: Sweden: Abisko, Stordalen Mire... | reverse complement strand
GATGGATGGTGATCTGCTCCATGTCTTCGGGCTGGATGTCGTAGCGGGTCATCAGCCGCTCCGGTATCTCGGAGAGGCCGATCGCGCACTTGGCCTTCCGGGTGTAGCTGATCTCGAGGTCGCGCTGGCTGCTTCCGATGCCCAGATTTTGAACATCAATCTTGGGGGAGAGCGCAGGATTTCCGTTGAGCGTCCGCTGTGTCCAGGAAAAGGTATGCGGCATGGGCTCGTAGGAGTAGACGTGGGTGACGTTGGGATTCTGCGCGAAGATCAGGCTGGCTGCGCCGATGTTCGCGCCGATGTCCCAGACTACGGAACCCGGCTTCGCCTCGCGGTTCATGCGGTCGTAGTGCCCGCCCATGAAGACATCGGAGGTGGTGTCCAGATCGTCGAGGCTCTCCAGCGCAATCCGCTGGTTGGTCGGCGTGATGTACCAGGCGATGCTGTCAAGATCGAAAAACGAGGTGCGGGTCACCTTGGCGTTGGCGTCACGGAGCCAACTGTACCAGCCGGTCGAGGGAGAGTATCTGGAGCGAACCAGAGAGGCCACGTACTTGGAGTACGGCACTGACTTCAGAGCTTCCCGAAAACGACCCATGAGCATCAAGGCTATCATGCTGTCGAATGGGTCGAAATGCGCGCTACGAGCAGCTCAAAGGGTCAAAAAATACGAACTCCGCAACGCGCTTGACTTGCTAAAAACGAGGATGTTCCACGTGGAACAATCGGCATCATGTGGACGCAGGCTGGTGCCACAACTGGCGGTACTTGGAGAAAGTGTAATACCCAACGCCGAGGCCAATGACGATAGCGAGGAATAACTGCCCGGCGGTCATACCGAGCGCGCCGAAGGGACGGCCGAGGAAGTACGTGGAAAGCGTCAGGGCGATGGCCGCGGCGACCGAAGGGATGAGGAACTTCTCCTGCTTGTGGGCGCGCAGGTACAGCCCCCACGCCGCCACCACCTGGTTGATGCACATCGACATCAGCAGGAACCCAAAGGCCAGCGGCGGCAGCACCCGCTGCGAAAACGCGATGTGATGGTGATTGAAGAAGACGACGGTGATCCAGACCGTCAGCGCGCCGAGGATGGCGAGCGACAGGCTCTGCCATAAGGTGCGGAAGAACAGGTGGTCGAGCGCGGCGAACTCGCGGCGGGCGATCAGGGCGCCGAAGGGCGCGGCCTTGGTGGTGATCCAGGCCAGCGCGATGGAGGCGATGGCGTTGGAGATGTTCAGCGACATGCCCATGCGTCCGGCGGCGGCCGGGCCCCAGTACTTGAACAGCACCGGGTTATAGAGCTGGAAGATGAAGAACCCGCAGGCGTAGCTGATGGCGATGCGCCACTGGAAGGGCCAGACCTCCTTCCACCAGTCGATGGCGTGCTGGCCGACGGGGTGGCGGAGCAGATGGAACAGCAGACGATGGCGGCGGCTGAGCCACACGATACCGGCGATAGCCTGGCCGGAGATCAGCAGGGCCGGAGCAAAGAGGCCGTGGTGCAGCAGCAGCGCGGTCCAGGCCAGCAGGCCCGCGGTGATGGACTGCGCCAGGCGCGCTCGCGCCACGCGGGAGACGAACCCGCAGCCCTCCATAAACGAGAAGAGCGGATCGATCTGGAAGGTTACGCTGGAAGCGAGGACCACGCAGATCCACGGCAGCTTCCAGGCGATGGCGTGGCTGGGGTCGCTGGTGGTAGCGAAGAAGTGCCAGCCGGCGGGGATGAGGACGCAGGCCATCAGCACGGCGGCGACCGTGTACCACTGGAGCGCCTTGCGCAGGACGGAGGCCAGGCGGGAGTGCGCTGCCTCCGGGCCGAAGATGCGATCCGTGGCGTCGATAGTGAGGTGCGCCACCTCATGCGTGGCGAGCTGCAGAATGACCACCGAGAAGCCCAGCTCGAAGACGATCTGCAGCGCCACCAGCGAGCCGAAGGTGTAGTAGTAGCCCTGCTCGGCGGGAGAGAGCCTGCGCGCGATCAGCGCGACGGTAATCAGGCCGGAGACGCCCGCCCAGCCGCGCGCCAGCACTGTGTAGGCTATGGCGCTGTCCAGGCCGATGGTGTGGGCAATCCGGCGCCACAGGCCGGGGTGCGGGCCGGATGCGGGGGGCTGCGCGCTGCTGCCGTCTCCGGGGATGAGCAGCTCAGCGGGCGGGTCTTCTGTGGGAGGCAATATCGACATGCAGCGGAGGGCGGGAGGCAAAAATCGCAAAAACGGCGAGCCAGGGACGAGTTTACCGTAGGTGCGGGCAACAGGGCACTTGGAGCGCCATTGTTCCACGTGGAACAATCTGATTGCAGAGGGGTTAGCTCCGTTCCTGAGACGCAATACGACGTCTTGAACTGCTTTTTAAGCGCTTAAATGCGTGTTTCAGGCGCGCTTTCCGGAGAAGCGGCGTTTGCGCGGCGGGACGGGCTTTTTCAGCTGCGCGGCTTCGGGCAGGACCTTCTTGCGCTCGACCTTTTTGCCGGCGGCAGCGCGGTTCAGGGCCTGGACCTCGCCCGTGGTCAGCTCGCGGAAGCCGCCGGGCGGGACGTCGAGCGTGAGCGCCCCATAGCCGATGCGGCGGATCTTCTCCACGTGGTGCCCGATCTCCTCAAACATCTTGCGTAGCTGGCGGTTGCGGCCCTCGGTGAGCGTGACCTCAAACCACGGGTTCTCGCCGGCGCGGACGGGCTCGATCTTGGCGGGCTGGGTGAGCACGCGGTCGCGGCGGCCGGTGCTGCGGGTGTCGGCGAGGCGGCCGCGGTCGATCATGATGCCGCGGCGCAGCTGGTCGATGGCTGCGGGGGTGGGCGCGCCGCTTACCTTGACGAGGTAGGTCTTCAGCACGCCGGTCGAGGCCTTGCTGAGCTTATTGGCGAGGTCGCCGTCGTTGGTCATCAGCAACAGGCCCTCGCTCAGGTAGTCGAGGCGGCCGACAGGGTAGAGGCGCGGGAACTTCGAGTGTTCGCCGAGCTGCTTCTTCTGGCGGTCTTCACCGAGCAGTTGCATGACGGTGGGGCGGTGCTCGGGGTCGTCGAGTGTGGTGACGTAGCCGCGCGGCTTGTTGACCATGAAGTACTTGGTGGGCTCGGGGCCGTGGAGCAGCTTGCCGTCGACGCGGATGTGGTCGCGGGCGGGGTCGGCGCGGGTGCCGAGCTCGGTGACGACCTTGCCGTTGACGACGACGCGGCCCTCCAGGATGATGGCCTCGGCGGCGCGACGGGAGGCGATGCCGGCGTGGGCGAGGATCTTCTGTAACCGCTCGCCGGATGGCTGGAGGCGGTCGCCGGTGGGGGCGTCTTGTGGCGCGGTATTAGTGTGCTCTGGGGGCGCGGGCTGGGCAGGGGACTTCATCTCTATCATTATCGCTTGTCACGATGATCTCGCATTGAAGAACAGGCAACAACGAACGCAGAGGGCGAATTGAAAAACGCAAAGGACGCAATGGAAGGTCATCCAGCCGCCGAACAAGCGTTGACTGGACTTTGGGCCCGCACTACTCTTTGGATATGAAGGTGAGCGTCCAATACGCTGCGGAGCACTTCGAGGACCTGGTGGTGGCCGCGCACAACGGGGAGGCGGTCGAGATCGCCTGCGCCGGGCAGCCGGCTCTGCAATTGGTGCGCTTCAGCGACGTTGAGGTGAGTGAGCCTGTGGGCCAGCGAGTTCTTGGAGCAGGGAAGGCCATCGTTCCGCTGCCGGATGAGGCCGAGCTGGAGCGCATCGACCGAGAGTGGAAGCGCGAACTCGAAGAGAAGGTCCTGGGGTAGCAGCTGAGCGATGGAACTGCTGCTCGACAATCACGCGTTGCTTTGGACTCTCTATACCCCGACGCTGCTGCCGAGCGGCCTGGCTGATATTTTGCGGGAGCCGACCACCCACCTTTCCGTCAGTGAAGGCAGCGTGTGGGAGCTTTCGGACAAGGCCGCCAAAGGGCGGCTGCCACTGGCCGGAAACTCTGTATCGCAGTTCATGGCCAGACATCGAGGAGTTGGGCGCGATACTGCTGCCCATTGAACGGGCAGACATTCTGGCGTCCGTGGAGTTGCCGCCGCACCATGGCGATCCGTTTGACCGGCTCTATGTGGCGCAGGCGCAGTTGAGGAATCTGGTGCTGGTCAGCAAGGACGACGAGATTGCGAAGTACGATGTGACGGTGCTCTGGAAGTAGCCGTCAGCCCCACTCATGACGATGAAACTGTCATGGATGCGGCACCCGGCAAAGGCAACAACGAACGCAATGGACGCAAAGTAAAGACGCATCCTTCGGCAAGCTCAGGACGCGCAATGTGTTCGGGGAGATGAACGCACTCGTTCGTGCGTGTTAGATTGCTGGGACGGGAGGCGGCGATGAGGCTGTTTCGCGGGGGGCTGGGGGTCGAATGCGTTCGCGATGCGAAGAGAGTTGGAGGTGGGTATGAAGAAGCCTGAGCCGGTGGATTCCGCGGCTGCGCGGATTGACGCGAAGATTAAGGCGATGCAGGAGGCTGGGGACTGGCGCGGCAGCACGCTCGCGAAGGTGCGCGAGATACTCCACGCGGCCGACCCGGAGATCGTGGAGGAGTGGAAGTGGGTCAAGCCCACATCGCCGGGCACTCCGGTCTTCTCTCACGGCGGCATCGTGTGTACGGGAGAGACGCATAAGAGCGTCGTGAAGATGACCTTTGCCAAGGGAGCCGCGCTGCCGGACCCTAGCGGCCTGTTCAACTCCAGCCTGGAGGGGAATGTGCGGCGCGCCATTGATATCCGCGAGGGCGAGAAGATCGATGCTGCAGCGTTGAAGAAGCTCATCCGGGCGGCCGTGGCGCTCAATCTCCAGGGCAAGAGCGAGGCGAAGCCGCGGCGGGCAAGACCGTAAGGCTCGCGATGGAGCTGCGAGCCTCCGCTCAGGATGACACGTTCAGGAGTCAGCCAATCGCCCGCGCTATCTTGCGGACAAACGCCACCGCTGTGTATAGGATGGAGGCAACTTTTTCAAGGAGGCAGATCAAATGGCAGCTAAGAGCGGGTCAGGAATTAAGATCGTGCTGATCGTGGTGGGAGTCCTGTTCGTGGGCGCGGTGCTGGTGGTTGGAGGCGTCATCTATGTGGCCCATCGGGCGCTGGAGACGGCCAAGGCGAACCTGGCCAAGGAGGGGATCTCGACCTCGGACTTCAGCAGCATGGCGAGCAGCCGGCATCTGGATGCGTGCCAGTACCTGAGCACGGGCGACGTGAGCGCGGCGGTCGGGGTGCCGATCCTCGAGGCCAAGAGCGACGACAGCGGCTGCCACTACATGGCGCAGGGGTCGGCGAGCAGCTTTACGATGGGGCACATCAAGGCCATGACCGGAGGGAAGTCGCCTGACCTGCAAGGCATGCCGAGTGCGCCTTCGGGGTCCGGTGCGGAGACGACGTCGCTGGTGGATGTCAGCATCAACTCGAGCGGCGGGCGCGTGCAGATGAACCTGGAGAAGAAGCTTATCGGCAAGCTGGGAGTGAATGGCAACGCCAAGGGCGAGATGGATGGGATTGGCGATGAGGCGTTCGTGATCGGCAACAACCTGCTGCTGGTGCGCAAGGGCGATATGTTCATCCAGATCGCCTACACCAACTGCCCGTGCTCGGCGGCGCAGCTTGAGCCGCTGGCGAAGAAACTGGTGGACCAGTTGTAGCGGCTAGTCGCGGCTGCCGCTGAAGATGCGGGTGAGGGCGAGGAAGACGTTCAGGCCGTCGAGGTAGATGCTGAGGGCGAGCTCGACAGCCGTAGCGCCGTCGCCGCCGGAGCGGATGCGCATGAAGTCCACCACGATGAGCACGCTGAAGATGATCAGCGTGAGGTAGGAGTACGTGGTCGGGCTGATGAAGTGGAAGAACGCGCTGAGCACGCCGGCGATGATCAGCGCGAAGAGCGCGGCCAGAGCGATGCCGCCGACCTTGCGGTAGTTGAAGCGGAAGAGCTGCGCGCCCATGCCCAGCACCGCCATGCCCACGGCGGTGGTGACGGCGGCGTTCAGCACGATGCCCGTCCCGCCAGTGTGCAGCAGGTGCTGGATCCAGGGAGCGATCTCAAAGCCCATGACTAGCGCCAGCGTAAGAAACATGCAGAGCGAGAGCGGCGGATTCTTGCGCGTGGCGCGGACCGCGAAGATCAGCGCGAAGCTGGCGATGACGCAGACCCAGAAGAGACCGGGAGTGTAGAAGAACGGCGCGAGATAGACGCCGAACGCCGAGACGAAGAAGCCCAGTGAGGAGATCAACAGCACCTGCGCGAGCAGGGCGGGGACGGCGCGGGCCGCGGCGCCGGTGTTGCCGTCAATAACGATGGGATTGTTGCTGGTGTCCATGGTTCTGCTCCTGCAATAAGGATACGCCTGGAGAAGCAGAGTGTAGAGGGTAGGGTGTAGAGCGTAGAGAAAGGCGAGAACAAGCAAAGACGCACGCAGAGGACGCGAAGGGAAGACGCAAAGGGCGCGAAGGCATCCTACCCTTTCCGATGAAGCCGGAAAGGATGGGCCACCCGGCTTAGGACGAGACTTCTGTCGGGGTAGCGTCGATGGGTATGGGCTCGGTCTCCATGTCGATGGCTTCCTGGACGGCTTCGTTCAGCTCGCCGGCCATCTTCTCGAACTCTTCGATGCTGGGAAGCTCGGAGATGTCTTTCAGCCCGAAGCGGAGGAGGAAGTCCTTGGTGGTCTTGTAGAGGATGGGGCGGCCGATGACCTGCTTGCGGCCGGCGGTGGCGATGAGCTTGCGGGTGAGCAGCGAGCCGAGCACGCCGGAGGTGTCCACGCCGCGGATCTCGGAGATCTCGGGCGCGGTGACGGGCTGTTTGTAGGCGATGACGGCGAGGGTCTCAAGCGCCTGCAGGGTGAGCCTGAGCGGTGGCTTGAGGGATTTGACGAAGCCGCGCACGGCGTCGTGGTACTCGGGCTTGGTAGCCAGGCGGTAGCCGCCGGCGACCTCGCGGATCTCGAGGCCGCGGTCGCTGGAGGCGTAGTCGGCGATGAGCTGGTCGAGGATGGAGCGGAGGTAGTCGCGCAGACGGCGTGCGGCTAGCTTCTGGGCGGCGGCGAGGGCTTTGTCGGGGGACTCGGCAGAAATGGTCTCGGCGGTTGTCGTGGCTTCGGCAGCGTCGGGGTCCTTCGACTCCGCTCCACTGCGTTCCGCTTCGCTCAGGATGACAGCATTTTCTTCCGGCGCGGCGACCTCGGAGGTGTCCATGACCTCGGCGTTCAGGGCGTCGGCGTCGTCGGCGTTGCTCAACTCAAGCTGCTGGGCGCTGAGGGCGTCGAGTTCAGCCTGGGCCTCGTCGCCGAGCAGGCCGGCGAGCTGGGCGAGGGTGATGGGCTCTTCGGAGGTGTAGATGACGGCTTCGATCTTGGCTTTGAGGCTCAATTCAACTCTTCAGGCACAGGGGTGCAGGGTTGAGTGTATCAACCCCGCAGCCTCGGATCAGAGCTTGGAGCGGTGGATTACCGGGCCAGCAGGTTGAAGACGTAGAACAGACCCGCGGAGAGCAGCGCCGCGGCCGGGAGGGTGAAGATCCAGGCCAGGGCGATGTTACGCACGGTCTCCAGTTGCAGGCCGCTGCCGTTGGCGGCCATGGTGCCGGCGATGCCGGAGCTGAGTACATGGGTGGTGCTGACCGGTGCGCCGTAGCTGTCGGCCAGCCAGATGGTGAACATCGCGGTAATCTCTGCTGACGCGCCCTGGGCATAGGTGAGGTGGGTCTTGCCGATCTTCTCGCCTACTGTGATGACGATGCGCTTCCAGCCGATCATGGTGCCCAGGCCCAGCGCCAACGCCACGGCGACCTTCACCCAGGTGGGGATGAACTTGGTGGACTTGTCGAGAAAACCCTTGTACTTGGAGATGGTCTTGACGTCGTCGTCGGACATCTTGGGCCCGGACTTGGCCAGCAGCGTGAGCGACGCACTGGTGAGGTACATCTGGTTGCGAACGTTGGCCTGCATCTCGGAGGGAACATTGCCCAGCGAGCCGTAGTTCACGGCCTCATTGCGGATGTCAGTCACCATGCTTTCGAGCGCGAGCATGGTCTGCGGCGACGCCTTCTTGTCGGCGACGAAGCGTTCCAGCTCAGGCTGGCTGTCGCCGATGGTGGCGGCGGGGTCCACATACTTCTGCAGCACGCCGGCGGTCTGGGTGGAGACTACGGCGAAACCCTGCACGTCCTTGGCGTTGACGGTGTGGTTCAGCGCGTAGGCGGTGGGCACGGTGCCGACCAGGATCAGCATGATCAGGCCCATGCCCTTCTGGCCGTCGTTGGAGCCGTGAAAGTAGCTGACGCCTCCGCAGGTGAGGATGAGCAGCGCGCGGATGTAGAGCGGTGGCGGAGCGGTGCCCTCCGGCGCCTTATAGAGGCGGGGGTCTCGGAGCACGAGCTTGAAGAGGAAAAAGAGCAGCCCGGCGACGATGAAGCCCACCAGCGGGGAGACGGCCAGGGCCTTGAAGACCTTGATCACCTGGTCCATGTCAATGCCGCTGACGCCGGAGCGGCCGTGCATCAGCTGGTTGGCGATGCCCACGCCGATGACGGAGCCGATCATGGTGTGGGAGCTGGAGGCGGGCAGGCCCTTGTACCAGGTGGCAAGGTTCCACAGGATGGCCGCGACCAGCAGAGCGAAGACCATCGCAAAGCCGGAGCCCGAGCTGACCTTCAGGATGAGCTCGACCGGCAGCAGGTTGACGATGGAGTAGGCCACCAGGCCGGAGCTGAGCAGCACGCCGACGAAGTTCATAATGCCGGAGTAGACAACGGCGATGTGCGGCTCCAGCGAGTGGGTGTAGATGCAGGTGGCGACGGCGTTGGCGGTGTCGTGGAAGCCGTTGACGAACTCAAAGCCCAGCGCGATGAAGAGCGCGAGGCCCAGCAGCAGGAACGGCAGCACCGATGGCGAGTGCACCAGGGCGAGATCGGCGGTAAGGCTATGGCCGATGTAGAGCAGGCCGATGAGCAGCATGATCGCGAAGGCGATGGCGCCCCACTTGCCGGGGGAGGACTTAGCGAACTTGCTGTCAAGCAGCGAGCCCTTGGGCTCTTCCAGAGCGACGATGACTGGGTCGGTGGCAGGCGTGGACATGGTAGGGTTCCGCTTTCGGAGAGCTCTTGGAGTGAGGTGCTGGACGCCACCAAGAGTAGCCGCGGGAACGTTTCAATTGTGTCAATGCCGGATGAACTTTAGGGGGTGGGCGGGTCAGTTTCCCGGGATGTGGGCGTAGGTGGCGGGCCAGTCGGCGAGCAGCTTGTGCAGAACGGTGCTGCCGACCAGCCAGGCGGACTCGACGGCGAGGCGGGTGCCGATGTGGTGGTCGTTGAGGGCGTCGATGGGGGAGTCGCCGGGGCGCGGCTCGGAGAAGTTGCTGGCGGTGCGCAGGACGAGGACGCGGGCCGGGTCGACGCGGTGCATGGGAGCGAGGCGCTCGATGGCAGTCAGGAAGCCGGAGTCCTCCATGTTGGTCATGGCGAAGGTGCCCTTGCCGCCGGAGTAGAGCCGGACCCAGTCGCGGGCGAACTGGGTCATGATGCGGCCGTGCCAGAAGAAGTCCGAGGCGAAGCTGTCGCCCATCAGCACGAAGGGCGGGCGGCGGGCAGGGGCGTCCGTGAAGGCGGCGCGGAAGGCCGCGACCTGGGGGTCGTCGCCGAGCGGCAGGTCTTTGGTCTGTGCGAAGGCCCACGCGGCGAGCTGCGCATTGAGCGGATGCAGGTTGCTGGCGAACCACGGCGCGGGGCCGATGCTGGGCGGGTTGGGCGCCTTGGCGGTGACGGGGAAGAAGCCATAGGGCCAGTCCGCGGGGGCCTCGCGGGGGTCAATGAAGCGCGAGACGTCGTTGAGCACATAGCTGGCCCACGCTGCGGAGCCGATGCTGGCGATCTGCGGGTCCACCCCGGCGATGCCGTTGATGAGGATGTAGGCGTGCGAGAGGTCAAAGCGCGGGTCGAGGCCGAGCGCCATCATGCTGGCGGTCGCATTCACTAGGGTCGTTCCGCTGACGATGCCGAGGACGGTGTGGGCTGAGTTCGCACGGATGGGATGGATGCCGCCGGGGAAGGGTAGGGATTCGGTCAGGTGCTCGCGCTCCACCCAGAGCTGGAACTCGCCGGGAGCGTCGCCGGTGTCGGCCCCGATCTCAAAGGTGGTGACGATGACCGCGCGGATGGGCCAGGGGTGTTGCGGCGTCTGCGCGCGGAGGGAGTGCGCGAGGAAGAACATGCAAAGACAACTGCAAACGCGGAGGACGCTAAGGACGCGGAGGTTCGGGGAGGCGGCAGAGACACGGAGGGCGTGGGTGCGCATGGCGGACTCCTGAGGGTTACATGAAGGGTGGAGTGTCTAGGGTATCGCGATTTGCGCCTAGCCGCGGCGTGGGAAAGCGGAGGATGTTCGCACGGCAGGATCTTTCGGCATCCAAGCGCTTAAGCAAGCGAAGGGAGCACCATGGAACTGGGTGAGAGCGGTTTGGGACGGAAGAGAACGTGGGGTGGCGTCTGATGGCTGCTACGCGTTCTGACGCACTCGTACTCTTCGGCGTGACCGGGGACCTCGCGCACAAGCTGATCTTTCCCGCGCTCTATGCGATGGTGAAGCGAGGCACGCTCACCGTCCCGGTTGTCGGGGTAGCCCTGCCCAAGTGGAGTATCGAGCGCCTGCACAAGCGGGTGGCCGACGGCATCGAGCGATCCGGTGGGCTCGACGACAAACGTGCGCTCAAGAGGCTGCTCTCGCTGTTGAGTTACGTGAGCGGCGATTATGAGAACCCGAATACGTTCCACGCCATCGGGAAGGCACTCGGCGAGGCGCGCCATCCACTCTTCTACCTTGCGATTCCGCCAGTGCTTTTCGGCACGGTCATCACAGGTCTGGGGGCGGCCGGCCTTGCGAAGAACGCGCGCGTGATCGTGGAGAAGCCCTTCGGACGCGATCTGGCTTCGGCCCGTGCACTCAATCGCATTGCGCACTCCGTCTTTCCAGAGGATTCCATCTTCCGCATCGACCACTTCCTGGGCAAGGAGGCGATCATGAACATCCTCTACTTCAGGTTCGCCAACTCCTTTCTGGAGCCGATCTGGAACCGGAACTATGTTGCCAGTGTGCAGATCACGCTGGCCGAGACGTTCGGCGTGGGCAAGCGTGGCAAGTTTTATGAGACGGCCGGGTGTCTGCGGGACGTGATGCAGAATCATCTCTTCCAGATTGTTGCGTTGCTGGCGATGGAGCCTCCGGCCACCAAAGATTACGGAGCCGTTCATACGGAGCAAGCGAATGTCTTTGAGTCCATGCGAGCGCTCACCCCGGATGATCTTGTGCGAGGCCAATACGCCGGTTATCGGCAAGAGCCGGATGTGGCCAAAAACTCCGACGTGGAGACCTTCGCTGCGATCCGGCTCTTCATCGACTCATGGCGCTGGGAGGGTGTGCCGTTTTATCTGAGGTCGGGGAAATATCTCCCGGTTACGGAAACCGAAGTCCTGGTGGAGTTAAAGCCTCCGCCGCAGCGACTGTTTGACGATTCAGATCCAGCGAATGGTCCCGCCAATTATGTGCGGTTCCGCATCTCTCCCGATGCCGACATTGCGATTGCAGCTCGAGTCAAACTCGCCGGGAGCGGCTTCGTCGGCATTCAGAAAGAGTTGCGTCTGCTCGAAGAGCAAGCGGGAGAGGAGACGCCGTACGAGCGGCTTCTGGGCGACGCCATGACCGGAGATG